>ENA-UPSM01007157-UPSM01007157.1-activated-sludge-metagenome-genome-assembly--contig:-NODE-7157-length-10068-cov-8.051833_pt1 | contig 10068 bp, 9 predicted proteins | sample MGYA00238181_ERZ773283 | MGnify/ENA primary metagenome ERZ773283 (study PRJEB29023, sample SAMN05720199) | activated sludge metagenome | isolation source: Anaerobic digester | place: Japan... | reverse complement strand
AGGCGGGTGCCCCGGACGCTCAGCGGGAGGAGGGCCCCCCCGTGGCGTCCGTCGATGCGCGCCCCCATGACCCGCAGGGGGTCCACCACGCGCCGCAGGGGGCGTCGCCGAAGGCTCTCGTCCCCGGTGAGGACCGCGTAGAGCCCGGGCATCCCCGCCAGGAGGCCGCAGAGCGTGCGGGCCGTGGTGCCGGAATTTCCCAGGTCGAGGGGCTCGTCGGGGTCGAAAAAGGCCCTTCCCCGCTCCACGGAGACGCTTTCCTGTCCCCGGAGGACCCGAACCCCCAGCTTTTCCAGGCAGGTGAGGGTGGAGACGCAGTCTTTCCCCTCCGAGTAGTTGGTGACTTCCACGCCCTTCGTGGCGATGGCCCCGAGCAGGGCCGCCCGGTGGGAGATGGATTTATCCCCGGGCAAAACCACGGTGCCCCTCAGGGGGGCGGTCGATGCGATCCCTTTCATGCGGCGCTCCTTCCTGCGGCGATGGCTAAAATTTCTTCCCGGGCGCTGGCGGCGGCGCGAAGGCGCTCCTCCAGGGCCTCTTCGGGGAGGGAGAGAAACTCTTCCAGAATTTGGATCAGGCGCCCTATTCCCCGGCGGAGATGATCCCCATTGGCGCTCACCAGGTCCGCGCCCCCTTCAGCGGGGCAGGAGGCCACCCGGGTGGTGTCCCGGAAACCCCCTCCGGCGAGCCTGGCCCCCAGGGGGTTTCGACGGGCCTCCTCCCCGGCCACGAGGGCCAGGGCCGAGGCCAGAAGCTGAGGAAGGTGGCTCACGACGGCCACGGCGGCATCGTGATCCTCGGGGCTCGCCTCCACGGGGTCCATCCCCAGGGCCGCCGCGAGGCGGGCGGCAAAGGAGCTCACCTCTGGCGCCGTATCGGGGTAGGAGACGATGGCGCAGGGGGCGCCGGAAAAGAGCTCGGCGGTGGCGTGGATGATCCCTCCCCGCTCCTTGCCCGCCATGGGGTGAAAGCCCACGTATCGCCCCCCCCAGGAGCGCCTGAGGAGCTCCCCCGGCGCCCGTTTCGCGCTGCAAAGGTCCATCACCGCCCACATTGTTTGCCCCCCTTTCGCAAGGCCCCTTCGCACCGCCCGGTCCGCATCGGCCAGGAAGCGCCAAGGAACGGCAAAGATCAGCACGTCGCTTTCGGATCCCAACTCTTCCAGCCCCTCCGGCACCTCGGCCACCCCCTGGGACCGGGCGAGGTGCCGCACCGCACCGTCCCGATCCCACCCCGTCACGCGCCGCACGGTCCCCGATGCCGTCAGCTTTTTTGCCAAGGAAGCCCCCATGAGCCCCAATCCCACGATGCCGATGCGTGCGGCCCCTAGTTCCATGGTGCCCCTCCCGGGACTGCGGCGACGGGGTCCAGTGCCATTTTCGGCGCCTCCGGAGTTCCCTGGGGCCCGGCGAGGGTCCGTCCGAGGGCGGCGAGGACCCCCGATGCCAGGGGCATGAAGGCGGAGAACTCCTGGGGCGTGAGGGACTGGGGACCATCGGAGAGGGCCCGGCGGGGATCGGGGTGCACCTCGATCATGAGGCCGTCGGCTCCGGCGGCGAGGGCGGCGAGGGCCATGGGTACCACCAGGGGGCGGTGCCCCGTGCCGTGGCTCGGGTCGACGACGATGGGCAAGTGGCTCAGCCCCTTCACCAGGGGAACGACGCTCAGGTCGAGGGTATTGCGCGTGCGGGTCTCGAAGGTGCGGATGCCCCGCTCGCAGAGGATGACCTTGAAGTTGCCCCCCGCCAATATGTACTCGGCGGCCTGGAGCCACTCGTCCACCGTGGCGGCGAGGCCCCGCTTGAGGATGACGGGGCGATCGGTCTTGCCCAGCTCCTTGAGCAGAGGGAAGTTCTGCATGTTCCGGGCCCCGACCTGGAAGACGTCGACGAAGGGCAGGAGGCACCCCACCTGATCGGGTTCCATCACCTCGGTGACGATGGGAAGTCCCGTGTCGGCTCGGGCCTCGCACAGGAGTTGCACCCCGTCTCCGGCGAGGCCCTGGAAGGTGTAGGGATTGGACCTAGGCTTGAAGGCCCCGCCCCGGAGCGCCACGGCCCCTGCCCTCTGCACCGCCCGGGCGGAAGCGAGGATCTGCTCTCGGCTTTCCACCGCACAGGGCCCGGCGATGACCGCCACGGAGTCCTTTCCGATGCCGAGGCCGGGGGCCACTTCCACGGGGCGCGTCCCCGACCAGAGCTCCGTGCTGGCGAGGGGAAAGGAGTTTTTTGCCTCGACGATGCGGCGCACCGAAGGCTCGGAGAGGAGGGAACTCAGCTCCTCCCTTTTGCCGTCCGTCAGGATAAAGTATCCCTCCTCGGCGGGCACGAGCCTCGTGTACGAGGCATGGCGCTCCACTTCCTGAATCATCCGCGCGATGGCTCCCTTGGGACAACGGCCGTCCACGTCGAGGATCAACATCTTTTACGCACCTCCTGAAAGTTTTTCATCTTCACGAAAAAGAAAAAGGGCCGGGTTCGGATGAAACCGAACTCGGCCCTTTTAATGTGGCGTGTCCCTTCCGGGGGAGGATCAGAGGTCCCGGGGGTTTGGGGGGAGAGAAGATCTCCTTTGCCGATAATCGGTTTCGGGATAGACGAAGGGCCACTGGCGATAACGCCACTGGCCGTCGGTAAAGGAGAACCCCACGTAATAGAGGGCATGAAGGGGGGAATCAGTCCCGCGCTGCGAGGGAAGGTTTCCCGCAACGGAAGGAGGCAGGCCGCCGAGGCCTCGCCGGGGTGAAAGCCCCAGGGGACGCAGCGGCGCCGGGGCGTCGGCGGAAAGAGACCGGAATAGGGGGTCAAGGGGGGCCTTGGTCCGAACCACTGTGTCACCTCCTGGGGAAGTTCATCGGGAAACGTTGGGCGACACCTTACACGCCTTTGGATTTTTCGTCAAGGGGGTAATTTTTTTTCGAAGCGACCTCCCCGGTCCCGAAGGCCCCATCGCCCCCCGGGGCCAAAGCCCCGGGGCTTGGGATCGCCCTCGGCGCCCCAAAAGACCCTGGGTCCCCGGAGATCTTTGCCGGTTGACGGATTTTTTCCGGAGTGCTATTTCTGGGGGCAATGCGGAGATCTTGTAGAGAAGGTGATAGAGCCGTCGGGGGAGGGTTTGATGAGGGATGGTTCGGGACGCCTGCGGTGGCGTGGGGGCCTCCGAGCCAAGGTTTTTTCCGCGATGAGGAGAAGGAACAAGGGGGAATGGGATTATGAAAAAATTTTTTAGCATGCGGATAATGGGAGCGTTATGGGTGATGGCGATGGTCCTGGGATCTTTTCCCTCATGGGGGTCGGCTCCCCTGGGGGCGGGGGGAGGGGATACCGAGCGTTACACCTATTTCGACAACTTGCCGCTTTTCGATCCCCTGACTCCCCTGGAGCCCAACGAGATGCGTATCACCTTCATGGGCTCCATGATCCCCCTGCCGGTGCGCCTGGCCCAGGCCGAAATGAGCATCTTCGTCGAGGTGGGATGGCGCGGCGATGCCAGCGATCCCTATTATCACGGCAAGCCGGTGGACCAGTTTATCTTCGACATGGGGGCGGGGGTGTCGGCCAACTACGCGGCGGCCCGGGTGGGATACCGCCTGATGGACAAGGTGTTCATCAACCATCTCCACGCCGACCACATGAACGACCTGCTCCACACCTACTGCTTCGGCCCCTCGTCGGACCGGAAGTCCCCCCTTTACGTCTGGGGCTCGAAGCCCTCCGGCGTGCCGATCCCTTCTTCCCGTCGGTTCTCCGCCGGGGGATGTGACATTTCGGGCACGATGCCCGATGGCGCGGCCTACTATGACGACGGAGTCAAAAGCTTTTGTTCGCACCTGCGAGAGGCCTTGCGGTGGCACACGGAGAGCTTCAGCTTTCAGGGCACCGCCTACGCGGGCTACGTGCCCCCCACCCGGGAGAGCTGGGGCCTTCCCCATGACCCGGTGCCGGTGGGAAACGACGACCCCCGAGATTCCTACGCCATCGTGCCGATCGAGCTGGACTGGGAGAAGGTCGGAGGAGTGGCCTACCACAACGCCTCCACGGGAGTGGAAATCACCCACTTTCCCGTGATCCACTGCCGAAAGGGGTCGATGGGGTACAAGCTCACCTGGCGGACTCCGGAGGGCACCGACCTGTCCATGATCTACACGAGCGACACGAAGCCCGAGCTCCACAGCGTCGAACAGGCCAAAAACGGCGGCCGGGGGGTGGATGTGTTCATCCACGAGATGGTGGTGCCCCCTGCGGTCTGGGCCTATAAGAGCATGGGACTCAACGCGGCCCCGGAGCCCGGCGATCCCCTTTACGCTTCGTTCCAGGAGACCGTCCAGGGACTGACGAGGGTCCAAAACAGCTCGCACACCTCCCAGGGGGCCTTCGGGTACATCCTCAGCGAAATTGCCCCTCGCCCCCGGCTCACGGTGGCCACCCACTTTCCCGCCGCCGATGACACCGTGGCCAGCGCCCTGGAGAGCGTCAAGGCCCACTGCCCGGACGTCCAGATGGGGCGCGACATCGTGTGGTCCTTCGACCTGATGGTGTTGCGCGTGTTCCCGCACCGCATCGAACAGTGCCGCGCCGACGTGTCGAGATTTTGCTTCGTTCCCCCCGTCCGGATCCCCGACGGGATCCTGACGCCCAAGTACCACGACGCCGAAGGAAAGGGTGACCCCTTTGCCCAGATCGACCTGTCGACGGAGATTCCGGCGACTAACCCGGACGGCACGATAAACTACCGGATTGACGGCTATTGATATTAATTTTTCCACCCCCTTGCGCTTCGGGGAGGAGTGTGCTAGGATCCCCCGCAAGATTGGGGGAGATGGCATGAGGCGTACTGCGGTTCAGACGGTCCGTACGGTAGCGAACCTTTGGTGGTGGGAGCCCTAGGCTCCCGCCGCACGCCTGATGCATGGCCGGGCTGCGGAGGGATTAAACCCTCTCCGTAGCCCTTTTTTCTTACTCCCCGCCGGGGGAGCATCGAGGGGGTCGTCGGAGAGGACGACTCCCTCGATTTTTTTGCGCCGAAGCCGCGAAGGCCCTCGGCGGAGCGGACGAGAAGAGGCAGGAAGGGAGATCGAGACGAGATGGCAAGGCTTGGCGAAGCGGTGATGGAGAAAGAAGCGGTGGCGGTGATGGATAGGGCGGGCGAAGGGATCCCGGGAGAGGGGTTTCTCCTGACCGAAGAGGACTTTCTGGCCCTGGCGGAGGAGCACCGCATCGTGCCGGTGGGGTACCGAGGGCCCCTGGAGGCCCCTTTGCGGGAGATCTACCGGAGGTGTCGCGGCGGCGCGTCCTTTCTCCTGGAAAGCGATGGCACGGGCCCCCGATCGGGCCGATTTGCCTTCGTCGGCACCGATCCGGAGGTGTTTTTCCGGAGTTCGGAGCGGGGAGTGGAGCTCCTCCGGGGCGATGGTACCCCCCAGGGTCCCGCGACGGAGGGGAAGTTTTTTGACCTGCTCCGGAGCCACATCGAAGGGGGGCATGGGGCGGGATACCCGGGGCTTCCCCCCTTTTTCGGCGGAGCGGTGGGATACGTGGCCCACGAGGCGGTGGAGGACTTCGACGACCTCTTTCACGACCATCCCGGGAGAACCCTTCCCCGGCCGCCGGGGCCCAAGGCCCTCTGGTTTTCCCCCGGCACGGTGTTGGTGGTGGACCAGGTCCTCCAGACCCTCACCGTGATCTGTCCCGTGAGGGTTCCCCGGAGCTCGGGGGAGGCCGAGCGCCGCGATCTCCACCGGCGGGCCCGGGGGCGGATCGAAGAGGTCCGGAGGCGCATCGGCAGAGGATCTCCTAGCCCCACCGCCTCCCTCGGGATGAGCCCCCTGGTCCCTCGGCGGTCCCGGGAGGAGTTCCTCCGGATGGTGGCCCGAGGTAGGGAGCTCATCGAGGAAGGGGAACTTTCTCAGATCGTCCTGTCCCAGCGCTTCGACGCCCCCTGCGACGAGGATCCCCTGGAGCTCTTTGCGGCCCTCCGTCGGGCCAACCCCTCGCCGTACATGTTTCTCCTGGAGTTTCCCGGCCTTGCCGTGGTGGGGGCATCGCCGGAGATGCTGGTCCGCGTCCGGGGGCGCCGGGTCATGACTCGTCCCTTGGCGGGGACCCGCCCCCGGGGGGGCTCCGTGGCGGAGGATCGGGCCCTGGAGCGGGAGCTCCGGAGCGACGAGAAGGAGCGAGCCGAACACATGATGCTCGTGGATCTGGCGCGGAACGACCTGGCCCGGGTCTCGGTGCCGGGGAGCGTTGTGGTGACCGAGGAGATGGGGGTGGAGCGCTACGCCCGCGTCATGCACCTGGGATCCCAGGTGGAGGGGATTCTCCGTCCGGAGTGCGACGCCCTGGACGCCCTGGGGGCCGCCTTTCCTGCGGGAACCCTCTCCGGGGCGCCGAAGGTCCGAGCCCTGGAGCGCATCGCCGAGATCGAGGGGGAGCCCCGGGGGGTCTACGGCGGGGCGGTGGGATTCCTCGGCTTCGATGGTGACCTGGAGAGCGCCATCGCCATCCGCACGGTCACCCTGAGCCAGGGAGTGCTCTCCCTCCAGGTGGGGGCGGGGGTCGTGGCGGAGTCGGATCCGGTCCGGGAATACGAGGAGACGATGCACAAGGGGAGGGCCCTCTTCGAGGCCTTCGGCGGGGATGAGGGGTCGCGATGATTCTCATCCTGGATAACTACGACTCCTTCACGTACAACCTGGCGGACGCCTTTGCCCCCTTCGACGACGTCCTGGTGGTGCGCCATGACCGCATCGATCCGGAGGGGATCGATCGCCTCGCCCCGGAGCGGATCGTCCTGTCGCCGGGGCCGGGGCGCCCGGAGGATTCGGGGGTCTGCCCCGAGGCCGTACGGCGCTTCGCGGGCCGGGTGCCCCTGCTGGGGGTGTGTCTGGGGCACCAGTGCATCGCCCAGGTCTTCGGCGGCACGGTGGGACGGGCCCGGGCTCCGCGTCACGGCAAGAGTTCTTTGGTACACCACGGCGGAGAGCGCCTCTTTCGGGGGATGCCGAGCCCCTTCCGGGCCGGAAGGTACCACTCTTTGGTGGTGAAAGGCGATGCCTTTCCTCCGGAGCTGGAGGTCACGGCGCAAACGGAAGAGGGAGAGGTCATGGCCCTGGCCCACCGCCACCTTCCGGTCTTCGGGGTCCAGTTCCACCCCGAGTCGGTCTTGACCCCCGAGGGCCGGGGCATCATCAGGAACTTCTGCGGTATTTAAGTATCCGATAGGTCGAGAAGAGAAAGGATGAGACGAGCATGCTGAAAGCCTTTTTGGAGAAAGTGACGGCGGGAAAGGACCTGGACGGGGAGGAAATGGAGGCCGCCATGGGGGTCGTCCTCGAAGGGGGGGCGCCGGAGGCCCAGGTGGCGGGGTTGCTCATGGGATTGAGGTGTAAGGGGGAGTCGGTGGAAGAGATCGTCGCGGCGGCTCGGGCCTTGCGCCATCGGGCCCTCCGGGTGGAGACGGAGCGTTCTCCCCTGCTGGATCTCTGCGGCACGGGGGGGGATGGATCGGGTACGTTCAACATCTCCACCGCCGCGTCCTTCGTGGTGGCGGGGGCGGGGATCCCGGTGGCCAAACACGGCAATCGATCCGTTTCCAGCCGATGTGGTAGCGCCGACGTGCTAGAAGAGCTCGGGGTGACCTTTCCCGGGTCGCCGGAGGAGGTGCGAAGCAGCCTGGCGACCTCCGGCATGGCGTTTCTCTTTGCCCCACACTTCCACGGCACCATGAGGCAGGTGGCGGGGGTCCGCCGGTCCCTCGGGGTGCGGACCATCTTCAACGTCCTGGGTCCCCTGGCGAACCCCGCTGGGGCCACGCACCAGCTGGTGGGGGTCTTCGGCGCTCCCTTGGTGCGCCCCATGGCCGAGGCCCTTTCGGCCCTGGGGGTCCAGGGGGCCGTGGTGGTGCACGGCCACGGGGGGGTGGACGAGCTCTCCCTCTCGGGACCCAACGTCGTGGCGGTGCTTCGCCACGGAAGAATCACCGAGGAGAGGGTGTCTCCCGAGGACGTCGGGCTCTCCAGGTCTCCCCTCGAGGCGCTCCGGGGGGGCGAGGCCCGGGAGAACGCCGGGGTTTTGCGGGGGGTCCTCGCCGGCCGACCGGGGCCCCAGAGGGACGCCGTGGTGTTTAACGCCGCCGCCGCCTTGGTGGCGGCCGGGGTCGAAAGGAGCTGGAAGGAGGCCGCCGTCCGGGCCCAGGGGAGCATCGACTCGGGGCGCGCCGCCGAGGTCCTGAGGAGGTTGTCGGACTTCTCGGAGGAGGAGCGCCAACGGCGGCGCCTGGGGGATCCCTGCTGCGGCGGTGGGGCGGTGGCCCTGGCATCCCCGGGTTCCCGGGCGTTTTGCCCCCTGGTGGGGGTGTCGGCATGATCCTGGAGCGCATCCTGGAGCGCAAACGAGGGGAGGTGGCCGCTCTGCGGGCCCCCCGCCGATCCCTGGCCGATGCCATCGCTTCCCCCGGACTAGCGGTCATCGCGGAGATCAAGCGCGCTTCGCCGAGCCGAGGCGTGATCCGGGCCGACGGAGATCCTGCCTCTTGGCTTCGCCGCTACGAATCCGGCGGGGCGGCGGCGGTGTCGGTGGTCACCGACGGCCCCTTTTTCGGCGGCGATGGGGAAATGCTCCGGAGGCTGGCCCCGATCTCCTCGGTGCCTCTGTTGCGTAAGGATTTCATCATCGACCCCCTCCAGATCTTCGAGAGTTTCTTCCTCGGGGCCGATGCGGTGCTCCTCATCGCGGCGGCCCTCGAAGGGGAGGCCCTTCCCCGGATGATCTCCCAGGCGAAGGAGCTGGGGATGGAGGCCCTGGTGGAAGTGCACGACGAGGCCGAGCTCGAAAGGGTGTTGGAAACCGAGGCGCTCCTGGTGGGCATAAACAACCGGGATCTGACCTCTTTTGAGGTGGATTTGCGGACGACGGAACGGCTCGTGGCCCATCTGGATCGCCGGGAGCCCGGATCCCGCAGGCTGGTGGTGGCGGAAAGCGGGGTAAAAAATGCCTCCGATGCCCATTTCCTGCGGGAGTGCGGCGCCGATGCCATCCTCGTGGGGGAGGCCCTGATGCGATCGGAGGCTCCGGAGGCCCTCGTGGCGGCCCTAAGGGGGAGCCCCGCATCGAGGACGGCATGATGCCCCTTCCCCTTCGCATCAAGATGTGTGGCCTGACGCGGGAGGGCGATGTGGCGGCGGCGGTGCGTCAGGGCGTCGATGCCTTGGGATTTATCCTGGCCGAAAGCCCCCGGCGCGTGTCTTTGGAACGGGTGCGCCAGCTCACGGTGGGGTTACCCCCCTTCACGACGGTGATAGGGGTCGTGGTGAACCCCACCGACGGGGAGCTCCGGGAGCTCGTGGCGTCGCGCCTCTTCGACGGGGTTCAATTTTCCGGGGATGAGCCCCCGGAGCTCCTCCGGGATTTCCCTCTGAGGACCATCAAGGCCTTCGGAATCCGCGATGCCGCCGACGTGGAGGCCGCCCTCCGCTACGAGGGCGCCGACGTGGCGCTCTTCGACGCGGGAAACCCGGGCGCCCGGGGAGGGACGGGGCGTCCCTTCGATTGGGGGCTCTTGCACCGCCGCCCCCGGGGCCCCTTCCTTCTGGCGGGAGGGTTGGGGCCGGAAAACGTCGCCGAGGCGGTGCGAGCGGTGCGTCCCTGGGGGGTGGATTTTAATAGTCAGGTGGAACGATCCCCCGGGGAAAAGGACGAAGGATTGGTGCGCCGGGCGGTGGAGGCGGCGCGCCGGGCGGGATCAGAGGTCGCCAGCGAGGAAGAAGGGAGTGGGGGTCATGGGTGATCGAGGGACGGGGCGTCGGGGATACTTTGGATCCTTTGGGGGGCAGTTTGTGCCGGAAACTCTTATGGGTCCCTTGGAGGAGCTGGAAAGGGCCTTTGACCGGTACGGGAACGACGGAGACTTCCGGCGGGACCTGGGGGATCTCCTGCGGGACTTCAGCGGCCGTCCCACGCCGATCTACGAGGCCCACCGCCTGTCGGCCCAGCGGGGGGTGAGGGTTTTCCTGAAGCGGGAGGATCTGAACCACACGGGGGCCCACAAGATCAATAACGCCCTGGGGCAGGT
>ENA-UPSM01007152-UPSM01007152.1-activated-sludge-metagenome-genome-assembly--contig:-NODE-7152-length-10071-cov-4.443091_pt1 | contig 10071 bp, 8 predicted proteins | sample MGYA00238181_ERZ773283 | MGnify/ENA primary metagenome ERZ773283 (study PRJEB29023, sample SAMN05720199) | activated sludge metagenome | isolation source: Anaerobic digester | place: Japan... | reverse complement strand
AAGTACTCACCAATCTGAGCGTTGTCGAACAATTGCTTGCCTGCTTCCGGGGCTACAATAAACAGTGTATGGAAGAGAATGACACCGATGATGGCCTGTTTGTTGGTGGCTTTCTGCACCGATGCGCCTCCAACCAGTAAGGCTGCAATGGCAAATTGCGCGATTTGCGTGTGAGCGCCGTAGGTTGAAAAAGTACCGATATTTTGCAGGAAGATCAACTGTCCCCAGCTTGCTAAAACGGTAGAAATGATCATTGCAATCACGCGGGTCTTATCGACATCAATGCCCGAAGCCATTGCCACGCTTTGGCTCTGTCCAACAGTGCGCATATTCTGGCCTAAGCGGGTGGATAGAATCTTTTGATTAAACCAGCACAAACCTGCTATCAAAAGAAACGGCAAAACTGGTAACTTGACGTACGAAAGCACTTCTTCAATCTCAGGTATAAAGGTTAGGGCGTAAATCAGACCGTAAACCAGCAGCGTCACAATGGGTTTGACCAAGGTTTTGAGTGGTTCTTTATTGATCCAGATCGACTTAATAATTTTTATTAACTCCAAGATCGCCAAAACAATCAGAACCGCCATCAGGGCATCCAACAAAATTAAGCGATCTGTGGAAAGGAATTTCTCAATTTCGGGGATATACGAGATGCCAAACAAAAGCCCAACAATCCCAAAGAAGATAAAATCTCCCTTGTTCAGCTGATACTTTTTGAGAAGGTGTAAGATGATTTTGATGAGAGTGACAGCCAGAACCACGTAAAATACAACCGTGACGATGTCCACCATACGCACAGAATCAATTGCGTATTTTAGATTACCCGTCAAGTCGATCGTATTTTTAACCCCCATCCCGCCAGAAATGATTAATTTGGGATTGTCGACTGGAATGACCCCGCCGATAATCACCAGGAACAACAGCTGGTATAAACCATCAGCAAAATAGCCCAAAATAAGCCCGGCAATCATCTCCGCGCCTTTCATGCGGTTGAAAAGTTTTCCTACCAGATAGCCAAACAGCACAGCCAGTGGAGTGGCTATCAGGACGCTCAAAAGCATACCGCCAAAACCGCCAAGCCCCCAGTAGACAACGCAGAACACAGCAATTTGGGCAGCAATCGCGCCAATGACGATGCCAAAGTTCAAGCCTAAGCCAGCCAGAACCGGAATGATCAAAGCCAGTACGGTGAAGGTATTACGGGTTATGCGAGTAAAAACACCATCCACAATAAAAGTCATAGGACTGCCCGAGAGCAAAATGGCAGCAAGACAAATAGCCGCGAAAGCAATCATGACCTTATTGTCAAAGAGGAAAGAACCGGCTTTTTTGAAGAAATCATTTTTTTGGTTCATTGGTTTCCTCCTTTCGTCTTGGATAAGGCATAGAGAATAATGCCATTGGAAATAATGATTCTCAACACTTCTGGTAGAGTTCCAATTTTAATCACTTCATTAGCGACAGGTAAGGCGGTCACAAGGATTCCCTGGAAAAGCAAAGTTCCAATCAGGACATGCGAAATTTTCGCACGCCTCACCGAGGCGCCTCCAATCAAGATTGAAGCCGCGCTGGCAAATCCCATCATGAGGGGTGCGTTATAAAGCTGCAAAAAGCCGTAAGTTTGGGCGTAAAGAATAATCCCTACCGCTCCAAGAACAGTCGAAATCGCGGTACCCAGAATGCGCATACGGTCAACATCGATGCCGCTGGAGGTGGTGAACAGTTGATTCTCACCTGCTCCGCTCATGGCTATACCCATTTTGCTTCTGAAAAAGAGCCAGACAAAAAAGCACAACAGAGCAAATACCAAAATCAACCCAAGGGGGAGAGTAAAGTCTCCAATTTTGAAGGCTAACCAATGCAGCCATGCCGGCTGCGTTGACTGTACTACGTCTGGATTACTCAATAATCCCCCAAAGCTGCCTGAAAGACTGGCTGTGTTGCGCAAACCCTGCCCCTGTAGAGGCCAGCTAAGTTCACCGTTTTTGAAGGCGAGTGAGAGCCAAACGATGTTCATGAAGGCAATTACCGAAAAACCAACATAGGTGGAAACCGTCATTTCTGAGCCTTTGACTCGGTTGAGAAGTAAACCATAAAGCGTTCCCAATATCGTCGCCATGATGATTCCAAAAATGAGTGCGAGCAAAAGTGTCAACCAGGGCGCGCCAGCTCCTAAAACCTCGTTCCAGTTTCTGAGAAAACTGATTTCCATCGCAAAAACAGAACCTAAAAGTCCTGCCGAAATTCCCAAAGAAACGCCAAAATTCAATCCGATTCCACTTTGAATGCCCGGAACCATTGCTAATACCAAAGTTCCGTACATCAGCCAGCGCCTGACAACATCGCTAAATAATGCGGCTGGTGAAAACCCCAAAATTATGGAGACTACGACGAGGCAGATGAAAAACAGACCGATAATTAATCTTGGTAATCCGATGCTTTCGTAGATTTCTTTTATGGTTTTCATACGGCTTCCTCCTCTCTGACACCTGCCATGGCCAGACCAAATGCAGCATCAGAATCATCGGGTTTCATTACCGAGAAAACTTTTCCTTCGGAGACAATTGCTATGCGATCGCACAGAGATCTGAGCTCCACCAATTCTGAACTGATCATTACAATCGTTGTTCCCTGTTCACGATTAATTTTCGTAAGATACTCCAAAACCAATTTTTTCGCACCAATATCAATACCGCGTGTTGGTTCTGACACAATCAGAATTTTAGGGTCCATTGTTATAGCCCTGGCAAGGCATACTTTTTGCTGGTTGCCTCCCGAAAGACTGCCGGCTGTCTGGGAAGGACCAGTGCAGCGGATATCAAACAATTTGATCATTTCCCGGGTGTGTTGATCCGCTTTGGCTTTATCCAAAATTTTCATTGGGCCGATGCGTCTTAGAAATTGATCCTTTATTTGCATTGCTGTAAATGTGATATTCCGCTCAACCGATTCGCCAAGCAACAAACCGACACCTCTGCGGTCTTCTGAAACAAAAGCAATATTATTGCGGAGGGCTTCACCCAATTTGCTGAGATCCAAGCGTTTCCCAAAAGCGAAAACATCCCCTTGCGTGTCGAAAAGACCTATAATGCCGTTGACAATGCCTATTTTGCCTTGTCCTGCCAAACCACCGAACCCAAAAATTTCACCTTCCCGGATTTTAATGTTCATGCCTTTCACGCGTTCTCCGGGCATGTCCACGTGATAATCTTTGAATTCGAGCGCAATTTTGTTATCTGACAAGTCCCGGCTTGCTAAAAGACTATCATCAACCAATTTATCGATTTGACGGCCGATCATAAGTTCGGCGATTTTTGTCAGAGTAATATCCTTGACATCTTTTCGAACGACAAATTCACCATCCCGTAAAATAGTCATGCTATCAGCCACAGCCATAACCTCGGTTAACCTGTGGGTGATGAAGATGATAGCAATTCCCTTTTTGGCAATCAATCGCATGATTTCCAACAAACGGTCCGCTTCTCCTTCGGTCAAAACCGCAGTGGGTTCGTCAAAAACAAGCAACTTTATGCCAGTTTTATCGATTTCACGGGCGATTTCGATAAATTGTTTATAACCAATCGGCATTCCTGCCACTTTAGCATATTCATCAATGTTCATCATCCCGATGCTATCCAAAGCCTTTCGGGCTTCTTTGGACATTTGTGTCCAATTCATCTTTTCAAGTAAATTGCCAAAAATCTTACTCAACGCGGTAGGTTCACCAATTTCTCTACCCAGCTTGATGTTTTCTGTGACATTGAATTCGGGGATAAGCATAAATTCCTGGTGAACCATGCCAATTCCACAGTTCATGGCAGTATGCGGACTGTCAATGGAGATTGATTCTCCATTTATCTGGATTTCGCCTTCAAATCCTCCTGTGGAATAAATAACGGGCATTCCAAAAAGAATATTCATCAAGGTGGTTTTGCCAGCGCCGTTTTCTCCGACCAGGGCATGGATTTCACCAGGCTTCACATTGAGGTTAACGCCTTTCAAAACCCGATTACCAAAATATTCCTTGGAAATATTTTTCATTGACAGCAAGTATTGATCGTCCAATGCTGTTTCTCCTTCTCTAATTTTCATAAAGAAGTGCCGGCTTGCAAAGCGCAAGCCGGCACTTTGTGGAGTTTAGTCGTTAATCAAAAGTGGTGTTCTTTGAGAAATCATAGTAAGGAGCCAGTAACATCAGGAAGTTGGGCAGATCAACCCCATCTTCATTGTAAGATGTTATGGTGATATCACCTACGTTTCTCGCTGCGGCAGCTTCGTTCAAGGTTTGCTTGAAGGCTTCCACGTCCCGAGGATTTGTGACCTCACCTTCTGCGAATTTGATTGCGTAGCGTACACCCGCGTCTATCATCAGCATATTGATGGGAACACCCCAGGTTGACATGCGGCCTTCCTGCCCCTTTTCTTTCAGCTTGATCGCGATTTGATCGAGCATGTACTGCACATCGCCTTCATGACCCTTGACATCAATGTTCAATGCCGCGGGATAGCCATGATAGGGGCTTGGGCAGCACTGCTGCGGATAAATCGCACCGTTTTCCCAGACGGTCCGGATCAGAGGTTCCTGCATGGCACAGTTCGTGGAGAAGAAGGCTGTGTCTTTGCCGTAGGTTGCGATCTGCCGTGGAACATCCTCAGTAATAAACTGCTGTGCGCCGGAGACGCCAGCGTCGCCGGTTGGATCTGGCGCGTTGACTTCAACCAGTTCGATCCCTAATTCTGCACAGGTTTCCTTCATGATCTCAAGCCGTCGCGCGATGGTCGCATAGGACAGATGGCGCGGGAATGAGTAGTGGATGAGGGTTTTTGCTCCCATTTGGGCTGCTAATTCGGGGATGGTTCGACCCATTGAAATCTCGTCGACCTGTAATACGATGTCTGCTTTTTCCGCGATGATTGGCGGATCTTCTGCAGGTACTCCGGCTATGAACAGCATGTCAGGTCGGGTTTCGCGGACCTTCTCAATGGCTGCCGCAGCTCCGGGGATGGCCTGCACAAAAACGATCGCCTTCACCTCAGGATCAGACGCCATCTGCACTACCTGTGAAATGGTAGTTTCTGTTTCAGTTGAGAAGTTGTCAGGATAGGTGGCATGAACGATCATATCGCCATACTTGGCGATCTGGTTCATCGCTTCCTGATATTCTTCTTCACCCTGTGAGACAGTCCCGGTCATAATCCCAATTTTGTAGGGCTTTTCCTCCGGTTCCTCTACTACAGGCTCCACCTCTCCAGCGGGTTGGTCTGCTGGAGGTGCTTCTGTTGATCGGCAAGCTGTTGTTGAAAAAATCAACACAAAGCACATGATCAACAGTACCAGTTGAACCAATGACTTCTTACTTTTCATCTATTACTCCTTATTTGATTTAGTTAAGGATATGGCGAAATGGTTTTGCTTTTTGGAAAATTTTACGACCAGCTCTCCACATAACCAGTCTGATATGTCCGAAAAGCTAACCGATCAAGCGGGCGGATCTTTATGCTCACTTATTTCGATATTATCATCTGCAAAATAAACTGTCAAGGAAATTTTTCACAATTACTGAGATACGGTTAGTGATTGCTATATGTCAATTATTAGACGTGTTGCGCGTTGCAAATAGGTTTCATACGTGAAGATGCACTATAAGCGGTGTCCTGGTCTTGCGAGGTAGTTGCCCGTCAGGTCTCCATTCATTTCATACAGGACAATTTAGATTTCGCGGATGGACTAAAGCCCATCCGTACGGTCAGGTTTACTTCGTACGGTGGGGGTTTACTCCCACCGCGACCAGTCCTTTAATTCAGTAAAGCGGATGGACTAAAGCCCATCCGTACAAGGGGCTTGCTCCGTACGGTGGGGGTTTACTCCCACTGCATCCAGTCCTTTAATTCAGACATAGCGGATGGACCAAGGCCCATCCGTACAAGGGGCTTGCTCCGTACGGTGGGGGCTTGCTCCCACTGCGACCAGTCCTTTAATTCAGTAAAGCGGATGGACTAAAGCCCATCCGTACGGTGAGGTTTACTTCGTACGGTGGGGGTTTACTCCCACCGCGACCAGTGTTTACCCCCACCGCGTCGGTTTGTTCAGAGTTTGCTTTCCGTAGTTGGTATAGTAATCCAACTTTCGATCCTGGCCTCCACGTTGCCGCAAGAATTTTGTCTCTTTTACCGAAAGAATGTAGCATTTGACCTCGTTGGTCGATAAAGATAAAATCATAAATTGAAAGGGAAATCGCAGTTGTTTCTAAAGAAAACCGCCAATATCTGGCTTCCTATATTGATTATTCTTGCACTGATAGGCGCGACGGCTATCAATCTTCGTTTAGCTTCCACTTTTCAGTTACAGGATGATTTCGCTCCAAGGTGGGTGGCAGCCAGGGAATGGATGCGAACCGGAGCCTCCCCATATAGTGATTCCACATACAAAGCTACCCTAGACTTGTTGAAGGTGAACGGGAATGAACCTAACAGCTTGAGTCAAGGTCGTTTTTATGACCCTGCCTGGTATGTGCTTTTTTATCTGCCCATCAGCTTTGTTCCCTACACGATCGCCAGGGCAATTTGGATGACTTTTGTCGAACTGAGTTTGGTGCTTAGTGTGTTTCTTTCAATCCGGTTGGCAGGGTTAAAAATAAGCATTCCAGAACTTCTGATCATGTCATTATTGGTGTTGGTCTTCTACCCACTATTCAAGTCAATCCTGACGGTCAGTGTTAATGCGCCGTATGTCTTCCTCTCACTCCTTGCCGTTTATTTGTCGCGAGAAAGACAGGGCACTATGGCGGGTCTGCTCTTTGCAATCTGCCTTTGGATGGTCCCACCTAGCCTTTTCCTGGCTATCCTGTTTATGATTTGGCTGGGAGCGCGCAGAGACGGATCCCTGGCAAAGATCTACTTCAGCTCTCTTGCCTTTTTGGTTGTTGTGTCCCTGATCCTATTTCCGGGTTGGACATCTGAGTGGTTCGCGACCTATTTGCGGTTGTTCCCTGATTTCTCGTGGGTTCGAACGCCTCTGATGGTGGTGGGAGAATTATTTCCGGGTGCAAGCGCACAAATTGCAATCGCTCTGAGCCTGGTGACTTTGGTTATGATGCTCGTGGAGTGGTATGGCATCGGGGAGCGGGAAGGCCGCGCCTTTCATTGGAAGCTGATGTTGACCCTCAACCTGCTTTACTTATTTAATTTGACCTCAGAAGGCATCTACCTCATCTGGTTATTCGCTCCAATGTTCAGCGTTTATAAGTATTTGATAGAGAAATGGCACGTTTCTGGTAGAATCATCGCTTGGGTAACAACCCTTACCTTGATTTTTGTTCATTGGCGTCGGTTTCAAATCACTCAAAATTGGCTGCCTGAGGAATCCGCTCTGGTCATCCTCTTGCTGCCTATGTTAACAATGGTAGGCTTGCAGTGGTTTAGGTGGTGGGCGACCGTCAGCCCTAAGGCACTGATTGACTCAATAAAAATTTAAGGAGAAGTAAGAAATGGCAAAGAAAAGAGTTGGCATATTAACTGGTGGTGGAGACGTCCCAGGTTTGAATATCGCCATAAAATCAGTTGTTCTAAATAGCATTGATAGCGATTATGAGATCGTAGGTATTCGCCGGGGATGGCTTGGTTTGTTGAACTATAACATCGATGATGAAGAAACCCACGAACTTTACATCAGGGATTTGAACCCTATGGTGGTTCGCCGCGTGGATCGCACTGGCGGTACTTTCCTGCACACATCCCGCGCTAATCCATCCAGAGTACGCGCCAAGGACACGCCTGAATTCCTGGTCAATAGCAAATGGGGCAAGGTCGTGGATGAACTGGAAGAAATCACAGATTACACGGACCACATCCTCAACGTGATCGATCACCTCAAACTCGATTCCCTGATCACCATTGGCGGCGATGACACTCTCAGTTATTCCAATCGCCTGGTAAAAGAAGGCGTTAAACTGAACGCGATTCCCAAAACAATGGACAACGACGTCCTCGGCACGGAATACTGCATCGGCTTCTCCACTGCTGTGACACAGGCAGTCAATCTCATCACTAATTTCCGCACCTCCGTCGGTTCTCACGAGCGTATTGGAGTTGTGGAGCTCTTCGGGCGTAATTCTGGGGAAACCGCCCTGATCACTGGCTATCTGAGCTATGTAGACCGTACAATCATCTGCGAGGTTCCTTTCAACACGCAAGAAGTAGCTGAGCTGTTGGCATCAGATAAGCGCAACAGCAAGTCACATTACTCTTTGTGTGTCATTTCTGAAGGCGCTCATACCGATAGTGGTGAAATTGTTGAGTGGGGTGCGCCAGATGCGTATGGTCACCGGAAACTCGGAGGTATTGGAGAGGTGCTTTCGGATCAGATCAAAATCCTCACCGGGAATAATACAATGTATCAGAAACTTGGCTACCTGGTTCGCAGTGGTCCTGCCGACATGCTTGATCGCATGGTTGCCATGAACTATGGTGCACTGGCTATGCAACTGACAATGAAAAATGATTTTGGTCATTTGGTAGGTATTTTAGACGGTAATTATTCCATTGTCCCAATTGAGACGGTTATTAGCGGTAAGCGCCAGGTGGACGTGGATTTGTATTACGACAAGGAGAACTATCGTCCCAAGGTCAAGAACATTCTTGGTCTGCCCATGTTCCTTCATTAGGATTTAATAAGAGCCTGCGGCTTGCCCGCAGGCTCTTTGGTGACATTATGAGTGCTGAATCGCAAGGTGTTTCCAATCAGCGCTACGCGCTGATCCCCAGAGTGTTGATATTTCCGGTCAGTGAGACAGGTCAGATTCTGCTGCTTGAAGGCGCGCGGGATAAAAAGATCTGGGCTGGTTATTGGAATGGTTTGGGCGGGCATGTGGAAAAAGGTGAGTCCGTCCCGACAGCAGCAAAACGTGAGCTGCTCGAAGAAAGTGGTTTGGTTGCAGACAAATGGATCTTTTGCGGCCAGGTAGTGGTGGATACGGGTCTGGACCGTGGAATCATCTTCTTTGTCTTCAAGGCAAAACAACTCCAAGGTGAACTGAGAGCTTCAGGCGAGGGCAGGCTGGCGTGGTATTCGCTGCGAAGTGCTTTAAAACTAAAACTGGTTGAGGATCTCTACACCCTCTTGCCGCTTGTAATGCGTCAGAGGGCTAATGGACGACCTTTTTGGGGGCATTATCATTATGATGAGAAAGGTCAGTTAGTGATGTCATTCACCAGTTGATTTTTCCAGGAAAATCAACAGGGTATCTCCGTATTTGCGTGAATCAAACACCCGCAAATTTGGATAGGTTTTTTCAACCCACTCCAAAGGGTTGATCTGAACAATAACCTGTCCATTATCGCTAAGAATTCGAGGATTCCGATCAATTATGTCGACGGCTCTCTCCCATAACCCTTTATATTGGGGCGGCGCAACGTAAACCAGGTCAAATTGTGGATCAGACTGGCTGGAGAGCCAACTGAACGCGTCTACCTGAAATACGCTCGCTTTCCCATCAAAATGTGTTACTGCGAGATTTTCTCGGATGGTTTTTACTGCCAGCCGACTGCTATCGAGAAAAGTCACTTCCCTTGCTCCCCGGCTGAGTGCTTCAATCCCAACCGCGCCTGTACCCCCGAAAAGGTCCAGCATCCGCACATCAAGAATCTCACCCCCAAGAATGTTGAATAGCGCTTCTTTTACCTTGTCGGTGATTGGGCGGGTGGTATCCCCAGGCACATGTTTGAGTCTTAACCCCTTGGCAGACCCCCCGATGACGCGCAGCATACCCATCCGATGCTCAATCCTGCCTGGCTGGCAAGCCAAGTTTGTGACGCATGTATTCGATCGTCTGGTTCAGTCCATCGCGCAGCTCCACTTTTGGCTCCCAGCCTAAAATAGTCTTGGCGCGAGTGATGTCCGGCTGACGGCGTTGCGGATCGTCCCCCAGTGTTTCGGCATACTCTGTGATGATCCCGCTGGGATTGTGGCAGAGCTCGTTGATGATCAAGGCGAAATCCTTGATTGACGTTTCTTGCGGATTGCCGATATTGACCGGCATATGCTCATCGGTCATCATCAGGCGGTAAATGCCC
>ENA-UPSM01007142-UPSM01007142.1-activated-sludge-metagenome-genome-assembly--contig:-NODE-7142-length-10083-cov-4.910052_pt1 | contig 10083 bp, 4 predicted proteins | sample MGYA00238181_ERZ773283 | MGnify/ENA primary metagenome ERZ773283 (study PRJEB29023, sample SAMN05720199) | activated sludge metagenome | isolation source: Anaerobic digester | place: Japan... | reverse complement strand
CTAACCATCTGGGCGTGACGGCCTACGGGGTGCAGTTCCTCGGACATAAGGACGCCAACCTGACCCGATATTACGACGCGGGTACCAACCTTGCCACCGCGCCAGCTGCCAGCGCGCTTCTGCAATTTGCCGGACAGACGCCTTGCCTGACCACTGAGAAATCCCTGGCAGGCTATTGGGTGCCGTTGGGATACCTGGCGCAAAATGCCGTTTCCACGCAGACGCCCGTGTTGACAAAAACATACAGCGGCAGCATCCGCGCTGTCTATATCAAAGGGATTTGTGATTTCACCGCGACGTACGCGATATCAAGTGACCCGCGCACGTCCTCTGAGGTAATCCAGGACTTGCCGGATGTGATTGACCGCGTGCCTATCATCTGGATTTCGCCGGCGGTGATACCCAACCTGAGTTTTTCCGTCAGTCCGCTGCTGCCTCTGCCAATCAGCGCGCAAATCACGAACTACCTGCTGGAATACAGCCGGACAGAACCCGGTCGTCAGCAGCTGAGCGCGCTCAACGCTTACGAAATCGCCAGGCTGGAAGCATTGCCGGACGACGCTTATAATGACCTGCGCGGATTGCTGGCTATCCAAAACGTGCGCCTGAGCAGCCTGCTGCCCTGAGTGAGTTTCTCAAAATAGTATGCGAAAATTATTACAGTACCTGATCATTGTGTTTTGCGCGGTCTTTTTTCTGGTTGGTTCCCTCCGCCTCGGCATGATCGCCTACGCCGATACCAAAACAGTGTCCGGCGCCGACGCCAAACCGGTTCCGGTGGTGATTGTCCCTGGCGCGGGGCTCAGCGCGGACGGTACGCCTTCGGCGCCGCTGCGCGATCGCGTTCGCGCGGCTGTGGAGCTTTATCAGGCGGGTAAGGCGCAAAAAATCCTGATGAGCGGCGATAACAGCACTATTTATTACAACGAACCCGAGTCTATGCGCCAATATGCCATCTCGCTCGGCGTTCCGAACGCGGATATCGTGTTGGATTACGCCGGACGCCGGACTTACGATACCTGTTACCGCGCGCGTGAGATTTTCGGCATTCACGACGCCATTATCACGACCCAAGCCTACCACCTGCCGCGCAGCGTTTTCTTGTGCGATCGTCTGGGTATCGCTATTCAGGGCGTGGAAGTGGAGCAGTCCGGCTACGTCCGCGTCCGCTACTTATTTTGGCAGCTGCGCGAGGTTTTCGCCACCCTTGCCGCTTATTGGGACGTCTACATCACGAAACCCCTCCCAATTCTGGGTCAGCCCGAACCAATATTTCCATAATGGAGTTCACATGAATAGAGATGAAACACTGCAATTTGTTCGCAAATACGTCAAGAGTGAAAGCCTGGTCCGACATATGCTTTCCGTCGAGGCTGCCATGCGCTTCTACGCGCGAAAGCTTGGCGAAGATGAGGAACTGTGGGGGTTAACCGGCTTGCTGCATGATTTCGATTGGGAAATTCATCCTAACTCTGAGGAACACCCCCTGGCTGGCGCCCCAATCTTACGCGAGGCTGGCGTTTCTGAAGAAATGATTACCGCGATTCTCTCCCATGCCGAGCTGGATGAATTTCCGCGCGATACGCTGCTTAAGCGCGCCCTGTTTGCCTGTGATGAAATCACCGGTCTCATTACCGCCGTGGCACTGGTGCGCCCCTCCCGCTCATTGATGGACCTTGAGGCAAGTTCGGTTCGAAAAAAATGGAAAGACAAAGCCTTTGCGGCTGGCACTGACCGCGGACTCATGGAATTGGGCGCCCGGGAATTCGGCGTTGAGCTTTGGGAACATGTGAGCAATGTCATCGCGGCAATGCGCGGCATTGCGGATGAACTGGACCTGGTTGGTTCGCCCGGTTCGTAATCCCGGCTACGCTTTTTCCCAATACGTCGAGAAGTCGTCCAGTTCAGTAGCCCCAATCAGCTCGTCCCCGGGTTTTAAGGTAAAGACTGACTGACCATTCGCCATGCGTGTGCGTTCCACCGCGCTGGAGAGGGTAAATACTTTGCTGGCGGACTTACGGAAATGGCAAATAACCCGATCCGAAAGCTTGCCCGCGGCTTGCACCACAATCTGGTCATCCTTGGCAAGCTTCCAGCTGATGACGCCCTGCCCATACCGACCCTGAAGCGGGTAATCCTCGGCGCTGACGCGCTTTGCCAGCCCCTTGCGCGTGATGAAGGCAATGTTGTCCTTGCTGCCTATCACATTCACGCCCACGACGTAATCCCCCGGTTTCAGTTTTATCCCGTTTACGCCGGCGGCAATCAAGCCCATCGAACGAATTTCGGATTCATTAAAGCGGATGCTCATGCCGTTGGCTGTCGTCAGGAGCAAATCCTGGTTTCCTTTGGTCAGGAAGACTTGAAAGAGTTCATCCCCATCATTGATTTTCGCCAGCACAAAGCTGTTTGCTGAGGCGCCCGGTAAATCCTGCAGCGCGGAGCGTTTCACCATCCCCTGACGGGAGACTGAAAGAACATATCCTTCGTTGAGTTTTTCGCGGTCCATTGGAACGCTGAAAATACCCTGGAGGATATCGTCTTCAGAAAGCGGTGAGAGCTTGTGCGCCAAAACGCCTTGCTCTCCGTTTTTCTGGGTTGGAATTGCCAGGGAATGGATTGCCGCGGCTTTGCCCTCCGTGGTCACGAGGAAAACAGTTTGATGCGAGTTCGCCCGCAGCATGTTCCACGGCGCGTTATCCCCTCCCAGGCGATTGGGTTTGTCGCTGTCCGTGCGCGAGAGCAGCCCATCTGAGCTGGCTTCAATCCAGAAGTTTTCCAGCGGCATCACATCGGTTTGAGTCAGCAGTTCCGACCCTTTTTCGCCTTCTCCCAGCCGGATTATCTGCGTCCGGCGTGGGTCAGCATATTTGGCTTTGAGCGACTTCAATTCCTCAATCTCCACCTGGCGCATTTTTTGCGGGGATTTCAGCAGCGCCTTAAGGTTCTTGATATTTTCGCTGACCTGCTTATACTCATCCTCAATTTTTTGCCTTTCCAGGGATGCCAGCCGCCTTAATTGCAAATCCAGAATCGCGGTCGCCTGAATTTCGTCCAGGTTTAATTTGCTCATCAGGTTCTGGCGGGCTTCTTCCGCGGACTTGGACTTCCGGATAATCTGAATAACTAAATCTATGTTCTTGATAGCTATGCGCAGTGCCTCAAGAATATGAAGTCTTTCCTCGTTTTTACGCAGTTCATATTCACTGCGCCGGCGGATTACCTCCAGGCGATGTTCCGCGAACACGCGCAGGCTTTGTTTTAAAGAGAGCCGGTGCGGGCTGCCGTCCACCAGCGCCAGGATATTGATCGCAAAGGTGCTGTGCATGGCGGTCTTCTTATACAACACGCTGAGCACTTTTTCCGGGTCCGCGTTCTTGTTGAGGTCAATCACGATTCGCATTCCCTGCCGGTCCGATTCGTCCCGTAGGTCGGTGATCCCTTCCAACACCCCATCCCGAACGATTTCCGCGATTCTCTCAATCAGCGTGGATTTATTGACCATAAAGGGCAGCTCGGTTACGATAATGCGCATTCTCCCGCGGGACATCTCCTCCAGGCGGGTTCGGGCGCGGATCTGGACGACGCCGTTGCCGCTGCCGTAAATCTGAGCCAGGCTGTCCCTGCTCTCCTCCTGAATGATGAGCCCGCCGGTCGGGAAGTCCGGTCCCTTGATAAAGCGCATAATCTCGTCGGTGGAAATATCGTCAATCTTGTCCCAATTTTCCAGCAGCAAAACGAGGGCGTCGGTCACCTCCCCCAGGTTGTGCGGCGGAATGTTGGTCGCCATGCCCACCGCGATGCCGGCGGCGCCGTTCACGAGCATATTCGGCAGCGCTGAAGGCAGCACAATCGGTTCTGTCAGAGACCCATCAAAGTTTTCCGTGAACTCCACCGTATCCATGTCAAACTGCCGCAGGATTTCGACAGCCGCTTCGGAAAGCCGGGCTTCGGTATAGCGCATCGCAGCCGGCGGGTCCCCATCAATGCTGCCAAAATTGCCTTGTCCGTCGATAAGCGGGTAGCGCTCCGAAAAGTCCTGAGCCATGCGAGCCATTGCCTCATAGACTGCCGTATCACCGTGCGGATGATATTTCCCGAGAACCTCGCCAACGATTCTGGCGGATTTACGATGGGGTTGATCCGGGCGAATGCCCATATCGTACATCGCGTACAGGATTCGCCGCTGAACGGGTTTCAGCCCGTCGCGGGCATCCGGCAAAGCGCGGGAAACAATCACGCTCATCGCGTAGTCCAGATAGGACTGCTGCATTTCAGTATTGATGTTGATTTTCTTAATTGATGTTGCATCCATAAACGGCTCGCTTCATGGTTGGTTTCGGACCCTATTCAATCCGGCATAAATATAGCATAAAAAACCCGGAGTGTTTCAGGCTCCGGGTTTCATATTCGCAAGTAAAACCAGTCTATTCTTCGTCGTTATCGAGATCGTCCAGGTCTGGTTCGTCATCCATTCCGGGGTATTCATCATCCAGGGAATCGTCGCCCTCCCCAAAAATCACTTCAGTGGAATCATCTTCCATGAAGATATTCATTTGCTGCACCTGAATGTCCTCTTTGCCTGGTTGGTGCTCCACATCCTGATCCGCGAACTGAGCTGGGTCGAAACCAGTGCCAGCGGGTATGAGTTTGCCAATGATGACATTCTCCTTCAAGCCGTACAACTGGTCTTCTTTGGAGGCAATTGCTGCGCCAGCCAGGACTTTAATTGTGTGTTGGAACGAAGCCGCCGAGAGGAAAGAGTCGGTGTTCAAAGAGGCTTTCGAGACGCCAAGCAAAACGTTCACAAAGCGCGCCGGACGCAAACCCTTGGAAATCAGGTCTTCATTGACCTTGCGCAGCTCAAGCCGGTCTACCAGGTCTTGCGGGAGGTATTGCGAGTCGCCTGGGCGGGTAATCTGCACTTTGTTCAGCATCTTCCGGATAATAACCTCGAAATGCTTATCGTTAATATTCTGTCCCTGCGTTCGGTAAACCTTTTGGATTTCGGTCATCAGGTAGAGTTCGGTCGCTTCGCGGCCCTTGATATGGAGGATGGTATGCGGGTTCAACGACCCCTCCGTCAGAGGCTCGCCGCCTTCGATGAACTGACCTTCCTTGACCGTCAGGCGGGAAGTGGGCGGAATATCATATTCTTCCGTTTCCCGGTTCTCATACGAAACAATCACTTTGTTATCTTCAATGCGAACACGACCAGCATGCTGCGCGATGATGTTTGCTTCTTCCAACACTGCCAAAACATCACCAATCGCGACTTCGCCTTCGTCCTTGACCTGAACGTTCCAGTCTTCCGGAATTTCATAGGTATCAGATGTCATCTCGCTGTGGTCCACGCGCACAACGCGCTGCTCCGGATTCTTAAGCGACTGGCTGATGTGCACTGTGCCTTTGATGCGGCTGATAACAGCTTCGCCCTTCGGCATCACCCGCGCCTCAAATAATTCCTCAACGCGCGGGAGACCAGTGGTAATATCCGCAGCCGCCGCGACACCGCCAAGGTGGAAGGTTCGCAGGGTCAGCTGCGTGCCGGGTTCGCCGATGGATTGGGCGGCGACAATACCAACCGCCGCACCAAGGTTCACCATCTTACCGCGCGCCAGGTCCATGCCGTAACAGCGGGCGCACACGCCGTGTAAAAGCTCACAGGTCAGCGGAGAGCGCACCATAATCGTCGGCACTCCGGCATTAATAATGTCGCGCTGGAGTTGATAGTCAATCAACTCATTACGCTCGGCAATTACTTCGCCGGTTTTGGGATGAACCACGCGGTCTGCCAGGAGGCGTCCGTAAATGCGTTCGCCAAAGGACTGACCGGCAACATCATCACCGGCATTCAGATAAATGCCTTCTTCTGTGCCGCAGTCTTCGTTGTTGATAATCATATCCTGGGCAACATCCACCAGGCGGCGGGTCAGGTAACCAGCATCCGCCGTACGCAAAGCGGTATCCGCCAAACCCTTACGCGCGCCGTGGGTGGAGATAAAGTACTCCAACGCGCTCAGGCCTTCACGGAAGTTTGACCGGATTGGCATGGGAATAATGCGCCCGGACGGGTCCGCCATCAAACCGCGCATGCCTGCCAGCTGAGAAATCGGGCTGAAGCCGCCCTTGGTCGCGCCGGAATTCGCCATCGTGGCAAGGTTTCCGTTCGGGTCCAAGTGCAGTTTTACTGCCTTACCGACGTTATCGGTGGCTTCCTGCCAAATTCTGATGAAGTTCTGGTTTTGCTCATGTTCTGTTTGCAGGCCGCGTCGATAGGCTTTCTGAGCTTCTTCGACCTTCAACAGCGCGTCTTTAATAATGTCCGCTTTCTCTGGCGGCACCTCAATATCCGCGACAGCCAGGGTGGCGCCGCTTTGGGTGGCGTATCGGAAACCGATATCCTTGATTTTATCGGCTACATCAGTCGTGGCGTCATCCTTGAGGACTTCGTGAATTTCCGCAATAAGATCCCGGATACCACCTTTTTCAAGTGTCTTGTTGATAAACCGGATTTCTTCAGGCAAAATATCATTAAATATCGCCCGCCCGACGGTCGTATCAAGCAGATACTTTTCCGGCGCGCTCAGCCTTTCGGGTTTTTCCGAATTGGAATACCAACTCTCCACCATCAGCTTAATGCGCGCGTGCAAGCTCACCTGCCCCAGCTGATAAGCGAGGATAACTTCGTCAATATTGGCAAACGCTCTGCCGTCGCCTTTTTCTGGCCTGGTGGGCTGCATGGTCAGGTAATAGACACCCAGGACCATGTCCTTTCCGGGGGAAATAATCGGTTCGCCGCTGGCGGGCTTGAGAAGGTTCTTGCTGGCAAGCATATATTGGCGGGCTTCCAGAACCGCTTTATCAGACAGCGGAACGTGGACAGCCATTTGGTCGCCGTCAAAGTCCGCGTTAAAAGCGGTCGTCACCAACGGATGCAGTTGAATCGCGCTGCCCTCAATCAGGACGGGTTCAAATGCCTGAATACCGAGCCTGTGCAGGGTTGGCGCGCGGTTTAGCAAAACGGGCCGCCGCTGAATAACCTCTTCCAGGACTTCCCAGACTTCAGGGCGGTTGCGTTCGATGAACTTCTTGGCGCCTTTAATATTATGCGCGTAATGATGTTCTTCCACCAGGCCCGCGATAACAAAGGGCTTATAAAGCTCCAGGGCCATAGACTTGGGCAAACCGCATTGCGAAAGCTTCAGGTTAGGTCCCACCACAATAACCGAACGCCCGGAATAGTCCACGCGTTTGCCCAGCAAGTTGCGGCGGAAGCGTCCCTTCTTGCCTTTGAGCATATCGCTCAACGAACGCAGTTCACGGCGTCCGCGTCTCGAAAGCATGCGTCCGCGCTGTGAATTGTCAATCAGCGAATCAACCGCTTCCTGGAGCATGCGTTTTTCGTTGCGGACAATCACATCCGGCGCGCCAAGCTCCAACAGCCGCTTCAGGCGGTTGTTGCGATTGATAACGCGGCGATACAGGTCGTTCAGGTCTGAGGTCGCGAAGCGTCCGCCGTCCAGCTGCACCATTGGGCGCAGGTCGGGAGGAATAACCGGAAGTACCGTGAGTATCATCCACTCCGGCAGATTGGAGGAGCGCCGGAAGGCCTCCACAACCTTAAGCCGGCTGGTGGCTTTCTTGCGTTTTTGTTTGCTGCGGGTTGTGCGCACTTCCTGCCAAAGCTCTTCTGCCAACACGTTCAGGTCGAGCCGGTGCAAAATATCCTGAAAGGCTTCCGCACCCATGTCGGCTTTAAATACCTGACCCCAGCGGGATTTCAGCTCGCGATAACGGGCTTCGCTCAGGAACGTGAAAGGCTGCAGTTCATACAATTCATCGCGCTGCTTGGCGTTCTCGGTCTTGGTGGCGGCTTCCTGGTCCTCCAGCTGCGCCCGGATACCATCCATAACCGTTTCCGCTTCAGCTCGGATTGTTTCTTTGAGAAGCTTCTGCTCCTCAAGCTTGATTTGTCTTTCATTCCGCAAACCTTTTTCAAGATCTTCCATGCGGTCTTTCACGACCTTCTGCACGCGGGAAATATGCTTGGAGCTGACTTCCTCGTCGGCTTCGACCAGCACCTTTTCAAATCCGTCCAGGCTGAAAATGATGGGTTTGCGAACAGCCTTGCCCACTTTTTCGGTCAGCTCGCGTTCAACGCGCTGCCCTTCGGCGATTACGGGTTCAAATAAATCCGCAACCTGTTCGTCATACGCGTTGTTGATGGCTTCCATCTTGCCATCCAATTCTCTCAGCTGCCGATCACGCTGCTTTTTTGCTTCCGCGATTTGCCCGTTCACTTTCTCAATTAACTCACGTTCAGAGAGGCTGATTTCATCCTCAAGGCGCTTCAAGGCCTTCTGGCGGGCATCCTCGTCCACGTAAGTCACAATGTATTGCGCAAAATACAGCACGCGGTCCAGGTTGCGTCGGGATATATCGAGCAGCAAACCCAGATGCGAAGGAACCCGGCGGGTATACCAAATATGCGCTACAGGCGCGGCCAGTTCAATATGCCCCATCCGCTCCCGCCGAACGCTGGATTTCGTCACCTCAACGCCGCATTTATCACAAACGACGCCCTGGTATTTTCGATTCTTATATTTACCGCAGTAACACTGCCAGTCACGGGTTGGTCCAAAGATCGCTTCACAAAACAGGCCGTCTTTTTCCGGTCGCAGGCGCCGGTAGTTGATCGTTTCCGGTTTCAGAACTTCTCCATAAGACCATTTGCGAATTGTTTCAGGGGAAGCGAGGTTGATACGAAGTGCTTTCATTTGGTTATTTTCCACGCGAGCCTCCATGTCGTGAAAGAAGGTATAAACACGAAAAAGAAACTGAGAGAAACTTCTCAGATTCTGCTTTTTTCGTGTGTTTGTTTATTCCATGCAAATTGTTATTATACTAAGGAAACAATCTTACTGTCAAGCTTTAACTGCCGCGTTTAGAGCCTTTCCCTCTTCTCTAATCATTCCTGATCGGGATTTCCAATGTGAAGGTGCTGCCCTCTCCCAGTTGGCTTTGCACACTGATTATACCACCATGCTTTTCAGCAATCGATTTTACTATCGCCAACCCCAAACCCAGGCTGCGGCTCTCCAGGTTGTCGGTCTCATCCACGTGAAAGAAGCGGCTGAACAATTTTGGCTGGTCGAGAGGAGCTATCCCCTTTCCATGATCCTGCACGGCGATGCTGAGCCGGTTATCCGCTCTCTTCGCGCTGACCAATACTTCCCCCCCAACATGGCTGAACTTAATCGCGTTTTCGATGAGGTTGAAAACCGCCTGCTGCAAGAGAAGTCTGTCCGCGCTGACGCGAGGATTTTTAATCCCGGAGAAATTGGTTTGAATGCTGACTTTGCGCTGCGAAGCTTGCAATTCCAGCAGAGCGATCACTTCCTCAACGACTTCCTTCACATCAAAGCTGGTGAACTTAATGCCTTCGCCCGAATCTAACATATCCAGGGAGAGAACCTTGCTGACCAATCTGGACATCTGCTCAATGCTAGCCCTGATGCGGGTAATGTACTTTGTCTGTTCTTCGCTCAGGTTTCCAATATTTTCGAGCATATTCAAATAACCCCGGATGTGGGAGAGCGGCGAGCGTAAATCATGGCTGATGAAGCTTACATATTCGTTCTTTTGCGCGTTCAGTTGTTTCTGCGGCGTCGTTTCGTGAAACAACAGCAGCTTTCCGCGCATCCCGCTGCCAGGATCAAGCTCCAGGGTTTCAACCTCAAATTCCAGCCTGCCAATCTGCGTGATAAACCCTCCGCCGATGCCGCCGTTGGCTGAAGCCGCCGAGGACGCCGCGGGAAAGGCGGCTTGGAAGGTCACCGGGCTCGCGGGGTTCTGTCCGTTCGTTTCCATTAAGCGCTTTGCGGCTGAATTACTCAACTGAATGCCATCAGCATCGTCCAATACAACAACCGGTTCGGGCAGGGTCTCAATCGCCGCGGTCAGAACCGTGTTTTCGTTTTGCAGCCTGGCGTATTGTTCCTTGGCGCTGAGCACTGCTGAAGCGCGATAAGCCAATTGTTGATAAAAACGAATGTCTTCCTGGGAAAACCAGTAGTTCTG
>ENA-UPSM01007134-UPSM01007134.1-activated-sludge-metagenome-genome-assembly--contig:-NODE-7134-length-10090-cov-5.609766_pt1 | contig 10090 bp, 12 predicted proteins | sample MGYA00238181_ERZ773283 | MGnify/ENA primary metagenome ERZ773283 (study PRJEB29023, sample SAMN05720199) | activated sludge metagenome | isolation source: Anaerobic digester | place: Japan... | reverse complement strand
TCAACTTTTAAGTCGACATATTCAGAGATATCCTTCTTAAGTTCTTTCGCGAACGAACCAAATGATTCTTCCTTCATAATGAATTTTTAAACCGGGTTGTTTCCTCCTAAAGTCTCTTCAGCTTTATGCTTTAGATCTTCTACTATCGCTTTCCCTTTTTCGTACTGTTTTTCGAGTTCATCTTTAATTTTCCCTGCGGTTTCTTTGATGTCTTTCTCGATTTCTTCTCCTTTTCCGCTACTTATTAAATAAGCTATTGCCGCCCCGGCAGCTGCACCTATTAAAAAGGATAAAAGTAAGTTTGATTTCTTTTCCATGATGCGATGATTTGTTTGTTCAAAGGTAGGGATTTATTTAACGATAATAGATTATAGATATTAGATTTTCGATTATCCCGATTCATTTTCAAGAACCAAGATCTTAATACTTAAAATCGAGCATCAAAAAAACGATACTAGATGATCGATAATAGATTCTAGATGATCGCGAATCATTTTAAGAAACAGGAACTTTATACAAAAAATCGAGCATCAAGAATCGAGCATCAAGTATCAGAAACGATATTAGATGTTCCCGAAATTTCCATCGGATTTGGAACTAAATTCACTCATTACTCATTCATTCATTTCCCTTTTCATTGCAGCCAAAACAAAGCTACCGATGCAATTGTCATTATTATCAACGCCAAAACGCCAAAGATATTTGTTAGTCGATCGTTGGTATTTTTGCCCATAATCTTTTTGTTGTTGGAGATGTGAAGTATGATGGCAATTAACACCGGTGCAGTTACTCCATAGAGTATTGCGGTGTAGATAAGTGCTTTGATCGGACTAATCCCCACATAGTTTAGCGATAATCCTAGTAACAATGATATAGCAATGATGATGTAAAATCCTTTTGCTTCATGGAATTTTTTATCAAGTCCTTCTTCCCAACCGAAGGTTTCTGCAAATATGTATGAGAGTGAGCCGCTAAGCACCGGAATTGCGATTAGTCCCGTGCCAATTACTCCAATTGCAAATAATAAATAGGCCATATTCCCAGCCAATGGTTTTAATGCCATCGCTGCTTGTTCAACTGTGTCGATTTGATGAACTCCTCCCTTGAATAATACCGTTCCCGTTGTGAGGATGATGAAGTACATTACTAATCCTGAAAATAGCATCCCGAAATCAACATCTTGTTTCATTTCGTGAATCAATTTTTTATTCACCACCAAATGACTTTTCTTATGTCGCATTTCTTCTACTTCTACTGATGCTTGCCAAAAAAACAGATATGGAGAAATGGTTGTTCCTAATATTCCAACCAATATTGCGAAGAAGTCTTTGTCGAATTTTATAGTTGGAATAAATGTGTTTCTTAAAATTTCTTTGATGTCTTGATGATATAAAAATGGCACAATGAAATATACCAACATTACAATACATAAATATTTGAGAATCGAAGCGATTTTTAAGTAGGGTAGGTAGATGATTAATCCTAACAATAACAACGTAAAGAATACACTGAAGAATCCTGCATCTATCGCAGGGAACAACAAATTCCCTACTGCTCCCATTCCCGCAATATCAGCACCGATATTTAATACGATCGCCGGAAAACTGAAAATCAGCATTAAGTATAATACGGGACGGGGATAATGTTTTTTTAGTGTTCCTGTAAGTCCACTCGATGTCACCATCCCAATCCTAGCACACATTTGTTGTATTGCCGCCATTAACGGAAATGCTAATATGGATGTCCATAGCGTAGAAAGTCCATATGCAGCTCCGGCCTGCGAATAGGTGGCAATTCCTGAAGGATCATCATCGCTGGCTCCTGTAACTAATCCGGGACCCAACAATTTCCAAAAACGAGCAAGTCTCGATGATTTCTTTTTTTGATTCGACATTATTATTTAATTAGTCGCACAATTTATGAAGTCACTAAGATAGATTGATTTCACCTATTTTAAAGATGAATTTGTTATAAAATTTACTGTTTCTTACTATTCGAAAATTCAATTTAACTTTTTTTAGAAACCACTATCGTATGTATTTCAGTTTCGCTCTCCGATCTTTTAAATTGCACAGGTATAGCTTTAATTTGTGAAAAACTATTCTTCCTTAAATTGGTGAGAATTGTTGTTAAAGGATGGTAATTGAAATATGTTCTTTCTCCTGTGGAAGTTGATTTAAATCCGGTTTCGCCTTGATCACTGTCGACAAAACTTAGGTAAAGTATCCCATTTTCTTTTAATTGATTCGAACAATCACTGATTAATTTCAATGTTTCTTCTTCTGAGATAAATGGAATGCAAAATCCACAAACAATACCATCAAACTTTTTGTCGATTTGGTCTATATTCCGACAATCCATTATGCTGAAAGTAGCTTCGGGATTATTCTTCTTTGCCAATTCAATCATATTGGGTGCAATGTCAGTGGCGTGAATTTTAAAATCCGGACGCTTATCAAGTAAATATCGAGTTATGTTTCCCGGTCCGCATCCGATTTCTAAAATTTCAGGATTTTCAGATTCTATCGAATTGCAAAACAAGTCGTATGTTTCATTATACATGGTTAGATGCATAAATCTTTCTTCATATAATGAAGCTAATTTATTCCATGTCTCAAACGTTTCTTTATAATGATCCATTAATTTTGCTGTTACTCGATAATCAATTTTTTAATAATTACTTCAGAAGAAGCGATTATTCTAAGTATAAAAACGCCCTTGTTTTGTAGACTTATTCCTTTGTCAAGATCTTTCCCTTCACTTTTAAATATTATTTCTCCTTTTAAATTCGAAATTTCCAATTTAGCGTTTATTGGGTAATTTGATATTTTAAAGTTTCCATTCGACGCATTAGGATAAACAAGTAAGTTTTGTTTGGATGAATATTCAGAAATTGCTGTACTGATGCCAAAGATGGTTTGAAAATTATTGGCATATTCCCATGATGATCCGCATGTACTTACTGCGTCCCAATTAACCGACCATGTCATCATTGCTCTTAATGTCGGATATCCATTTACGTTAGTAAGTAAATAGTTTCCTGCCGGTGGACCATATCCGCGAAGATACATTATTGCTGACCTTACAGACGCTGTATCCGTGAATCCTCCTCCTGCAGCATTGGTGCATGCCGGTAAACCTACTGCAATTTTATCAGCCGGTAATCCAATGAAAAATCCTCCTCCGGTATTGAATCCATGAATCACTGCTTCTGTCATTGCAACGATGAAGTCGGCAGTGCCTTGCGTATAAATAGCTCCGTCGATTCCATACATCGATCCGCTGTTATACAGTTGAACTTGTAATAGGTCTAGTGAGTCTCGCAATCCATGAATGATAGGTAAATATCCTCCCCAAATGCCTCCATAAGCCGATTGTCCCCCTTGAACATAAGCGGTCTCTGGAGCCATCGTTAAAATTAACTTTGCAGAATGATTTGTTCTGTAGTTGGCCATAATCTGTTTGATGGCATCAATTAAATTGATTTGGGCAATGCTCGACGGATTAGTAATAGTTCCTCCTCCCGCTAAAATCGAATTGCCATTTTCAATATCTATATCAATTCCATCGAATCTATAGGTGTTAATTATTCCTGTCATGGAAGAAATGAAGGCGTTTTTGTTGACCATGGTAGTTAGGTCGATAGAAGTATTTGCTCCTCCAATGCTAATTAGTACTTTCTTACCTTGACTTTGTAAATACTGGACCTTCGTAATAAATTGACTAGAACTTATGCCATCGGGTGTAAAAAGCATCGTCATGTCGCTAGGTGAAGTCGGAACGGCGAATGAAACCTCAATTACATTATACCGATTATCGACTAAATCGAGAGGGATATAAGGCGCATTTACATCCGACCAATTATGCCAATAGCCGACAAGAGTTGGGGTTGGTAATTGAGCATTACTTTGAAACGATAAATTTAGTAGAATAAGGAGTAAAATTCTTTTCATGTCACACTGTTTGGTCGACTAAATATAGGGAATAATTCTTATCCCTAAGAAAAATTTCGATTCATACGATATGTACTTGCATATTATCCCTTGAATCGGTTATTATAAATTATGATGAAAGGTAGTAAAGTGTCAAGTAAATTTAGGCAAGGTCAAAATATCAAATATCAAATATCTATTGTCTTCTACTTAAAGATATTCTTTATCACCTTACCTTTAGACGTCGGCATATAAAATCCCATTAATTCGGCTACAGTATTGGAAATATCTATTTGTTCGTAATGCCAATCGGTAACATAGTTTTTCTTGAAATCGGGTCCTATTCCAAATAATTCAACATGTCTACAACCATCACAGCTATCTCCATGTGATACAAATCCATCGAGATGCCCTGCGGTATGTCTGCCATGATCGTTTGTTACAATGAGGGTTGTTTGGTCCTTATAAAAAGGATCGTTTTGAATTTGCTGCCAAAGCTGATATATGTAGTTGTCGGTAGTAATTATACCTTGTAAATAACCCAATGAATCATTTGCATGTCCGGAAGCATCAGGCTGCTTAAAGTTCACCAGCGCTAACCGAATATGATTTGTTGATAGTTTTGACTGTAAGTTCGCGAATGTAGTACTGTCATCGCGGTATCCGCTTCCTAAACCCGCATTACCACAATCTTTAGAGGGACGGAATTTACCTTGCCATTTTACGTCTTTGCAATCTGATAATACTTCTAATTTATCTTTTGTGGAGATTACCCACGCCGATGAAGTAAGCTGAGGATACATCTTTAGCCAATATTGAAAAATGGAAGGGAATGATGGATATTCCAGTCCGGCATTATTGATGCTTTCATAAAATCCCGTGCATATAGCAGTATGTCCCGGGACAGTAGCCGTAACCCCATTATTCATGAAATTATTACAAAGGACTCCTTCTGAAAGCATACTATATCGATGAGGAATGTATTGATGTGTGCTTTCTCCCCAAGTTTCTGTATATCTGGCTCCGTCAACTACTACTACTATTACATTCTTGGTTTTGTAGTTGGTAGTGTAGGTGTCTTTGCTACATCCTAACGTAAATAGAAGTGTAATAAATAGGAGGAGTATATGGACTGATTTATTCATGTAAAACAAAGATAGTTTTTTATTTATTTCTCCTAGATATATTCATCGATTTAGTTGCAAATTATTGGTGAAATGGGGGGGGAGTGAAAAAAGATGCATGATACAGGATACAGGATGAAAGGTGATCTGGATTTACCTTAAATTCTTGATGTAAAAAATATAAAAAAGGTATCTATAAATCTCTATTACATACATAGGCACTTCAATCTTTCGAAATCTACTTGTATCTTGAGTCTTGAGTCTTGAGTCTTGAGTCTTGTATCTTGTATCTTGTATCTTGCATCTTGTATCTTGCATCTTGTATCTTGCATCTTTTAAAAATCAAAATTAATTCTCTCCAATCGCCCTTTACGCTTAACAATATTCTTATAATCCCATTGAATAGCTTTCGACTTTTTTAACCAGCGTTTTAGCTCTGTTGTTTTGATTTCTTTTAAATCATTGTAAAATATTGATGCGTCTTTAAACTTTTCTCCTCTTATATTTAATCTTTCTTCTTCAAAGTCGGCACCACTCCAAAACATAAGTCGTATTCCGGGCTTTTGCTTACTATATCCTACTATGGGATTATCATCGATAAACCACACGGGATGAGCATGCCAAATTTTGGAAGTTGCTCCCTTTAGTTCTTTGTCAATTATAGTTGCCAGTAACTCGCATAAATCGATATCCGTAGGGTCTTGACGATTGTTGTATAGCTTTATTTCTTCATTCATAATTGTGTAAGTCTTTAAATAAAATAAATGATTTTATTTGGTTCGAAGAATTTTATCCATCGCTTTGCCTTTGGCTAATTCGTCGACTAATTTATCGAGATACCTGACTTTTTGTGTTAATGGATTCTCTAATTCTTCAACTCTGTAACCGCAGATTACTCCTGTAATTAAGTGGGCATTGGGATTTAATTTGGCCTTCTTGAATAATGCGTCGAATGTGATTTTTTCATTTATTGCTTCTTGGATTTCTTTATCGTTTATGCCGCAAAGCCATTTTATTACCGTAATTAATTCTTCTTCTGTTCGTCCTTTCTTAGTCACTTTGGCTACATAATGAGGATAAACCGATGCAAAAGTCAATTTCGCAATTTTCTCGTTATGTGAATCGGTTGTTTTCATGCAAGATTTTATTTAAAATTTTGAAAATTAAAAACGGAAGATGTCTTTAATAATATCAAAAAACGTTTGATTTCCTTTGTATATCTTTCTGATTTCTCTTTGTCGGTTTTTATAATTAGTCGATTTTTTATCATACAATTGATCAGAAGGAATTTCAACTTTCTCAAGTCGTCCGGTCTGTTCGTTGAATTCTTCGTGACTTACAAATTCTCCATAGGAATTCCAGTTTTTACGTGAGATTATTTGTCCGTTTTTAAAAACAAGCTCTGCTTCTAAATCCCCATTTTCAAACCACGATTTATAAGTGCTTCCATCTTTGTTAATGCCATTATGTATCTCTTGCATTAGTCTTATTTGACCATTTTCATAATAAGAAGTAAGCTTTCCGTGATATTGTCCGAATTCGTTGAAGGGTTGTATAAATTCGATTTTACCCGACTGAAAATAATTCTTCCAGATACCTTTTCTTAATCCGTTTTCGTAATTTTCTTCTCTTTGTAATCTGCCGTTTTTATAGTAATACTTTGCTTTCCCTTCGATTTTACCATTTATGTAAAATGCTTGAAGTTTTAATTTGCCGTTATCATGGTATTCTTTGATTTCTCCATTCTTTACAATTCCATGTAAATTACTATTCGGATTTTGTAGAACTCGTTCTATGTATTTGTCTTTTCCTTCCCAATTTTCTAAAAGATGTTCGGTTTGCCAAGGAAAGAGATATTCGTTAAGTTTTTCTACATCAAATTCCGGTTGTTGATCTTTGGTGTATTGTCGTGTTATTAATGCAATAGGAGGGTAGATGCCAAGATTTGCATACGCCAATAATTTATGATGTCCGTCGAGTATGAAATAGGCAGAGTATTCGTCAATTGTTGCTGAATAGGCATTCATTAAAATTGCGAAGGGATATACGCCTGATTTGATTTGTTCTTCAAAATATTTAACTCTATCCTCATCGATCTCAGAATAGGGTTGAGTGGCGAAAAGCGATTGTGATCCGGGATAAAGACTTTCTGTCGTATATTCCATTATGTCCGATATACCATATTCCGATTCGTTTTTGTTGCTTTTTAAATAGGCTTTATAGTTTTCCTTAAGTTCTTCGGTATTTGATTTTTCTGTTGCTCTTATGGCAAAAATTACTTCTAATGCATGGAAATGCGTTTTTTCATATCCATCATTCGAGGACTTATATTGAAAGAATTCGTTTTCTTTCTGAGAGAAATACGATAGATGGTATTTGCCGTTTTCTAATATCGGAAACAACGGACTTAATATTTCATGTAATTCTTCTGCTCGGTTGGAGAAGTCTTCGTTAAGGTTGTTTAATATGCTCTCGCTTACAGTTTTTCGATATTCTTCATTGTATGGCAAGACACAAAAATATTTCCCAATCGAACCTTTGCAGTCGGCCCAAACTACAGTGGTCGGAGTGTTGAAACGAAAATAACTTCCGATATCACTTAATCCGACTAAACATATATTCTTGCCGTTAACAATCTGAAATTCCATTAAGAAACATCTTTGTTTAAATTAGTTAAATAGTCAAATTCAGCGTTTTCATATCCCCAATATCTTTTTTCGTTATTAATTATTTCGTTGAAAGTTATTTCAGCTCCTAATTGACGATGGAAATTTTCTTCGGCATGCTCTTTAATTGTTAATTCAATTCTTTTATCATCAATAAATAAAATGGGATCACCAATATATTCCCACAATTCACAAATTTCTCGGTAAGGTATAAAAGCTAAAGACTTAATGCCACTTAACATTAAATGTTCTAATACTCGCTTGGTTGGATACTCAATATAATAGGGGCCGCATACAATAAAATCTATGAATTCTCTAACGTTTTCATTGCATTCTTTAGCTAATTCACTTATTTCTGAATAAGTATTATCTTCCATTAAAAGTGGAATTACATAGGCATTCTTTTCTTTGAAATGAACTATATGTATTGGAATATTAATTTTCTCTGTAATAATAATGTATTTTAAGTCTTGGCTCATGTTAAAAAGAAGGATTCTGTTTTCAAAAATAGTCTAAAATCGAAACAAATCATAACGAAATATTTATCCTGTCGCCATGAGCATTAGGTTGAGAAATTACTATGAAAGTTAGGTCTTGGTCTAGTAAGTTTTTAATTTTATGATGTTGCCCCGGATTTATTCGTATTCCTTCGTTTTTATTTACCTCAATAATTTGTCCTTCAATTTCAAATGTCGCTAATCCCGATAAAACATAAAAAAATTGTTGTGCTTTTTGATGAAAATGGAGCATTTCTTCAGTTCCTGCAGGCATTCTTTCTTCGATAACGCTCAATTGATCCGTCGTCAATAATTTCCATGCATCGCATTTATTACCCCAATTATAATGTTCACTTGCTTCTTTATTTGTTTTCATTTGGAAAGTGAATTAGGCGATATGTTTCGGTTTTAAATTTTGATTTCCCCTCTCAATAATTTCTTTAATCCTATTTTGTTTGGTTTCGGAACGTTTAGCCATTACTATCCAGTGCAATATCATTTTCCGATTCGATTTACTTAGACTATTGAAGAAATCACGGGCGGTAGGATTTGTTTCAAATTCTGAATTTAACTCAGTCGGGACTTTCAATTCTTCTACTTCATCCAACATTTCCCATGATCCGTTTTTCTTGGCTATTTCGATGATTTCATTTCCCGCCTTCGACATTTTATTTTCTTCAATTAATCTCTTAATCTTCTCTTTGTTGATTTTCGACCAAGTGCTGATTGCTTTGCGTTTACTAAAGAATTGATGTGATGATTCTTCATCGATTTTGATCTTTTTACTGTCTATCCACCCAAAACATAAGGCTTCGTCAACTGCTTCGCTCCAACTTATAGTTTTCTTTTTAGAACTTTTGTTAAAGAATACCACCCAAACAGAGGTATGTGATTGATGATTTTTCTCTAACCATTTTCTCCATTCTTTGGTGCTTTTCGGATAAAATATTGTAGTTTCTTTTTTCTGCATTCAAATTAAATTATGAAGTCTACATTTTGACAAAATGCTATATTGGTTATTTCATTAAACGAAATATAACTGATGTTTATTTCCATTTTATTAGGTAATCTTAAACACAAAATGCTTAATTCAACACCGCTACCAATATAGGTAGAAATGTGGAATTAAGCATTTAGGAAAGGGACAAATTCCCTTATATTACAGTAAATTAACCAAAGACTTTAGTTCCTTTTCCTGTCCTGATATAACTCAAAAGGCTTTCTTGTATTAACTCTCCCCATGCCCATGAACATCCTCCATAGCATTCGGATTGGTTAGTTAAGCCTAAATGGGTAAAATGCACAACAGTTTGATTGTTCTTGCGGCTGATTTCAAAGAGTATTTTTGTGCCCGTCCATTCCGCAGTATTTTTAAAACCGTTTAAATCGCTATCAATTACTTCCCATACTATTTTTTCATTCGGAATTAGTTCAACCACTTTCTGCCGAGAATAATGGTGTCCCTTCATTCGATAATCGAATTCATCGTTCAGTTGTGTTGTCGGTCCTGTGATTTCCCCTTGCCACCAAGCGCTTACATTATTTATGGCAGTGAACACTTCTTCAGGACTATTATTTACAACAATGCTAGTTGAAAAGTTTGATGCTGTCATTGGAATTGAGATTATTTTAATAACTGCAATTGTCCTAAATGATACTGAAGATGACTGGTGCGCGTTACTATAATATTGAGTTTGTTTCTGTGTGGCTCGGTTTTAAATTCATCAGAAGTAACGGCAGTATGTTTGTCGAACCATTCTATTGCGCTTAGTTTATCGAACTTTTGCTTTAAATAGTTAGTTTGTTCGATGCAAATTTTTCGTAAATCTATAAGACTAGGCATTGCAGTGTTTACATTGTCGGGTGTTTTG
>ENA-UPSM01007131-UPSM01007131.1-activated-sludge-metagenome-genome-assembly--contig:-NODE-7131-length-10094-cov-4.918817_pt1 | contig 10094 bp, 10 predicted proteins | sample MGYA00238181_ERZ773283 | MGnify/ENA primary metagenome ERZ773283 (study PRJEB29023, sample SAMN05720199) | activated sludge metagenome | isolation source: Anaerobic digester | place: Japan... | reverse complement strand
AGGTGTTGACCTATCTGCGGTTGACGGATATCAGACTCGGCTATCTACTGAACTTTGGCGCGGCTTTGATGAGGGACGGCATTCCCCGCATCATGAACGGGGATGTTGAGCAGATTCCGCTTCGGTGCAGGCACCATTTCTCCCGCGTCCTTTGTGTCTCCGTGTGAGTTTCCCCAATTGTTGTGTTATCCGCGATTTGCGTGTCGGGCCCACGTCTTGAACTCGCCGGCTTGTGTCTACATAATGGCGGACAACTTCCCTGTGGTGGCCGCGAACGAGTCCATACAAGAAGCCTCGGGCAAGCAGAGGAGGCGGAGCTTGACGATGGACCAAGCCGAACTCACGAAGCGCTTACGTTCCGCGTCGGACTTGTACAATCAAGGGAAATGTGTCGAGGCTCTGGCACTTCTGGACACCCTCGAGCAGGCGCTCCCCAACACCCGGGAGACTATGTGGATGCGGGCGCAATGCCTCAGACGTCTCGAAAGGCTGGATGAGACCAGCCAGGTTTGCGGCGCTCTGATTGCACTGTTCGGCGACGAGCGCGCCATCGCCATGAAGGAGGACCTTGTCCGACTGGCGGCGCCCACGGTGATGCATTCCGGTCTTGATGATGCCCCAAGAAAAGGCCATCGCATCCTCGGCATCGACATGGCTCGCTCCCTCGCTATCTTCCTGATGATCATCGAGAACTACAAGAACGCCATGGAGGCCCATGGAGACAGACCCGGCTGGCTGGTCTGGTTCTTCTCGCATATCGAGGGCCGGGCGGCGCCGGCCTTTGTGACGATCATGGGCGCGGGCCTCGTGCTCCTCGCGCATAAGGCCCTGGAATCGGGCGATTCGGCGCTCAGGCGGGACAGCACGTCGCGCATAATCAAGCGAGGGGTGTTTATCGTCTTCTTGGGCGTCTTCAACTACCAGATCTGGCCAGGCGACATTCTTCATTTCTATGGTTTCTACATGGCCCTTTGTGCCTTGTTCCTCTTCAGACCCTCATGGACGCCCCTGGCCGGCGCCGCGGCGGTGATGATCGTGGCTTACATCATCAATCAGGCCTTCGACGCCAGGATCGGATGGGAAAACGGGCATATATGGTACAATGGGTATTTGACGCCCCGCGGCTTCATTCGCAACACCTTTCTGAACGGCTACCATCCGGTCTTCCCCTGGACCGCCTATGCCTTGGTCGGCATGTGGCTCGCACGGAGGCCGATATTCGACAAAGAAGGGCGGCGCCGCTACCTCCTCATCTTCATCCCCATCACATTGCTGCTCGAATTCGCAATGAGTTACCCCGGTTTCCTGCGCCTTTTCCGCGATCCCGGCACGGGCGTGGCCTTCATAGACGGAATACTGCGACTCCTGGTAACACGACCCAGTCTGTTAGTTATGCTGGCGCGCCAGCTGGCCGCTATTTCCATGATTCTCGTGTGCCTCGAATTGGCGGACCGGTTTCAGGGATCGCGCATCATCGGGGCACTGTCCGCCACCGGCCGCATGTCCCTCACCCACTACCTCGCACACACGCTGCTCGTCTTGGGTCCCATGTTCCTGTTGGGGGTACTGCAGCAAAGCCGGATGACCTCGTTCCTTATGTCCTGCGGGTTCTTTGCTGCCGCGGTCACGTTCTCGGTAGTCTACTCGAGACGGTTCAAACTGGGGCCTCTCGAGGCCCTTATGCGCCGCATCACGGGGTAGAATCGCGTCGCGATTCCTATGCTATCCGCAGTCGCCCTATGCGGCGGCTGTCTTCCCCGTGCGGAGTACGGACATTGAAGGAGCGCTTACCGTGTCTCGCAGTCCTCGGGAAAGTCCTTATTTGGAGAGGGCAGAACCCGTCATCGAGTATTTGCAGGTAGAGAACCGAGGACTCGGCAACAATCCCATCGAGCTGGGCAACGAGGCTTGTCGCGTCGAAGGAAGCATTGCTTGCCGCAATCGCTTCAGCGGTGTGCTCCCCTACTACTGCCGCCAAACCGCCGGATCCGCCCCTCATCGCAACCTGTGGATTGAGAGCGAGCCGCGTCCTGTCATGGAACTGGGAGCCACGAAACGAGTTATCCAACCCGGGCGTTTACGACCGCGACTCAAATCCCGCCCCGAAATCGGCGCTCGACAGACCACCTTAGAATACTTTGTGGCACGATCCAAGTTCTTTGCATACGGCGGACGGATTCTCAGGAATGACAACTCACACGTGGCGCAGGTCGACGATGGTGCGGCCGTTGCCGAAGAGCTCGCGGAACCGACGACGGCTGATCGTGAGCTCAACGACCTTTGACGTGTCGCCGGGGTGGGCCTTGTCGAGCGCAGCGACCAAGGCATTGGAATAGAGGCGGTTGGCGTTGTGGAGCTTGGCAGCCTGGGACACGTGACGGCCCCTGCCCGAGCGCCGGTAGACAACGGCCGTTTGTTGGGGAAGGGGACACCCGCTCATGGCGGCGGCGCCGACCGTTGTAGCGGTCACGAGAAACGCGCGCCGGGTCAGTCGCGACTTAGCCATCACAATACTCTCCGCCACACCGTAATCACGGTGACAATCGGCTCAAAAAGGGCGGAGGGACCTTAGCATCCCTGTCGGTTCGTCAGTTCCCTGACGGCCCGTCCTCGAGGAAGACAATCGCTAAGGATCGGTGAATTGCCGCTGCTCTCCACAGACCGGGCCCTCACCTCACGGCTCACCGGAAGACTCCTCGCCTCCCGTCTCAGCGTATAGCTGAACCTCCTCTACCGCATCTTTCAGGTTAGCGCCCAGACCCAAATCTGTCAAGGGAATTCTGCTTCCAGAAGTTCCCCCAGAATTAACCTGCCTGTTTGTGTAACCCTTTTGGGTATAGCCTTGTGTGTGGGAGCCGTGGTTGCCGTGCCTGAATTTTGGGGGATATTTCGATAGGTTGAAGGGGGCCTCTCTGAGGGTGAGAATTGTTGGTGAAAAGAAGCGCAACTCCCACCCCGGCAAGGAGGCCTGCTCATGAACGGGCGCAGAACTGCCCCGCGCGGTTCAAATCAGAGAGCTGATGCTCGATGATATCCCTCGGGTCAGGTGTCTGTCTGCTGTCAAACTGCACCCCTTCGTTCTCAAGCGGCATCATGGCCGCCGAGTAAAGCGGCAGGCGAAAACAGGAAAACACTTCATAACGCCCACGCAACGGGTACCGGCAGGAAGCCGCGGCGCCCCTTGCTCGCGGCCTCGGAGAGGCCACGAAACCCATGGCGGCGCCCGCGGTCGCCCGCGAGCTGCCTGGGCGCGCGTTTGTCGAGCATTTCGTGAGCATCCGGCTCTGGGAATGACGCCAATTTCGGGTGGCCACAACCGACTGGGAACTGAAACGGCACTTTGAGATAATCTGGGGGCCGGTGGACAGACCCCCGGAAAACCTCAAGGAGTGACCAAGCCATGGATGTGGTTAGATTCAACTTCCCTACGTGCATTCTGTTCGGACCCGGCGCCCGGCGCAAACTGACCGGCCTCCTCCGCGCGGAGGGCAAGTCGCGCCCCCTGTTTATCTCCGACAGGGGCGTGGCCGCGTTAGGCTTCTTCTCAGAACTTGTCACGGACGCGGCCAATGCCGGTTTCGACGCCGGCACCTTTTCCGAGGTGACCGCAAATCCCGCCGCTTCGCAGGTGGCCGCCGGCGCCGAGGTCTGCCGGGCCCACGGCGCGGACGCCGTCGTGCTCGTCGGTGGCGGCGCCGCGCTCGACGTCGGCAAGGCCGTCGCCCTGATGGCCCACCATCCGGGCAACGTCTTCGACTACGAAGACGGAAAACCCGATGCCCTTCCCGTGGACCGTGAAATGCCTTGGATAGTCGCCATCCCGACAACCTCCGGCACGGGAAGCGAAGTTGGTCGGTGCAGCGTCATCTCCGACGACGCGACCCACATCAAACGCATCATCTTCTCGCCCCGTCTCCTGCCGTCGGTCGTCCTCGCAGACCCGGAACTGACTCTGGAGCTGCCGCCCGCGCTCACCGCCGCAACCGGAATAGACGCCCTCTCGCACAACGTGGAGGCGTTTCTGTCGACCGGCTTCCATCCCATGTGCGACGGCATCGCGCTCGAAGCCATCCGCCTCATCGCCGGCAACCTGGTGGCCTGTTATCGCGAACCGAGCAACATCGAAGCCCGCGCCAACATGATGGCCGCGTCCACCATGGGCGCCGTGGCTTTCCAGAAAGGACTGGGCGTCGTGCACTCCTGCGCCCACGCGCTGTCGGCCGTCACCGACATGCACCACGGCCTCGCCAACGGCCTCATGATGGTCCCTGCCATGAAGTTCAACAAAGCCGCCGTGCCCGAGCGCCTGGCCAGGATGGCCTCCGCCGCCGGGACAAAAGCTGTCCCCGGAGCGTTCATCACCTGGATTCAACGGCTGCTGAAAGACCTCGATTTCCCGGAAGGCTTGTCGGGCGCCGGCGTGTCGAAAGAGCAGATACCCGCGCTGGTCGAAACCGCCCTGCAGGACGGGTGCCATACGTCTAACCCGCGACCCGTCGGCCGCAACGATTTCAAGGCCTTGTTCCGCGCCGCGATGTAGCCGCCTTGTCGGTAACCAGCGAACTCAGGGCAGTTCCACGCGCAGATGCATGCTCTTGAGGCGCGTGAGACCCAGCAGGCCGTACCGCGACAGCGTCGCGCCGCGGCCCGTATCCTTCACGCCGCACCACGGCAGCGCCGGATCCAGATAGTCGCACCGGTTCATGTAGAACGTGCCCGTCTCGATCTGTTCGCCGATCCGGATCGCGCGCGCCTCGTCGGTCGTCCAGATCGACGCCGTAAGGCCGTATGCGCTGTCGTTCATCAAACGCACCGCCTCTTCATCCCCGCTTACCGGCAGAATGCCGATCACGGTTCCGAAGCTTTCCTCCTGGATCAGCGACGAGTCCTGGGGCGCCTCGGCTACTACCGCCGGTGCGTAGAACCAGCCTCCGGACGGCTTCTCGAAATCCTCGGGCGAGACCACCAGGCGGCCGCCTGCGGCTACCGCGGCCTTCACCTGTCCGTCGAGAAACGCCGGCACCGCGCGCGCAGCCAGCGGGCCAATGGTCGTTCTGGCATCCATGGGATCGCCCAGAACGTATTCGCGCGTTTTCGCGGCATAGGCCTCCACAAAGTCGTCGTATATCGCCCGTTCCACGTAGATACGCTCGATCGCGCAGCAGGACTGCCCTGCGTTGTAGAACGCCCCGTCCACGCAGTTGTCCACGCTGAATTCGAAGGGGGCGTCCGCGCACACGTACGCGGGGTCTTTTCCGCCCAGTTCGAGCCCCACTTCGATAAACCGGCCGGCCGCGCTCCGGTTGACCTCATGGCCGCCCTTCACGGACCCCGTGAACCCCACGTGGTCGACGCCGGGGTGCTGAATAATGGCCTCCGTTACCGCGTGATCGGCCACGACGGCCTGCACGAGCCCGTCCGGGGCCCCCGCTTCCTTGAAGGCATCTTCGAACGCCTGGGCGCACAGCGGCGTCTTGCTCGAATGCTTTATCAGCACCGCATTGCCCGCGAGCACGGCCGGCACCACTACGTTCACCGCTATCAGCAGCGGGTAATTCCACGCCGCAACGTCGAAAACCACGCCCAGGGGTTCATGACGTATATACCGCTTGAACTTGGGCTTGTCCGGCAGCCATTCGTCGCGCAACGTTTCTTCTGCGATCGACGTCATGTAGGCGGCCCGCTCGATGAGTCCGCCGACCTCGTTGCGGGCCTGTTGGAGGGGTTTCCCCATCTGCGTTGTGATGTCAGACGCGACCTTCTCGCGCATCTTCTCGAACGCCTTGACAAAGGCTTCGCACAAGGCCCTTCGTTCGGCAAACGACGAGCCTCGCCACCCGCAGTAGGCTTGACGCGCGCGCCTCACCACGCCGTCCACTTCTTTTGGCTGCAATAGCGGCAGCGTGAAGGCAATTTCTTCCGTGTACGGATTCGTGACGGTCAGTTCTTTCTTGCTCATGGTTGTTTCCTCGCGATATTCGCCTGTTTTCAGCGCAAACCGGTTATCTTCTCGGAGTCATCCCTCTCGGTCCGCGCCGGCAGCCGCAGTCTCTTTCCTCACCCCGTGATTCCACATCACCGCCATCAGCGCCGCACCTATCACGGAAGCCCCGGCAAACAACAGGAACAGTCCATTCCAACCGAAACTGCTGTTCGCCGTATACGCCACAATGAGCGGAGACAACACCTGCCCCGCGCTGCCCATCCCGTTGATGAATCCCGACGCCATGCCCGCCGCTTTCTCGGAACCAATGTCCATCGCGCCCGCGCCCGTCATCAGGGCGTCCGGACCGTAGGTCATGAATCCGATCAGCGAGATCCCGGTAATGTTCACCACCAGCCCCGTCTTCCCCATCAGAGGATACAGCAAGAACGATACCGCAAGCAGGGCCAGCATGACGCACGCCACCGGGAAACGCCGCGAGCGCATCAGCTTATCCGACACATAACCCGCCGTCACGACGCCGCAGAACCCCGCAATCTCGTAGGCCGTTGATGTGTACCCCGCGTCGCGAACCTGATAGGCGAGCCCCTCGACAAGATACGTCGGCAGCCAGTAGAGAAATGCATAGCGCGTCAGTTTAAGAAAGAAGTACATGGCGCCGGTGATCCAGAGCGGCGCTGAGGACAGTACCGCTTTCCACACCGCCACGGTATCTTCCGTGCGCGCCGTCTCCCCCATATCCGTCGTGACGGGCGCTTCGTCGGCGAAGTCTTCAAACCCCGCGTCGGACGGCCGGTTGCGCGTGAAGACTATGTACGCGAGCGCAATGACCAGCAGCAGCGCGGCGGGCGCGAAAAACCCCCTTCGCCAGGCAAGCTCCGGCAGAAAAGTCTCATGAGTGGACACATAGGTCGCAAACGCCGTCGCAATCACCCCGCCCACGGAGTAGCAGGTGGCCCACCATGCCATCACCACCCCGCGCTCCTTGCGCTGGAACCACGCCGACATGTTCTTGACCGTGCCAGACCAGCCCGTGGACTGCCCGTAGCCGTTCGCCACGTGCAACAACCCGAAGAATATGAGCGAACTGGCCCCGACCCCCATGGCCACATTCGTCGTGACCGAGACCAGCAGGCCAATCCCCAGAATAAGCCGCGGGCCGAATCGGTCCGACAGCAGGCCGTTGGCGAACTGCCCGATCATGTAGATCGCGCTGTAGCCCGTTATCATCCAGGCCAGTTCCGGCTTCGTGTAGCCCAAATCGTCCATGAGCAGGGGCATCACAACGCTCAGATTCTTCCTGCACAGATAAAACCCGGCGTACACAAGCCACGTCAGGAGAAAAATCCGATACCGCCACCAGCGTTGTTCCTGACTCATCCCCTCGGTCATGACCGCTCCTTTACGCGCAGAAAGGACGGAAACGCCAGCCAGGAGAATCCCCCCTCCTCCCCAGCCCGACGTCCCCCAGTATACGGGTGACCACCGCGGGGTTCTCCCGCTTGTCCTCGTGCCGCTGAGAATAGCAGAGCAACGCCTCCGATTCCATTGAACCACGCGATCCGCCCCAAGCCAGTCTCAGGCGCACATAGCACAATGACCAGACGCCCCAACCTTGCCCGTGCCGCCCGACGAGGAGCCGGCTTCCCAACCCGCCCGCAAAACCGCCGTGGAGGGCCATGTTCGAGTCCCTGCCTGCCCCGGGCTCCCTGCGCTGCGCAGGGGTTTTTGTCCCCACCTGTGGAATATGGTAAGGTTCTTGCATTCTAGGAAGGTTCCACGAAGGGAAAGGACCATGAGATGACCAAGCGGCCTGTCGAGGCCATCACCTTCGACTTCTGGGATACCATTGTCGTCGATGATTCCGACGAACCGAAACGCGCCGCGGCGGGGCTTCCCTCGAAATTTCGCGCGCGCCGCGACCTGCTCTTCGAGTTCTTGAACAGGCACGAACCGCTCGACCGCGCCATGACCGATCTGGCCTACAACGTGGCTGACGCCGCGTTCAACAAGGTCTGGCACGATCAGCACTTCACCTGGACCATCGGCGAACGCCTCCGCGTCATGCTGAAAGGCCTGAATCGAACCCTTCCGAACGACGATTTCGCGGAACTCGTGCGCCGTCACGAAGAGATGGAGCTCGAATATCGGCCCGACCCCGTCCCGGGAGTCCATGAGGCTATTCGGACCCTCGCCGGAAAGTACAAGCTCGCGATCGTGTCGGACGCCATCGTGAGCCCCGCGCGGTGTCTTCGTGAACTCCTGCGGGGCATAGGAATTCTGGATTGTTTCAGCGCGTTTGTGTTCTCCGATGAAGCCGGCTGTTCGAAACCCGCACCAGGGGTATTCGTGGCCGCCGCCGAAAAACTCGGCTGTTCGATCCCCGGCATTGTGCACGTGGGCGATCGCGAGCACAACGACGTGGGCGGGCCTCACGCCGTGGGCGCCCGCGCCGTGCTTCTGACCGCCGCAAAGGACCGGGGAAGTGAAAGTTCCAAGGCGGATGCCGTGTGCCGGAGTTTTGCCGATTTGCCGACCGTTATCGAAAGCCTCGAACGCTAAACACAAGGTGAGGATGTGCGCCATGGCCAACAAACCCCGTTTCCTGATACTGGACGGCTACGCAAAGGAATACCGCGACCAATTTGACGAAGTGGGCATGAAACAAGCATGGATCCTCTACCGCGACATGCTGCTGAAGTACCTTCCCGAAGCCGAATACGATGTCTGGTTATCGAGCGACGATACGAAAGGCGGCCCTACCGACGCCGAACTCCCCAACTACGCCGCCATCCTGTGGCCCGGCTGCAACCTGACCTGCTATCACGACAACGAACGGGTCACATGCCAGCTCGACCTTGTCCGCCGCGCCTACGCCGCTGGCGTCCCCGGTTTCGGAACCTGCTGGGGCATCCAGATCGCCGTTTATGTCGCGGGTGGCAGTGTTGAACCCCATCCCAAGGGCCGCGAAATGGGCCTCGCCCGCAACATTCACCTCACCCCCGAGGGGCTGCGCCACCCCTTTTTCGAAGGAAAGCCACCGGTGTATTCACACTTCGTCAGCCACGACGACTACATCACTCGGCTCCCCGATTGCGCCGTCTGCCTCGCCGGAAACGAATGGAGCCCCGTCCAGGCCGCTGCCGTGAAATACCTCAACGGCGAGTTCTGGGCCGTCCAGTACCATCCCGAATACGACCTGCACGAAATGGCACGCCTCATCGTCGCCCGCGAGCCGCGTCTCGTCAAGCAAGGCATGTTCCGCGGCCACACCGACCTCATGGAATACGTCGACCGCATCGAGGCGCTCGCGGCCGACCCGGCCCGGACCGATCTCCGCTGGCAACTCGGCATCGACGACCACGTCCTGGACGACTCCATCCGGCAGTGCGAATTCATCAACTGGCTCGATAAGCTGGTGCTCCCCCGCGTGGGCATGCGGCGCAACACATGACCAGCGGCACTTTTTCCCGGCGCACCCCGCTGACGCGGCCGGGTTCTGCCCTCCTGCTCCGCCCGTCTCAAATCCTCACGAAGCCGGCCACACCGGCCAGCCCTCGCGATACGGCGGATTGATCAGCGCATTGGCCTCATCATCATTGGTGATGCGCAGGTTTTCGGCGTCCCATTCAAGAACGCGGTCCTTGGCACGCATGGCAAGTACCCCGATGAGAACCATCTCGGTCAGCGGGCCGCCATAGTCAAAACCGGAACTGGCGGGTTTGCCGTCCTTGCAGGCCCGGACCCAGTCTTGTTCGTGAGCACCGTCCTTGACCCTGGGTATGGTCTTCGGAGGCTCCTCAAACCCCTCGCGAAGCGACACGGGAAGCAGTTCCAGCCCGCCGGCGCCGTGGGACCCGTGAATCGCGGTGGCCTTGTCTCCAATGAGGATGGCGCCATTGTTCCCAAGTCTTCTTCCGGGTTCGAACGTCTCCGGGATTGGCGGCTTGAGACGGCCATCGAACCAAGTAACCTCCACGGGCGGCATCTCGCCACGTGCGGGGAACTGGTACCGAACAATCGAAGCTCTCGGAAACGTCTCTTCGCTCACCTCGGGCTCCCAGTGCGTAGTCGTAGCCTGCACGGTTTCAGGCTGTCCCAGGTCAAGCGCCCAGAAAGCCGGGTCGAGAATGTAGCAACCCATGTCGCC
>ENA-UPSM01007128-UPSM01007128.1-activated-sludge-metagenome-genome-assembly--contig:-NODE-7128-length-10096-cov-4.993228_pt1 | contig 10096 bp, 8 predicted proteins | sample MGYA00238181_ERZ773283 | MGnify/ENA primary metagenome ERZ773283 (study PRJEB29023, sample SAMN05720199) | activated sludge metagenome | isolation source: Anaerobic digester | place: Japan... | reverse complement strand
TATCATGTAATTAGTTTTAATAAGGTTATTTTTCATTCTTGTCTCCTTTTGTTGTTCAGGCAATCGAATTTAATTTCTGCGTCTTAGGAAAATAATTATTAGTTAATTTTATCTCACAATTATACTGTGTCGCGTTGTCGCCGGTGTGAGGCGCATTGCCTCAATATTAATGTAACTTTACGAAAGAACGAAGGAGCAGGCTACATAGAATGTCCTATAATTATACTGGAAACATCAATAACCCCCTCAATTTTAAGCTTTAATTTGGTCTTGGTTTACTTTACTCTCATAGTTGTTTTTCAGGTTGGCTTAGCCAGGTTTCAAGGATGACGCCATACACCACACCTGCGATGAAACTAATATGATCCTGGAAACCGGTGGAGCTGTAGTGGGCAAAGGAAACCAAAACCACACAGACAATCCCCAGGATGGCACCGCCAATCAGGGCTACTCTTAATCTTTTATACGTAATTTTTCTTTCTGGAGGGGAAGATATGGAATGATTCTACCCTCCGTCTTGGACAATGTCAGTTGTCCGGGTTTCATTTATTCCAAAACCGATCCACCTTCCATCGATATCCTCAATTGAAAACTCCTGTTTGTGATAGTCCGTGGGCAAGTGTGTCGTCAGTGGCTTTGTAATTCACGATTGCGGTCGGTTTAAAAGTCACATCCGCGCCACTCTCGAACGTGAGAGTTTCCATCTCGGTCCGGTAAAAATAGACTCGGAACTCATGGTCTGATTTAGATCCTTCTATTTATTCACCTTTGAAAGTAACACCACCGTCTCAACATGGGCGGTTTGGGGGAACATATCGAAGGCATGCACATTCTGCAGGCAATAGCCGGCTTCGCTGAAGTGTTTTAGGTCGCGGGCGAGGGTGCTGGGGTCGCAGGAGATATAGATGATTTCCTTAGGGTTCAGGTCGATCAGTGCCTGGCGGGCTTTGGCGTTGAGGCCAGCGCGCGGTGGATCGAGCACCACCAGATCGGTGGGTTTGATCTGCGCAACGATCTCTGGCAGGATCACTTCAACAGCGCCTTCGTAGAGGCTGATATTCTCAAACTCGTCCAGGTTTCCCGCGAAATCAAAGCAAGCCGAAGGAGCGCTCTCGATGGCGGTTAACCGGCTGGCAAGAGGGGCAAGAAATCGGCTGAAAAGCCCGACCCCGCTGTAGAGCTCGAGGATGGACAGGTTTTTCCGGCCTTCAAGCAGCCCAAGAACGTGAAGAACCATCTCCTCCGCCACAGGCAAGTTCACCTGGAAGAAGGATTCGGGCGAGACCAGGAATTCCTTCCCCAAAACGTGATAAACCAGGGCGTCATTGCCCCCCAAATTCAAGCTGCGTCCGTCCGAGCTGAGATAAGTTGCGGACACTGGTAAATCGAGCGAGAGTTCAGGCGGCTCATCGCTCTCTCCTTCGAAGACAAGCATGATTTCGCCATCGCTGTCATTGCGCATCGCAATGCGCGTGATAGCGGATCCTGCTTCCAGCTCGATTTGGGTGAGGAGCTCATTCATTTCATCCGGGATCAGGAGGCATTTTTCGATCGGCAGCACTTCGTCTGAAGAGGCTCGTTTAAAACCCAGGCTCGCAGAAGCTTCTGCTTTCTCACTCTTCACTGGGTGGAACTGAACCTGGTTGCGGTAGCCAAAAGCAGTTGGGCTCCCAGTGATTGGAATTTCGGGCAGGTCGCTGAGCTTGCCAAGCCGCTCCAGTTGATCTCTGACAAGGTCTTTTTTCAGCTCAAGCTGCTGCGTGTAGCCCAAGTGCTGGTAATGGCAGCCGCCGCAAACCGAGAAGTAGGGGCAAGGAGGGGCGATCCGGTCGGGTGATTCCTCAAACAGCTTCACGGCTCGCCCGCTGGCGAAACGCTGCTTGCTTTCATTGATCTCAATTTCGGCTGTTTCCCCAGGCAGCACAAAGGGCACAAACACCGCCCGTCCATCCGCCAGGCGCCCCAAGCAATCGCCGCCATACACCATCTTTTCAAATTTGACCTGCTGAAGATCTGCCATGCTCTAGCTCTCCAATCGATTTCACCTTGATTCTACCTTAGCACAGCACAAAGTAAGGAATGATGCTTTGGGTTGGTTGAAAACGTGGTGCCCTCCGAGACATCGCAATTTCATTCGAGGTCGGGAAATGACCCGCTTGTTCATTATTGTAATCTGGTCGTCGTAGGGAACTGGCCTGCCTGTTCCTCATTGAAAGAAGGTAGAGGCATACCTCAGGGGGAGGTTTTGAACAGCGATAAATCTTAGAATGCTACCCATCGGACATAATAGTTTATGCAGGCATTAATCCCACAACCTCCCTGTCACCAATCATGGTTGACGCAGGCGTCAACCCTACAAGGTTCTCGTCGATTTACCCCCATTTTTCCGATCGATGCACCTGTCTTACTCCCGTAGGGAAAAGGACTGCCTTTTCCGAACCGAATTTCCCGGTCACTCATTGCGATTAACGCGGGCGTCGACCCTACGTGACAATCGAGTGATGGTTGAAGTCGTGGTCTGACCAAATGTGCAGACCATTCACAGCCTTTATCGTGGAAAGCATTCTCCTAGATGCATGGCACCTTACAAATTAGAAATAAAACGTCACAATAAAACGTCAAATTTGGCTTGCGAAATCTATTTGGCTCAGGTATAATGCTTGTCTCTATGGGCGGTTAGCTCAGTTGGTTAGAGCGTTGCGTTGACATCGCAAAGGTCGTAGGTTCGAGTCCTATACCACCCACACAAAAGCGGCTGAAAATCAGCCGCTTTTGCGTTTCAAAAGACCTGAACGCCTCCCTCTAATGCGGGTCAATTTCAATACATTAAACCTTCTCGTCAATCTCGCGCAAGGCAAGCTCGATAAACGTATCCACGCTCATGGCTGGCAGGCTTTCACCGCTGCGCCTGCGCAGAGCAACCTGGCCTTCTTCCATCTCACGGTCACCGATGACGAGCATATATGGCACTTTCTGCTTCTGGGCGTTGCGGATCTTGGCGTTCATACGATCTGAACCATCATCCACCGTCAGGCGTAAGCCGGCTTTCTTCAAGCGGGCGGCCACCTCACGCGCATAGTCGTTGTGTCGGTCGGCAATCGGGATCAGGGTCACCTGTTTCGGCGAAAGCCAAACCGGGAACGCGCCGGCATAATGCTCAATCAGCACGCCGAAGAAGCGTTCCATCGAGCCAAGCAAAGCGCGGTGCACCATGTAGGGGCGGTGTTCCTTGCCATCTTCCCCTATGTAGCTCAAATCGAAGCGTTCTGGCTCATTGAAGTCAAACTGAATGGTCGAAAGCTGCCATTCCCGCCCGAGGGCATCCTTGACCTTGAGATCGATCTTGGGTCCGTAGAAGGCGCCACCGCCGGCATCCACCTCGTAGGGGACGCCCACGCGCTTCAGTGTTTCTTCCAGGGCAACTTCGGCATCGTGCCACATCTTGTCATCGCCCACGCTCTTTTCTGGCTTGGTACTCAGATATGCCTGGAAATCCTTGAAACCAAAAGCGCGCAGCATGTTCATGCTGAAATTGAGTGTAAAGTCAATTTCTTCGGGCATTTGGTCCGGCCGGCAGAAGTGGTGGGCATCATCCTGGGTGAAGCCGCGGACGCGCATCAGACCGTGCAGCACACCCGAGCGCTCATAGCGATAGACCGTGCCCTTTTCGGCAAATCGCAGCGGCAAATCGCGATAAGAACGCAGCTGGCTCTTGTAGATGTGCAGGTGGAAGGGGCAGTTCATCGGCTTGATGTAATATTCCTGCTCCTCGATTTGGATCGGGGAATACATGTTCTCTTTATAGAACCCCAAATGACCGCTCGTCTCCCACAAGCTGGCTTTGCCAATATGGGGCGTGTAGACCAGGTCGTAACCGTTGGCGATATGCTGGTCGTCCCAGTAGCGCTCGATCTGGTGGCGGATCATGCCCCCATTGGGGTGCCAGAGGATCAAACCCTGACCAACCTCGTCATTGGAGCTATATAGGTCAAGTTCCCTGCCGAGCTTGCGGTGGTCGCGTTTTTTGGCTTCCTCGAGTTTCCAGAGGTACTCCTTGAGCTGATCTTTGCTTTCCCAGGCGGTGCCATAAATGCGCTGGAGCATGGGGCGTTTTTCGTCGCCGCGCCAATAAGCGCCCGCGACATTCAGCAATTTGATCGCATTAGGATTGATTTGCGCGGTTGACTCCACGTGCGGCCCGCGGCACAGGTCGATGAACTTACCGGATTGGTAAGTTGAGATGATCTGTTTTTCCTGGGTGGGATTGCCGTCGTCATCCAGGTTGCCATGCTCCAAACCATCGATCAGTTCCAGCTTGTAGGGCTGGTCTTTAAAGATCTGGCGGGCTTGGTCAGCGCTGACCTCGCGATAAACGAAGGTTTCCTTCGCCTTGATCAGCTCCTTCATGCGGTTTTCGATGACTTCCAGATCCTCCGGGGTGAGGCTTCGGGGGAGATCGAAATCGTAATAAAAGCCGTCTTCAATAGCTGGTCCGATGGCGATCTTCGCTTCGGGGAACAACTCCAGCACCGCTTCTGCCATGACATGGGAAGTGGAGTGGCGGATTCGATAAAGTTCTGATTTTTCGTAATCCTCATTTTGATGTGACATTTCTTCCTCCTTGCCGGTTGTAGGATGAGATTTTTCCGGGGTCTTTTGGTACAGCCGGACTTAAAACAAAAAGACCCTCGCTCTGGGGCGAGAGGTCTCTCACGCGGTTCCACCCAGATTGCTCCTAGCGAAGCATCTCAAAATGCCGGTAACGGGGCTTCCGTTCGTCTTAGTAGGCGTATGCCGTTCAGACTCAAGCTGGCAGGGGGTTTTCAGCGGTTCCAACCGGGCAGGTTCACACTCTCCCTGCTTCACTGGCGGTGGATAACGGCGTACTCGTCCTGCGTCATCGCAACTAAGAAAAAAGTATAACACCAGAGCGTGTGAGCGCAAGGGTCAGGGATGACAGGTCAGGGACAGCTCGCACTGTTCACTCTGCCTTCAGCAAACTGACCAATAGCCAGGTGCTCTTGGACGCTCTTTTCTCCCAGCCCTTCGATACTGTCAAACCTCAAATCCTGGAATTGATCAACCAGACCAAGGGCAAACAGGCCACGTTGCTAAAGCGCACTTTGGATTATCTTAAGAACAACCAGCACGCTCTGCCTGACCTCAAGTATCGCTTACCTTCGGATCTGAAATCAGGCACTCTGGGTTGTGCAGAAGCCAACGGCGAAAAACTTGTCCGACAATGAATGCGTGGACGTGGTTTCTCTTGGTCGGTCGATGGCGCTCAATCCATGCTTGCTTTTCTGAGACGCAAAGATACCCTCTCCAAGATTGTCTTTCACGGTTATGTGAATGACAACAGACAGAGACTTTCCACTCGAAACCCCACGCCTTTGCTTTATCAACCAATCTCTGCCTCTTTGCCTATCTTCTCTTGTTCAGAGGCTTCCAAAGATTGGGTACAATTACTCAAGAATAGGATGAATAAAGAACTCTCCTTGACTGAACTTTTCTGAAATATGCAAATATGAAACAGTATCCCTTTTATGGTTAACTTTTTAGATAAAAGGTAGCGATTATTCTACTGTGACCGACTTTGCCAGGTTCCTTGGTTGGTCAATATCCAATCCACGAAAAGCCGCAATATGATAGGCAAACAGTTGCAGCGGAATGATTGTCACTGCCGGGCTCAAAAGCCAGGGAGTCTTAGGTATCCAGAAAATTTCATCCGCTATTGTCGGGATGAGTTCATCACCCTCTGTAGCTACTGCCAAAACCTTACCACTGCGTGCTTTAGCCTGTTCAATCTGACTGATCACTTTGTCGTACCAGGGATCTTGAGTAGCAATAACGACTACCGGCAAATCCTTGTCTACCAAGGCAATCGGACCATGTTTCATCTCACCCGCTGGATAACCTTCAGCATGAATATAAGATATTTCTTTCAACTTCAATGCACCTTCATACGCAATTGGCATATTTACTCCTCTGCCAATATACAATGCGCCTTTGATGTCTTTGTAACGATTAGCGATTTGCTTGACTGCTCTGTCGTTCTCCAGGGCTTTTTCAACCAAAGATGGTACAGTCAATAAATCTTTGACGAGTTCTAATCGCCTGTCTCGGTCAATCGTACCCCTCAGATCTGCCAGATAAACTGCAATCATATAGAGATCAAGGATTGGCGCAGTGAAAGCTTTGGTCGAAGCCACTCCAATTTCAGGTCCCACTTGCATAGAAATACAACCATCAGCTATGCGTATCGCCTGCGAACCAATCGCGTTCACGATTGACCATAAAGTCGCGCCTTTTTTTCGTGCTTCCTCCATTGCCGCCAGTGTATCAGCAGTTTCACCAGATTGGGAGATTGCCAATACAACCGTTCCGTCTTCTAAAATGGGGTCACAGTAACGAAATTCAGATGCAACCATAACTTCAACCGGGATTCGAGCAATATGCTCAATCAGATATTTGCCGACCATACCAGCATAGGCAGCCGTTCCACAAGCTGTAATGAAAATTTTCTTGATCTTCTGTGCTTTTTCTTTGTTTAAATTTAAACCTGGTAAGATGATCCGATAATCCTGAAAATCAACTCTACCGCTAAGCGTGTCAGATAAGGAGCGCACTTGTTCATGGATTTCCTTTTGCATAAAGTGGCGATACTTACCCTTCTCGGCAAAGATAGGGTCCCAAGGTATGTTTTGAATTTCAGATTTAACTGGGTTGCCTTCCAGGTCATGAATTGAAAATCCATCTCTCCGAACGATTGCGAACTGACCGGATTCTAAGAAGACAATTTTTCGAGTATGACCCATAATAGCGGGTATATCGCTGGCGATGAACATCTCATTTTCACCAATTCCGAGCGCAACTCCACCTGCATTTCCTAACCGGGCTGCAATCAACTTTTCTGGTTCAACGGTTGACATAACAACCAAACCATGAGCACCTTTGATCATTTTGAGTGCTTTTTGAACAGCCGCAGTGAGGTCGTTTGTTTCGTTGTAGAAAATTTCAATAAGATGAGCGATGGTCTCAGTATCCGTTTCAGATTTAAAAACAACACCTTCAGACACTAATTCTTCCTTGAGAGAAAGATAGTTCTCAACGATGCCGTTATGGACAATGACAATCCTGCCGGCCATCCCGAGATGAGGGTGGGCGTTGAGCTCGCTGGGGGCACCATGCGTTGCCCAACGGGTGTGTCCGATTCCTGTGGTTCCTTGGACTGGATTTTTTTCAATCAGCGTTTCCAACAACGCGACTTTACCGGCAGCCCTTCTGATCTCGATTTTGCCATCATCAAGAATAGCTATACCAGCGGAGTCATAACCACGGTACTCAAGTTTTTTTAGTCCATCAACGACTATAGGCGTGGCATCCTGTCCGCCAATGTAAGCAACAATTCCACACATAAGTGCTCCTCATTTTTTCTTTTATCTATCTTGAAAAAAGGGAGTTAACCCTGGAGGCATCCGCCGATCTATCGATTTTCCCATGTTGTCATGGTTAGTCTTCCCTTGCGAGAAGAAACCTCCCACCTCGTCATCTGCCGTAGCAGGTCAGGCGCTAAGTTTTCCAAGTTTGTCTTATTATACAGTAGAGTGCAAAAGAGTGCAAAAAGTATACCTAAAAAGTAAATGCTCCAAGTCATAGTTGCTCTCCTGATAGGAACCTAGATTGCAGTGTACCGGGCAGCGTCCCACCCGTTCCCTGGCGTAATTGAACAGTTCCTGACAATCCGGGCACAAACTATCCTGGGTGTTGTGCTTTGCGTTACAATACAAGCCGATCATTCTGCCTAATGTTGCTTGTTCTTGTTGAATAAATTTTGAGCCTGCTGTTTTTTTCATAACTAACAGATTGTAAACTACTCTAATAATTTTGTATGCGGTCTTTGCATAGGCTGGTTCCCAGAGTTTTCTCATTGAAAGCTGATCCATTGGTTCAATCTTGGTCAGCTATTTCGTTTTTTTCAGTAGACTTTAGAAATTTTTATTTATCCAGTTTTAACAAAAAGCGCCTGAAAAAATTTTTTCAGGCGCCTGGCATTCAGGAAATGATCAGATTGTTTCCAGGTAACGCATAACCTCCCAATCGGTGACTCTGGTGCGATATTCCTTAATTTCAGCCTCCCGGGAAGTGACAAAAGTATCATAAAGGGTATCACCAAGAGCGTCTTTCAGCATCGGATTAGCCTTAAACTCAATCAGTGCATCTTCAAGTGAACCCGGCAAAGCGCTTACCATTGCCTGTTCGCGTTCTTTCTCGTTGAGCTCATAGAGATTGATGTTGTTGACCGGCGCGGGGCAAGTGACCGATCGGTCATCCACCGCTGTCAGGGCGGCCGCCAGCATCGATGTGAATGCCAGGTAAGGATTTGCTGAGGGATCCGGGCAGCGCAGCTCAATTCGTACCGCCTTTGTATGGCCATTATTGACCTGGGGGACGCGAATGAGTGCTGAGCGATTAACCTGTGCCCAGGCGATATAGACTGGCGCTTCATAACCAGGAACCAGCCGTTTGTATGAATTTATTGTTGGCGCCAGCACTGCCGAAAGAGCACGTGCGTGTCTCAATTGCCCGGCGATGAATTGTTTTGCCAGTTCAGATAAATGCATGGGGTCAGTCTTGTCATAAAACAGGTTATTGCCATCCTGGTCATAAACAGACTGATGGCAATGCATACCTGAACCAGCAGCACCATAAATGGGTTTGGGCATGAAAGAGGCGATCACGCCGTGTTTTCCTGCAATTGCTTTGACAGCTGACTTAAAAGTCTGAACATTATCAGCAGTCTTCAATGCGTCATCAAACTGGAAATCGATCTCGTGCTGTCCCAGCCCGACTTCGTGATGCCCGACCTCAACCTTTAAACCCATCATGTGCAGCGAGGAGATAATTTCAGTTCTGATATTGACAGCCTGGTCGTTTGCCGAAAAATCAAAATAGCTGCCAACATCATAGGGTACCGGGTGGGTCTTTTCAGGGCCATTTCGCAAAAAAAGGTAAAATTCCGGTTCAGGACCAAGGTTGTAAGTCCAGCCACGTTCCTCTTTGACCTTTTTTAGAGCAGCTTTGAGCCTTCCGCGCGGGTCCCCTTCAAAAGGCTGCCCATTTGGTCGGTAGATATCGCATAACACCCTCGCGCGCCGGTATTCCGGGTCAGACCAGGGCAGGATGGTGTATGTGTCGGGGTCAACTCGAAGGTGCATATCACTCTCCTGGATGCGCGCAAAACCTTCCACAGATGAACCGTCAAACCATATTCCGTCATCCAATACCTCTTCGAGCCGTCCAACCGGACCATCCAATGATTTGACCACACCATTGATATCGGTGAATTGGTAGGATATAAAGGAAACCTTATCCTCCTTGACACGTTTTACTAATTCTTTATTGTCCATTTTTTCTCCTGATTAAAATAGGTAAGTAATCCAAATTGACATAGTTATATCAATCTGCCCACCAAGCAAACTCTTTGTCCCGGCTGTCGCCATCCGGCTTTAAGTTGCTTTTTTCAAGAAGAATGGAACCCGTGAGGGGCTCCGAAGGCTTCCGCTGATCTGTTCGATTTTCCCCGGCGTTCCGGGTTAGCATATCCCTCGCGGGATAGAACCTTCACCTCGTCATCTCGTTACTGAGATCCAGTCGCTATATCTTCGCTTTACAATTGTGCTCCCGAAATTTTCATTGCGGGATTTTATCCTTTTTACCACAAAACTGAAAAATCAAGTACTTGAGTTTAGTGGCAACATGATAATGTCCTAAAAGGCATGAAAATTGACTACATGAAATGGACAATCAGAATGACACGAGAAAAACTCAAATGCAAGACGTATTTGGACAAAGCCATCGATCGGCGGATCACGCAAAAAGCAGCCGCGGAAACACTGGGTATCCGTGAAAGACAAGTCAGGAGGCTCGTCAGGAGATACCGACAAGACGGTGACGCGGGGTTAATGTCGCAGCAGCGTGGCCTGCCCACTTCTGTGATCAATTAGGACATTTCTATTTAGCCATTGACGATGGGTTGGTCAGGGCAATTGCATCTAAATAAATGGCATGGAACCTGCACATGGAGGGAAACAAG
>ENA-UPSM01007126-UPSM01007126.1-activated-sludge-metagenome-genome-assembly--contig:-NODE-7126-length-10099-cov-11.115691_pt1 | contig 10099 bp, 10 predicted proteins | sample MGYA00238181_ERZ773283 | MGnify/ENA primary metagenome ERZ773283 (study PRJEB29023, sample SAMN05720199) | activated sludge metagenome | isolation source: Anaerobic digester | place: Japan... | reverse complement strand
CGAAGTTCTGAGGGAAGCACAGTTACAGAATTCGAGGGTGCACCGAAGTTGAACAGGTCATCCATGTCACTGGATGGCTGAAGATCAACCACGAACGAACTTCCCTTCGGGCAAACGGGACCTCTTCGAGGGTACGGGACTACCCCCCGGCCTGTCGAATTGTCACAGCAACATAACAGTTCACGCAGCGGGGGCCAGGTACTCCTCCCAGTCCGGCAGCGCGCGCTCGATCCCCCGCACGAGCCAGCTCGTGCCGCGAGGCGGGCGCGGGATGCTGCGCAAGGTCCAGCTCATCTCGCTCGGAGTGCGATCGCCCTTGATGTTGTTGCAGCGCAGGCAGCAGGCGACGAGGTTCTCCCAGCTGTCCTTGCCACCGCGGGAGCGGGGAAGCACGTGGTCGATGGTGTTGGCGGTCGACCCGCAGTAGGCGCAGCGGTGATTGTCGCGGCGAAGCACACCCCGACGCGACACCGGCACGTGACGACCGCTGGGCACCCGCACGTAGTTACGCAGGATGATCACCGAGGGGCGATCCCAGGCTCCCGTCGATCCCCACACCGGATTCTCCGCGTCGGCAGCAATGACTGTCGCCTTCTGATTCATCACGAGCACGAGGGCTCGCTTGAAGCTCACGACGGCGAGGGGCTCATACCCAGCATTCAGGACCAAGGTGCGCACGTTCATCCTCTCGAAAGAGCCTGCACGGCTTGCAGGCGTTCGATTCCTGGAGGATCCCGCCCGACGAAGGGGAGGCGCCCAAACAAAAAGGCACTGTCAGAAGACAGTGCCTAATGTTCGCGAGCGTGAGTGATCACGCTCGCAGGACTGTGCCCTATGAAGAACTGAGCGCGCGCATCCACGGTTTGGATGCTGCGCCTGCTCTCCATTTGGCACTCCGTAGTTCGAAGAAACTCCAAGAACTACAGGCTAACCCAGAGTCGGCGCGCCTGTTTTCACTGGCGCGCCGACCGGTCGTGAATCAGAGTGTCGCGAGGATCGTCTTCATCGTCTCGATCTCGGCGGCCTGCGATGAGATGATGCGATCACACAGAGCCTTGACGTCAGCGTTGACTCCGTTGTCGAGTTCCTCCTTCGCCATGTCGATCGCGCCCTGGTGGTGCTCGATCATCTGCGTAAGGAAGAGCCGGGATGCCTCGACCCCCGTCGCCGAGTCGAGCGCTGCCATGTCGTCGTCTGACATCATGCCGCCGCCGTGATCCATGCCCGACATCGAGCCGAACCCCCAGTCATCGAGCCAGCCTTGCATCAACTCGATCTCGGGTGCCTGAGCATCCTTGATCTGCTGCGCCAACTCCTGCACGCGGGGATCGATATTGGCCTTGGCGAGGATGGTGTCAGACATCTCGATCGCCTGCTGGTGGTGCGGGATCATCATCATGGTGAATGACGTATCCGCCTGGTTCGTATCGGTGGACTGCTCTGACGGCGAGTTCGCCCCCATCCCCATGTCCGACGCCGGAGCGGCGCAGGCACTGAGGGCAAGGGATGCGGCGAGGACGCCGACGACCGCAAGGGTGCGGTGAGTGTACATAGTGTTTTTCCAATCAGGAGAAGGTGTGGGTATGAACGGGTGCCGCGCGCGCGTGCGCGGCCCGATCAGGTTCTGCTGACGGAAAGTTGGGTGAGGCCGGGCGTGTGACGCGGTCGAGCGAGCGCGCCGGAGCTGCCTCGCTCTTCGATCACGCGGAACATCCGGCTTGCGTCGCCCGGTCGAGGCAGGAGCAGGAGTAGCAGCAGCACCAGCGCCATGACTCCGGCGACGCACAGAATCGTCACCAGAGCGTGCCCCGCGTCGCACATACCAGCGGCGCAAGTCGGGTGAGTCGCGGCCGCAGTGGCCGAGTGATGCATCCCCGACATGTCATCCGCCGGCGCCATCACGTGAGTGGTGGCAGACATGGCGCCCATCGACGACGACCCGGAGGTCATCGCATGGATGCTCGCAGCGCCGAGAACGAGCGCCGAAACTACAAGGGCGGCGATGATCACGCAGCGAAGTGCGCGAGGCATCACATCCATGCCGCCCACGCTAGGTGGGCAACCTGTGCGTCAGCTAGATTCCGACGCGCACGATGTAGTAGTTGCTGTCGTAGATCGGCCGAACGTGGATAAGATCCCCGTAGTCGCCGGAGTCGATGAAGTTGCCATCGCCCATATAGATACCGGTGTGGCCGGGCATGATGACGATGTCACCGGGCAGGGCATCCGACGTCGCGATCGGCGTGCCGGAGGCCCCGATACCCGCCGCTGAGTGCGGCAGTGCGATACCGAACTGCGCGTAGACGAACATGACGTAGCCGGAGCAGTCGAAGCCCGACGGGTCGGCTCCCCCGTAACGGTAGGGAACGCCGGTGTACTGCAGCGCGACCGAAACGACCTGATCGAGGCTGAAGTTCGGGTAGGGCGGGTTCGCCAGGAAGTCGGCCGCGCTGGGTCCGGTGTACGCGGAGTACTCGACGGCGAGCGCCGCGCGCGCCATCTCGGCAGCCGATGTGGTGGTGAACCCATCGCGCGACACCGTGGCGACCTCTGCCTTGGCTGCGACGACCACCGTCTGCGCGTCGCGCTGGGTGATCTCCTGGAGGGCCTGCGATGCCTCCACCCCCGACGTATCGGGCGCGGGTGAGAAAGCGTACGCGGGAAGGGCAACCGTCGCGAAGATCCCCGGCACGATGAGTGCCATCACCGCGAGGCTGAGAATGCTCGACTTGCGGTTCGATGAGGGACGCTTGGCCCGGAATGCCGCGGGAACTTCGGAGCCGACTGAGTCGACACTTCCGGGTTCTACTGCGGTGGAGCTGGTCTTGCTGGGTCCTACTTTTGTCAAGAGATTTGACCTCCTGCGCCTCGGCAACTCTAGGTCGTTGCCCCATCCGTTTCGTATATCGAGTCACGTACCTGGATGAGACGGGCTAGCGAGACGCTCATTCAGGGTCCTTTTGACCAAGGTTGCGGTCGATGAGGACTTGGCGAGTGTACGTGACGATTCTGGGAAAGTCACATCAACACGTTCGCCTCAGCGAACATTCGGTGGAATTCTCAGCGAGCCACGAAGATGTGCACAGCGACCTCGTTGGGCAGCTCGAGACCCTCGCCGAAGCCCTCGACCTGCACGAAGACGTAGGAGCCTGCGGCCGAGATCGTGGCCAGTGCACCGGGCATGACGCCGGCATTCTGCAACTGCTGCAGCAGCTCCGGCTCGAACTGCACCGGTTCTCCCAGGCGACGGATGACGCCGCTGACCGGCTCATTCGTGGCAGCCACCACGTCTACGAGGTTGATCACGCCATCCATGAAGGCGGGGGCAGGGGCATCCCCCAGCTCGGCAAGACCGGGGATCGGGTTGCCGTACGGAGACTCGGTCGGATGCCCGAGCATCTCGAGCAGGCGACGCTCGACCTGTTCGCTCATGACGTGCTCCCAGCGGCAGGCCTCGTCGTGCACGTAGGCCCAGTCGAGGCCGATCACATCCGCGAGAAGGCGCTCGGCCAAGCGGTGCTTGCGCATGACGTGGATGGCCCGGTTGCGACCCTCGGGGGTGAGCTCGAGATGGCGGTCACCCTCGACGACCACGAGTCCGTCGCGTTCCATGCGGCCGATCGTCTGCGACACCGTGGGACCGGAGTGCCCGAGCCGCTCCGAGATGCGGGCACGCAGGGGCACGATGTGCTCCTCCTCGAGGTCGAGGATGGTCCGCAGGTACATCTCAGTGGTGTCGACGAGGTCCGTCATGAAGGTAAGCCTAACCGGGCCAGACAATAGGATTGTCCCCATGCCCAGCCTCGTGATTCCCTCTTCTCTGCTGCCCGCCGACGGTCGGTTCGGCTGCGGCCCGTCGAAGATCCGGCAGGAGCAACTCGACTTCCTCGTGGCCAACGCCGACCTGCTCGGCACCTCGCACCGGCAGGCCCCGATCAAGGATCTGGTCGGTCGCGTGCGCGCGGGTCTGGGCGAGCTGTTCCGCATCCCGGACGGCTACGAGGTCGTGCTCGGCAACGGTGGGTCGACCGCGTTCTGGGACGCCGCGGCCTACTCCCTCATCGACCAGCGCAGCGAGAACCTCACCTTCGGCGAGTTCGGTGCCAAGTTCGCGCAGGCCGCGGGCGCGCCGCACCTCACGGCGCCGCACGTCGTGTCGGCGCCGGCGGGGAGCCGAGCATCCGTGGAGATCGTCGACGGCATCGACGTCTACGCCTGGCCACAGAACGAGACCTCGACCGGCGTGATGGCGCCCGTCACCCGGGTGGATGCGCCGGGCGCACTCACCGTGATCGACGCGACGAGCGCCGCCGGCGGCATCGACTTCGACTCATCGCAGGCCGACGTCTACTACTTCGCCCCGCAGAAGAATTTCGCGAGCGACGGCGGGCTCTGGTTCGCGCTGTTCTCCCCTGCCGCGATCGCGCGCGTCGAGGCGATCGCGGCCTCGGACCGCTACATCCCCGAGTTCCTGTCGCTGAAGAACGCCATCGACAACTCGCGCCTCAACCAGACCCTCAACACCCCGGCGATCTCGACGCTGCTGCTGCTGCAGAACCAGGTCGACTGGATCAACGGCAACGGCGGCCTCGGGTGGGCGTCGGCGCGCACGGCCGAGTCATCCGATGCCCTGTACGAGTGGGCGGATGCCTCGAGCTACGCCACCCCGTTCGTCACCGACCCCGCGCACCGCTCGCAGGTCGTGGTGACGATCGACTTCGACGAATCAGTGGATGCCGCGGCCGTCGCAGCAGCCCTGCGCGCCAACGGCGTCGTCGACACCGACCCGTACCGCAAGCTCGGACGCAACCAGCTGCGCGTCGCCACGTTCGTGGCCATCGAGCCCGACGACGTGCGCGCGCTCATCGGCTCGATCGAGTACGTCGTCGAGCACCTCTAGCCGCTGAGCTGGTTGAGTAGCGCCGAAGGCGCGTATCGAAACCGCTCCGCGCTACCCTGTACCCGTGCGACTCTGGCTGAAGGACTCCGAGCGCCGGCCCGATCCGGCGCCGGTGAAGACGGATGACCGTAAGCCGATGCTGATCGGAATCCTCGTCTGGCTCGTGGCGCTGGCCGTGCTGCTCTTCTTCATCGCCCCGCTCACCGCCGCCCACAACGAGTGGTGGCTGTGGACCTGCATCGCGGGCATCGCCCTCGGCCTGGTGGGAATCCTGTACACGAACTGGCGGCACAAGTAGCGAGTTAGAAGGACCGCTCGCCCTCGTCCGACTCGTCGTCGTCATCATCGTCATCGTCCGACTCATCGTCGTCGTCGAGATCCTCATCCGGATCGTCGATGTCCACGCCGTCGAGGTCGCCGCCGTGCAGCACGTCGCTGCCCAGCACATCGTCGTCGTCCATCACGTGGTCGTCGAGGTCGTCGTCCTCGTCATCCGACTCATCGTCGGCGACATCGTCCTCGTCGTCGGGGTCGTCGTCAGCGTCGCCGTCCTCGACCGCAGCCTCGCCCAGAGCTTCCTGCGCCGCCTTGTACTCGGCGAGCCGGTCGCTCCACGGCAGCCAGTCGGGCGCGAGCAGCGAGCCTTCGCCCGGCAGCAACTCGGCCTCGAGCACTGTCGGCTCGCCGCCCTCGACGTCGGCGACCGAGACGGTCCACAGCCAGTCCGGGTAGCCCGGCTGGGCCGATGCGAAGCGCACCGTCACCGAACCGTCGTCCTCGGGGGTCTGGCTGACGAACGATCCGATCGTCGCGACCGGAGTGATCTCCAGCAGTGCGCTGCGCGCGAGGTCTTCGTACGACTCAGGCATCCAGGTCGTCCGCGACCTTGCGCAGCATCGCAGCGATCTTCGACGAGTGTGACTTGTCGGGGTAGCGACCGCGCTTGAGGCCGGCACCGATGCCATCCATGAGCTTCACGAGGTCCTCGATGATGATGGACATGTCGTCGGCCGACTTGCGGTTGAGCTTGGCCATCGACGGCGGTGCCTCGAGCACACGCACGGAGAGCGCCTGGGCGCCCTTCTTGCCGTCGGCGATTCCGAACTCGAGCTTGGTGCCCGCCTTGATTCCGGTCGTGCCGGTGGGCAGGGCGGACGCGTGAAGGAAGACCTCCTGGCCGTCATCAGAACTGATGAAGCCGAAGCCTTTCTCGTCGTCGTAGAACTTGACCTTGCCGGTGGGCATCGTGGTACTCCTTATTGCTGGTGCATCAAGGCTATCGGAGTCACGCGTATCCTTGGGTTTGTGGCCAACCAGACTCCGATAACCGATCACCGCGCCGAACGCGTCCTGGCGTTCATGGTCGCCAGTGCGATCGGGCTCTCGATCATCGCGTTCCTCGCGGTCATCATCGGTACCGCGACCGGCGTGACGGACTTCTCCGGCGGCGTCTGGCCGGTGGCGATCGTGCTTCCGGCGATCGGCCTGCCGATCGGACTCGTGCTCATGATCGCCCTGATCATCGTCAGCGGCCTGCGTCGGGGTCGTGAAGCAAGGGATGCCAGCAAGTAACGACAGCGCCCTGGTCCTCGCGGGCCAGCTGCGGAGCCTGAGTGACGCGGCGCTTGCCGAGTTGCTCACGGCCCGCGAGATCAGAGGCACGGGCATCCGTGACTTCTTCGACCTCGCTGACGCCCTACTCGACCCAGCCGCGATCCAGCACGCACTGGGTCGGCTGGACCGATCGACCCTGGCTACCCTGGCCGCCCTCGGCGAGCTGGGCCCGGTGACCGAAGCGGATGCCGCGGCGCACCTCACCACCCTAGGAGCCGACGCAGCGCTGCTGCCCGAACGCCTCGCCACCGCCGCGCGTCTCGCCCTGCTCACCCAGCACCTCGGCCGCTGGGTGGTACCGGCTTCCGTGGCGGAACAACTGCAGCTCTGGCCGAGTCTCGGCCTGCCGAGCCTGCACGAACTCGTGTCGTTGTCGGCCCCTGCGGCACTCAGCCCGGTGTCGGGTGTCGACGTGAAGTTCACCGATCACGTGGCATCCGAGAACGCATTCCAGACGACCACCTCGATCGCCGAGCTCATCGCCACCCTCGACCTGGAGTCGGCCCGCGAGCTCGCCCGCGGCGGCATCGCTCTGCCCGACAGCAAGCGCCTCGCGGCGGCCATGGGCGTCGATCTCGATCGGGTGTCCGGCCTGCTCGACATCGCCTCCCGCGCCGGCCTCGTCGCCCTCGACTCGGGTCGCTGGATGCCCGCCGAGGCCAGCCGCACCTGGATGGTCGACTCGTCCGGCGAGCGCTGGGCCCTTCTCGCGACCGCGTGGCTGGAGCGCCTGCCCGTCGACATCCGCACGATTCTGCGCGAGCGCGCCCACGCCGTCTGGGGTGAGCGGCTCGAGGAGTACGTCGCGTGGCTGTTCCCCGCGGGCGACGACTGGATGCGCGACCGCGTGCGCGTCTACACGCGCGACGCCGAGCTGCTGGGCATCACCGCCGACAACGTGCCGAGCACCCCGGGAGCGGCACTGCTCGCGAGCGGGGCGGATGCCGCGGCCACCGCCATGGCGGCGCTTTTCCCACCCGAGGTGGCGCAGGTCTACCTGCAGCACGATCTGTCGATCGTCTCCCCGGGACCGCTCGCGCCACCCATCGATGCGCGCCTGCGCACGATGGCCGACGTCGAGGGCCGCGCGCTCGCCAGCACCTACCGGGTCTCGACCGCCAGCCTGTCGCGAGCGATGGCGGCGGGCGAGACCGAGAGCTCGATTAGGGGGTTCCTCGGCGGGATCGCGCTGACGGGCATCCCGCAGCCCCTCGATTACCTGCTCACCGAGGCGGCATCGCGCTACGGTCTGGTACGCGTGGGCGCGACCCCCGAGGGCCGCACCTATGTGTCGAGCACCGACGGCACGCTGCTGCGCACGCTCGTGGTCGATCACAGCATCGGCTCGCTCGGGCTGGTGCGCTCCGGCGACCGGCTGGAGAGCCGCTACGACCGCGACCTGGTGTTCTGGGCGCTGAGCGAGGCCCGCTACCCGGTCGCAGCAGAGAACGCCGCCGGCGAGATCGTCACGCTCGCTCGTCGGCAGGCCTCGCGCATCACCGCCGCAGCCGCCACCGACACCACCGGCGCGCTCATCGAGCGACTGCGGGTGGGCAGCTCGGCCGATCCGGATGTCACCGGCAAGGCCTGGCTCGCACGCCAGCTCGACGTGGCCATCAAGGGCAAGGTCGGCCTCACGGTCACCGTGCGGATGCCGGACGGTTCCGACGTCGACTACCAGCTGGAGCCGGCGAGTGTCGGCGGCGGGCGGTTGCGCGCCCGCGATCGCCGCAGCGACATCGAACGCACCCTTCCGCTGACCAGCATCGTGGCGGTAGCGCCCGCGGAGTAGCGGCTGGTTGAGTAGGCCGCAGGCCTGGGCCCACGCTGCCGGTTCCGGCGCGACGCGGAGCGGCGTGACGGCCGTGCGCGCGGGGAGCGAAACCTCGCCGCGATACTGGTTTCGATACGCGGCCTCGGCCGCTACTCAACCGGCGAACCACCGTAGGCTAGACGGATGCCCACCAACGGTCCGCTCATCGTGCAGAGCGACCGCACCGTGCTGCTCGAGGTCGCCCACCCCGACGCCGAGGATGCCCGGCACGACCTCGCCGTCTTCGCCGAGTTGGAGCGTGCCCCCGAGCACATCCACACCTACCGCATCACGCGCCTCGGCCTGTGGAACGCGCGCGCCGCCGGGCACACCGCAGCCGACATGCTCGCGACGCTCGAGAAGTACTCCAAGTTCGCGATCCCGCAGTCGGTGGTCGTCGACATGACCGAGACCGTCGGCCGTTACGGTCGCCTGGTGATCGAGCGAGCGGATGACGGTGCCCTCACGCTCACCGCAACCGACGCCGCCGTGCTCAGCGAGATCACGCGCGCGCGCAAGGTCGCTGCCCTGCTGTTCGAGAAGCGCGGGGATCACACGTACGTGGTGCAGGCCTGGGCTCGCGGCCAGCTCAAGCAGGAGCTGCTCAAGCTCGGCTGGCCCGCCGAGGATCTCGCCGGCTACACCCCCGGCACCCCGCACGAGATCGCACTCGACGAGTCGGCGTGGCACCTGCGGCCGTACCAGCACCAGGCGATCGACAACTTCGCGGCCCACGGGTCGGGCGTCGTCGTGCTGCCCTGCGGCGCGGGCAAGACCCTCGTCGGGCTCGGCGCGATGGCCGCCGGCAAGACGACCACGCTCATCCTCGTGACCAACACCGTCTCGGCCCGGCAGTGGAAGGCCGAGCTGCTCAAGCGCACGACGCTGACCGAGGAGGAGATCGGCGAGTACTCCGGTCAGGTCAAGCAGGTGCGGCCGGTGACGATCGCGACGTACCAGATCCTCACCGCCAAGCGGCAGGGCGAGTACGCCCACCTCGCGCTGCTGGACGCGCTCGACTGGGGGCTCGTGATCTACGACGAGGTGCACCTGCTGCCCGCGCCCGTGTTCAAGTTGACCGCCGAACTGCAGGCGCGGCGGCGCCTGGGCCTCACCGCCACGCTCGTGCGCGAGGACGGCCGCGAGGGCGACGTGTTCTCGCTCATCGGTCCCAAGCGCTTCGATGCGCCGTGGAAGGAGATCGAAGCCCAGGGCTTCATCTCTCCGGCGAGTTGTTTCGAGGTGCGCATCGACCTGCCCGAGAACGAGCGGCTCGAGTACGCGGCATCCGCCGACGACGAACGCTACCGGCTCGCGGCGACAGCACCGGCGAAGCTCGGGGTGGTGCGCGAACTGGTCGCGAAGCACGCGGGCGAGCGCATTCTCGTGATCGGGCAGTACCTCGACCAGATCGATGAGCTAGCGGATGCGCTGGGCGCCCCCAAGCTGACCGGCGCGACCCCCATCGACGAGCGGGAGCGGCTGTACCAGGAGTTCCGCGACGGCGTCACGAAGGTGCTCGTCGTCTCGAAGGTCGCCAACTTCTCGGTCGACCTTCCGGAGGCGACTGTCGCGATCCAGGTCTCGGGATCGTTCGGCTCCCGGCAGGAGGAGGCGCAGCGTCTCGGCCGGCTGCTGCGACCGAAGGAGAGCGGACTGCCGGCGAATTTCTACACGCTGGTCGCCCGCGACACCGTCGACCAGGACTTCGCGCAGAACCGCCAGCGGTTCCTCGCGGAGCAGGGCTACAGCTACACGATCCTGGACGCCAG
>ENA-UPSM01007121-UPSM01007121.1-activated-sludge-metagenome-genome-assembly--contig:-NODE-7121-length-10101-cov-5.460681_pt1 | contig 10101 bp, 5 predicted proteins | sample MGYA00238181_ERZ773283 | MGnify/ENA primary metagenome ERZ773283 (study PRJEB29023, sample SAMN05720199) | activated sludge metagenome | isolation source: Anaerobic digester | place: Japan... | reverse complement strand
GCTTACGGACCAGATCCGGGAACGAGCCAGGGTGATCGGACTACAGCAAGCCCTTAACGAGGTACATTTCCCCGACAACATGCAAAATCTCGCCAAGGCGCAAAGGCGGTTGGCGTTCGATGAGCTGTTTCTCCAGCAGCTTGGCATCATCCAGCAGAAACGTCAATGGTTCGAGTTGAGTGGTAAGCCGTACCCAGTCTCGGATGATTGGCTGCAGGCCCGCATCGACGCGCTGCCCTATGAACTTACTGGTGCCCAGGTGCGTACCATTAATGAAATCCGGAAGGATGTCTCGAGCGCTCATCCGATGAACCGGCTCTTGCAGGGAGATGTCGGCTCGGGTAAGACGGTCGTGGCGCTGGTTGGGATGGCAATGGTCATTTCTCACGGTGCCCAGGCAGCTTTCATGGCGCCTACTGGCATCCTGGCAGAACAGCACTACCAGACCTCCTTGCGCTTAATGACTGAGAGCCATAAAAACCGGGCTGCCTTCCTTGAGCCTGGGCAGGTGCGTTTGCTGACCGGGGATACCTCTCAGTCCGACCGTAAAGACATCGCTGCAGGGTTGGAAAATGGCTACATCAAGCTCCTGATCGGCACGCACGCGCTGATAGAAGACCCGGTTAGGTTTCAGAATTTGCAAATGGCTGTTGTGGATGAGCAGCACCGGTTTGGCGTGGCCCAGCGGGCAGCACTGCGAAAAAAGGGCGACAATCCCCACTTGCTGGTAATGACCGCCACGCCCATTCCGCGTTCACTCCAATTGACTGTTTTTGGCGGGCTGGACGTGAGTGTGATGGACGAGATGCCCAAGGGGCGAATTCCCATCAGCACCAGCATCGCTTTTCCGACGGAACGCGAGAGAGTTTATGATCGCATCCGCGATGAGGTGGAGCGTGGGCACCAGGCTTTCATCATCTACCCGTTGGTGGAAGCGGGCGAGAATGACGAGGTCAAGGCAGCGGTGGAAGAGCAGGAACGCCTTCAGCAAGAAGTTTTTCCGGAATTGCGGGTGGGGCTCGTGCATGGAAGGCTCAAACCTGCTGAGAAAGACGCGGTGATGCTGCGTTTTCGGAAAGGCGACTTTGATATCCTGGTTTCAACATCGGTCGTCGAAGTCGGTGTGGACATTCCGAATGCCACGATCATGATCATTGAAGGAGCAAACCACTTTGGTCTGGCGCAATTGCACCAGTTTCGCGGACGGGTGGGGCGCGGCGATGCGCCCTCCTATTGTTTCCTGATACCGGACACGGAAGATATTGCTGAAAATAAACGTTTGCTAATCATGACCCAGACGAATGATGGTTTTGTTCTGGCAGAGCAGGACCTGAAAGACAGAGGTCCTGGAGATTTCCTTGGCACCCGCCAGGCAGGTTTCAACGAGTTCAAGATGGCTTCGTTGGCGGACGTGCGCCTGATCCATCTTGCCAGGGCGGTCGCGGAAGAAGTGCTGGAAGCAGACCCTGATCTGGAATTACCCGAACACCTGCCGTTGAAGCAGGCTGTAGAAAAAATCTTGCCATCCAATGATGGTGATGGAGATGTGAGTTGATGACTAAAGTCGTATTTCCTGGCACGTTTGACCCCATCCACTATGGACATGTTGATATCGTAATGCGGGCTGCAAACCTGTTTGATGAAGTGGTTGTAGCGGTCTATGATAAGCCGCTTAAGAATCTGCTTTTTTCTCCTGAGCAGCGCATCAGCCTGGTGCGGGAAGTTCTGAAATCGGAGAGCCTTATCACAGTCATCGGTTACTCTGGTCTGACGGTCAATTTCGCGAGGGAGATTGGTGCCAAGGCTATCGTCAGGGGTTTGCGGGTATTCTCAGATTTTGAGTACGAATTCCGCATGGCGCTGGCAAATAATCGGCTGGATGCCGAAATTGACACCATCGCTCTGATCACAACCGAAGAAAATACCTTCTTGTCTTCGTCGACCGTTAAAGAAATTGCCTCTTTAGGCGGGGATGTAAGCACCATGGTACCGCCTGTGGTCAACCTGGCTCTCAAAGCGTACTTTCAGAACCAGGTAAACAACCCAACGCCTGAAATTAATCCCTTGGAATAACCCGGAATGATTGGAAAGATAACAATGGTTGGTAAACAGCGATACTTTTCCTCTTTCAATTTTCTATTTCTACACTTGTACTTAGATGCAGGCATCTCCCCTACAACACCTCCACCAAGCAACCTTGTAGGGAAAAGGCCTGCCTTTTCCTAATCGGTTTGCCCTTACGCCATCCTGGTTGATGCAGGCATCAACCCTACAATTTGTCCACCACTCATCCTAATCGATGTGGGTATCAACCCGATGTTCTCACTATTCCCACAATTCCCCCATTACACAATCCTGTCAAGGCAATCTGTCAAGGCACGATGGTAAAAAACGATTTAGATTTGTCTGATTCGTGATAAACTAAAAGAGAATCAATAAGTATTATGGAGACAAAACATGGATATTTTACATCTTGTCGATCGCCTCGAAGAACTTTTCAACAACAGTAAACCGATTCCGCTTTCACGCAATGTTGTGGTGGATGAAAATTCTTTTATGGACATCATCGACCAGATGCGCATTTCCATTCCGGACGAAATTAAGAAAGCCCAGCAAGTGATTGCCCAAAAGGATCGTATCCTGGCGCAGGCGCAGGAAGAAGCTAATCGCACCGTCGCTTTGGCGCGCGAAAAAAGCGAAAAGATGGTTGAAAAATCCGAAGTCTATCAAGCTGCCCAAGTCAAAGTTGAGCAGCTCCTTGAGCAGGCTCGCAAAGACTCAATTCAAACCCAACAAGAAGCTGACAGGTACGTTGTAGAAACCCTCAGTGGGCTCGAAAGAGAGCTAAAGAAGATCCTTCAGCAGGTGGAAAACGGAATCAAGAGCCTTCAACCTGAATCTGAAGACCGCAAGTAAACCTCAGATTTCCAAGTTATCAGCCGGCACATCCTCTTTTTTGGATGTGCCTTTCTTTTTCCCTGAACTCCTCGGTTTGGGAGCACGTCTGAAGGTTAATTCGCCATCAAAGGCTTGCGCCAGAACGTCATCCATGTGCTCAACAAAAACGATGTTCATCTGGTCCAGCGCTTGCTGGGGAACGTCTATCAGATCTTTTTCATTGCGAGCGGGCAGAAGGACGGTTTTTATGCCGGCGCGGTTGGCAGCAAGGACCTTTTCCCGCACGCCGCCAATTGGCAAAACCCGACCACGTAGAGTGATCTCGCCTGTCATCGCCACTTCGTGTTTGACGGGCATACACAACACGGCGGAAGTGAGGGCGGTCGCCAGGGTAATACCCGCGCTGGGTCCATCCTTGGGAATGGATCCTTCCGGAACGTGGATGTGAATGTCTACATCCTCGAAAAAGTCCTCCGGGATTTTGAAAGCGACTTCTTTAGACTTCAGATAACTTAAAGCTGCCTGGGCAGACTCCTGCATAATATCGCCAATCTGACCGGTAATTTGCAGGTTACCTTTACCACTGACAACCAGTACCTCAATCGGCATAATCTCGCCACCGTTTTCAGTCCAGGCAATCGCAGTCGCCATTCCGATTTCATCTTTTGCTTCCGCGGTCATCGGGAAAAATTCAACCGGACCAAGCAGCTTCTGAACGAGATCCGGATCCACGTTGTGTTCAAAGGGTTCTCCTTCAGCCTTGCGTGTTGCCAGTTTGCGCAGCACGCTTCCAATCTGGCGCTCGAAGTTCCTGACCCCTGCTTCATAGGTATAACCAGTGATGATCAGCCGTAAAGCATCATCCGAAATGGTAATCTGCTCTTCATCCAGTCCGTTTTCCAGCAGTTGCTCAGGAATCAGGAACTGACGGGCGATGGTCAATTTTTCTTCCTCGATGTAACCCGGGAATTCAATTACTTCCATGCGATCCAGTAAAGCCGGCGGAATCGATGCAACGGTGTTGGCGGTAGTGATGAAGAAGACCTTCGAGAGGTCATAAGGTACTTCGAGATAGTGGTCCAAAAAATTGAAGTTTTGCTCCGGATCGAGCACTTCCAGGAGAGCCGCAGCAGGATCACCTTGAAAATCAGCATTAAGCTTGTCGATCTCATCCAGCATGAAAAGAGGGTTTACAACTTTCGCTTTTGCCATGGTCTGCAGAATGCGCCCCGGTAATGCGCCGAGGTAGGTTCTGCGATGCCCGCGAATTTCGGCTTCGTCATGCACACCGCCCAGCGAAAGGCGAATGAATCTACGATCCATAACCTCGGCAATGGATTTACCCATCGAGGTTTTTCCGGTTCCTGGGGGACCAACAAAACAAAGAATTGGCTGGCGGTCTTTCTTGGGGTTCAGGCTTCTCACAGCCAGGAATTCAAGCACACGATCTTTGGCACGTTTTAAACCATAATGGTTACGGTCCAGCACTTCGCGCGCACGCTTAAGATCCAGGTTATCGACAGTACTCTCTGTCCAGGGCAGGTCTGTCAGCCAGCGCAAATAGGTGGCGAGCATTCCTGTTTCGGGAGAGAACAAGGGCATGGACTCCAGCCGGCTGAGTTCACGATCGGCAACTTCGCGCACTTCTGGCGGAAGGTCCAGTGTGGCAAGTTTCTCTTCCAGAGCCCTGATCTCCGGGTCAGCTGAGCGTCCGTCATCGAGTTCCTTCTGGAACTTTGAGATCTTCTCCCGCAGGAAGGCTTCCCTTTGAGACCGATCCATTTCGCTTTGCACCTGGTCCTGGATCGAGTTCTCGAGTTCGATCAATTCGTTCTCCTGGATCAGCATGGAATACACCCTGTGCAACCGTTCCACACCGTCTGTTTCCTGCAGGATTTCCAAGCGCTGTGCGTCGTTAAAATCAACACCTGTGGCAATTGCGTCCGCAAGCACACCAGATTGTCTGATATCACTCACCAAACTGACCAGGTCGGGGGTGGAGGTGCCGCTCAGGTATTGCCACGACTCCACTGCCTTCTGCACACTACGATGCAAAGCGAGGGTGGTCTTGGCCTGGCTGGTCTTTTCCTTCACTACTTCTACTGTCCCATGTAAAACATCATTCGGGTCGAACCAAAGGTTCAAAATTCTGACGCGTCTGCGTGCCTGGAAGAGGAAAATGACGTTGTTTGCATCCGCAAAGACCGGATTTCCTACTACACATTCCAAGGCAATCGGGTAATAATCCTCGGGTGAATAAAGATTTTCGTCCTCAGTAAAAGCCATGATGACTGTCTCATAATTTTCAGAAGCCTGGCGAATGACTTCCAGGATAGGTGAGTCCTTCCTGACGTTTACGGCAGTCAATGATTCAGGCAAGACTATGCCTTCGTTGCGGAATATGACTTCCGCTTCAAACTTACCTTGCTTGTCCGGCTTACGGTTCTTGACGAAATTGAGTGAGTCCAATCCACTCAGGTCAGGTGGGTTGAATGACCTGGAAAAATCAGGGTCTTGCAAAAAATTATCTCTGGGCATATTCAATCCTGTGTTTCTTGATGTAGTTGTAGTTGTTGGGCTTTAATTTCTGACCAGACAACTCTTGCGGCAGCAGCAATAAAGATACTGCCGGTTACGATGATGCCTTTTTGCTTGCCCGCCAGCTTCAAAGCTTCGGGCAGGGCTTCTTCCATGCGGTGAAAAGCCATCACGGGTTTACCGTAAGGCTCAATTAGATTTTTTAACTCTTCTGCATCGGCTGCCCGTGGGTGTATGGACTGGCTTGCGACCACCATTTCAACGCGCGGCACAATGAATTTGAGCATCGTGTCAATTTCTTTGTCGGCGGAGGCTCCAAATATCAGGATGAACTCCTTACCGGGGAAATATTCGTCGAGCGTTTCGACCAGCCGCTGCATAGAATCACCGTTATGCGCAGAATCAATCACGACTGGTGGTTTACGGCACAGCAGCTCAAAACGCGCCGGCCAGACTACCTGGCTAAACCCACGCTTCACTGCGCGGCGATTCAGCTTAAAGCCTGCCCGTTTTATTTCATCCAGGGCGGCTAATGCCGTCACAGCATTATCCATCTGATGCCGACCCAACAAGGGCAGGTTCAGGTTAAGCTCCTCGCGAGCCAGGCTTTCAGGTTCTCTCGCATTGGGGTTATCCGTTCGAAGCACTTGAATTTTTTGATTGACGAGAGAATGCGAGACCTCATGATAGGAAAAGGCATTTTCCACCTGGATGTAAGGGGCTTTTCTCTCAGTTGCCAGTTTAACGAGCTGCGCCATCGCCTCTTCATGTTGGGGTGCAATCACGACAGGTCTGCCGGGCTTAATGATTCCGCCTTTTTCATAAGCGATTTCGGTCAAAGTGTTGCCCAGGACTGCCATGTGATCGTAGGAAATGGGTGTGATAACTGAGACAATCGGGTCAACCACATTTGTTGCGTCCAACCTTCCGCCCAACCCAACTTCCAGCACTGCCAGATCAACTTTTTGCTGCTTAAAATATAAGAATGCCAGGGCTGTGGTTAATTCGAAGGTGGTGGTGTCCTTTACAACCTCCGTCAATGGGCGCAGTTCATCGGTGAGAGCGACCAGATCTTCTTTGCTGATCCATTGACCATTGATCGTGATGCGTTCCTGGAATTCGACCAGGTGCGGCGAGGTGTACAATCCAACCTTGTAACCGGCTGCTTGCACAGCAGAGGCGATAAAAGAGGAGGTCGAGCCCTTGCCTTTCGTGCCAGCAACATGCACAGATGGAAAGCTTTGCTGTGGATTTCCGAGCAGGTCCATCAGTTTGTTCATCCGGTCCAACTTAAAAAAGCGGTGCGTGTCATCCACATGGCGCTTCATGCTGAAGTCGACACAGCTATAAATCCAGTCTAAACTCTGTTGATACTTTTCCTCAAGCGTTTCCATCGACTATCCAATGTAAAAAATAATTATAAACGCTCCAAGTCAAATTGACAGGAAATTGTCTTGACAAGAAATTGCCTTGCGTTGACAGCCTTCCTCGACCACAAATCCCGTAGGGTCGACGCCTGCGTCGACCAAATTACAACGAGGAACAGGCAGGCTGTTTAGACAAGTATGATTGTTTACACATTATCCGGGGTGATTATTTACAGGTTAAGGGCAGACACAGGGGTCTGCCCCTACGAAAGCCACCTTTCCCTCAAACACCAGATGTAGGGGTAACCCCCCGTGGTTACCCGCTATATAGCAGACACAACGTTTTCCAGGGTGGTCCTCAAAAATAATCCTATGATCCGAGATAGCCTGCTTGCTTGATGAAAGTGTAAACAATCACCCTAAATAACTTGTAAACCATCATTGTCTTGACACAGGCCAGTTCCCTACGATGACCAAACAAGAATGCCACGTAGAGTTGACGGCCTTCTTCGACCACAAATCCCGTAGGGTCGACGCCTGCGTCGACCAAATTACAGCGAGGAACAGGCAGGCCAGTTCCTTACGATGACCAAACAAGAATGCCACGTAGAGTTGACAGGAAGCGCATTGACTGGGAACGTTATCTCAGTTTAGCCAGGCTCAAGGTGCAACAGTCGTTACGTCTGCCATGAGAACATACCCAAGAATGGCATAGTCACCACTTCGGTACTCAACCAGGACGCATTCCCGGTTGAAGTTGTCGAAGCGTCGTTCAGCCATGGGAAGCAGGGTCAAAGTCGTCCCGGCTGGGATGCTTCCAGTGGCGCGGAAATTGTCATAGCAGTCACTGCGCGCCCACACTTCCCTCAGGGTTTGAACTACCACGACCGGTGTTGGAGTAACCGTGTACGTTGGCGTGGGGGAATAATCCGGCGTGGGGGTGGGGGTGATGGTCGCAGTGGGCGTCATGGTTGGCGTCAGCGTGATGGTTGGGGTAGACGTGACTGTGGGAGTCCGCGCCAAGTTTCGTTCGTAGACTGCACTGGAAATGCCTCTGACTGCTACAGAGATCAGCAATCCGATCACGATCAGGGCAATGATAGCTGACAAGCCACCAATGATGTAAGTCGGCAGGAAGCCGCGCTTTAACTCGATAATCTTTGGATCCTGGGGGAAACGCTTGCGTGGTTTGGCGCTGATTTTGAGAGCGTCAAGCGCGAAAAACTTGTTGCCAGTCTTTAGAGCTTCTTCCGCACGGGTCATGGCATCTTCGTTCGCCTGGATCTCCGTCTCGAGCGTACTGATCTCATTCTCGAGCGAGAGGCTCTGCGAGTCGTAGGCGTCCAGCTGGCGCAGCAAATCCAGATTTTCACGGGCGGCATTTACCTTTTGGCGTGCGAGCGATGCGGTCGGGGCTTCGGATGCTTCCTGCTTAAGCCGCTGCGTGTTTTCAAGCAGATTTTGAATGGTGGCTGGGATCAAAAGGTCGAGCCGGTTGCGCAGGCGGCTGAGCTGGTCTATCTCTCCGTATTTCATGCGGATTCGTTCCAGTTTGGTGCGGGCATCCGCTAATTTTGCGGGTGGGATCTTGCCGCTCAGGCTGACTGTGTCACTGACGTCGTTAAGCATGCCAATGTCCTGGCGGACTTCGTTGGCTTTATCGATATATTCTGGGATGGCTACCGCGCTGGCAGCCGTTTGTATCTTGCCAAGAGCGCCCACGAGATCCCCCTGGGAAAGCAGGTTCAAGCCTTCTTTGTAGACATCATAGGCTTGCATCTGGTTTTCAAGGTCATGCCGCAGTTCTTCACCTTCACGCCAACGCTTAATGCCGGCTTCCTGCAGGTGCTCAAACGCTTCATCGAGGTAATCAAGTGCTACTTTGTAGCGAAAAACGCGCGCTGCGCTTTGGGCTTTACCGTAAGCCTTACCAGCTTCGGGAGGCAGCGCCACCGAGGGGATGTTACCTGAGCGCAGGTACTCCTCTGCTTCGCTGTGATGTTCCTGGGCACGCGTCCAGCCTGGTTCCATTTGTATGACTTTTTCATACAGGGGGATGGCAGCCTGGTAATTGCCTTTGTAGAACGCCTCTTCTGCCTCATCCATCATGCGCTCCGCTTCAGGGTCATGCGCGGATTGGAAGAAGCGCCTTAGGGGATCGTTATCGATGCCGGAGTTGAGTTCCTCCCCCAGATTGGTTCGGGTCAGAGGAGGAATGTCCGCATTTTTTGCCGCCTGTGGAGGGGTTGTAGTTTGGAAAATCGATTCAGCAGCGCTTGCTGGAGTGGAAGGGGTGGATGTGGGCTCTTCAGTGGCTGGGGTTGGCTGTCCGGCTTGCCGGCGGGATCTCTCGCGCCGGACTTCGCGCAGCAGCCTGTTGGCTTCTTCCAACTCGTCCACGCTGATATCGTCACCCAAGCGGTTGGTAGCATGTGCTTCCAAAAAGGTTGAGAGTTCGTTTTCCACCTGCGAAAGCGCATCATCACTGGGAGATGCGTTTGATAAAACACTGCGTGCCTTTTCAATGAGATCGTTAATCATTGAGGTCCTTTCAGGTCAAAGCAAGCCTTTGGCTATTGCCTTTTGTTATATAAAAACTGGAGCTTCTCTTTCATTTCTGTGGGGGTCTGAAAGCGTCCGTCCAGAGCGCTTTCGAGAAAGCTCATCTCATCGGCGTTCAACCGATTCTGGACATCGAACGAATAAGAAGCTTTGTATCGGCTTGGCGCATTGGCGATATCTTCGGGTCGGTTGGGACCCACTGCCACAGAGCCCGGAGCCTGCCTGCCCGTGAAGATATGATGCAGGGCACGGGAGCTGAACTGCACCAGGTCTGAGTGCTGCATCTCGGGCGAGAAGGTTTCAGGAAGCCAGTGCCCGATGTTCCAGTCCAGCATGATCACTTTTTGGCGATATTCGTTCCAATAATAGTGAAGTAATTTGTGATCCAAGTAGATTGCGCCTTTCGCGTGTGCTTGCTCCAACATGCTACAGATTTGGATGGAGATGTCGAGCACTTGCTTCATGCTCAGGTTGCGCACGAAATTTCCGCGCGTGTAGCCTGCGTCACAAAGCAGATAAAGGTTGTCTTCCCAGCGGCGCTCGAGGATCAAAAATGCCAGCCATCCATCCTGAAGGCGCTCCTCATATTGGTCAATCACGTCCTGGATTTCGTCCAGGTCAAAGAGCGCCAGCGTGCCACGGATTGAGGAAGCATTGCCTTGTTTCTCCAAAATCTTAGATCGTGGCGCAACTTCTGGCGGCCAAACTGTGCCCGGGGCAGGTTTCAGGTAGCCCG
>ENA-UPSM01007119-UPSM01007119.1-activated-sludge-metagenome-genome-assembly--contig:-NODE-7119-length-10104-cov-4.400637_pt1 | contig 10104 bp, 7 predicted proteins | sample MGYA00238181_ERZ773283 | MGnify/ENA primary metagenome ERZ773283 (study PRJEB29023, sample SAMN05720199) | activated sludge metagenome | isolation source: Anaerobic digester | place: Japan... | reverse complement strand
CGGGGTTCTTCATGGAATCGAAGTATCCGGCGGCGCCGTCCTGGAACCCGTACATGGCGTGAATACGGTCGCCCACGACGGGCCCGAGCGGCTCGGTGGCCTCACGCACATCGGCCGGGCCGGCCGGGCGGCCGTCGACGGTGACATCGGCGGCGCACCAGGCGGGCGAACCGCCCATGAAGAAGCGCATCAGATCGAGCACATGCGTGCCGAGCACGATAAGGTCTTCGCCCCCGGCGCGGTGGTCCTCCTTGCCGCGTCCGCGGGCCTCGAGGAGTGTGCCGATGAGTCCCTCTTCGCAGACCAGCCTCTTCGCATGCTGTACCTGGGGCATGCCCCGGAAATTGTAGGCGATGGCCCATTTCAGGTTTTTGGCTTCGACCGCGGCGACCATTTCGTCGCCGCTTGCCAGCCCGTCGCAGAAGGGTTTCTCGATGAAGCCATGGGCGCCGGCCCCGGCGCATGCCAGGAGATACTCGCGGTGTTTTACGGTGCACCGGGGTCCGATCGCGACCAGGTCGGGCCGTTCTTTTTCGAGCATCTCGCGATAATCGGCGTAGGTGCGCTCCACGCCGACTTCACTTGCACGCTGCGCCCTGCCGGCCTCATCCGGATCCGCCAGGGCGACGGTGGCCACGTCGTCCCGCAACGCAAACGCGTACTGGATGGAGTGGCCATAGCCGCCCAGGGCTGTGTCGCCGATGATACAGGCTTTGTACTTCTTCCCCGACGCCGCGCGTGCGGATGCAGCCGCGACCATGACGGACGATGCCGCGATGAACTGACGGCGGTTGAGACGCATTTCCGGTCCTCCGTATTTTTGGGCCCTGGTTCCGGCAGGATAGGCACGTCGTGGAGCGGCGTCAAGCGAACGCTTCGTGAATTGTAACGGCGCGGCGCTTCCGCCTCCCCTGACGTGCTCGGGCGGAGTGCCCGCCGCCGCGCTCAGTCTGAGAACCCGGACGGCGTCCGTCTCGTGTACCCCCAGGCATCGAGCGCAAACCCCCAGTGCTGATCCACTTTCTCCAGGTCGGCGGAGGTAAACGGGAAGTCGTTTTTCCGGTACTCGGCCTGGGTCTGCAGGTATCGTTCGACATGCGGCCGCGCTTCATCCCACCGCGACAAACCGAGTTCTTGATAGATCGCAGCCATGTGCTCGATCGGATTCCGTTCGAGATCCTCGAAGCGGACCTCGACAAGGTTGCCCTCCGGTATGCGCGTCCTGTCCTGGAGGTAGCGCGACATCATATCGCGGTAAAAGGTCAGGACATTGCGTTCAATCTCGCTGTCCGGGATTTTCTGAAATGCGACCATGTCGAGGGTGGCCCGGTGGAAATTCAGCGTGGACTTGAACACCGTGTAGGGGTCCCGGTAGACATGGATGAACTTGGCCTGGGGAAAGAGCTGAAGCAGGGTGGGAATCCGCGCGGTATTGACCGGATTTTTGAGCACGAGCGGGCGGCCGTTGGTGCGGATGGTCGCCTTTTTCAGGACGTCCAGGTACGTTTCCGACCATCCAATGCGTTCCGGCTCGGAGAGTCCTTCAAACAGGACGTATTTCCGGAAGAGTTCGTCCATCCGCCTCGGAAAATACCAGCCCACGTAAAAGGAATGGCCACAGCGGTTGCACAGGGCGAACTCCTCTTCCTGGGGCAGATCCAGTCCCAGCGGCATTCTGTCCATATGCCGGCGGGCGGGAGCGCACCAGGCGATGAGCGGGCGCAACGGGTTGAATGGCAACAGGCAGGATTCCGGCACCAGCACCTGGAACGTCGAGACGAATCCGAACTGGGGGTCGCGCGTCATAAGATTGTGCAGGTGGGTGGTTCCGGTGCGCCAATGCCCGAGAATAAACACCGGCGGATGCGCGATGGCCACGGCGGGGGCTTGCCTGTTCCAGGAGAGCCGTTCGGCCGCCCGCAGCGCGGCCCCGAACGGGCTGAGCGCGGTCACCTGTGCGGCGCGCCAGCGATAACGCGGATCGATGCCGCCGCCCGCCCGGCTCAGCCGCACCCAGTGCCGGAAGGAAGCAAGCGCAAGCGGGTGATCGATCAGCCGCGCAATCCCGCGCTTGCCCGCGTTGTGTTTGTCCCTCACGTCGTTCACGTTCATCGGAAGAAGTACTTCCAGCCTATTGTGAAGGCGGGACCCTCGAAGTCGTATGCGCGGTCTTTGAAGAAGTTGTATCCGGCATTCACGGTGACCAGGCTTCGCGGGGTAAGCGGCACATCGGCACCCACGCACAGGTTCAGGCTGGGGAGCAGCCATTCATCGGCGAGTTGCACCTGGACCAGCGTGCCGAAGGGCTCAAACCCCACCTTGGCTTTGGCGTCGTAGCTCGCCCAGGTCCAGGTGAGCCGGCTGCCGAGGAAGGGCCGTGCCGCCCGGAACCGCTCCGCGAACCCATGATACTCCCCGAGCGCGACCGTCCGCCACGGGTAGTAATCCACGCCGACGCCGGCGTAGAACGCCTGGCGCAGGATTTCGAAATCCGTGTGCATGGGCAGGATCAGCAGGCTGGGGTCTGTAGCTTTGGTTCGGACCTTGCCCGCGGAATACCCGGCCTCGAAAAACACATCCCACCGGTCGCCCAGGACCCGCCCCACGCCGATATGAGGGGGCCACATCAAGCCATCGTCGCTCACATCGTTAAACGTCCGCACGTCGTCGAAACCCGGGGCCAGCAGACGCAACGGCCGGTTGTAGAAACGGTCAACGAGCTGCTCGCTTTCCAGTTTTGGATACGTATTGACCGCCGCCGCGAGGAAATGCCATCGGAGCGGCGCTGCGTGGGCATCGGATTCGGCCGGTGCCGAAACAGCGGCCGGCGCCTCCGCTGGGAGCGGGGCGTCAGCTTCGGGGATGGTGGAACACGAGACCGCGCACACCACACCCGCCGCGATCCCCAACAGGCGAAACAGCACAGTACGGCTGCGAGTGCATCCAGATACGCAGGTCCCGTTCAATATGCGAGTTCCCCAGGATAAGCCACAGTATGCGTTTGAACCGTTGTCGAAACCATAGAGCGGGCTCCACAGCCCGCACGGTTGGGACATCGCCCCGGTCGATGGGGCGAAACCCGGGCTAGATTACGTTGCCCCGCCCATTCGTACGCCGCCGGCGTGTACCGGGAATACTATCCTTCCCGTCGGTGACGCATCAACCCTCTCGTGCGGGGGCCCTGTGGCGCTCCCGGTCTCCGCCAGCGGGAAGGCTCCTGATGCCGTGGGGTTCTTTCGGGTATAATGGATGTTGCAGCGGATTGCCCGCTGTTCCCGCTTCCAAAGACGCCACATTCTTTTGAGGAACAGAGGATACGCCAATGAAAGCCCTGCCGCTCGTTCTCACCGTGATTCTCACTGGAGTCAGCGCCTGCAGCACCATGTACTACGGGGCCATGGAAAAGGTGGGTATACACAAGCGCGAGATCATGGTGGATCGCATCAAGGAGGCCCGCGACACCCAGAACGAGGCCAAGGAACAGGTGCTGACGGCCATGGAACAGTTCAAGCGCGTTGTTAACGTCGAGGGCGGCAACCTCGAGAAGGAATACAACAAGCTCAATGCAACACTGCAGAAGACCGAGGCCGAAGCAACCAGGGTGCACGACCGGATCAGCTCGGTGGAGGACGTTTCGGACGCACTGTTCCGCGAATGGCGCGCGGAAATCAAGCAATACACCAGCGACACGCTCCGGGAAGCGAGCGAGCGGAAATACGAGACTACGCAGGAAAAGTACGCGGAATTCATCGAGGCCATGAAGCAGGCGGAGAGCAAACTGGAACCGGTTTTGGCGTTGCTGCGTGATCAGGTGTTGTTCATGAAGCACAACCTGAACGCGCGGGCCATCGCGGGATTGAGCGACGAAGTGGTCACGGTTCAGGCCAACGTGGATACGCTGGTTCGCGACATGGAAGCGGCCATTGCCCAGGCCGATTCGTTCATGGCGTCGCTTCAGGCGGAATGATCTCGTTCTGCCGGCCCCTTTCGCATGAATCACAGGATGCCGCGGGCGACGGCCACGGTTCTTGCCCGGCGGCCAGGGATCGTCAGTGGTTCCGCCACTGGAACAGGAGGGCCTATGCGACCCGGAACGTACCCGGCCATCATCAGAAGAGGCTCTTCAGCCAGGATACCGGCCGTTCTCTTTCTGCTCATGGCGCTTGGCGTGTCGTTGGACGTCACCGCGTCCGCGGCCTTGTTGGAACCCTTGCGGGCGGTCTATCTGCACCCGGCTCCTTTCAACGACGCCGAAATGAGCGCTGAACAGCGCGCGAGCCGGATTGCGGCGGTGCTGGAAGATGCCCGCGACTGCGGACTCTCCACGGTATTTCCCTACGCGAACACGTCCGGGGGCCGCGCGTACTACCCCAGCCAGTATCTGCGGCCGGCGGGGACCGAGGACGGGGACACGCTGGGCTTGATTGCGCGGGAAGCACAGGCGCGCGGCTTGGGTGTGATACCGGCGATGTGCGTGCTGGTTTCCGGCCATGACACGCCGGAGGGTATCCTGGAGACGCATCCGGACTGGGCGCTCCGCACACCCTCCGGTGAACCCATGGGGTGGATTTCTCCTGCTCACGCCGAGGCGCGCGCCTGGGTGGCCGGCATGGTTCAGGAACTGGTGGCGCGTGTCCGTCCTGGCGGTGTGTTGCTCGATTACCTCCGGTATCCGAACGAAGACGTGCTTCTTGATCCGGCGAGTGCGGCGGCCTTTGACGCGGCCGCGCCGGCCGGTGAGACTGAGGCCGCCCGGAAAGAGCGGCTGCAGCGATTTAAAGAGGAGTCGCTGAGCACGTTGGCGGGAGAGATCAGCCAGGCACTTCGGAGTCAGCAGCCCGACATTCGCATCGGCCTGTATACCTGGGGTCCTCACGTGCCATTCAAGCACCCCGTGGCCCAAAGCTGGCCGGACTGGGTGCGAAACGGGTACATCGACATCGTGAATATCTCCGGCTATTGCTACCGCAAGAATTACGGGGAACGCTACCTGGAGGTTTTTGAGAAGCGCGTCCGCGACTCCGTGGAACTGGCGCGTCAGACGGGAACCTCCCCTTCCCTCTCGTTCGCTTTGGGGATGCATACGAGCCACGGCGCGCTCGAATCGGCGTCGGAGATCACGGTCTACCGCTCGCTGGCGGAGAAAGCGGGCTGTCCCGGCGTAGCCGTTTTTGCCTGGGCGGGGCTGGAGAAGTTCCTGCCCGATGTGATTCAAGGCGGTTATCTTCGTGATACCCCGCACGAAGCGCGTGCGGCCTCCGGATGGAAAGTCCGGCTGACCGTTGATTTGGGCAGGGATACGGGTCAGAACTTCGGGTCTCTGTTTGAAGCCGTGGCCCCGGACGGGAAACCGGCGGCCGGGGCGGGATTCCTTGGCGCGTACAACACGTACTATCGCGCCAGCCGGCACACGCTGCATTTCTATGTGAAACCGCCACATGGCCTCGACATGGTCCAAGCGGCGCCATTCCCCAGACCGTCCGGCAGCAGTCACCATTATCTGTTCGATGTGGCTGAGTCGGTATACGCTACGGATCGCTCCGGCGAGACACCCGTCCAGCGCTGGGAAGCGGGAGCGGGCCGGTGGACCGCCGTTGATCCTCCCCAGCCCCCGGCGTTCGTCGTCGGCCGCCATCGTATGGAGTGTTTCCCAAACCGGGTCACGGTCGACGGGCAGGAGGCATTCCGGTTCGACGCGAGCCGTGGCGCCGCCGGGTCGTATTACTATGCTCAGGGATGGCTGTTCTTTCACGTGGCTGAAGCGAATTCACCGGAACGCCGCACCGCAATCCAGGCCTGCCCGTGGGATGTGGGGGCGCAGCCGGAGCCGGACCTTGAGCAGGCGGTGGTTCTCCCGCTTACCGCCCCCGGCGAATTTCCGTATTCCTATGGTCAACTGGACCAGGATGTTCTTGTGGGCTCAAACAACGGCGGGGTATACCGGTTTCGTAAGGGACAATGGTCCACGCTTCGCAAGGCCGACCCGACAACCAGCTTCCAGCTGTACGCCATGATCAACTACCGGGACCGGCTGCTGATGGGCCAGTATCCCGCGGGAGAGTTGTTTGAAGTGGAGGGCGACGAGCTGAAACATTTGGCCGGCTGGCCGCCGCGGCCCGCAGGGGCCGGTCCCAGCGCGCGGGAAGCGCAGACCCTGACCTTGTATCGCGGCGACCTTTTTGCGGGCGTGTGGCCCTGGGGCGAGGTCTGGCGTTTCAAGGATGCGGATTCCACCTGGGAATACGTGCGGCGGCTTTTCGCGGAGCCCCCGATGACCCTGGAGGTACAGGCTCCGTACGAACAGGAAATGACACAACTCGGCGAGAAGGTCAATAACCTGTGGGGTCAGCGGGTAACGGCGCTTGTACCGTTCCGGGAAGGCTTGCTGGCCTCCACCTCGAACAAGAACGGGGCCCCCTGCGAACCGCGCCTGACGTTTCTGGAGGGCGGGCGCGCCCGCGAGTATGGGGAAGTGCACCGGCTCTACCTGCCGGGTCATTTGTCCGTGCCCATTGCGTGGACGGGCGTGGCCACCGATCTTGAGTTCGAGATCACGCCCGCCGGCATGAGTGTGAGCCAGGATGGCCGGGAGCTGGGGTCGGCGACCTTCCCCCCTGCCTCCATGGACGGGTTCTCCATCGAATACGTCCGGTGGAGCGATGGAGTGTATGGTCCGTTAGCGGGCCGTTTGTCGGCCGAATCTCTGGAAGGGCCCACCACATGACCGGTCCAATCCGTGCGTTAAACCCCGTTGACCGTGCCCGGTCGGCGGGCCGGCAATACCGGAACCGGCTGCCGCGGCAGAGGAGAGTGCAGATGAGGATGTGGCGCATACTCGCGTTGTATGGATTGCTCCTGACAGTCTACTGGGCGGCGTTTGGCGAGGAGGCCGAGCCGTACCCCCGCGTGACCCGGGAGGCCTTCGAGGCGCGTCGGCCGTTCTTTGCATACGACAAAGACATCCCGCTGGACGGGCGCGTCGTGCTCGAGAAGCAGGGAGACCATTCCACACGGTGGAAACTGGTCTTCCGGGGCGTGCAGGGGTTCCTGGTGCCGGGCTACCTCGAGATTCCGGAAAATGCCAGCAAACCGTATCCGCTGGTTGTGCTCCTTCACGGCTGGAGCGGCGGGAAGGAGGACTGGTGGCAGGAAGGCAACTACATCAACGGCTCGGAAATGCGCACGGCCCTGCTGGAGGCCGGTTATGCCGTGTTGGCGTTTGACGCCGCGGCACATGGCGAGCGCAGCCATGAAATCGACTACCTTCATGTGAATGCCTACGACGATCCCGCGGCGCCGCCGCGGCGCAACTACTTCTCGATCCCGGAAATTGTGATTCAAACGGTAAAAGACTGCCGCCGGGCCCTGGATTATCTCGAGGAACGGGGCGACATCGACATGGGCCGTGTGGCTGCGCTGGGCTACAGCATGGGCGGCGTGAATACCATGCTGCTCCTGGCCCTTGAACCCCGCATCAAGATGGGGGTCGCCTGTGTGCCCCCCTGGTACAACGCCGCCTGGACGCCCGTGGAACCGGTGGACTACACGTGGGGCATCCTCGACAAGCCGTTGTTGATGCTCATGGGCCGCAAGGACGGATTCTATACGGAAGCAGCGATCGAGGCGTCGACAAAAGCCTATCTGAACCCCGGCAGCACCCAAGTCATCTGGTACGACAGTGACCACCAGCTCACGTCCGTTTACGTCGCCGATGCCGTGGAATATGTGAAACGGCATCTCTAGCGTTGCCACAGACCGTGGCCGGTCAGGCGACAAAACGCCGGATCCCGGCGGCCGGACGCCCGCGTTTTGACAGCTTCCTCCGTGCCCCGTAGAATTTGCGGATGCGCATCGGTCTGCTCACCCTCGGTTGCGACAAGAACACCGTGGACAACGAATACATCGCGGGGCTTTTCGAGTCCCGCGGGTGTAGCGTCATGTTTGAACCGGCGGCGGGTGGACCCGGTCTCGATGCGGTGGTTGTTCTCACCTGCGGGTTCATCGCCGACGCCCGGGAACAGTCCGTGGAGGCGCTTCTGGCGTGGGCCGAGGTGAAAACCCGCGACGGCGGTCCCCGGATCTATGCGGCGGGCTGCCTGGCGCAGCGGCATGCCGCGGAATTGCTCAATGCCATCCCGGAACTCGACGGCATCGCGGGAGTCGGGCAATTCGAGCAGATTGTGGACCTTGTGTTGTCCGGCGCCTCGCGCGCGAACCTGGTGCGGCCGGAACCCCTGGTGGAGATCGGCTCACCGTTGCCGCGCCGCAGGGCCAGAGCCCTCCCGTATGCGTTCCTGAAGATCGCCGACGGCTGCAATCACATGCTCTTTCTGTTCCATCCCCCTCATGAAGGGGCGTTTGCGCTCCGTCCCGCGCGACATTCTCCTGGAAGAAGCGCGAGCACTACTGGCGTCGGGCGTCCGCGAACTCATTCTCGTAGCGCAGGACATCTCGGTCTACGGCTGGGACCGCGACGACGGATATGAACTTCCCGGCCTGCTCGGCGATTTGTGCGCCCTGCCGGGCGATTTCTGGGTGCGCTGCATGTATTGTTATCCGGGCGGGATCACCGGCGAACTGCTCGACGTCATGGCTGCCGAACCCAAGATTGTCCCCTATCTCGACGTGCCGTTACAGCACTTCGACGCGGACATCCTCCGGCGCATGCGGCGGCCGTCGAGCCGCATCAGCCCGCGCCGGCTCGTGGCCCGCTTGCGCAAGGCGATACCCGGCATCGCGATCCGCACCACGCTGATTGTGGGATTTCCGGGGGAAACCCCGGCCCAGCACCGCCGGATGCTGGAGGGCATCCGCGAACTCCGGTTCGACTGGCTGGGGGCGTTTCCCTACTCGCGCGAGCCCGGGACGTCCGCCGCGAACGCGCCGCGCCAGGTGGGGAACCGTGTGCGTCAGAAGCGCTGGGAAGCGGTGATGGCCGCACAGGCCGAAATTGCCGAGGAGCAGAGCCGTTCGAGAATCGGTGCGGTTGAGCGCGTGCTTGTCGAGGGATACGACGAAGACCGCGGCCTCTGGTTCGGCCGGAGCGGCCGTGAAGCGCCGGAAGTGGACGGGCTGGTGCTGCTTCACTCCGCCGGAGCGCTCCAAGCCGGCCAGTTTGTCGCCGCCGAGGTCATCCGCGCCGAGATTTACGACGTGATCGCCCGCGTCCTTGACGCGCCCGCCCCGGATTCAGGCCAATGCCGGTATGACGGCCGGCGGAACAATGGAAAATGAGCCCTCGGCCCATCTATACTCGTCCACGGTCGGGGGTTACCGGGGAGCAGCCTTGATTCCATTACAGGGGGAGAGCAACGGCGCCTCTGAAGATGCGGTGGTCGCAGTCAAATAGCAGGAGTCGACGACCCATGAAACGATTGATTGCCATTTTCCTGTTCGTGTCCGCATCGCATGTGGCCGCCGCCGCTCCCGACGCGCGGGTTGATGCACTGAAAACGGAAGTAGCCGCCAGGGGCTGGATCGTCTATGGCGCGCGCAGCGACAACGGCACGTGGGACCTGTTCCTGTCGCGTCCTGACGGCAGCGCGCGGCGCAATATCACTAACACCCCCGATTTTGAGGAGGCGGCGCCCCGTTTTTCGCCGGACGGGTCCCGGCTCCTTTTCCGCCGCCTCGAAAAAGGGACGACCATTGACCACGACCGCTGGGGGTTCCAGGGCGCCCTCGTTATCGCGAACGCCGATGGGTCCAATCCCGTGGCGGGCGAAGACGGTGCGGCCCCATGGGCTTCGTGGTCGCCTGACGGCAAACAGGTGGTCTGTCTCGACAAGCAGGGCATCCACGTGCTTGACCGCGAGACCCGGAAAGAAGTGCGCGACGTCATGAAACGCCAGGGCATCTATCAGCAGTTGTTTTGCTCGCCCGATGGCCGCTGGTTCTGCGGCGTGGCCAATGTCGGGGGCGAATCGTGGACGGTAGTCCGGATGAACGCGGCGACCGGCGAGATGAACACGGTACGCACGTTTCAGAACTGCACCCCGGACTGGTTTCCGGACTCCGAACGGATCATTCTGTCGTCCCGGCCGGCGGGTCAGCAGGTCAACGACGGGTACGGGTACACGCAGTTGTGGGCGGTCGACGGCGCGG
>ENA-UPSM01007108-UPSM01007108.1-activated-sludge-metagenome-genome-assembly--contig:-NODE-7108-length-10117-cov-3.543928_pt1 | contig 10117 bp, 12 predicted proteins | sample MGYA00238181_ERZ773283 | MGnify/ENA primary metagenome ERZ773283 (study PRJEB29023, sample SAMN05720199) | activated sludge metagenome | isolation source: Anaerobic digester | place: Japan... | reverse complement strand
TCATCGCCGTGCTGATCATCATCATCCTCGTCATCATCATCCTGAAGCTGCTCGATCACGACATCATCATCAAGATGACCCTTGAAGATACTCATACTCCTGCTGACGCTCTTATCGGCTAGCGCGGGGGCATCCGAGATCGAGGGCGTCCCCTTCGTAAAGCAGGAATCCAATTTCTGCGGGCCTGCCGCCCTCGCCTCGGTCATGGCCTTCTACGGGAGTCCGATCGACCAGGATGCCATCGGGAAAGAGGTTTACTGCGAAGGGCTCAAGGGCTCTCTGATAACCGATCTCGAAAATTTCGCAAAGAAGAAAGGATTCAAGACACGGCTTGCACAGGGGAGCATCGACGACATCGAGGGCTTCACGGCCGGGAAAAGGCCTGTCATCGTACTCGTCGACGTGGGTTTCTGGATGGTTTCAAAACCCCATTACCTCGTGGTCACGGGCTGCACGGAAGACGGAATCACGGCGCACACCGGCAGCGAGGCATCGAAGCACTTCAGCCGTGAGGATTTCGTGAAGATATGGAAAAAGCAAGGCTCGGTATATCTGGTCATCCATCCCTGAAATGGGTGCTCCTCGCCGCCCTTTTCATCTGCTCCTGCTCCACGCCCCGTCTCGTGATCATGAAAGACCCTCTCAACTCGGCAGAGCACAACGACCTCGGCCTCATTTACGAGCAGAAGGGCATGTTCGATCTCGCGCAAAAGGAGTACCTCAAGGCGGCTGAAAAGGACGGCTCCTGGGCCCTGCCCCTCTTCAACCTCGGGAACCTCTCCTATGGCAGAGGTGACCTTCCTGCCGCCGAGCAGTACTACCGCCGGGCCCTCGCCCTCGATGACACGAACACCGACGTGATGAACAACCTCGCAAACGTCCTCCACGAGCTCGGGAGGAACTCCGAGGCAGCAGAGCTCATCTCGAAGGCCCTGTCCCGGGAGCGCAGGCCCGAATACCTCGACACTTATGAAAAGATCGTCGGTGCCCCGGCTGAAGAAGACGAAGAGGCCCCTGTACGGTCGGCTCCCGCACCCCGAGAGATAAAACCAGGCCAATGACGCTTTCATGGTTTCGGGGGCTCACACAGGAGTCCCGCACCGAGCACCCTGTCGACGGGGACAACAAAGGCTATTCCCATACCCGGTCTGCACAGGTTCGTACTGCGACTGATTGCTTTGAGGATGTCGTCGGCTTTGTCGGAATAGGTAACGGTCAAAACGATCTCTTTCTCGGGCTCAATCGGGATGCCCAGGATCGTCTGCTTCTCATGAATTCCGGAACCGCGTCCGAACAGTATGGTCCCCCCATATGCGCCTGCCTTTACCGAAGCGTCCAGCACCTTGTTGCCCCACCCCTTCTGCACGATGGTAACGATGAGTGAGAGATTCGACATCTTTTTCACCCCTTTTTAGTGTTTCTTGATACGGAAAATAAAACCCAAACTCATGACCGAGATTATGGGAGCCAAGGCTATCAGCGCCACCAGACCCAAACCCTGGACGACGGGGCTCTGATTTCCCACGGAAGAAGATATACCTAAAGCAAAGGCCAGAAGAAAGGAATTTGCCAGCGGGCCTGTGGCGACGCCCCCGGCATCGACCGCGATGGACAGGAAATCCCTGTCGCTGAACCAGATGATTACGAGCACAAAGCTGTATCCCGGTATCAGGATATAGAGCAGGGGAATATCGTATCCGATCCGAAGCATCCCCAGGCTTACAGCCGCTGCAACACCGATGCAGACTGTGTACAGCACGGTTGATTGTCGGATTGATCCGTTCGAGGTTTCCTCAACCTGGTCTGCCAGTATGCGTACGGAGGGCTCTCCCCAGGTCGTGAGAAATCCGAGAACAAAACCGATAGGAACCAAAAGCCATTTGCTGTGCAGTGCACCGAGGGCCTCTCCCAGAACCTTGCCGAACGGCAGAAAAGCAACGCTCACTCCCTGGAGAAACAGGAGAAGGCCAAGGGAAGCCAGGGCGGTTCCCGTGAGAATGTTCAGCGCATACCTCCTGGGCAATCTGAGCATGAGGAGCTGGAAGGCGATGAAGATCACCACTAACGGCAGCGTGGCCTCAATGACACTCTGCAGATTACCAGGGAAGTCATGAAAGATGTCGATTCCGCTCAACTCAGGATGATCCCCATGATCATTATGGCAATGATCGGCCCTATGGAAGCGAACCCGAGCAGTCCGAAGCCTTCGGACACGGATGCCCTGCCCGCAAGGACCGAGCTCAAGCCCAGGGCAAGCGAGATCACCACCGGTGTGGTCAGGGCACCAGTAGTCACGCTGCCTGCATCGTATGCCAGCGGGACGAACTCCGAAGGCGTGAAAAAGGAGAGCAGGATGATCAGTGCGTATGAAGCTGCAAGCAGATAGACCATCCTGACCCCGAACACGATCCGGAGCATTGCAATGGCAACGAAGAACCCCACACCTACGGCAACGACGTATAAGACCATGCTCCTGGGTATTTCGCCATGCGAGACAGCATCAACCTGCTTCGACAATACCTGCACGTCCGGTTCGGCAAGGGTTGCTGCGAATCCCAGCAGAAAAGCGACCGCTGCGATCAGAAACAGCGAGTTCCTCTTCGGCAGTTCGGCCCCGATGAATCTTCCCATGCGCAGAATCCCGATGTCTATTCCCAGGAAGAAGAGCATCAGGCCACCTACTGCCATGAGCGATCCTATGAGAAACTGGATAAATAAAGAGGCAGGTGCCTTGACCAGGACAAACTGGAGAATGCAGACGACAGCAACCAGGGGCGCTATTGCCTTGATCACCTCGAAAAGTCTTTCTCTGAGCACGAGCATCCGGCCTCCCTGCTATACAAGACTTAATGGATGCCCGGAATATCTCAAATCCCTTCTCTTCAAGCATGCGACGTGCAGCGCCGGGATACGCCGCAGAACCTCCGAAGGCCTGCACGTTTCATTCAACGCTGTTGAACATTCCATTGAATGAAGCATGGCCGCAAGAGGGTTCCCGAGGTTGAAGGGCCGGCTTCAGCTCGGTCAATAATCTAATAAATCAATATATTATAGAATCTTTTCACTGCCGGCTCATCTGGCACGCTGTATGCGATAACGAATTCGTACAGCAGGATCAGGGAAAGGCTTGGACAGCTTAAGGAGGGTTTACCGCAACCACTGTATCTCGTATACAGGCAGACGTACTGGGATTTTCCCTTGGGGTGTAAGGCTATGAGAACCTTGTTCTTGGACGCATGCGCAATGGAGAAATACTTCCTTCCGGAAAACGGCAGTGAGCTCATGCACTGGCTCTGCTCAAAGAAGGCTATCCTGTGCGGAGTACGGTGCATATCGAGCCCGAAGGTCAGACTGGATTTCTTTCATGCGATAGAGGAGAAATGCCGGTCGGGCCAGATCTCACAGGACCAGGCTGATCGGATAAAGACAAAAGCTTCGGACTTGTTCGAGAAGCTGATTCAGGGCAACGGAGAAGTCCCCCTTCACGCTCCGGCAGGCGAGAACGTTACTGCGGACGAGATGGCTGAACGCCACAAGCTCACGATCGGCAAACACAACTGGGATATGGACCGCATCGAGACGATCGTGAGCAACTTAAGCTTTCTCACGAAGGTTCCGAAGCTGCAGGTGGTCACCCCTGATGAGGGGTTCGGCGAGATCTTAGCGCTTGAAGGGTATGGCGTCATAAATCCCGAGGCCATGAAGTTGGGAGAGCTCCTCGAGGAATGGGCAGCTGAATCCTCGCATTAAGGGCCTGGTGCTCCCTTCCGACGGCACATAACGCCATCCGGAAGAGAAGTTCCCAAGCGGCCGCATGCCTGCCGGCCGGCTTCTGCCGCTTGTTTCCCGACTGTCGGGCATCCTCTGATGCAGGTATCGCAGGCGATCCGGGAGCCACAGCCTGCTCAGCGCTGTCATAGCGTTTTCTTCCCGACCGCCATCAAGCCTGGAAGCACGCGGGCCGGGCACGTCTGCTCCGGTGAAAATGGGCTTGACTCACAGGTCAATCTGGCGTTTATCATATCGTTGTCATCAATACATAAGAATTACAATATCATATACTTACTTCACGGAAGAGGAGGCGCGATGGCGAGAAAACAGGAAGAGACCTTCGGCAGAAAGATCAGGAACCTCCGGGAGGAAAAGGGCGTCTCCCTCGATGCGCTCTCGCGGGAGACAGGCTATCCCGCCGAGGTGCTCAAAGACGTCGAAGAGGGAAAGATCGCCCCGCCTGTCGCCCTGGTGCTCCAGCTCGGCAGGACCTTCAAGATGGATATCGAGCAGATTCAGGGCGGCGAGGACAAGCAGGCATCGAAGAGGCGCGCCAAGAGCCACAAGAAGCGCGTCGCGTCGTATGCCTATGCCCCGCTCACCCGGCCGGGCGAGGAAAAGCACCTGCGGGCCTACCGGGTCACCATCAATGCGCAGACTCAGCACAAGGGCGTCGAGTACCACCACGAGGGAGAGGAGTTCGTCTATGTCCTCTCCGGCGGCCTCAAGATCCAGGTCGGGCAGAACGTGAGCATGCTCGAAGAAGGCGAGAGCATCACCTTCGATTCCTCGCTCCATCACGCGCTCAGCAATCCCACCGACGAAAAGGCCGAGCTTCTGGTCGTCATCTACGTGCCGTGAGGAGGTCATATGTCATTTCATCTAACCGCTGAACAGAAGATGGTCGGTCTCATGGCAAGGGACTTTGCCAAGAAAGAGATCGAGCCCTTTGCATCGAAATGGGAAAAAGAAGAGACCTTCCCCCTGCCTGCCGTGAAAAAGATGGGGACTCTGGGCCTGCTCGGCATGATGGTCCCGACGGAATACGGCGGCTCCGGCGCGGGAGCGGTGAGCTACTGCCTCGCTCTCCAGGAGATCGCCTATGCCTGCGCCTCTACCGCCGTTACCATGTCGGTCGCCAACCTCTCCACGGAGCCCCTCCTCAAGTTCGGAAACCAGGAGCAGAAGGAGAAGTACCTCACCCGCCTCGCAAGCGGCGAGATGCTCGGGTGCTTTGCCCTCACCGAGCCCTCCGCGGGGTCTGATCCGGGCGGCCTGCAGATCAAGGCCGAGGATAAAGGGGACCATTACCTCGTCAACGGGACGAAGATCTTCATAACCCACGGCGGCTATGCCGACCTCGTCAACCTCATCGCCCGGACAGGGCCTGACAAGGGAAACAAAGACCTCTCCGCATTCATCGTGGAGAAGGGAACCCCGGGCTTTTCCGTGGGCGCCAAGGAGGACAAGTTGGGACTCCGGGCATCGAACACCGTCGAGCTCATCTTCGAAGACTGCAAAATACCGAAGGAGAACCTCGTGGGAAGGCTGGGGCAAGGGTTCAAGATCGCCATGACGGCGCTGGACAGCGGACGCATCGGCATCGCCTCTCAGGCCTTGGGGATCGCCCGCGCGTGCATGAACGAGGCAGTGAGGTACGCCAAGGAGAGAAAGCAGTTCGGCAGGCTCATCAGCTCGTTCCAGGCCATCCAGTGGATGATCGCCGACATGGCGACCGGCATCGAGGCAGCCGGCCTGCTCGTCCTTTCCGCTGCAGACCTCAAGGACCAGGGCCTGCCCTTCACGAGGGAGGCTTCGATGGCCAAGCTCTTCGCTTCGGAGCTTGCCAACAGGGTCGCCTACAATGCGCTGCAGATCCATGGCGGTTACGGCTATACCAAGGAGTTCAAGATCGAGAGGCTGGCCCGGGATGCACGGGCGACGACCATCTACGAAGGCACGTCCGAGGTCCAGCGGATCGTCATTGCCCGGGACGTGCTCAAGGACTGACCGCATCAGGATAAAGCGGAAGACAGGGGCAGGCCGATGTATCGGTCGGTCTGTCCTCGGGAAGAGTCCGGTTGTCTTTCCATGATTGTGTTGTTATAATTTTACTCGCTTGCTATGAAGAGCATCCGGGTTACGGTACGTCCTGAGCGCCTCGGTCTTAAGAGCGATATGTGACTTTTGATAAGGAGATTCTGCAGCCCTGCAGCTCGTCATTGTTGAAGCCTTTCACGAACCCGGCACCGATTGAGATCATCACCCGGCAGAAGATCATGCCGGGGGCTGCTGCGGAATCGGATGCTGAAAGGAGAAGCGACAGGGGATGCAAAGCACCGAAGATGAAATCCTGAAACGACCGCTCATCCTCGACATCAAGGGAAACTCCCTTGATGATGGACCGGGTATCCGCAGCGTGATCTTCTTCAAAGGCTGCCCGCTTTCATGTGTGTGGTGCCACAACCCGGAGAGCAAATCAGCGAACGCCGAGATCTCCTTCGATCCGAAGGAGTGCATCGGCTGCGATACCTGCGCAAAAGCCTGCGGACGGGCGGCCCTGTCGAGGGACAACCCCTTGTATATCGACCGGCAGAGGTGCAGCCTCTGCTTCGACTGCGTCGATGTCTGTCCGTCCGGTGCATTGAGCAGAGTGGGACGGGAGATGAGCATCGACGAGATCGTGTCGAAGGTGAGCATGGACAAGCCTTTCTTCGACACCTCGGGTGGGGGCGTGACGCTCTCCGGAGGGGAGCCGACCTTGTTCATGGGGTTCGTCTCACTCCTGCTCGAATCCCTCAAGGCAAACGGCATCAGCACGCTCATTGAAACCTGCGGACAGTTCGATTTCGAGAAGTTCATGGATGCGCTCTATCCGAACCTCGAGGCCATCTACTATGACATCAAGCTGTTCGATGGCGATGCCCACGAGCGGTACTGCGGGGCTTCGAACGCCCGGATCCTCGAGAATTTAGCCAGGCTCTGCCCAGTGGCGCGAGCGGGCGGAAAGATACTCCTTCCCCGGATACCGCTCATACCCGGCATCACGGATACGGTGGAGAACATATCCGGGATCGCGGGCTTTCTCCGCTCTCTCGGCGTGAACAAGGCAGCGCTGATGGCTTACAACCCCCTCTGGCATGAGAAGTGCGCCAAGATCGGGGCTCGCGATCCCCTGGGGACAGACCGGCTCATGAGCTCCTGGCCTGCTCAGGAACGGATGGTGCGCTGCAAGAAGATCCTCAGCCGGGAAGGCATCGAGTCATGAACCACGTACCAGAATGTTGAATATATAAAAATTGAGAAGGAGGGTTCACTGATGAAGGGAGTGATGTTCGATTACAATATCCCCAAGATCGCTCTGAAAAAGATCGGCATCGGAGGCGATTTCAGCCTGGTCAAGTACAGCGACGCCTGGCCGGTGCCGAAGATCGTGCACGGAGACCAGGTCATCGTAAAAACCTCCCTGGCCGGCATCTGTGCATCCGACCTGCATCAGATAACCGCCACGATGTCCCTGTATGCGAGCATCATGGCATCGCCCGTCAATCCCATGCCCATGGGCCATGAGGCCATGGGAGTAGTTGCGGAGGCCGGGCTTGAGGTCAGCGGTTTGCGGCCCGGGGACCGGGTCGTGTACAACCCCGTGAACCGGTGCTCTTTCTACGGGTTCGACCCCTGCCCGAGCTGCAGGAGAGGCAACTATCAGCACTGCTTCTGCCTGCTCGGCGTCGGAGACGGAAGCAGCCGCGAGCAGAAGTACGGCGGAAGGCGCAAGTTCGGCGGCTTCGGGTCCGGCGGTTTCAGCGAGTACATGCTCGGATTCGAAAGGCAGTTTCACCGGGTGGCCGACCACGTTCCAGACGAGGCGGCAGTACTCACCGAACCTTTCACCATTGCCCTGCACGGCGTCGCACGCCATATGCCCAGGCATGACGATACGGTGGTCGTGGTGGGGGCGGGCATCATCGGCCTGCTCACCATAAAGGCGCTGAGGGCACTGGGCTCGAAAAGCCGGATCATCTCGCTCGCCCGCTACCCCATGCAGGCGGATATGGCAAAGAGGCTCGGGGCGAGCGAGGTCGTATCGGAGCGGGATAACAAGAAGCTCTATACGAAAATCGCCGATGCAACCGGCGGCTCGCTCTTCTCGCCGCTCATGAGCAAGCGCGTTCTCTACGGCAACAAAGGCCCCGACATCATCTACGACTGCGTGGCTACGGAAGCCACGGTGGACGACGATCTGAGGCTCGTGAGGAGCAACGGAAAGGTCGTGCTCATCGGCATGGATTTCAATTTCACCAAAAAGGTGGACTGGTCGCTGGCGGTCTGGAAGGAGATCGAGGTAACCGGCGCCCTCTTCTCGGGCAGGGAAACCTGCGAGGAGGGAGAGATCGACGCCTTCGACCTGGCCGTCGATCTCATATCGCGAGATCCGGCCGGCTTTTCCGGCCTGGTATCGCACACCTTCCCGGTCGAGCAGTATCAGGAGGCGATCCGGTGCTTCCGCTCGAAGAAGAAGAACAACGCCATCAAGGTGGCCCTCGACTTTCGGGTCGGACCAAGATAACCTCCTGATTTCAGCCATGATAAGCCCGGGAAAATACCCTTTCCCGGGCTTAAACACCATTTTTTCAGCAGAAATCCCTCTCCAAGGAAACAACCTGCACAACAGCTTTCTTAAACTCCTGTTTTGGGCGCCGGAAACGACCTTCCAGGATCTTTTAACCCCACTTTCATGACCATCCTCGATCAGTGTGTACAGTCATCAAGAAAAAATCATTCCCGTACGTCCCGGAGAGATGCCTCACCCGGCCCTGGAGAAGGACTCCTCATTGTCGTGCAGCCAGCCTTCCTGGGGATGCACCATCCTGCTGAAGAACTTCCCGGAGTTCGCGGGGTCTTTGGCCTGGTGAAACTTGAAGAACATCTCGTCGCCCTTTTTCCCGACGATTTCGATCTTGCCCTTCTTGTGCGACATGACGAGCCGGAACCTTTTGCTGTGCCCGTTGAGCATTCTTTTCGCCTCCTCCACAATCTCATACGCCTGGTGGAGAGGCACCTGGAAATGATGCTTCACACGCTTGACCGGCCGGCACTGGAACACGTAATACGGGTTCACCCCGATGCGCACCAGGCCGTTCTGCAGGGCTGCAAGCGATTCCGGGTTGTCGTTCACCCTTCGCAGGAGCACGGACTGGTTGTTCACCACCACCCCGGCGCGCAGGAGACAGTCGATCGCGGCGACCGCCTCATCCGTTATCTCCCGGGGGTGATTGAACTGGGTCACCACGAAGAGCCTTCTGTCGGCGCGCGAATGCCTTCGCAGAAGCTGCAGAAAATCGGTGTCGTCGATGATCCGGTGCGGAAGGGTGACAGGGATGCGCGAGCCGAACCTGATGAAGGAGAGATGCCTGATGTCTGAGAGCATCTCCAGGAACCGGGCAATCAGAGACGTGCTCAAGACAAAGGGGTCGCCTCCGGATACGAGCACGTTGTTGATCTCGCTGTGCTGCCGGATGTAGGAGGCGGCGTCGTCGAACCGCCTCAGCAGCTCGTCGTTCGGCAGCCCCACCAGCCGCTTTCTGAAGCAGTGCCTGCAGTACATGGCGCACCGGTTCGTCGAGATGATGACGGCTGTCTGCGAGTACTTGTGCTGGAGTCCCGGCATCCTCGTATTGTCTTTCTCGCCGCTGGTGTCGTAGCTTCCCATGAGGTTGAGCTCGTCGACGCTCGGCACGGCCATGGCCCGCACCGGATCATCCGGGTCGCAGGGATCGATCAGGGAGAGATAGTAGGGCGGCACGCGCATGGGATGGTGCTCCACCACCTTTTTCAGCCGGGTTTTTTCCCGCGAGGAGATGACTATCGCCTGGGCCACGTCCTGGATGGACTCGACGCTTTCCTTCAACTGTATCTGCCAGCTCATTGAAACACCTCCTGTTCTGTTTGCTGCCGATCGGCAACGGCCTTTCCTGCAAGGCTCTTTAATTATCTAAATTTTCCGGTCGCATACAGTTAAGAACAGACAGAATAACCTACCCTGACTGAACCATTTGAGGAGAAATCGAAATATCTCTTAATCTAATATACCAGAAACTGGCTGGACTTGCAAACATTCGTTCAGCCTGCCTGCAGTTTCAATCGGACCGGGGCAGGAATGGAAACGGCAGTTTGTGGACTTTCGGGTCGGACCAAGATAACCTCCTGATTTCAGACATGATAAGCCCGAGAAAATGTCCTTTCCCGGGCTTAAACACCATTTTTTTCAACAGAAATCCCTCTCCAAGAAAACAACCTGCACAACAGCTTTCTTAAACTCCTGTTTTGGGCGCCGGAAACGACC
>ENA-UPSM01007083-UPSM01007083.1-activated-sludge-metagenome-genome-assembly--contig:-NODE-7083-length-10146-cov-3.236052_pt1 | contig 10146 bp, 6 predicted proteins | sample MGYA00238181_ERZ773283 | MGnify/ENA primary metagenome ERZ773283 (study PRJEB29023, sample SAMN05720199) | activated sludge metagenome | isolation source: Anaerobic digester | place: Japan... | reverse complement strand
GTGAGGAAGAGTCCCTGGCATAGGGCCAGCAGCCAGAGATTGCGGTTCATGCCAGCAGTGTAAGCGCCGCCAGCGCGGCGGTTTCTGCACGCAGCACTCGCGGCCCCAGCGAGACCGGCGAAAAGCCGGCCTGCACCGCCGCGTCCTCTTCAGCCGGACCCAGGCCGCCTTCCGGGCCGCTCAGAAACAGTACGTCCGGCAGCTTGGGGGCCAGTGCGCGCAATGCGCCTGATCCTTCGCGCAGCGAGAGCAGCAGGCGGTGCGGGGAGGTGGGGCTGGTGGCGCCGTGAGACGCGCCCGCTTTGAGCCACTGTGCCAGTGTCTGCACCGGATGGACGGTGGGTACCCGGTTGCCGCCGCATTGTTCGCACGCGGCAATGGCCACGCTTTGCCAATGCGCCACCTTTTTGTCGGCGCGCTCACCCGTCAGGCGCAGCACACTGCGCTCGGTCATCAGGGGCTGGATACTGGCCACGCCGAGTTCTGTGGCTTTTTCCACCAGCCAGTCCATGCGGTCGTTGGCGGGCATGCCAATCGCCAGATGCACGGCACGGTGGGCCTCACGCTCGGTTGCGTGGTGGGCGCCCACCTGCACCTGCACGTCGCTGCGGCCCATGTGGGTAATGGTGGCGTCAAATTCGCCGCCCGGCGCACCTTCACCCTGCCAGCCAGGCCCACCGTTGAACAGGGTGATGGCATCGCCAGGCTGCAACCGCAGCACCTGCACATGGCGTGCGGCTCCCGCAGGCAGGTCCAGCACTGCATGGGTGGCAAGCGCAGCGGGGCAGAAGAAACGGGGCATGGAGGTGAATTTGTTTTGCTACTAAATCAATAGCTGCTTGTGCACATTCTGTAAGGGCTGGAGCCCTATTTGGCTTGAGGTTTGTTGTAGGCCAGGATGTTGGACGGCTCGATGCCTTCCACCGACTCCACCAGGCGCAGCAGGGGCTTGAGCTCCCGGTAGCGGGCGCAGGTGGCGCGGATGTAGCCGATAAAGCGCGGCGTGTCGGCCAGGTACTGCGGCTTGCCATCGCGTAGCGTCAGCCGTGCAAAGATGCCAGCGACTTTCAGGTGGCGCTGCAGGCCCATCCATTCCACGCCCCGGTAAAACTCGCCAAAGTCGTCACCGACCGGCAGGCCGGCCTTGCGGGCTTTTTCCCAGTAGCGGATGGTCACGTCCAGACAGAAGTCTTCTTCCCAGCTGAGAAACGCATCGTGCATCAGGCTGGCAATGTCATAGGTGATGGGGCCGTATACCGCGTCCTGGAAGTCCAAAACACCGAGACGGTTGTCTGAGGGAGCAGAAAGTTTCGCCGCCGGGCCGCCCCAAGGCGAAACAGCCCCCTCGGGGGCCATCAGGTTCCGGGGCATGAAATCGCGGTGTACATAGACACTGGGCCAAGCCAGGTTGTTCTGGATGATGTGGCCAAAGGCCTCGTCCAGGGTTGTACGCATGGCGGTGTCGATGGTGACCTGGCGGTGGCCGGTCAAGTACCACTGGGGGAACAGCTCCAGTTCGCGGCGCAGCAGGGCTTCGTCGTAGGGCGGCAGTTCACCCGGTCTGGAGGCCAGTTGCCATTGCACCAGCGCATCCACGGCCTGCAGGTACAGCGGCAGTGGGGGTGCGGCCGCAGGGTCGATCACCTGCATCAGGGTCTGGGACCCCAGATCGCTGAGCAGCATGAAGCCATGGGGCGCATCCCAGTCCAGCACCTGCGGCACCTTCAGGCCGGCGGCTTCCATCAGGTGCGCCACATGCACAAAGGGCTGGCAGTTTTCTTTCTCGGGTGGCGCATCCATGATGATGCGCTTGCCGTGGGTGCTCTGGACGCGCAGGTAGCGGCGAAAGCTGGCATCGGCGGACGCCAGTTGCAGTGTGGAGCGGTCCAGACCCTGGGCGCCCTGCACACCGTCGAACCAGTGTTCAAACCGGGCCTGGCGACTGGAATCGGCCCATACGACAGTGCCGGAAGATAGGGTGGGGGTTTGCGTGGAGCTCATGGATAATCCATTCTACAAACCCCGTCTCTGGCCCCCATGCGTCTTTCCTTCCGCGAAGCTCTGGTTTCGCAGCCCCATCCCTGCGTAAAGCTTCGTCCTGTCACCCTGCTGGTGTGTGCAGCCTTGGGCTCGGGCGCGTGGGCACAGCCAGCGCCTGACGGGGCCGATGCCGCTCTGAGCCTGCGATCCAGCGGCCTGTTGCAGGAAGCCATCACACCCGCGCAGCGGGAGGCTGCTCCGGTTTTTCTGCAGGGAGCGCGGCTTTCGGGCCGCACGGATCTGGAAACCGTGGTCGAAGGCGATGCATCGCTGCGCAAGGCGGGCACCGTGATCCAGGCGGATCGTCTGGAATACGACCAGCCGACCGACCAGGCCCGCGCCAGCGGCAATGTTGTCATCAACCGCGGCGGCAATGTGTATGCGGGGCCCTTGCTCGAACTGAAAGTGGAACGCTTTGAGGGTTTCTTCAGCCAGCCGCGCTACCAGTTTCTGCAAAACGATGCCCATGGTGAAGCCGATCGTGTGGATTTCCTGAATGAAAGCCATGCGGTCATCCACAACGCCAGCTACACCACCTGCAAGCGCCTGCCCGGCCCGAGCTGGATGCCGGACTGGATCCTGCGTGCCACCACCATCACCCTGGACAACGACGAAGAGGTGGGCGTCGCCGAAGGCGCCATGCTGCGTTTCAAGGGCGTGCCCGTGCTGCCCTTGCCCGCCATCAGCTTTCCGCTGACCGACAAGCGCAAGTCGGGTTTGCTGCCCCCAACCATTGGCGTGGACAGCGTCAATGGTGCGGAAGTGGTGCAGCCCTACTACTGGAACATCGCTCCCAACCGCGATGCCACCATCACCCCCTCGCTCATGACGCTGCGTGGTGTGGATATGGGCGCCGAGTTCCGCTATCTGGAGCCCAGCTATGCCGGCGTGGTCCGGGGGAATTACATGCCCTCGGACAAGCTGCGTGGCGCGGACCGCTGGGGTCTGGCGCTGCAGCACACCGGCAGCATCAACACCGGGGTGGACGCGGTCGGCAATGTGGGCGTGGCACTTAATCTCAATCGGGTGAGTGACGACGACTACTGGCGCGATTTCACCCGCAGCAGTTCAACCCTGACGCAGCGGCTACTACCCAGCGATGCGCTGGCGTCCTGGGGGCGCGGTAGCGTGAGCGCCAGCGCACGGTTCCTGCGCTGGCAGACCCTGCAGGATCCGACGGCGCCCATCGTGCCACCCTATGACCGGGCGCCGCAGCTGGCGGCCCGCTATGCACAAACCAATGTGCTGGGTTTTGATTTCTCGGTGGATGGCGACTTTACGCAGTTTGAAGCGGACCGGTTCAAGACGCTGCAACCCAATACGCAGCGTACCTTCACCCAACTGCAACTGAGCCGCCCCTGGCTCGCACCTGCCGGCTTCATCACACCCAAGCTGCAGCTGCATGCAGCGACCTACCAGTTTGATGCCCTGCTGGCCAACGGCAGCAATACTGCCGACAGTGTGGTGCCGACCTTCAGCCTGGACAGCGGTCTGGTGCTGGAGCGTGAAACTTCGCTGTGGGGGCGTTCCATGGTGCAGACTCTGGAGCCCCGGGCTTTCTATGTCTACACGCCCTACCGCAACCAGAGTGCCCTGCCCAATTACGACACGGGCGTTAACGACTTCAACTTTGCCACCATCTACACCGAGAACGCATTCGTCGGGCATGACAAGATCTCGGACAACAACCTGCTCACACTGGGCCTGACGACCCGTTACCTGGATGAACAGACCGGGGCCCAGATCGCCCGTTTTGGCATTGCGCAGCGCCTGCGCTTTGAGGACCAGCAGGTCACCCTCAACAGCGCTACGGCGCCGCAGCTGGCCGGGTTGAGCGATGTGTTGCTGGGAGCCTCGGTCAACGTAAATGACCGTTGGGCGTTGGACTCCACCGTGCAGTACAACGCCAAGACCGACCAGTCGGTACGCTCCACGGTGGGCGCCCGCTACAACCCCGGCGATTACCGGGTGATCAACACCGCTTACCGGTTTCAACGCGATGTGAGCGAGCAGCTTGATGTGAGCTGGCAGTGGCCTCTCAACGACCTGTGGGGCGACCGCGGTCTGGACCTCGGTGCCGGGCGTGGCCAGGGGCCCGGCCGCTATTACAGCGTGGGCCGCCTGAACTACAGCCTTAACGAGGGGCGCCTGGTCGACACGGTACTGGGGGTCGAGTACGATGCGGGCTGCTGGCTGGGGCGTCTGGTGTTCGAGCGGGTGCAGACCAGTACGTCGAGCGCTACCGAGCGCCTGATGTTTCAGCTGGAGTTTGTGGGTTTTACCCGTCTGGGCATCGATCCGCACAGAACCTTGACACAGAATATTTCGCGCTACCAGAATTTGCGTGATTCCGCCGGCAGCAACAGCCGCTTTGGCAACTACAACTAAACAGACCATGAATTTTCGCGTGTGGGCTTTGGCCCTGGCTTGTATGGGTGGCTTCGGTGGGACGCTGGCACAAGCCCAGACAGCCCGCCAGGCAGATTTCATCGTGGCGGTGGTGAACTCGGAGCCCATCACCAACAGCGAGGTGCGCACGCAGGTGCAGCGCACCAGCGCACAGCTGGCACAGCAGGGCCAGAAATTGCCCCCTGCCAACGAATTGCAGCGCAGCGTGCTGGAGCGCCTTATCAACGAACGTGCGCAGCTGCAGCTGGCCCGCGAGTTGGGAATCCGTGTGGACGATGCTGCAGTGGACCAGACCGAGCAAATGGTGGCCAACCAGAGTCAGGTCGATGTGGCCGAACTGCGCCGGCGTGTGGCCAAGGACGGTACCGACCTGGCCACGTATCGTGCGCAGCTGCGTGACCAGGTGCTGATCAGCCGCCTGCATGAGCGTGAAGTGGAATCGCGCATCCGTATCTCGGACCAGGATGTCGACCGTTACCTGCAGGAACAGCAGACAGGCAACACCGACCCCTTTTCCCGCGAAATCAACCTGGCCCAGCTGCTGATAGCCGTGCCCGAAAAAGCGTCTGCCGAGCAGGCGGCCGTGTTGTTTGAGCAGGCCAAAAAGGTGCTGGACCGCATTCGCGCTGGCGATGACTTTACCCGCCTGGTGCAGGAGCTGTCGGCCGCCGACCGCAGCAACGGCGGGCAGATTGGACTGCGCCGCGCGGACCGCTATCCCCCTTCGTTTGTCCAGGCTACACAGGATATCAACGTGGGTGGCGTGTCCGAGATCGTCCGCTCTGGCGCGGGCTTTCATATCCTGAAGGTGGTCGAGCGACGTGCCCCGTCCAGCCAGGTGCAGACAGTGGTGCAGAGCCATGCGCGACACATTCTGCTGCGTACCGGCCCCCAGCTTAGCCAGGTGCAGGCTTTGGCGCGGTTGGCGGATTACAAGCAGCGCATCCAGACTGGCAAAGCCAGCTTCCAGAGTCTGGCGCGCGAGTTCTCGCAGGATGGCAGTGCACCCGATGGCGGCGATCTGGGCTGGGCCATGCCCGGTACTTTTGTTCCCGAGTTTGACGAGGTGATGAACCGCCTGAGCGAAGGTGAAGTTAGCAACCCCACGGTTTCACGATTTGGCGTGCATCTGATCCAGCTGGTGGAGCGTCGCCGTGTGGACCTGACGCCGCAGCAGACGCGCCAGCTGGCCAGCAACAAATTGCGCGAAACCCGCTATGCAGAAGCCTATGCGCAGTGGGCCCGCGATGTGCGCGAGCGCGCCTACGTCGAAATGCGCGAGCCGCCGCAATGATTCTGACCCCCACGCTTCTCGCTGCGCGTAGTGCGCTGCCCCCCGAGGGGGCCCTCACGCCTTGGGGCGGTCCGGCGGCGTTCGCATGAAGCATATTGCCCGCAAGCGGTTTGGGCAGCATTTTTTGTCCGATGGCGGCATCATCGATGCCATCGTGCGCGAAATTGCACCCAAGCCGGGACAGTGCATGGTGGAAATCGGCCCGGGTCTGGCGGCACTGACGCAGCCCCTGGTGGAGCGACTCGGGCACCTGACGGTTATAGAACTGGACCGCGATCTGGCCCAACGTCTGCGAGCGCATGGGCACCTGACGGTGATCGAGTCCGATGTGCTGAAAGTGGACTTTTCAGCGCTGTCCCAACAGATGCGGGTGGGCGCAGACGGAAGCACCGCCGGGCTGCCCCAGGACGTGAAGGCCAGAATCCGTGTGGTGGGCAACTTGCCTTACAACATCTCCACCCCGATCCTGTTTCACCTGCTGCAGTACGTGGATGCGATTGAAGACCAGCACTTCATGCTGCAAAAAGAGGTGGTGGACCGCATGGTGGCGGCTCCTGCCACATCGGACTACAGCCGCCTGAGTGTGATGCTGCAATGGCGCTATGCCATGGACAATGTGCTCTTTGTTCCACCCGGGAGTTTTGATCCGCCGCCGCGGGTGGACAGTGCGGTTGTGCGCATGCTGCCGCTGGCCGAACCACCCGACGTGGATGTTGCACTGTTGAGTGAACTGGTGCAGGTGGCCTTCAGCCAGCGGCGCAAGTTGCTGCGCCATACTTTGGGTAAGTGGCTGGATGCCAGAAATTTTTCAGGGCAGTTCGATTTGCAGCGCCGTGCGGAGGAAGTTCCGGTTGCACACTATGTGACTCTGGCACAGAGCCTGCAAGGCGTTGGACCGAGATCTTCAACCATTGCGATGGAGTTGCCATGAAGAGGCATTTTTTCCGTTTAATGACAGTCGCTACAGTCGCCTGGATAGCGGGTGCTGTGCCTGCACTTGCACAGCAATCAAGCTACAACTTTTCACCGGTAAACCAGTGGGACATCAAGCTCACGGCGGCGTACTGGAACCCGATCATTGCCTATGTGTCGGAGAGGAGCGGCGTCAAGCTCAACCTCAAGATTGGCCGCACGTCGGCCGACACCACCAGCTATGTGCTGGCCAATGAGGTGGAGTTTGTGTTCAGCAACCACCTGTTCAGTCCGGAGCGTGAAAAGCTGGGATGGAAGGTGTTTGCCCGTCGCAACACGCCGCCTGTGTTGGGGCAGATCGTGGTTCCTGAGGATTCCACTATTACCGATGTCGCACAACTCAAGGGCCAGGACGTTGCTTTCGCGGGTCCTGAAGCTTTCTACATTTACAAGGTTCCCTACGCGCATCTGCTTTCGAAGAATATTGATGTCAAACCGGTATTTGCCGGCAACCAGAATGCTGCTTTTGCGCAGTTGTTCAGTGGCAAGGTGGTTGCTGCAGGCGGGAATTCGCAGCTGGTAGAGGGCTACACACGCCGCGAGGGTAAAAAATTTCGTGTTTTGTGGAGCTCCGAGCCCTACACCGATCTTGCTTTGATGGCTTCAGGCAAGGTTCCGGAAAGAGACACCAAGGCGGTATCGGCCGCATTCATTGGTATGTCCAAGGATCCCAAAGGCCAGGAAATCCTGCACCAGGCTTCAAAAGAGGTGGGATTGCCACAGGATGCCTACTTCATTGCAGCCACCGGTGCTGACTACGCTTCCTACCGCCGTTTCTACCAGTCGGCCCCCGCTGCACTGCACTAACGCGTTTCACAATGTCTTTTTTGCAGCGTCTGTTGCCCAACACCCTGGTGGGGCGGGTGTTCACGCTGTATCTGGCTTCACTCGTCCTCTTCGTGAGCACGGGGCTGGGGCTGTTCTACCACTACCAGTTCACGCAGCAAATCCAGGACGAACTGTTGGCCGGCGAGATGATGATGAATGTCGCTGCCCAAACGGTGAGCGATAGTGCAGTCATAGGTGACTACGACACGATCACCAAGACGTTGGAACGCTCCATTGCACGCTCCAATTTTTCACAGGCCAAATACATCGACACCTCCGGTGGAGTCATTACCTCTACCAACCGCGTTCTGCCGGTTCGGGTTCCGCCGGCTTGGTTGCTAGCCAAGGTGCAGGAACAGCTATTCGACATCAACCACAACATTGTTGCGGGTGGCAAGGATTACGGTGTGCTGCGCCTGACCTTTGCCGATGAAGCCATTGCAGGTGAGCTCTGGCAGGTCGCACTGTATGCGTTAGCGCTGTCCATGGCGGCGTTGCTGGTCGGTGTGGTGGGTATCTGGATTCCTCTCAAGCGCTGGCTGGGCAATTTTGACCGGGTGCGCACCCATGAGGCAGGGATCCTTTCGGGTGCGGTGAACATCAAGGCACTGCTCGACAGTGATGCGCCCGCAGAGATCCGGCAGACCTTTGACATTCTTCACCGGGCCGCGGGGCGCTTGCAGGCCCAGCAGGAAGAAGCGTCTGTCACGCTCAATGCCATCGCCGACGGGGTGATCACGACGGATGCGGCGTACCGCCTGACGTACTGCAATCCGGCCGCCGAGTTGATGCTGGGTATCAACGGGCGAACCCTTATCGGGCAGGATGCGCAGACCTTGCTGCCGGCCGCCTTTCGCGATGATGGCAACCCCATGGACTGGAAGGTGCGCAGGTTGGAGTTGTCTGCTTTGGGGCGCGAAAAGGCCATTCTCGACACCACACTGTCCACTATTTATACGGCGGACCGCGCCGTCGCGGGCCATGTGCTGGCCTTCCGGGATGTGACACAACAGCACGCGCTGGATGAAAAGTTGCGGCATGAGTTGCAGACCCGACAACGTACATTGGAGTCACTGCGGCGCATGCTCGACAGTTTTCAGGAACAGGCAGGTGCGGGTGCAGCGCCACTGCCTGAAGACGATCTGGATGCCCTGACGGTACGGGTTGTCAATCTGATGCATGAGCGTGAACGCGGGCGACTGGCGCTGGACAACCAGAAATTTGCACTGGACCAGCACGCCATTGTCAGTATCACGGACCTGCAAGGCACCATCACTTACGCCAACGACCGTTTTTGCAATATCAGCGGTTTTGACCGTGAAACCTTGCTGGGCTCCAATCACCGGATTGTGAATTCCGGTCATCACCCCACCGCCCTCTTTGCCGACATGTGGAACACCATTACCCAAGGCCGTGTCTGGCATGGTGAGGTGTGCAACCGCAAGAAAGATGGGACGCTTTACTGGGTGGACGCCACCATTGTTCCGTTGTTGGATACTGCCGGACTGCCGGAGCAGTACATCGGCATACGTACCGATATCACGACGCGCAAGGCCTTTGAAGCCCAACTGGCCGAACAATTGCGTTTTGTTGAAGTCCTGCTGGAGGCGACACCAACAGCGATCTACCTGAAGGACACCAGTGGGCGTTACCTTCGGTTCAACAAAGCGTTTGAAGAACTGTTTGGTATCAAGCGCGAAGCCTGGATTGGCCAGACGGTGTTTGATCTGGTACCAGGCGAAGCCGCGCAGATGATGCATGCCAAAGATCAGGAACTGTTGCAAACCGGTGCAGTGCAGACCTACGAAGCCGCTTTCACCAACCGCAGGACCGGGCAATTGCGCGACGGTCTCTACTGGAAGGCGCCACTCACCGACAGCGCAGGAAAAATTACCGCACTGGTGGGCACGATTCTGGACATCACCGAGAAGAACCGCATTGAGCAGGAGTTGCGCGATGCCAAGCGCACGGCCGAAGCGGCCAACCAGGCCAAGAGTGATTTTCTGGCCAACATGAGCCACGAAATCCGCACACCCATGAATGGGGTGATCGGCATGACCGACCTTGCCCTGGGTACCCACCTCGACCCCACGCAGCGCGAATACCTTTCGATCGTCAGGAGTTCGGCCAAGTCGCTCATGGTCATCCTCAATGACATCCTGGACTTTTCCAAGATTGAAGCGGGCAAGCTCAATATCGAGAAAGTGGAATTCCCGCTGCGGGACTGGATTGGGGAAACGCTCAAAACCCTGGTCGCCCGCGCCGACAAGAAGGGCCTGGTGTTGCAGAGCCAACTGGCCTCCACGCTGCCCGACCAGGTACTGGGTGACCCGGTACGCATTCGCCAGGTGCTGACCAATCTGTGTGACAACGCTATCAAGTTCACCGGCCAGGGCGGTGTGTATGTAGATGTACGGTGCAAGGCCACCGATGCGGGCCACAGCGAACTGCAATTTTCGGTGCGTGACACCGGTATTGGAATTCCTGCTGAAAAGCAGCAGGGCATCTTTGAGGCCTTCACCCAGGCGGATACGTCTACAACACGCCAGTTCGGTGGCACCGGGCTGGGGCTGACCATTTGTGCCCGCCTGGTGGAACTGATG
>ENA-UPSM01007082-UPSM01007082.1-activated-sludge-metagenome-genome-assembly--contig:-NODE-7082-length-10147-cov-6.396254_pt1 | contig 10147 bp, 9 predicted proteins | sample MGYA00238181_ERZ773283 | MGnify/ENA primary metagenome ERZ773283 (study PRJEB29023, sample SAMN05720199) | activated sludge metagenome | isolation source: Anaerobic digester | place: Japan... | reverse complement strand
GCCGGACGGACGGCTGTGGCACACTCAGGCTCGCCAGAGTCGGCGGAGAAGGCCGGCAGGGACGTGGCCGGCGCCGCAGCCAGGGAGTCCGTCCGTATGCTGGAGCATGCCGGCTGGCCCGCGCTCCCCTGTTCAGAGTGGACTCCCACCAGGAAGACGCTACACCTGGCGACCCGGACGCTAGATAGGGCCAAGCTGGCTCTGGCGGCTGGGACGCCGCGGCACACGAGTACGTCCGGCCGGCGGCGCCACGCCGCGGCTCAGCGACCTGAAAGGAGCGACAGATGCCCGAGTGTCAGCACATGAAGACGGTGCCGGTCCCGGAACCGGAGGCGAGCGGCGCCGGGTGCAAGGAGTGCCTCGAGATCGGGCAGGACTGGGTGGAGCTGCGCAAGTGCCTCGAGTGTGGGCACATCGGCTGCTGTGACAGCTCGATCGGCAAGCATGCGACCCGGCACGCCCACGAGACCGGGCACAACGTGATCCGCTCCTTCGAGCCGGGCCAAGAGTGGCGGTACTGTTACGCGGACGGGACCTATGCGGAGTGACAGAGGGAGCCGCGCTCCGGCCGAAGGTCCTTGAGCGACCCTGGACCAAGGACCGGTCGGTCATCGCCCTGCGGTAGCCGGCGACGCCGCCCGCACGCAGGGCAGGTGTGTCGATGCGTGTCCTTCGGCGGCCGGCCAGGGACGGAGCAGCACCTTGGTGGCGCGGCGCTCGTCCATGTTTTCGCGGGCAGATCGTCCTCAGGTCCGCGAAGCAGGATCGCCGGCAAGTCGCGGAACCCGCAAGGCCGCCAGCAAGCGTCTGCGCGAGGCGCGCCGGATGGCGGGCGTACGATCGACGCGCTTCCGCTCGATCTGGACGGGCACGAGACACGAGACTACGCAGGAGGACGTCGATGGTGATCGCCGGGGAACTCACGCAGGCGCAGACCGAGTTGCTCTTCACGCACATGCCGCTCGGGCTCGGCTTCAGCATCGCCGACGAGGACGACGTCGTGCGCTTCTGGGCGGGCGAGGGGTTCTCGTCGTGCAGCCCGAAGCTGATCGGCCGCAGCCTCTTCGACTGTCACCCCAAGCGGGCCCATGCCGCGATCGAGTCGCTTCTCGCCGACCTGAAGTCGGGCAGGAAGGACCTGGTCGACACGATCGAGCACGGCAAGGACGGCGCGGAACGCATCATCTACACCGCCTTGCGGGACGCCTCCGGCGCCTACCGCGGCGTCCTCGAGACCGTGCTGCCGATCGACGAAGCGGGATCGGCCGACGAGGCCGGCGAGGCCTGAGCGGGGGCATCTCGACCTGTCCACGGCATGCGCCCGATCCTGGCGCGTGGTCGACATCGCCGTCGACGTCCCCGTGGACGAGACCACCTTCACGATCGCCATTCCGGAGGACGCCGAGACGGAGCGACCCCGGGCCGGCGGTATCCGCAACTCCGTGGCGAAGGAACTCGACCGGCATCCGCCCTTCGCCTACCGCAAGACCACGCTCACGGCGGGCGCCTTCGCCGGGAGGACCGCCCGTACGTGGATGGGCGACGGCGCTGTCCTGTACGTGCAGAACGCAAGCTACGCCGTGGAGATCGCCGGGGACCTGACGCGCAGCGAGCTGCTCGCCATCGCCGGTTCACTGCAGCAATGACCTCGCGATCCTGAGCGTCCGTCAGACACACGGACGCGGGCACTGGGGGTTCGCGCACCGTGACGTGGACGGCGGCCTTCGGGTACGCTCCGGGGCGAACCGACGGGCGCCCGACGTGAGTGCTGAGACGTTGCCGGATCTGGGCGGATGCCCGGGCTCACCCTCCGCGATACGTCTCGATGTTGCCCTTGGAGTTGAACTCGCAGTCGTTGCCGCGCAGCTTCGGATGAGCCCGGTCGTTGATGATGATGCCCCAGCGGTTGCGGGAGCAATAGTTCTCCCTCGCTTCCCCGCTTGCACGGTCGCGAAAGAGGATCCCGTAACCGAGGTTGTTGTTGCAGGTGTTGTTCAGGAGCCGAGGATGCCCGCGCCGATTCACGCAGATCCCTCCGGTGTGCCTGTCGCCGTTCCGATTGCACCTGTTCCACTCGACGCGGACGTGATCGCCTCCCGCGACCGTGATGCCGGTCTCGCGATTGCGCTCGCACCGGTTCGTCAAGAGTGCAACGCGCTGACCACCGAAGACCTCGATGCCGTTCCCATTGCCGACGAACGTGCTCTCGAGGATCACCACGTTCGTCCCGCCGGCCACCATGACACCCCGGCGCTGGTTGGAGTTGAACTTGCAGCGTTCGATGCGGGCGCTCTTGCCATGCTCGATCCACACCCCGGTCTTGTTGTTAGAAAAGCGACCGCCCTGGATCTTCACCCGGGCGTGTTCGCTGACGGTCACGCCGTAGTCGGCGTTGCCGGCACAGGTACATGACCTCATGATCGCTTCAGCATTGCCGTAGACGGCGACCCCGGACACCCGGTTCGAATTGCACTGAGTGCTCTCCATCGTGACGCTGCTGTCGCCGGACGCGTCGATGCCGCTGTCGCCATCGTCCGCTGTACACTCGCGGACGGTCGCCTGAGCGTCACCCTTGATCCACAGGGACGCGTACGACCACTGCTTGTCGCCCGAGGAGCCCGTGAAGCGGCAGCGAGTCATCTGGAGCGTCCCGTGCGTGACAGCCAGGGCGCCGCCGTTCGTGCTCCCGCTCTTCACGAACGAGATGCCTTCCGCCGAGAAGTCGGCGGCGCGCACCACCAGGGCCGATTCCTTGGCGGATCCCACGACCTCGGTCTCCTCGGGACCGGCACCGACGAGCCGCACCGACCTCGTGATCACCAACTGCCGGTCGCCGAGGTCGTAGGTCCCGGCGCCAAGCTGGACCGTCCCTCCCTCGGCCACGCGCCGGATGGCATCAGACAAGGGGCCGTAATCTTGAGCCGCGTCTGGCTTCACCGTCACGGTCTTCGGACGAGCGGACGGTCCCCCCTCGCTGACAGTGTATGCGACGAACGCGAGGAACGCCGCGATCACGACGGTCACGACGATGCCCACGATCAGCAGGCCACGGTTCCTTCCTCGGCCACCCGCCGGCCGTCCGCCCGCGCCGGGCCCAGGTGCAGACACCGTCGGCTGGGGCGTTCCCGGCTGCGGGCCGGGAACCTGAGCGGGCGCATAGGCGGAGGGTGCCGGCGGGACAGCGGCGCTGGGCCCAGCTCCGCTGGGCCCAGCGCCGGGCGCCTCATGGTGCTGCACCTCATCGGCGCCTTGCGCGGCAGGGAGCCTGGAGCCGCACCCCCGGCAGAACACGTCCTCTTCGGCCGCTTGCCGCCCACACGATGGACATGTACGCATGGCTTCAGCCCCCTGTGCTTCGAGGTTGCAGGCACGGCTCAGCAAACCTGTGCTTCGTCCGCGATCCGCACGGAGCACCCTTTAGGTACAGGAAGTACCCCGATGAAGGGCGCGGGAATCGCTGCTCGTGTAGCCTCCGGGGAAGACGACCCCGGCGCCTCTCGCCGTTTCTTGATAGCGTAGCTGTGTCGATCTTTCGTCCGGCCGAATGGTCGAGGCGCTTGTGCGCGGTCAGGGGGATGCTCTAGTGAGACGCTGGTCGCTCTTCGTCCTCACCTGCTTCGTTGCGCTCACCGCACTGGCGTGGCTGCCCGCTGCTTCTGCGCGTGCCGGGACGCCAGCTTCGTCCCGGACTGAGGCCCCGCCCGGCGACCCGGCCCATGGACGGCAGAGGCCAGCTTGGACGTGCGCGCTCTACGTGAACGCCGACAACGACCTCGCGTACGCCTGGCCGCGCTTCACCTTGCCGGCCCTCAAGGCTCTGCCTCGCAGCGCTGATGTCAATGTCGTCGCCATGGTCGATCGACCCGGGCGCACGGGGACGCGCCTGGTCCAGGTGGAAGGCGGCGAAGCGCGTGTCGTCGCGACCTGGCGCGAGAGGGACTTCGGCTCGGGCGAGAGCCTCGCGTGGTTCCTGCGGCAGGTGCGGCAGCGCTTTCCGGCAGACCACCTCGCGGTAACGGTCTGGGACCACGGCTACGGCTGGCGCTACGTCTCGAGAGACTTCAGCTCCCGCGACGACCGCATCACGATGCCCGAGCTGCAGCGAGCGCTGACGGAGGCCGGCATCCCCATCGATGTCCTCGTCTTCGACGCCTGCAACATGGCCGACGCCGAGGTGCTCTATGAGCTCGGGCTCACCGGTCTCGTCAAGTACGTCGTCGCTTCGGAAGAGACGGTCGACCAGGACGGCGTGCCCTACGACGGCGCGCTGTGGCCTCTTGTGACCACGCCCCAGCGCACCCCGGGTGACGTCGCCACGGACTTCGTCGAAGCCTGGCAGCGCTACTACCAGCCGCTGCGCTGTTTCAATTGGACGAGCCTCTCGGCCATCGACATCCAGCAGTTTGCGGCGGCGGAGGACGACCTCAGGGCCTGGATCGCGCGCTTGCGCGCCGACCTGCCGGAGTCGAGGTCACGCTATGCCGCCGCCCTGCGCAGGAGCATCTACGCCTGGGATTCGTGGCACGTCGACCTCGCGCAGGTCGCCTCACGGCTGGCGACCGATCCTGAGATCACGGACACGGCGCTCAGGCAAGCATCGGCCGCCGTCGCCGACCGGGTGACGGCAGCGACCGCGGCTCTCTGGAGCGGCTCGTATGCGAACGCCTTCCGCGGCATGACGATCTGGTGGGGGACCGGCCACGACTGGCGCGCGTATCGCGACGCCTACGCGCGCCAGGTGGCGTTCGGCAAGCGGACAGGCTGGTACGCCTTCCTCAAGGCATACAACGCCGGCCGCGGCCCAGGGGCGCCCGGGTCTCCTGAGCCGAGGCTCGAGCGCGCGGAGTACGGCCTGACCGACATCGTTTTCACGGATGCCGTTCATGGCTGGGCCGCCGGGTACGACAACGTCGAGAGCGAGGCACTCGTCCTGCGCACGACGGACGGCGGGCGCAGTTGGAAGACGAAGAGCCGCGCCTCGTGGGACGCCTACATGGTAAGTTCGCTCGCGTTCCTCGACACGCGGCGAGGCTGGGCCGTCGGCAGCGAGGGACGTGACGGCAGCGTCGTCGTCAGAACGAGAGATGGCGGACGAACGTGGCAGTGGCAGCAGGGCGACACCGCCGAATACCTGCTCGGCGTCGACGCCCTCGATTCACAGTCCGTCTGGACAGTCGGAAGCAACGACACCCTGTTGCACACGGGGGACGGTGGCCGTCATTGGCTTGGAGCGCGGCGACGCTCGAACACCGACCTTTGGTCGGTGGCCTTCGCCGATGAGCGACACGGTTGGGTCGCCGGAGGCGACGCCGCGACCGCCGAAGGGGTCATCAGACACACGGAGGATGGCGGCAAGAGCTGGACGGCCCAGGCGCGAGTCCCCGGCGCGGTGATCGCGAAGGTCTACGCCCGCGACCCCGAGCACGCCTGGGCGGTCGGCGGCGACGTCGTCGATGGGGCCGGCGTCGTCTTGTACACCGACGACGCCGGCCAAAGCTGGACGCCGCAGTGTGGGTCCGCAACGTGTCCCTGCCTGAGCGACGTCATGTTCGTGGATGCGGCGAACGGATGGGCGGTGGGCGCCGCCGGGGCCGCGCTGCGCACGGCCGACGGCGGCGCCCATTGGACCGCCCTCGCCCTTCCGACCACCGAAGACCTGACCGCCGTCTGCTTCACCGACGCCGAGGACGGCTGGATCGTAGGCGACGGCGAGACCATGTTCCACACCGAGGACGGCGGCGAGTCGTGGAGCACCATGTCGCTCGATGTCGTCGGACCGGCGACGAGGGCTCCATCGGCGACGACCGTGCGCCGCGGGGCGCGGGCGACGCTCGTCTACCGCGTGTACGACAGCAAGAGCGCCACGGCGACGGTCACCATCCACATCCGCGCCGCCGGCGGCGCGGTCGCCAAGACCCTTACGTGCGGCAGGGCAGTAGTCGGTCGCACGCTGACGAGGTCCTTCGACTGTCACCTTCCAAGAGGCACGTACAGGTTCCTCGTCTGTGCCCGCGACGAGGCGGGCAACCCGCAGAGGCGGACGGGGTCGAACGAGCTGGTGGTCAGGTAGCCCAGGGGAGGCGTGTCATGCTCATGTCAGCACGGGACCGGACCGCACGTTGCACCGCGCGCCCCGCTGTCCGCTCGCGCCAACGTCGTCGCCCTGGACTGCGCTTCGGCGCCCTCCTCGCCCTCGCCTTCCTGACGGCGCTCGCGGTGGCGGCCGCGCCGGTGCAGGCGGACCCCGCCCCTCAAGCCAAGTGGACGGTCATGGTGTACATGGCCGGCGACAACAACCTCGAGAAGTGGGTCACACACGACATCGCGCGCGAGATGGCGGCCGTCGGCTCCAACGATGACGTACGGGTGGTCGCGCTCGCCGACCGCGCCCCCGGCCATGCCACCGGTTCCGGCGACTGGACGGGCACCTTGCTGTTCGACGTGACCGCAGGCATGCAGCCCACGCCGGACCAGGCCGTGGCCGACTGGGGCGAGCGCGACATGGGTTCCCCCCAGACCCTCGTCGACTTCGTGACCTGGGCGCGCGCGAACTACCCGGCCGACCGCTCTGCCCTGTTCCTCTGGGACCACGGCTGGGGTTGGTGGACGGGCAACACGATGGCCGACGAGACGAGCAACGACTACCTCGACATGGACGAGCTCCGCGACGCCCTCGAGGTCGTCGGCGGGGTCGACATGGTCGGCATGGACACGTGCCTGCCGCAGATGGTCGAGGTCGAGGCGGAGTTCCGCGGCTTCGCGCGGGCTATGGCGGGATCGCAGGACGCGATCGGTTACACCGGCTTCGCCTACGATCGCATCGTCGCCGGACTCCAGGCGGACCCCGCCATGACCCCCGCCGCTCTGGCGACGCTCGCCGCCAAGAGCATGCGGGCCGGCCACGACAAGTGGACCGTGGCAGCGTCAGCCGTCACACTCGGCCGACACTGGGACGCGCTCGCCAGTGCGGTGAGCGACCTGGGCTGGGACCTCGCCTGTGACCTTCGAGACCATCGCGCCACGTTCGGCCTGGCCCGAAGACACTCGGCCCGGCTCCCTCAGGCGACCTACCCTGAGGTTCGCGACCTGCTCAGCCTCGCGCAAGAGATCAGAGCCCGCTCCCCCTCGGCGACGATCAGGCGAGACTGCAACAGAGTGATCACAGCCCTGCGCCGGACCGTGCTGTACGAATGGCACACCAAGGCCGAGGGCGACCTGCACGGGATCAGCATCTTCTGGCCGGCGGCACCGGCGCCCCCGCGCGCCGGATCGAGCTTCTCTCAGTGGGTCGACTTCGGGTACTACTGCTCGCAGCTCACGTTCACCAGGCTGACGTACTGGGGCGACTTCCTGGCCGCGTGGGGGCGCTGGTGACAGACAGAGGCGAGACTTAACGCCCGGGGGCGGGGCGCCTACGGCGCCCCGCCCCCTCGGCTCGTGCATGTCTCCGCAATGGCGGTCGGCCTTGCCTACTACTTGCTCTTTCCGATCTTGAACATCTTCGTACCGCAGGTCGGGCACACGCCCTGAGTCGCGGGCTTACCGTTCTTCATGGTGACCTGCTTCTCGTCCTTCATGACCCTTTTGGCGCGACACTTCACACAGTAGGCCTCGGTCGCCATGCGGTCTCCTTTCGTGGCCCTCGCGGACGGCTGCCCGCCCCCCAAACGGTCGCCGGCAGTATACGCTGAGGTCAAGAGGGGCGCAATGAGCCTGAGCCGAGGCTGACGCGAGGCTGACGCGACGGGTCCCGACGAGCCGTCGCGCATCACTCATATGCAGGCCGCCGCCGCGGCTCTGCACGGGATATTGCCGCCCCGACGCCCACACGGTGTTGCCCCGTCGGCGCCCTGTTGGTAGAACGTCGGCATTGCGACGGGGCCGGCGCCTGCGGCGCCGGCCCCCACACGGACACCCGGCCTGAAAGGATGACCATGGACGAAGAGCTCCAGGCCACGATCCGCACCCGCGTCGCCGACGAGAACGTGAAGCACATCCAGTTGTGGTTCACGGACATCCTCGGGAACCTCAAGATGGTCGAGATCCCCGACCGCCAGCTTGACTCCGTCCTCGAGAGCGGCGCCCCCTTCGACGGCTCGTCGATCGCCGGTTACGCCGAGGTCGAGGAATCGGACATCGTCGCGATGCCCGACTGGACGACCTTCAAGGTGGTGCCCTGGTCCCAAAGCCACGAACGGACGGCGTTCGTCTTCTGCGACATCCTCGACCGCGACTATCGGCCGTACGAGGGCGACCCACGCTGGATCCTGCGCCGCCAGCTCAAGCGGGCCGCCGACATGGGCCTCCAGTTCCACGTCGGCCCCGAACTCGAGTACTTCTACTTCAAGAACGGGGAAGGCCCCGAGCTCACCGACGAGGGCGGCTACTTCGACGTCCTGCCCGCCGACCTCGGCAACGACCTGCGCAAGCAGACGATGCGCATCCTCGACAGGCTCGACATCCCCATGGAAGCCTCGCACCACGAGGTCGCCCCGTCGCAGCACGAGATCGACCCGCACTACGCCGAGGCCCTGGTCATGGCCGACCGCGTCATGGTCTGCCGGCTCATCGTCAAGGAGGTCGCCGCCCACAACGGCCTGCACGCGACGTTCATGCCCAAGCCGCTGTACGGCGTCAACGGCAGCGGGATGCACGTGCATCAGTCAATGTTCCGCGGCGACGAGAACGCCTTCTTCGCCGCCGACGACCCCGACCACCTCTCGCCCATCGCCAGAGGGTTCATCGCCGGTCAGCTCCGCCACATGCGCGAGATCTGCTCGCTGCTGAACCAGTGGGTGAACAGCTACAAACGGCTCGTCCCCGGCTACGAGGCGCCGGTCTACGTGAGCTGGGCGCACCGCAACCGCACGGCGCTGATCCGCGTGCCCCTCTTCATCCACGGCAAGGAGAGCACCGTGCGGGCGGAGGTGCGCAACCCCGATCCGGCGGCCAACCCGTACCTCGCGTTCGCCGTCATGCTGGCCGCCGGCCTCGAGGGCATCGAGAAGGGCTACGAGCTCCCGCCGGCGATCGAGCCCAACATCTACACGATGGCGGCGGAGGACCGCGAGGCGGCCGGCCTCACGATGCTGCCCAACAACCTGTACGAGGCGATCACCGAGACGCAGCGCAGCGACCTCGTGCGCCGCGCCCTGGGCGACCATGCCTTCGAGCGGTTCATCACCAACAAGCTCAACGAATGGTACGAGTACCGCGAGCAGGTGACCGACTTCGAGATCAAACGCTGCTTCTCGGTGCTGTGACGGCCGGGATGAGCGACGCGACGGGCGGCATGCGGGACGGGACGGGCGGCATGAGCGACACGGCGCGACTCGTCGAGCACCTGACCGGCTGGATCCGCGACGAGGTGCTGAAGAGCGGAGGACGGGGCGCCGTGCTCGGCCTCTCCGGGGGCGTCGATTCGGCCGTCGTCGGGGCCCTGGCCAAGCGGGCCCTGGACGAGCGCGTGCTGACCGTCCTCATGCCCTGCCACAGTGACCCAGACGACGCCGACGACGCCGCCCTCGTGGCCCGCGAACTCGAGCTACCGACGGCGACCGTAGACTTGACCTCCGTCTACGACGCCCTGGTGGTGGAGCTCGGCAAGGCGGCGCCCGACCTCCCTGCGCATCGACCGGCCACGGCGAACCTCAAGCCGCGGCTGCGGATGACGACGCTGTACGCCTTCGCCAATCTGCTCGACTACCGCGTCCTGGGCACCGGTAACCTCGACGAACTGACGGTCGGCTACTTCACGAAGTACGGGGACGGCGGCGCCGACCTGTTGCCGCTCGGCAGCCTGACCAAGGGCGAGGTCCGCGACCTCGCCCGCGAGCTCGGCGTGCCGCGACACATCATCGAGAAGCCGCCGTCCGCCGGACTCTGGATCGGGCAGACCGACGAGGGCGAGATGGGGCTGACCTATGAGCACCTCGACGCTTTCGTCCGCGGCCGGGACGTGCCGGCAAAGGCGCGCCGGCGCATCGAGGCCCTGCGCGACGCGAGCGCCCACAAGCGGGCCCTACCCAAGGTCGCCCCACGGCCCGACGAGCGGTAGCAGCGCGTCAGCCCGCGGCGCGGGGAGGCCCGGCGGCGCGTCAGCCCGCGGCGCGGGGAGGCCCGGCGGCGCGTCAGCCCGCGGCGCGGG
>ENA-UPSM01007075-UPSM01007075.1-activated-sludge-metagenome-genome-assembly--contig:-NODE-7075-length-10158-cov-4.707414_pt1 | contig 10158 bp, 6 predicted proteins | sample MGYA00238181_ERZ773283 | MGnify/ENA primary metagenome ERZ773283 (study PRJEB29023, sample SAMN05720199) | activated sludge metagenome | isolation source: Anaerobic digester | place: Japan... | reverse complement strand
ACGATACAATTTTTTTCATAAAAATTTCGAAGAATACAACAAACTGATTAATGCGGGTTGTTTGTTGCAATTAAACCTACTATCTGTTGTGGGATATTATGGCGAAAGCATTACCGAAATAGCCCAAAAATTACTCAAAAAAGGAATGTACAGCTTTGTAGGGTCTGATGCACATCACAACAACCACATTGCCTCTTTTGACAAAAAAGTAAAAATAAAAGATTTAGCTCCTTTGAAAGAAGTGATTGCAAACAATCAATTTTTTATATAAATTTCTGCAAAATGTACCACGCATTTTTTGCCCGAGATTTCAAGAAAGTGGCGTGACTTTGACAAAGTGCTAACTTTTAATCACGAAGTTTTTTTGCCACAGATTGCACAGATTCCCACAGATTTTTTGAATCAGGAAAGATATAGCATAGCTTATGTAAAGATTTTTTATAAAAAAACTAGTTAAACAATTAAACAGTTAACCCATTAAACCTTTACAACACCCGATTAATTTGAACCAAACTTCTCTCGTAATAGGACTCTTTGGTTGAAGAAATAATAACACCTCCGTGATTAGAGGAATGAATAAATTTAATTTCACCATCTAACACTTCAACGACCATACCCACGTGAGTAATTCGGCCACGGCCACTTGTTTTGAAAAAAATTAAATCCCCTTTTTGAGCATCTTGAGTGTCAATCTTAGAACCATAAGAAGCCATTTCTATAGAAGATCTTGGGAGTTTAATATCGCTTTCACTAAAAGTATAACACATCAATCCCGAACAATCAAAACCTTCCTTAGTAGTTCCTCCGAACGATATCGAGTCCCAATATTCTCAGAAGCTCTCGAAATCAATTGATCTACAAATGCTTCATCATGAGTTATATTAGTATTTGTTTTCTCGAACTTTTCTTTGACATATTCAGTTTCAATAGCAATAGCTGTCTGCATAGAAGCCGTTTTTTCAATACTTTTCGAACTAAGAATCTTTAGCTTAGAACCCACCAATAAATTTTTGGCTATAGCAGGATTCTGTTTTTCTAATTCAACCACCGATAGCCCGTACTGTTTGGCAATCCCATACTTGGTTTCCTTTGGCAAAACTTCGTGTGTGTATGCGACATCTTTTAGGTTTTCAACTGTAGATGGAATTGCAGCTGGATTTGTAGGATTAGCATCTTGCCCTTTTTTCTCCACAACCGCAGGAGTCAAAACAGAACTTTCCGTTTGCGTTTTAGCTTCTTTTGTATCGGAAGCAGCAATCAAATTGGTTTCAATATCTCCTGGAATACTAATCTTTTGACCCACTTTTAAGGATTTCTTTCCTAAATCAGGATTCGCTTTTTGCAAATCAGAAAGGGTAATTTTATAAAGCTTGGCTATAGAATATAATGATTCTTTAGGAAGAACTTCGTGAACAACTCCTTGAGATTCTTTCGTGGTTTCGACCTTAGCTGGAACAACTACTGGAACAGCATTCTCCATCTTCTGATTTTTTTTCTCAACCACAGCAGGAGTCAAAACAAGGTTTTCTTTCACTTCTTTTGTATCAGCAACAAGAGTAGATTCAGCTTCGGCTTGTCCCGGAACACTAATTTTTTGACCCACTTTTAAAGACTTACCCGCTAATTCAGGATTGGCTTTTTGCAAATCAGAAAGGGTAATTTTATAAAGCTTGGCTATAGAATACAGTGATTCTTTAGGTAAAACTTCGTGAACAACTGCTTGAGACTCGTTTGTGGTTTCGACCTTAGCTGGAACAACTACTGGAACAGCATTCTCCATCTTCTGATTTTTTTTCTCAACCACAGCAGGAGTCGAAACAAGGTTTTCTTTCTCGGCTTTCAATTCCTTTTTATCAGCAACAAGATTAGAATCAGCTTCGGCTTGTCCTGGTACATTAATTTTTTGACCTACTTTTAAAGATTTACCCCCTAATTCAGAATTGGCTTTTTGCAAATCAGAAAGGGTAATTTTATAAAGCTTGGCTATAGAATATAATGATTCTTTAGGCAAAACTTCATGTTGAATTGTATTAGTTGGAAGCTCAATTTTATTATTGTTTTTTATTTCAACAACGGCGGGTTCTTCTTTTAAATTTTTCTTTTGAGAAAGATTTGTTTTAGGAACTTCAATAGTTTTTTCAGCTATCTTATTTTCTGGAAAATCTACTAAAGCGGTCTGGGGAAGTTTTAGGATTTGACCTGTTTTCAATCCTTCTTTTTCTAAATTAGGATTACTTTTATACAAGTCTTCAAGACTCACTTTGTATTGCTTGGTAATTCCGTAAAGGGTTTCCTTGGGCAGTACTTCGTGTGTTTTTTCAGAAGAATCACGAGCACTATCTCGAACCGAAATCGAATTGCTCTTTTTGGCCTTAGTAGGAATTAATAAAACCGATTTTAATTTAATTCCATTTACAGCATCAGGATTCAGTTCATAAATAGCCGATTGTTCAACTTGGTATTTCTTAGCAATTTCACTGATTGTTTCACCCTTAGCTACGGTATGTTGCCTTAACTTTTCTTGCGAAAAAAGACTCATGCTACTAAAGAAAACAATCAAAAAAAGGCAACTAAAATACTTCATAAACACTATTTAAATTCAATATTTATCGCATTCATTCTTCAATTAACAACGCGATACAACAACCTCAATTATTCTGAAAATTGAATAATTATTTTACTTTTACGGCAAACTTTAACAATAAAGTATAACCTAAAAACAAATTTAAGCTATAAATATAAATTTCGCAATTTTTAACCCGCTCTTTATAATCAATTTAACAAAGTTTTGATTGAAAATTAGCAAAATATAGCCCTACGATTAAAAAATATATAGTAATTTTAATCCTCCAACAGACCTAATGAAATCTTTTTTGAAAAAAATACGATTACTTATATTTCTCATTCCTCTATTTTCATTTACACAAAACATAAAAGGGATTGTATTAAGTGAGAAGGAAAATCTACCTATTAAGGATGTAAACATAACTCTAAAAAGTTTTAGCGTGAATTCTAAAACGGATGATAATGGCGAATTCAAACTTAGAGTTCCAGTAGAATTGGCCGAAACTGATTCTATCTCATTTACACATGTTGGATATGCCTCAAAAACTATTGTATTCTCAGAATTAAAGAAGAATAATTTTTTGATTTACCTAGAAGAAAAAATCGAATCCTTACCTGGAATTAGCATTCAAGCCAACAAACCATTAAAATCAAAAATTGCTTTTACAAAACAAAAACCTTCAAAATACCCCTTGTTTTCTTTTGGTTCAATTCTAAAAGACAACAAAATCTATGTCATTGGAGGAGATGCCTCGTTCGCAACAGATGCTTGGAAAAAAGTACAATATGAAAAAGTAGATCCTACAATGGAAGATTATCTGCGTGAACTTAGTTTTCAGTTTTCTGGTCAATACTATAAAGGAAACCTTCTTATTTATGATATAAAAACCAATACTTGGGAAACTTCTAAACTAAAATTTAGAAAAAGAGCCTATCATAATCTAAACGAATACAATAATAAAATTTATGTTTTAGGAGGAAAACGGGTTTCTGCAAATGGAGTTTTTGAATATTTAGACGATAAAATTGAAGTTTTTGACCCCGAAAATCAATCTATTATTATAGACAACACTAATCCTCATCAAGCAGCTGATTTTGCCTCTTTTGAATATAATGGCAATCTAATAGTCATGGGAGGATCAACAAAAATGAATGAAGATGCAGTTAAATTATACTCTAACAAAGTTCACTCTTACAATATAAATTCGGGTTATTGGTATGAATTAGACAATTTACCCACAGCTAAAGAAACCACCGGAGTCTTATTTAAAAACAAAATATATTTAGTCGGAGGCTTTAATTCTAAGCCTTTGAACACCATAGAAAGTTTTGACTTAATTACCGAAAAATGGACAACTGAAGGAGAATTATTTAAAGCGGTAAGCAGGCCAGCCATTACAAATGATGGCAATTTGATTTATTTTTTTGATAATGAAAGAATCTACACTTTAGACACAAACACCCGATTGTTGAAAGAATACCAAATCGATTTGCCTTTACAAGCTTCAAAATTATTTTATTCAGAAGACAAATTGTATTTATTTGGTGGTTATATCGAAAACTACTATTCTAAATATCCTTCGCCAATTTTAATTAGTATTGATATCAATGAATTTAAAAACACGAAACCAATTAGGGCGAAATTCTTATAAATCCTCTATTTAAAACATAAAAAAAGCCTGAGATATGACTCAGGCTTTTAAATATTTATAATACTGTATGATTATTTCACTAACAACTTATGCGATGGAGCAAATTTAGTTAGATTGATACCTTCAACAGCCGTTTTGTATTCTTCTATTGTTGGAGTTCGTCCAAGTACAGTAGATAAAACTACAACTGGAGTAGAAGATAATAATGATTCTCCTTTTTTACCTTCGGTATCTTCTACAACTCTACCTTGGAAAAGACGAGTAGAAGTTGCCATTACAGTATCTCCTTTTTCTGCCTTTTCTTGGTTACCCATACAAAGATTACAACCTGGACGCTCTAAATACAACATATTTTCATACGAAGTACGAGCAGTTCCTTTAGGCGCACTATCATCAAATTCGAAACCAGAGTATTTTTGTAACACTTCCCAGTCGCCTTCTGCTTTCAACTCATCAACGATGTTATAAGTAGGTGGCGCAACAACTAGCGGCGCTTTGAACTCTACCTTACCTTGCTGATTTTCTATATTTTTAAGCATTTGAGCTAATATTTTCATATCGCCTTTGTGAACCATACAAGAACCTATAAATCCAAGATCTACTTTTTTATCTCCACCATAAAAAGATAAAGGTCTAATGGTATCGTGAGTATATCTTTTAGAAACATCGGCATTATTTACATCAGGATCGGCAATCATTGGCTCTGCAATCAAATCCAAATCAACCACAACTTCTGCATAATATTTTGCATTAGCATCTGGTCTTAAGGCTGGTTTTTCTCCTGATTGAATTTCTGCAATTCTCTTATCTGCTTTGTTGATTAAGCCTTGAAGAACTTGGTTTTTGTTATCCATGCCTTTGTCAATCATAATTTGGATTCTGCTTTTTGCAATTTCCAATGATTCAATCAAAGTAGCATCTTCAGAAATACAGATAGACGCTTTTGCTTTCATCTCAGCAGTCCAGTCTGTAAATGTAAAGGCCTGGTCAGCAGTAAGCGTCCCGATGTGAACCTCGATGATTTTTCCTTGAAATACGTTTTCGCCACCAAACTGTTGCAACATTTGAGATTGAGTAGCATGCACCACATCACGGAAATCCATATACGATTTCATTGTTCCTTTGAACGTTACTTTCACAGATTCTGGAATTGGCATAGAAGCCTCTCCTGTAGCTAATGCCAAAGCAACAGTACCTGAATCGGCACCAAAAGCAACCCCTTTTGACATTCTAGTATGTGAGTCACCACCAATAATGATAGCCCAATCATCAACTGTAATATCATTCAATACTTTATGAATTACATCGGTCATAGCGTGGTAAACGCCTTTGGGGTCACGAGCTGTAATCAAACCGAAATCGTTCATGAATTTCATCAATCTAGGAATATTCGCTTTCGATTTATTGTCCCAAACCGAAGCAGTATGACATCCTGATTGGTAAGCACCATCAACGATTGGCGAAATAACTGTAGCGGCCATAGACTCTAATTCTTGTGAAGTCATCAAACCAGTGGTATCTTGCGAACCTACAATGTTTACGGTTACACGAACGTCAGAACCAGCGTGCAAAATTTTACCCGGAGTTGTTCCAACTGCATTTTTATTAAATATTTTTTCAACTGCTGTAAGTCCTTGTCCTTCGATAGAAACTTCTTTTGACGGAGCAAATACAGGTACAGTATCAATACCTAAAGTTTTAGAAGCGAATGTTTGCAGTTTTTTTCCAAATACAATAGCATAAGAACCACCTGCTTTTATAAATTCAAGTTTTTGAGGAGTGAATGCTTTAGAAATATCTATTAATTCTTGGTCTCCTTTGTATAGTTTTTTGGTTTTAGTATTGATAGTAAGTACCGTTCCTGTTGCAACAGAATATACTTCTTCCAAAATAGGATCACCACTTTCGTCACGAAGAACATTCCCTGCTTCATCCACCTTTTTTACCCAGTTTTTAAGATCCAAACCGATACCACCAGTTACATCAACAGTCGTTAAGAAAATAGGAGAAATTCCGTTAGTACCACCCACAATTGGAGCAATATTCACGAATGGAATGTATGGACTGGCTTGTTTACCGCTCCAAAGTGCCACGTTATTTACACCTGACATCCTTGAAGAACCCACTCCCATTGTTCCTTTTTCAGCAATTAACATCACCGATTTGTCAGGGTGTTGTGCTTGTAATGCTTTGATTTCCGCTTGAGCTTCAGGCGTAATCATACATTTTCCGTGCAACTCACGATCAGAACGAGAGTGTGCTTGGTTTCCTGGAGAAAGCAAATCGGTTGAAATATCTCCTTCACCAGCAATAAAAGTAACTATTTTAATTTCTTCAGCTACCTCTGGAAGTTTAGTAAAAAACTCCGCTTTAGCATAACTTTCCAAAATTTCTTTTGCAATTTCGTTTCCGCTTTTGAATGCGTCGCCTAAACGAGCCATATCAGCATCATAAAGATATACTTGTGTCTTAAGAACTTCTGCCGCTTGTTTTGCAATAGCCACATCGCTACCCAAAGCCAAATCAAGCAATACTTCAATAGAAGGTCCGCCTTTCATATGTGATAATAATTCAAAGGCAAAAGCCACTGTAATTTCTTTTACCACGGATTCTCCAAGAACAATCTCCTTCAAAAATTTAGCTTTCACATTAGCTGCAGGAGTAGTTCCAGGAACAGTATTGTAAATAAAAAATTGAAGCGAATCTGCTCGATAAGCATTATTCACATCTTTAATTTGAGCAATGATTTCGCTTAATAATTCAGCACCATCGATTGGTTTAGGATGAAGTCCTTGACCTTTTCGCTCTTCGATTTCGTTTAGATAATCGTTATAAATACTCATAATAGAAGTCTTTTCAGTGTTAAAGGCAAATTTCTTTGATGAATTCAAAAACAAATGCCAAAATAGTTTTTGGTTTTTATATTTTTTTTGTGATGCAAAATTAAGAATTTATGCTGAGATTTAAAAAATATTAGCATAATAAGCCGTTTCCTTGCTGATAATTACACATAAAAGAAATTAAATGTCTTTTATTGAAAAATTCTAAAAATCAGATTGAAAATTTAAATAATCGCTAGTTTAGAGCATATAAAAAAAGACTTATAAATCACTTTTAGAGCTTTAAAACCCTGAATAGTTTTTTTCCAGCTAAATAAAATGAAATATACTGAAATGAATTAAATCAATTTATCAATAATCATTTCTTCAGTAATTCCCTCAGCATCGGCTTTATAGTTTTTGATGATTCTGTGACGAAGAATTCCTGTAGCCACCGCTTTTACATCTTCAATATCGGGAGAAAATTTTCCGTTGAATGCTGCATTGGCTTTAGCCGCCAAAATCAAATTTTGAGAAGCTCTGGGTCCTGCTCCCCAATCTAAATAATTTTTGACAAATTCATTAGACAAAGGATTATCTGGACGTGTTTTACTGACCAAAGTAACTGCATATTCAATTACATTATCGGCCACTGGAATCCTACGAATCAAGTGTTGGAATTCAATTATTTCTTGAGCCGTAAACAAAGGATTTATTACTGAATGCGAATCGGAAGTTGTTCTTTTTACTACCTGAACTTCTTCTTCAAAAGAAGGATAATCTAGTTTGATAGCAAACATAAAACGATCTAATTGCGCTTCTGGCAAAGGATAAGTTCCTTCTTGCTCAATTGGATTTTGAGTAGCCAATACAAAATAAGGCAAATCTAGCTTATAGTTATGACCAGCAATGGTTACTGAACGTTCCTGCATCGCTTCAAGCAAAGCTGCCTGCGTTTTTGGAGGCGTTCTATTGATTTCGTCGGCTAGGATAATATTCGAAAATATGGGGCCTCTGATAAATTTGAAATGGCGATTTTCATCCAATATTTCACTTCCTAAAATATCAGATGGCATTAAATCGGGCGTAAATTGGATTCTTTTAAAATCTAAACCTAATGCTTGTGCTAAGGTATTTACCATCAAAGTTTTTGCTAATCCTGGCACTCCTACTAAAAGAGCGTGACCTCCAGAGAAAATACACAATAGAATTTGATCTACTACCGTATCTTGACCCACAATAATTTTGGCGATTTCGGCTTTTAGCGAATTCCTTTTTTGAACTAAATTATGAATAGCTGCGACGTCTGACATATTTTTGAATGATGAGTTATGAATTATGAATGATGAGTTTTCATATAAAAACTCATCATTCATAACTTATAATTATTTTTTGAGCCAATTGTTTGTAAAAGTACAATCTCTGTATTCGCCGTTAACTCTAATATAAGTGTCTTTAATTTTATCATCAAACCATTTTCCGATAGCTTTGATTTGTTTTTCTTTTAAAGCCAAATCTTTAATTTTAATGTAATCTTTGGCATAATCAGCAGTATGCTCGTTTATTCTATTGGTAACCGTAATTATCTTGTATTTTTTCTTTCCGGATTGATCATCATCCATTATGGGCGAAGTGATTTCTCCTTCTTTCAAATTTGAAACTCGACTGTACAAAGTAGGATCCATTTTGGTCAATTCAAAACGAGTGTCTTGAGTTTTAGGATTAATTAAAGCGCCTCCATTTGCTCTAGTCTCTTTTTCGTCCGACATGGTTTTTGCCGCTTTATCAAAAGTAATTTCCTTGTCTTCGATTCTTTTTTTAATTAAAGTAATTTTTTCTTTAGCCTCTTTTAAATCCTCTGGCGTAACAGAAGGTATCAATAATATATGACGCAATTCTACCTCTTGACCTTTGATTTTCTCTACATAAATAATGTGATAACCAAAATCCGTTTCAAAGGGTTCAGAAATTTCACCTTCTTGAAGACTAAATGCTACCTCTTTAAACTCTTTGACGAAAGGTGTTTTTTTGGTCATTTTATAAAATCCTCCTGTAGCTCTCGAACCAGGATCTTGTGAATATAAAACTGCTTTTGTCGCAAAACTAGATTCACCAGCTTGCACTTCTTTTTTGAATTCATTCAATTTATCAATCACTTTTTGTTTTTCGGCCTCAGAAACTTTTGGAGTGACAACAATTTGAGCTACTTCCATCTCAGCACCAAAAACAGGTAGATCTGCAGTTGGAATTTTTTTGAAAAAATCTCGAACTTCTTCTGGTGTAATATCTACTTCATCAATGATTTTTTTCTGCATTTCAGAAGTCAATTTTTGTTCTTTCAAAACATCAAAGAAATAAGATCTAAAATCTTCTTCGGTGTTTTTCTTGTAGTATTTAACCACTTTATCCATTGAACCTATTTGCTCGACCATATAACTTAGTCGCTCATCCATCATTGATTTTACCTCAGAATCGGTAACTTTAACACTGTCAATCACAGCTTGATGAGCATACAATTTGTCTTCCATAATTTTACCCAAAATCTGACAACGAGTAATATCTTTTATAGAACCTCCTTGACTTGAAATTTCCAAATACGATTTATCTATGTCAGAATCCAAAATAATATAATCTCCTACTTTAGCAATGATACCGTCTATTTTTTGTTTTTTAGCAGAAGGAGCTTTTTTTATAGTGTCAACAGCGTTTTCTTTAATAATCTCTTGCGCCATTGCCGTTCCGCTGAAAAAGAGAAAAAGAAAAAAAACAAAGGCAATTGTATTAATTATGGATTTCATTTGTATTGATTTAGAACGCATTATTTTGAAATATATTTAATTATAAATTATAGTGAATCGATGAAATTTCATTACTGCTTCGACTGAATTAATGAATCAAATATACATTTTAAGTATCAAGAAACAGAATTATTTTAACCTAAAACAAAAATAACAATTCAGACACAGAATACAAGCATCCTTTATAGTATTAACAAAACTTTATAGACAAGTTTTGATTTAGTTTAGAATGAATTAAATAGCTTTACAATCAAGCAAATCAAAGAAATGAAAAAACTACTACTTTTACACTTCATATTCACAATCCATTGTTGCTTTTCACAA
>ENA-UPSM01007063-UPSM01007063.1-activated-sludge-metagenome-genome-assembly--contig:-NODE-7063-length-10170-cov-8.007316_pt1 | contig 10170 bp, 10 predicted proteins | sample MGYA00238181_ERZ773283 | MGnify/ENA primary metagenome ERZ773283 (study PRJEB29023, sample SAMN05720199) | activated sludge metagenome | isolation source: Anaerobic digester | place: Japan... | reverse complement strand
GCGTGTACGGGGAGGATGGACGATCTTCCCCTGCTGGATGCCTCCGCCCTGGCCCCCGGGGTTCTCAAGCGCATCGTTTTCGGCCCGGGGCGATTCTGGTCCGACTGGGTCATGCGCTATTTTATCCTCCCTCCGGGAGAGAAGGTTCCCGCGCACTCCCACGACTGGGAGCACCTGGCCGTGGCGTTACAAGGGGTCGGGCGTTTGGTCATCGACGGCGTGGCGGAGGACTTTTCCCAGGGGAGATGGGGCCATGTGCCTGCGGGGCGCCCCCACTCCTTCGAGAACGGGGGATCGGAGCCCTTTGCGTTTTTGTGCATCGTCCCCACCTCGGGGGACCCTCACGCCAAGCGCGCCCAGCATCGTCTATCACGACAAAAATCGGACGAGTGAGCCCCCCGGGGCGATGTCTTTTGGGGGGTAACCATTTCGATCGCAGAGGGGGGTGACGTGGTGGGGCATATTTTAGATTTGATCCATGAAGAGATTTCCCAGGGGAAAAAGGGAGTACTCTGCACCCTGGTGGAGGTCGTGGGTTCCGCCCCTCGCCATCTGGGGGCCCGCATGTGGGTCCGCCCCGACGGTAGCGCCGTCGGGACCATCGGGGGCGGCACGGTGGAGTTTCGCATTCAGGAACGAGCTCGAGCCATGCTGCGGCGGCGAGAGGGCCCCGGACTGGTCCGGGAATCCATGTGGAGCGACGAAGTGAGTGAAGGAGAGCCCGCCTGCGGCGGCGAGGTGGGAATCTTCCTGGAAATCCTGGGGCAGGATCGGGAGCTGATCATTTTCGGCGCGGGACACGTGGGGCTGGCGGTGGCCCGGTTGGGGGCCTTCGTGGGGTTTGCGGTCACCGTCTGGGACGAACGGCCGGAATTTGCCTCTCCGGAGCGCTTTCCCGAAGCCCGCGTGTTGGCGTGTCCCGTGGATCGAGTTTTCGAAGAGGGGCTCCGTCTCTCCGAGGAGAGCTACGTGGTCATCGCCACCCGGGGCCATGCCCTAGACGCCGCCGTGGCCAAGGCCCTCGACGGCCTGCCAGCGGCCTATATCGGTATGATCGGTTCTCGCAAGAAGATTGCCACCGTGCGAGAGGGGTTGCGGCGGGACGGCGTGTCCCAAAGGCACTTGGATCGCCTCTTTCAGCCCGTGGGACTGCCCATTGGCGCGGAAACCCCGGAAGAGATCGCCGTTTCGGTGCTATCAGAAATCATCGCCGTGGCCTCCGGAGCGGATATCGGGGGGCTGCGAGAACCCCTTCGCCGGGGGGGATCGCCCGCCTTTCCCCTCTTTTCCGGAGGGGCTCCGGACCCCGAGGGCGTCTAGGGCCCCATGGACGAGGCGCTGCGGCTCAGCCTGGAAGTCCTGGCGGTGGACGTCCCCCTGATGATTCTTTTGGGGGTGCCCCTGGGGTGGCTCTTGGCCCGGAAGGCCTTTCCGGGCCGGAAGGTCCTGGAGCTTTTTGTCCTGATCCCCGTGGTGCTCCCCCCCTCGGTGTTGGGGCTCTATCTCCTTTTGGCCCTGGGCCAGCTCCCCGGCGTCCGGGCGTGGCGCCTGCTCTTTTCCTTCCCCGCCCTGATCTTGGGAGCCCTGATTCCCGCCCTTCCCTTGGTGGTCCAGGGAGCCCGGGCGGGTTTTTCCTCCGTCTCTCGAGATTTGGAAGATGCGGCTCGCACGTTGGGAGACTCGGAGTGGCGCGTTTTTTTTCGGATCACCCTGCCCCTGGCCCGTCGCAGCCTAGGAGCGGGTCTGGCCCTGGGCACCGCCCGTGCCCTAGGGGAGTTTGGGGTCTCCCTCATGATCGCGGGCAACATTCCCGGGGTAACCCAGACCTTGCCGCTTTATATCTATAGCCGGGCCGAAGCCTTGGACTTCGCCGCAGCCCACGGCGCCGCCCTCCTTCTGGCGGCGGTGGGGGTGGCCACCCTGATTTTCGTGCGACACCTCGAGGAGGGGCGCCATGACCCCGTGGGGTGAAGTGGCCCTGACCCACCGTCGGGGATCCTTTCAACTTCGGGCCTCTTTTTCCTTCGACCGAGAAATCGGCGTCCTCTTCGGCCCCAGCGGTGCGGGAAAAAGCTCCCTTTTGCGCCTCCTCGCGGGGTTGGAGCGCCCCGAAGAGGGGCGATTTTGCCTGGGGGATCGGGTGTTGGTGGACTGCGCCCGCCGGATCTTCACCCCGCCCCACCGGCGCCGGGTGGGCATGGTATTTCAGCACCTGGCCCTCTTTCCCCACCGTACGGTGGAAGAAAACGTGGCCTACGGCGTGCGAGACCAGGATCCCCTCCAGGCCCGGGAGACGGCGCGCCAGTGGCTCCGGCGGGTTCATCTGGAGGGCTTTGAAGGCCGCTACCCCTCTCAGCTCTCCGGAGGCCAGAGCCAACGGGTGGCCCTGGCCCGATCCTTGGCGGCCTCCCCCGAGCTACTCCTTTTGGACGAGCCCTTCAGCGCCCTGGACGGCCCCCTGCGCCGGAGCCTCAGGCGGGAGCTTCGGCGCCTTCACGAAGAGACAAAGATCCCCGTGATCTACGTGACTCACGCCATAGAGGACGCCTGCGCCCTGGGACATCGGGTTTTTTTTCTCCAGGACGGGGCCTGCACGGGCAGCGTGAAGGTGGAACATCTCTGGAACGGGAGCGCCCAAGGGGAAGTCTTCGAGGCCCTCCGTTGGGGCAACCTCCTCTCCGGAGAGTTCGTGCTTCGGGATCACAAAAGATTTTTTTCTTGGGATGGCGGGATGTTGGAAGTGGCGCTACCAGCAGAAGGATGTCCGGGGCCCGGAAGGGTCTTCATCGCCCCCCACGATGTAAAAGTGCTCTACGAGGGTGTCGTCGTCGACGAAGACCTGAGGGCCAACGTGGTCTGCGGCATCGTGGGGGAAAATCTCACCCTGGGAAGCCTATGTCGCCTTTCGGTGGAGACCTCCTCGGGGGTGTGGCAGGTGGAGTATCCCTCGGGGGCTTACGACACCATGGACTTGAAAGAAGGATGTGCCGTTCGCCTGGCGATCCGCCCCGGAAGCGTGGTGCCCCTGGGCGATGGAAGGAAGGAGCGAGAGCGATGAAGGTGCGGGAGGTATCTCTCGAGGAGGCCGTGGGACTACCCCTCTCCCATGACTTGACTCAAGTGTGGCCGGAGACGAAGTTCAAGGGGCCCCGTTTTTCCCGGGGGCACGTGGTAACCCGGGAGGATTTCGCCGTCCTGAGGGACATGGGCAGGGAACACCTCTCTGTGCTGGATCTCGATCCTTCGGAGGTCCACGAAGACGACGCGGCGCTCGCCCTGGCCTTGTCTCTGGCGGGCTCCGGCGTGGAAATCCGGGGTCCCCGGGAGGGCAAATGCTCCCTCTTGGCGACCCATCGGGGGTTGCTACGCTTCGACCCCGACACCATTCATGCCTTGAACGAAGACCTCCTGTGGAGCGTCGTCACCCTCCCCCCTCGCATGGCCGTGGAAGCGGGACAGGAAGTGGCGGCCTGCCGTATCATGCCCTTGGCCATGGATAAAGATCGGGTTGACCGGGCCTGCGACCGATCTCGTCCCCTGGAAGTCCTCCCCTTTCGCCCCTTGGGGGTGGGGTTGGTGACCACGGGGCGAGAGCTCGCCGAAGGCCGGATTCCGGATGCCTTCATGCCGAAGCTTGAGAAAAAGCTGTATCGCTACGGGGGGCACGTGGTGGCCCAGCGGTACGCCACCGATGACCCCGACCGGATTGTGGGCGCCATAGAAGAGCTCATTGCCCTGGGAGCCACCATGGTGCTCTGCACCGGAGGCATGAGCGTCGACGCCGATGACCGGACCCCTGGGGCCCTGCGAAGGGCGGGGGATCGGGTGTGCTTCCAGGGCGTTCCCATGATGCCTGGGAACATGCTGATGCTGGCCCTCCGAGGGGACATCCCCCTGGTGGGGGCTCCCGCCTGCGTGGCGTACGACGAAAGGACGTCTTTGGATCCCCTGATGGACCTCCTCGCGGCGGGGATCTACCCCACCGCCGAAGAGGTCCGGCGCTGGGGCGTGGGGGGGCTATGCCTCCGATGTCCGTCGTGCGCCTGGCCCCGGTGCTCTTTTGGCTCCGGCGCGTGAGGGGATGTGCCTTCCGATGGGATCGCAAGACGTGCTAAAAATATACGTAGAAGGCCCGGGCTTCGACGTGGGATGCTGCCCCGTACACTATGGCCAGGAGGAAATGGCCACTTTTCCCGGAGCCCAACAGCGCCGCCAGGTGGGGGCGCTGTTGGTGCGCCTTAGGGAACGTTTCGGCGATGGGCTGCGGGTCGATCTCATCGACCCCCGTAGTCTCATGGCCCTGGGAGCTCTTTTTCGCTTTCGCCTAAAGGGCACAGAAGTGGCCTGGGTCTGGCGAAAGAAGCTCATCTTCAGGGGCATCCCAGCCTGGGAAGAGCTGGAAAAGGCTCTGATTGAAGAAGGCGTCGTCATCCCGAGGATCCCACCGCAGGGTTCAAGGTGACTTTGTGGGCCGAAGTCCCTTAGCGGACGGGAAAAAGCAAACCCCCCGGAGAACCGAGGCTCTTCCGGGGGACTCGCGCTGATGGGGCTCCGGGGGGATCACGGGCTATCCCTCCGGAGCCCTAATGTCTACGGTAAAATCCCCCGGAGGCGGTCCTACTTGGCGCCAGCGCCCTCGGGTCGGGCAAAAGCGCTGTCTCGGAGGAAGAGGGCCACGACAAAGCCTACCGCCAAGAGCCCTCCGCCGATGATGAACGTGTAGGATGCGGCACTGGCGGGGGCCACGTCTGTGATGGTAGCCACCACCTGGGGCCCCACGATGCCTGCCAAGGACCAGGCCGTGAGGATGACGCCGTAAACCGTGGACATGAGCTTGTTTCCGAAGACGTCCAGTACAAAAGACGGCATGGTGCCGAACCCTCCGCCGTAGCACAGCAGCACATAGCAGACTAGGGCGCCGAAGATCAGGGGGGTCTTGACGAAGAGGAGCGCGGCAAAGACGCAGGCCTGGGTCAGGAGGATCAGGCGGAAGGCATTGGTCCGCCCGATTTTATCCGAAACTCCCCCCCAAAAGAACCGCCCCACACCGTTAAAAACCGAACTGATGGCGATGAGAGTGGCCCCCGCCGCCGCCAAGGCCTTGGCCGCCGCCTCCGGGGCCATGGATCCATAGGAAGGGTCGGCGCTCTTCAGAAGATCCTGCATCATGGGGGACTGGAAGCCAATGAACATGATTCCCGCCGTGATATTAAGAAAAAACACCAGCCACATCATCATGAATTTAGGAGAAGAAAGGGCCTCCCGAGGAGAAATTTCCCCCGCGCTCCCTCCCTTTTGGGCCGAGGCTCCCGCCGCCGGGGGCGTGTATCCCGCCGGGACAAAGCCAGCGGGGGGGTTTACTAGCAGCGACGCCGTGGGGATCGTGAGGACGAACATGAGGATGCCGATGTACAGGAACACGGACACCAGGTTCTCCCCCGTCATCTCCATGAAGATCGGGGCGATGATCTTGGACATGAGCAGGGCGCCAAAACCGAACCCCATGACAACCATGCCGGTGATGAATCCTTTTTTGTCCGGGAACCACTTGGCCGCCGTGGCCACCGGGGTGACGTAGCACAGCCCCAGCCCGATACCACCCACCATGCCGTATCCCACGTAGAGCATGATCAGGCTCTTCATGGAAAAGGCCAGGGCTCCTAGAAGGTATCCCGAGGAAAAGAGCACGCTCCCCGTCAGGGCTAACTTTTTAGGACCATGCTTGGCTAGGTTTATTCCCCCCCAAGCGGCGGCCAACCCCAAAAAGCAGATGGCGAAGCTGAACGCCCAAGCGGCTTGGCTGTTGCTCCAGCCAAAGGTGGTCACCACGGGTTTCTGAAAGAAACTCCAAGCGTAAACCGTGCCGAGACACAACTGCAACACCGTTCCCGCGATGGCCACAACCCAACGATTTGGAACCTTGCCCTCTCCCATTTTTCCCATCCCTCCAAGAAATTATTTTCCCCCCCGCCCCCCCGGGGCCGCCAAGGGTGTGGATAAAAAAACTTTCTCGCCCCCATCTTGTGCATTTGGGAACAAGACATGGTATAATCGCTAACGGATATATTGTCAATGGAGCTGTCAACGTTTTTGATTTTTTTTGCCCCCTTTACCCCTTTTTCAGACATTCTGAGGGGGGTTAGTTTTTTTCTGAAGTCGGGGAGCGCGAAAAAACATTTTAGGGAGGTGGGGACGGCGCAGGCTGTCCGAAATGATGGGAGATCAGGTTTTGGCACAGGAAACCACGGCGGTGGACGAAGGAGTCCGGCAATTGGTGGAGTCCTTCCGAGGGAAGAAGGGCTTTCTCATTCCCCTTCTCCAGGGTATTCAGCACCACTGCGGTTACCTCCCCGCCGAAGTGCTGGAGTACGTGGCGGAGGAATTGCGGGTATCTCTGGCGGAGATCTACGGAGTGTGCACGTTCTATGCCCAGTTTCACCTTAACCCCCGAGGGCGGCATATCATCCGAGTCTGTCGTGGCACCGCCTGCCATGTCCGAGGAAGTCTGGCCATCATGGAGAGGCTCAAAAGCGAATTGCACGTGGCGGAAAACGGCACCACGGAAGATCTCCGGTTTACCCTGGAACCTGTGGCGTGCCTCGGGGCCTGCGGCCTTGCTCCGGCGGTAACGATCGATGACGATACCCACGGCCGTCTCACCCCTGACGGCGCGGCGAAGATCCTGGAACGCTACCCGTAGGCGCTTTCCGACAAGAACTCCGAAGGCCCATGGGCCAAAAAAAATTATGGAGAGGATAAAAATGCCCAAAATTACCAGCCTTGACGATTTGAGAAGGATCAAAGAAGCCTCGTCCGACCTCACCGCCGCCCGATCCCAGGGGCGCACCCGTGTCATCGTGGGCATGGGGACCTGTGGCATCGCCGCCGGAGCTCGAGACGTGATGCAAGCCCTCATGGTAGAGCTGGAAAAAAGGGATTTGCGCGACGTGTCGGTGGAAACCACGGGGTGCATCGGCATGTGCCAGCAGGAGCCTCTGGTGGACATCATCCGCCCCGGAGAGCCCCGCATTACCTACGGGCGCCTTACGGCCTCGGACATCCCCCGCATCGTGGCCGAACACCTGGTAAACGGCAACATCGTGGCAGAAAAAGTCATCGGTCGCACCGAATAGGTTTTTTTTCAAGGAGGAGTGAACTGTGGCGGAATACCGCGCAAGGGGACATGTGCTGGTTTGCGGCGGCACCGGCTGTACGGCAAGCGGAGGCAAGGTCCTCCGGGAGAGCCTGACTAAAGAGCTGGCGGCTCGGGGGCTGGATCAGGAGATAAAAGTGGTGGAGACGGGATGCCACGGCATGTGCGAGATGGGACCCATCGTGGTAGTTTACCCCGAGGGGACCTTCTACTGCCGGGTGGTTCCGGAAGACGTCAAAGAACTGGTGGAAGAGCATCTGCTCAAGGGGCGCGTCGTGTCGCGTCTGCTCTACCGCACCCCCATGAGCCCCCAGGGGGTACCCCACTACAAAGAAATTCCCTTCTATAGCAAGCAGCGCCGCATCGCCCTGGCGAATTGCGGCTATATCAACCCTAAAAAGATCGAAGAATACATTGCCCGGGACGGATACACCGCTCTGGCCAAAGTCCTCACGGAAATGACCCCCGAAGAGGCCCTCCAAGAATTGAAGACCTCGGGCCTCCGGGGCCGGGGCGGCGGAGGCTTCCCCACCGGGCTCAAGTGGGAGTTTTGCCGGAAGTCCCCCGGGGACAAGAAATACGTCATATGCAACGCCGACGAAGGAGACCCCGGGGCCTTCATGGACCGGTCCCTGCTGGAAGGGGACCCCCACGCCATCATCGAAGGCATGATGATCGGCGCCTATGTCATGGGATCCGACGAGGGATATATCTACTGTCGGGCCGAGTATCCCCTGGCCATCAAGCACCTGCAAGTGGCCATGGAACAGGCGGAAGAGTTGGGCCTGCTGGGAGATCATGTCATGGGGACGGACTTCTCCTTCCACCTGCACGTCAAAGAAGGGGCGGGGGCCTTCGTGTGCGGCGAAGAGACCGCTCTCATGGCTTCCATCGAGGGTACGCGGGGCATGCCCCGCCCCCGCCCTCCCTTTCCCGCCAACAAGGGTCTCTGGGGAAAGCCCTCCAACATTAACAACGTGGAGACCTGGGCCAACGTTCCGGCCATCATCCGCCACGGTGGCGCCTGGTATGCCTCCATCGGCACGGAGAAGTCCAAAGGCACCAAGGTTTTCGCCCTCACGGGTAAGGTGAAAAACACGGGGCTCATCGAAGTCCCCATGGGGATTTCCATCCGGGAGATCGTTTTTGAGCTCGGAGGAGGCATTATCGACGATAAAAAATTCAAGGCCGTGCAGATTGGCGGCCCCTCGGGGGGATGTCTGACCGAGGTCCATTTGGACACCCCCGTGGACTACGAGTCCCTAACCGCCGCCGGAGCCATCATGGGGTCGGGGGGACTGGTGGTCATGGATGAGGGCACCTGCATGGTGGACGTGGCCAAGTTCTTCTTGGAATTCACCCAACGAGAATCCTGCGGCAAGTGCGTGCCCTGCCGGGAGGGCACCAAGAAGATGTTGGACATCCTCACGCGCATCACGGAGGGTAATGGCAAGCCCGAAGATATCGATACCCTTCAGTATCTGGGAAGTCAGATCAAAAACGCCTCCCTCTGCGGCCTGGGGCAGACGGCTCCCAACCCCGTGCTGACCACTCTGCGTTATTTCCGGCACGAGTACGAGGCCCACATCTTCGACAAAAAGTGTCCCGCCGGGGCCTGCAAGAGCCTTTTGCAGTTCATCATCGATGGCGACAAGTGCATCGGCTGCACCAAGTGCGCCCGGGTCTGTCCGGCGTGCGCCATTTCCGGAGAGGTAAAAAAACCTCACCTCATCGACCAGGCCAAGTGCATCAAGTGCGGTGCCTGTGAAGCGGCCTGTCCGGTTAAGGCCATCTCCAAGCGCTAGAACGGGAGGGTCTCATATCATGCAGAGCATCAAAGCCATTCTTGACGGCCGGGAAATCACCGCCCGGCCCGGCCAGACCATCCTTCAGGCCGCCCGGGCGAACGGTATGTACATTCCCGCCCTCTGCGACCACCCGGCCCTCAGTCCCTTCGGGGCCTGCCGGGTGTGCCTGGTGGAGGTGGAAAAAAATCCCAAGCTCCTCCCCGCCTGCACGACGCCTCTGACGGAGGGTATGGTCATCGCCTCTCGGAGTCCCAAGGTTTTAGAGGCTCGTCGGGCTGTGGTGGAGCTTATCCTGGTGCGTCACCCCCTGGACTGCTTTTCCTGCCCCAGCAACGGCAAGTGCGAGCTCCAGAACGTGGCCTATGAGCTGGGCATCACATCGTCCCGTTTCCGCGAAGATGTGGACGTCCAAAAGGGCGTACACCGGATCGAAGACGCCAATCCCTTCTATGTCCGGGACATGGACAAGTGCATCCTCTGCGGAAGGTGCGTCCGAGCCTGCGACGAGCTGGCCCGTTATCACGCCATCGACTTTCAGCAGCGCGGCGTCAAGACCATGGTCCACCCCCCCATAGGCCGGGATCTGGAAAACTCCGACTGCGTCTTTTGCGGCCAGTGCGTTCAGCTTTGTCCCGTGGGGGCCCTTTACGAGAAGAGCTCCGTGGGGCAGGGGCGTCCTTGGGAGTTGCGTCAGGAAAGGACCACCTGCGCCTACTGCGGCGTGGGGTGCGAGCTGATTATCCATGTCAACAAGCACACCGGCCGCATCGCCAACATCACCACGGACTACGAAAGCAAGACGGCGCTCAACCAAGGACGCTGCTGCGTAAAGGGACGCTTTGCCTGGCAATTTGTCCATTCGGAGGACCGCTTGACGAAACCACTGGTAAGGGAAAATGGCGTCTTCCGGGAAGCATCCTGGGATGAGGCCCTGGGGCTTGTGGCGTATAAGATCGGCCACATCAAGGAGCACCACGGTCCCGACTCTCTGGGATTTTTCTCCTCCGCCCGATGCACCAACGAAGAGAACTATCTCTTCCAACGCCTGGCTCGGGAGGTGGTGGGTACCCACAACGTAGACCACTGCGCCCATCTTTGACACAGCGCCACCGTGGCAGGTCTCGGTGAGACCTTCGGCAGCGGCGCCATGACCAACGACTTCGCGTCCATCAAAGAAGCCGACGTGATGCTCGTCATCGGATCCAACAC
>ENA-UPSM01007061-UPSM01007061.1-activated-sludge-metagenome-genome-assembly--contig:-NODE-7061-length-10173-cov-4.249951_pt1 | contig 10173 bp, 4 predicted proteins | sample MGYA00238181_ERZ773283 | MGnify/ENA primary metagenome ERZ773283 (study PRJEB29023, sample SAMN05720199) | activated sludge metagenome | isolation source: Anaerobic digester | place: Japan... | reverse complement strand
TATTGTTGGTAATGGTATCATACACGTTATTGATAAAGTTTTAAGAGTGGCTGATAAAACCCTTGCTAAAAGTATTGAGGCAGATCCAAACCTTTCTCTATTTACTGAAGCTTTAAAAGCAACAGGTTGGTATGATGTATTAAATAAACCTCTAGGAACTGCTACTGTTACAACAACAACTGGTGGAACTACAACTACAACGACTACCAAAATTGGACATTTATCTGTACTTACTCAAACCAATGAAGTGTTTAAAGCCGCAGGTATTAACTCATTGGCTGATTTAAAAGCTAAATACAGTCATTTGCATGACCCAATGAATCCTGCCGATAGTTTGAACCTTTTTGTTAGTTACCGTATTTTGCCAAAATTGCAATATCTTGCTGATTTGGCAGTATCACAGTCATTAGAAACTAAAGCACCTTTAGAAGTAATTAGTGTTAAATTGGCCGCAGGTACAATTTTGTTAAATGAAGAAATTTTTAATGGAGTTTTAGAAAAAGGAGTTGTGGTGAACAGAGGATTAAGTGATGTAACTGCTTCAAATGGGGTGATACATTCTGTTGATCAAAATTTCTTTATCAAAAAAAGGATTCCAGCTCCAGTTTATTTTGATCTTGGTGACCAACCTGAGTTCAGACAATTGACGTCTGTTTTTAGAAAACCAGGTACTTTTGCAGCTCTTAAAAAAGAACTATTTAAAGATGTAACTTGGGATGGTAGTGATGCACTTACTTATGTATGTGCTACTAAAGGAAGTTCTAGTTATCAAGACAGGGCTTGGAATGGCGATATTATTGAAATCTTCCGATTTAGAGCCAATAATACTCAAAATTTAAAATTTAAAACGCCAGTAATCATAAAAGGTAAATATAAAATTTGGGTATCTTACAGATGGAAAGGCACAAAAAACCCTACAGTTAGAACTTATTTTAATGGTATTGCATTGCCTAGATTGGTTAACTTCCAAGAGCAGGCCACTAATACTATTAACGAAAGAGTTTTAGAATCACAAGGATATAAAAGTCATATTTCTCCATTTACCAATAGATTCAATTGCAGACTTGTTGGAATTGTTGATGTGCTTACAACAGGTCGTCATACCATTACTTTTGAGTCGCTTTCAAATCCTGGAGATACTGCTTGGATGGATGTGGTAGAATTCCGCCCAGTAGATATGGATCAATTGTATCCTAGACTTGAATCAGGAGGAAGTGGTTTAGTACCCTAATTATCAATTATTAAAATACAAAAGCATTCTAATTAAAAACTTAATCACTTAAAAATGATCTCATTAAAATTAATTTATAAAATACTCTTTGTTAGTATTCTGACAATAGCTTTGGTATCGTGTTCTGACCCTTGGTCAGATCGCGAAACCAATGATGAAAATCTAAAACTTACTCTTAAAGAAGCCATTTTAAATAATCCTGAAACCTCAAAATTTGCTGAGGCTTTAGTAAAAACAGGTTATGATAAAGTGTTAGCTTCCTCTTTGACTTATACCGTATTTGTTCCAACCAATGATGCTATGGATCAAGTGCCAGTTTCAATCCTAAACAATACTGATAATTTGGTGTTATTTGTGAGCAATCATATTACACCAGCTATCTATTCAACAGTAAGGGATAAAGCGAGTGAAAAAATTATTATGTATAGTAACAAATATTTGACCTTCAGTGGAACCAATACTATAGGTGATGCAACTATTACTACTCCTGATCAATATGCAAAAAATGGTGTGTTTCATATCGTAAATAAACCACTTACTCCAAAATTAAATATTTGGCAATATGTGAATGCTGTGTCTTCTAGTTCAGCAATGAGTAAATATTTGGTAAGTCTAACGGAGTTAAATATCTACAAAGCAGATAGTATTGCAAAATTAGTTACAGCACCTGGAGTATATGCTGATTCACTTTCAAATTCTTATTTGAGAAATGTTTACAATCTAAACAACGAGAAAAATTCTTATACTTTATTTTTAATGGATGACGGTAGTTATACCACCGAAGTTGACAAACTTAAACCTTATTTGATTAAAAATAATGCAGCAAGATCAGATACTTATGCTAGTTATTTTACGGTTAGAGATATGGCTTTTCCAAAAGCTTATTTGCCAAATGAATTGCCAAATGAATTGACTACCCGTTTTGGTGTAAAAATTCCAATAGACAAAACCCAAATTATTGGTTCGCCAATTGTTTTGAGTAACGGAATTATTTATCGCATGAAAAAAATGGATGTTACTTTAGAAAATCGTTTACTAACCAAAATAATTGAAGGAGAAAATAACACTTCTTTTTTCCCATCTACTAGCGGTAATCGAGCTACTATTTTTTATAGAGACAGAAAAGATCCTGCAAATATTCTTTATAATGATATTGCGCAGTATCATAGGGTGACCGAAGGACCTAATTTTTTTATTAATTATACTGCCTCAGATATGTACAGCACCAAGTACAAAGTATATTGGAGAGCTATTAACGAACAAAGCAATGTATTTCAGCAAAGGTTAATTGTAGGGTCAGTTTTCAAAGCAGATGGTACGATTGATTTAACAACATCCTTAATGGCATTCCCTTATATGGGTGTTGATATTAAAAAGTATGATGAAGTTTATATAGGAGAGTTTCCGTTAGCACAAGCGGGCGATATTAATACGATTTCATTAGTGGCTGCTGCTACTACTACAATTGGGAACAACTCTCTCACCCTCGATTATTTAAAATTTGTCCCTGTAATTAAATAATATTTTATAAAAATAGATATGTTAAAAAATTTACAACTAACCTGCCTGATAAGCATTTTGTTTGCTGGAAGTTTCACCGAGCAATTACATGCCCAGATCGCTCAGGATTCGACTCAAACTATAACCGCCGCTCCAAAAAAAATACAAGGTATCTTGGTTAAAGGTGTTGTTAAAAACGCTAAAACCAAAGAGGTTCTCTCGGGAATCAATATTGCTGTTCCAGGTTTTTCGGCAGCAATTACGAATAATGATGGAAGTTTCGAAATAGGTGTTCCTCATTTAGAGGCGCTACTTACTGTTAGCGGTCAAGATTTTCAAACCAAAGTTTTTCCTCTAAAAAGTAGGGATGCAGGCATAGAAATCTTTTTATTCGAAGAATATTATTCACCTTTATACCAAGTGGCTAACTTACCAGCTGGAGAACAAATTAACTATGCTACTACAAAAGCTTCAAGCGTAGTTAATTTCAAGACTAATCAATGGTCAAGTCCTGTTAAAGAGTCGGTTGGAGATTTCCTTCAAGGTAGAGTAGCAGGTTTAAATAGTGTTAGAAAATCAGGTGTCCCTGGTGCTGGTGCTTATTTGTCATTGCGCGGTTTTAATTCGTTATATGCTACTAACAAACCCTTGATTGTTGTTGACGGAATGATTTATGACGATGAAGATTATGGTTCTGGAATTATTAAAAACAACAGTTCTTCACCCCTAGAAAATATTGATGTAAAAGATATTGAAAACATTACAGTTCTAAAAGACGACGCTTCTCTATATGGTACAAAAGGTGCAAATGGAGTGCTTATTATCAATACCACTCGTCCAACAGAATTAACTACAAAAATTGATTTCACCATGTATGGTGCTGTGAATCAAGAGCCAGATGAATTACCAGTTATGCAATCAGATGCTTATCGTACTCATATATATCAATTAGAAGCTAGTCGAGGATTAGCTCAAATTCCATTGACTTATTTGCCATATGCTAATGATAACCCAGGTTCAGTAGGATATTACAAATATCACAATGAAACCAATTGGCAAGATAAAGTATTCAAATCTAGTATTAGCCAAAATTATTTCCTAAAAGTTCGTGGAGGTGATAATATTGCTAAATATGGTTTATCTGTAGGATACCTTAATAACAAAGGAATAATTGAAGACACCGAATCCAATCGTTACAGTACTCGTTTGAATGCCTCTTTACGTTTGACCGAAAAACTTACTGTTGATGCTAACATGTCATTTATCAATAATATTCAAAATCAAAGAGATCAAGGTTTTGCTTATTTGACTAGTCCAATGTATTTGGCACTTACGAAAGCTCCATTTTTAGGTGCAAACGTAATTGTTGATGATGGAAGTGTTTCTCCAAATTTATCGGATGTCGATGATTTTAATGTTAGTAATCCAAGAGCTATAATAGATAATGCTATTGGAGTCAATAAAAACTATCGTTTCTTCGGAAATATGAATTTCAAGTATGTTATTAACAATACTTGGAATGTGAACACTATTTTTGGGATAACATATAACAAAGAAAGAGAAACTTTCTTTATTCCAGATAGAGGAGTTACAGATATTATTCTTCCAATTGCTATTGGAAAAAACCGTTCGGGTAGTGAAGTTCAAATATTGAATACGCTTTATACAGATACTTACGCCAATTATTCTAAAAAATTCAAAAATGAAGACAAACTAGACTTTCGTTTTGGTTTTAGAACCCAAGCAAATAAATCTGAAACCGATTTAGGATTAGGATATAACTCTCCTACAGACGATTTTACTAGTGTAGGTTCAGGATCTAACTTGTTGCGTGAAGTTGGTGGAGTTTTAGGTCAATGGAATTGGTTAAACATTTATGCCAACGGAAACTATAATTATCGTGATAAATATTTCTTATCTGCTAGCTATGCAGTAGATGGATCTAGCCGTTTTGGTGATGAAAGTTCAACTGGAGACAATCAATATGCTTTAATGACTTCTATCACTGGAGCTTGGTTAGTTTCAGCAGAAAATTTCTTGAAAAATTCAAATACCTTCAATTATCTTAAACTTAGAGCTACAATTGGTACAGCTGGGAATGATGATATAGGAAATTTTGCTGCTCAAAAATATTATATTTCTCAAAACCTATTGGGAGTACAAGGATTAGTTAGAGGTAATATTGCAAATCCTGATTTGCAATGGGAAACCGTTAAGAAATTTAACCTTGGTGCAGATTTGGCTCTGTTTAACGAACGTTTAAATGTGTCTTTAGATTTGTTTGCAAACAAAACTGAAAACATGCTTATCTATGAAACTGTATTAGCATCAACTGGTTTTGATTATGCTGTATCTAATAGTGGTAGTATGAAAACTAGAGGTGCTGAATTGGCCTTGAATAGTCGTATTATAAACAGCCCAGATTTTACTTTTGATTTAGGAGTTAATTTAGCTACTTATTCAAACAGAGTGTTAAGCTTGCCAAACGGAACTATTTATAGCCAATTTGGAGGTGCTACTTATATGACAGAAGTAGGTAATGATGCCAATTTATTCTACGGATTAAAAACAAATGGTGTCTATGCAACTACTTCTGATGCTCAGGCAGATGGTTTTTCAAGACGTTTGACTAATGGTGAATTAGTTCCTTTCAAAGGAGGAGATATGCGTTTTACAGATTCTAATGGCGATAAAGTAATTGATGATAATGATCGTATGGTTATTGGAAATCCAAATCCAGATTTGACAGGAAGTATTACCGCAAATTTCGCTTACAAACGTTTTTATTTGCAAGGATTATTTAATTTTTCAGTAGGAAACGACCTTTATAATGGAGTGCGTTATAATCTTGAAAAAATGAGCGGTTATGAAAACCAAAGCGTTGCTGTAGAAAATCGTTGGAGAGCAGAAGGACAACAAACTGATATGCCAAAAGCAACTTGGGGAGATCCAATGGGGAATGCTAGTTTTTCTGACAGATGGATTGAAGACGGTTCTTACCTAAGATTAAAAACATTAGTATTGGGATATGATTTCAATGTTGAAAAAATGAATTACATCAAAGCCATAAAGATTTACGCAACAGCCAATAACTTGTTTACATTTACTGATTATTTAGGCTATGACCCAGAATTTAGCGCTACTTCTTCTATATTTGGACAAGGTGTAGATATGGGAATGACACCTCAATTCAAAACCTTTCAGTTAGGATTACGCTTAGGGCTATAATTATTTTAAAACTAATGAGAACAATACAAATGATAACAACAATTAGTACAAAAACAAAAAAACACACCCTTTTATGGGCGATAGCATTAGTGTTTAGCCTGAGCTCTTGTTCAGATTTTCTAGATGTAGTGCCTGAAGATAAACTTGTTGAAGAACAAGTATATCGTAATGTGTATGATGCCGATGCAGCTGTGATAGGTGTTTACGGAAAGTTTATGGCTCTAGCAGAAAAAAATGTGATTCTTAACGAAATGCGTGCCGACTTGATGACCACTACTCGTAATTCAAGCCCTTTACTAAAAGAAATTTCAGAACACAACGTTTCAGCTAATAATCCTTATGCCAATCCAAAAGATTTTTATATAGTGATTCAAAACTGTAACGATGTTCTAAAGAATTTTGATATTATGCTTGCCCAAAAGAAATTTACGCAAGGCGAATATGATCAACGTTACTCAGATATTGGAGCCATTCGTTCTTGGGTTTACCTTCAACTAGGAATTCATTACGGAAGTGTTCCTTATATAACTGAACCTATTGAGAATTTAGAGGATGTAAAAAACATTTCTAAATTTCCTAGACTATCCTTTAATGAATTGCTAGATAAATTAGTTGCGTTTACTGAGAATTTACCTTATAAAGACTTATATTCTGCTGAAAGTTCTATGGTAATAACCATTGATGGCTACAATACTGCAAAATTCTTTATTAACAAAGAATGTTTGTTAGGAGATTTACAATTATGGAAAGGAAATTATTTAGCTGCCGCTAACCATTACAAATTTGTTATGGAAACAGCCACAAGAGGTGGTGCAAATACTGCTCTTTATGATACTTATCGTGTAAAATTTGCAGAAGTAATTACACATGACGATTTAGCCGTTGGTTATGTGAGATATTCAGAACAAGATGCTAAAGGATTAATAGACAGCAACACCCAAGGATGGAGATCGATTTTTGCTAGAGATAGAGATCAATTGTGGAATGACGAGTGGATCTGGTCTTTGCCGTTTGAAAATAATTTTGCGCCAAAAAACCCATTTATTAAATTGTTTTCTAACAAAAATGGCGATTATTTAGTGAAGCCTTCTCAAAGCGCAATCGATTTGTGGAATAGTCAAACTCAGGCAAATAATTTTCCTTATGATGCACGTGGTTCAAAATTTACCTATAAAATTGTAAACGGAGATCCTGTTATTATGAAATATCTTTATAGTAGCGAAGCGGTAACATCTACGGTTGCCAATACCAAAGGACAATGGTTTTTATATCGTGCAGCCAAATTACATCTTCGTTATGCAGAGGCGGCTAATAGAAATAATCAGCAAAAAATTGCTTATGCTATTTTAAACTTCGGTATAAAATCGGCATACCAACCCGATCCAATTCCAACTGATGTTACTAATATTCAACAAACATTGCTGCCTTTTCCTTATGATTTTGATGCCCGTATGGGAGATTTTCCTAATTTCAGAGCAAACTGGCATCGTGGTGCAGGAATTCGTGGACGTGCTTATATGAAAGCAGCTGGGGCTATTGGTGATGATATGATTACAACTGAAAATAATATTATACAAGAAGACGCATTAGAACTAGCCTACGAAGGTAGCCGTTGGGAAGATTTAGTTCGTATCGCTTTACGTCGTAATGACCCAGCATTTTTAGCAGATAAAGTGTATGATAAATTGAGTAAAGAAGGTAATTCTAATGCAAGTACTGTACGTACAAAGTTAATGAATGTTCAAAACTGGTACTTGCCATTTAATTGGAACTAAAAGAACTTAAATTATTTGATTCACAAAACTTTTATAAAATCCCGAAGTAAAATTTGGGATTTTTTTTGCAATAGATATAGTTCGTCGTTGTATTTAGTTTAAAAGTAGAAACCTTTAGAAACTATTTTTACAATGACCAAAAACCAGATAAAAGATTTTACCAAGGATTAGAATTATTAATATTAATAGAACGAAGGAAGCCAATCAGCGTTTTAATTCCTTGATTTTTTTGGAGAAAAACATTTGAACGACACCATAAAACTCGATTATTTTGCGGTTTCATTGCCCGATTTATTGATTTGGGAAGATGATTTGACTTTCCGTAATAAAATTCATTGTCATTATAGGCTTGGTTTGGGTAATTATGGATTAGATAACAAAACTAATGCAAAAACACATCTGCAAAAGCCTCAAAAATGGATTTCAACCATAAAGGGTTCAGGCGCAACAATACTAAATTTATAAAAATGAAATACACATCATTAAATATTCTAATTACGGCTTTACTGTTTGTTACATTTTCTTTGTCTGCCCAAAGCAATTACTCTATTGATGTGACCAAAGCTCGCACGGAGGTAATTCGTGGTCATCTCGATTTGGGAGGCAAAAATCCCACTGGTGAAGAAATTTCCGTAAATAGTTTTTATCTCGAACGAAATGGCAAACCTTTTATTCCCGTTATTGGGGAATTTCACTTTAGTCGTTATCCGCACCAATATTGGGACGAGGAGTTAAAAAAAATGAAAGCCGGAGGAATTACCGTAGTGGCAACTTATGTTTTTTGGAATATGCACGAATTCAAGGAAGGCAAATTCGATTGGACTGGCGATTTAGATGTTCGACAATTTACTGAATTGTGTGCCAAAAATGGACTGGAAGTTTTAATGCGCATTGGCCCTTTCGCTCATGGAGAAATTCGCAATGGTGGTTTGCCAGATTGGTTGTATGGTCGCCCAATAGACGTTCGAAGCAACGATCAAACTTATTTATTCTACACCAACCGGTTGTATCAAGAAATTGGCCAACAATTGAAAGGATTGATGTTCAAAGACGGCGGACCAATTATTGGAGTACAATTAGAAAATGAATACCAGCATTCAACTGCTCCCTGGGGATTTACCTATCAGGATGCTCCCAAAGAACGCACTGTTGCAGGACGAGATACCAAAATTATCCAAGACGGAGTGGGCATCAACAACTCGGGCAACGAATTTGCAAACGAGGGACGTGACCATATGAAAACGCTCAAAAAATTGGCACTTAAAGCGGGGCTTATTGCACCTATTTACACAGCAACAGGTTGGGGATTTGCGACTATTGTAGAAAAAGGTTCCATTCCGGTGATGGCTGGATACGCCTATCCATTTTGGACCGCAGGAAACAGTCCATCACCCTTTTATTTGTTTAAAGATATACATCAAAAACCAGATTATTCTCCGGTAAGTTATGACGTAAATTTATATCCATCCTTGGCAGCCGAATTTGGAACAGGAATGGCCGTTACTTACTCAAGACGTCCACGTGTTCCGGGCGAAAGCTTTTTGCCTTTGATGGTTCGAACGGTCGGAAGCGGTACCAATGGACTTGGATTTTATATGTATCACGGCGGTACAACACCTTCTATTGGCAATTATTTTTTTACCGAAGGAGCTGGATTACACAATAAATCGTATGATTATCAAGCTCCAATTGGTGAGTTTGGAAATGTGAGCAGTGGATTTTACCCTTTAAAAGGCATCAATTATTTCTTGAAATGCTATGGCAACGATTTAGCTCCGTTATATCCCATTTTGCCAACAACCAACGATAGCATCAAAGCCACTAACACCAAGACTTTGCGCTATTCCGTGAGGAGTGATGGAAACAAAGGCTATTTGTTTATGCAGAATTTTCAAGACCATTTAGTAATGAATGATTTGCAAGGTTTAAAAATTGATATTACCACTAAATCGGGTATCGTTTCATTTCCAGAAACTGGAACTTTTATCTTGAAAGCAGGTGGTTCTGCGATTTTTCCTTTCAACGTTAATTATGATGGAGTCGAAATTCGTTTGGCTACCGTTCAACCATTTTGTAGTTTTAACAACAAAAACAAGCGTTACAACGTAATGACAACGGTGGACGGTATTGCTCCCGAAATGGTATTCAAAGGCAAGGTAAAAATTAATGGTTCAGGAATAAAAACTTCCATTCGAAATAGCAATACAGTAATTAGCTTTCCAACCGAAAAAAGAAGTGAATTCCAGATAAATGGAGTTTCGTTTTTAGTCTTGCCCGATAGCGATGCCAAAAACGCTTATCTTGTAGGCAAAGCCAATGATGAAAAATTGGTAATCAGTCAAGCATTGGTATTGGAAAATGGGGAACAAATATCATTCATTAGCAAAAATCAGGAACATATCGATTTTGCCATTTATCCGGCTTCCGCCAATGTCACCT
>ENA-UPSM01007059-UPSM01007059.1-activated-sludge-metagenome-genome-assembly--contig:-NODE-7059-length-10175-cov-3.296937_pt1 | contig 10175 bp, 13 predicted proteins | sample MGYA00238181_ERZ773283 | MGnify/ENA primary metagenome ERZ773283 (study PRJEB29023, sample SAMN05720199) | activated sludge metagenome | isolation source: Anaerobic digester | place: Japan... | reverse complement strand
TGAGCTGAGAGAGTGCATCAGAGGCATCCGCAGGCTTTCCGAGGATTCTGCCGCGAATGACGACAACGGTGTCGGCTGCGATGATGAGCGCCTGCCGGTTTGAATGGTGGATGGAATGCGCCTTGTCCCTGCTGATCCGGGAGCAGTATTCTCCAGGCTCTTCGCCGCCCAAGATTGACTCGTCGACCTCAGGCACCTTTGTCTCGAAATCCACTCCGAGCCGGGAAAAGAGTTCCTTCCTCCTGGGAGAACCTGATGCCAGTATGATCTGCATGGACAGACACACTATGCAAAATAAGGGAATCTGTCAACGAAAGGCGTTTGGAATCAGGTACGTTCGCTCTTGAAACGGGGAGCCGGCGTCTGCGTCCGACGGTAACCCTTCAGGGAGTTCTTGTTCTTCCTGATCACCCCGATTGTCTCGGAAAGCTCGGATGCGTCTTTCCTGAGATCGGACACGAGGCCGGTCTGGATCTTCTGGATTTCCTTGAGCAGGGAGAGGCTTGCCTGATCGATTCCTGCGGACCCCAGGCCCGAGAGCAGATCATCCACACGGGCCTGCAGCAGCACGGATACCTTCGTGAGCCTTGTGAATTCCTCAAGGTTTCCCTGCGAGAGTGCTTCACCTTGTTTAAGGCTCAGAGAATGCCATCCTTTCAGGTGTTTGAGGATGTTTTCCTTATTATTTTCTCCCATGACTCCCTCAGCTCCTGAAGATAGCCGACGACTTCGTCCACTGCATCGAGATTCCTGTGGTAATCAGCATCGATAATGCGGCGTATCATGTAATTATACAGGGCTTCCAGATTGTAAGCGATTTCCCCCGCATCGTAGTTCAGGCCGTTGACAAGCTCCCAGATGAGGCCTTGCGCTTTGGTGAAAGCATCTGTCCTCGTTTCCTCGTCATTGTCCTGCTGGGCCTTCTTTGCTTTTTTCAAAAAGGTTATGGCGCCCTCATAGCAGATCAGGATCAGGCTTCCCTGATCTGCCGTCTGGATCTGTGTTTTCTTGTAGGTCTCATAACCCATGGCATTAAAACTCATCATTCATCCTCCCGCACCAAACTGCTAAGGATGTTATCGGAATTCGTATTTTTTTCTTGAAGGGAGCTTCCCCGTATCCTTTGACCATTTTTATTGGGGGGACCGTATATCGGAGAAGACGGGCTTTGAGGATGAGCCCCGATACTTCACAAAGGTGGGGCCTGCCTCGGACGGTCACGCAGGCCTCCGTGCATTCATAGCTTATAGGGACGGGGCTCCATCCGGCATCGGAGCTTATGGCTACAACGCCGCGAGGGCGTTCTTGATCCTGTCCAGCCCGTTGATGATATTTTCATCCGAGGTTGCAAAGGAGAGCCTCAGGTGGTCAGGTGCTCCGAACTCATCTCCTGGGACTACTGCCACGAGTGCGTTTTCCAGGAGGTATTTCGTGAGACCGCTTCCGCTCCCGAACCTGTCGATATATCCGTGGATGGAGGGAAAAGAGTAGAAGGAGCCCTGAGGCGGAATGACATCGAAGCCGGGAATCTCTTTTATCTTTGATACGATGAGGTCTCTGCGCTTCTGGAATATCTTCCTTCTTTCTTCGACGATCGACTGGTCGCCGGTCAGCGACGCGATCGCTCCCTGCTGGGCAAAGCTCGTGGGGTTCGATGTGCTCTGGCTCTGGAGGCTCGTCATGGCCTTGATCACGGCTTTGTCCCCGATGCAGTAGCCGATCCTCCAGCCGGTCATGGCATAGGTCTTCGAAGAGCCGTCAACGATGAAGGTGCGCTTTGCAATCTCCGGGGAGATCATGGCCATGGAGAAGAACTCGATGCCGTCGAAGATGATTTTGCGGTAGATATCATCGGAAATGATCACCATGTCGTTTTCGACGCACAGGGAGGCTATCTTTTCGAGCTCTTTTTTCTCATGGATCATGCCGGTGGGATTCGACGGCGAATTGATGATGATCCCTCTCGTCCTCGGCGTTATGGCTTCTTTCACTATGTCTGCGGTGAGGTGCATCCCGTTTTTCCGGGTATCGACGATGACGGCCTTAGCCCCGGTCATCTCCACCATGGGAGGATAGGAAACCCAGTAGGGGGCCGGGCAGATGACCTCATCACCGCCTTCGAAGAGCGTATAGAAGAGGTTATAGAGGCTGTGCTTGGCCCCGCAGGAGACGATGACGTTTTCAGGGGTATACTTCAGTCCGTAGTCAGACTCCACATTCGAGCAGATCGCAGCTTTGAGCTCCGGGGTTCCTGCAACGGGCGTATATTTGGTTTTGCCCTTCTTGAGGGCTTCGATCGCTGAATTCTTTATGTCTTCGGGCGTATCGAAGTCGGGCTCTCCTGCTCCGAAGCCGATGACGTTCTTTCCCTGCGACTTCAGTTCGTTTACCTTCGCCGTGATAGCCAGGGTGGGGGATGCGGGGATGTTGGAAACGAGCTTCGAAATTTTCATTCTCAAGTTCTCCTTTTGCTTGCTTCACGCTCTTTCATCTGGGGGAATTTTTCCCTTAACTTTTCAAGTGCAGGCTGGGGTACGAGGCCTTCGACAGATCCCCCGGCCGCGGCGGTCGCCTTGACGATGGTGGAGCTCACGAAGAGATGGTTGTAGTCCGTCATGAGGAAGAAGGTCTCGATCTTGTCGCACAGACGCCTGTTCATGAGCGCAAGCTGGAGCTCCATCTCGAAGTCGGATATTACCCTGAGTCCCCTGAGGATCGCGCATGCCTTTTTCCTGAGGAGATAGTCAACGAGCAGTCCCTCGAAGATGTCGACCTCGATCCTCGGGTCGTCCCCGATGGATTCCCTGATCATCTCGTATTTTTCCTCTGTGGTGAAGAGGTCCTGCTTGAGAGGGTTTCGGCCGATGGCTATGACGACCTTGTCGAAGACGCACAGGCCACGGTAAACGATATCCAGATGGCCGTTCGTAATCGGGTCGAAAGAGCCGGGGCAAACCGCTATCTTCCTGCTCATGATTCATCCCTCATGATATACGTGATCATGGTGTCTCCATACGTGCGGATTTTCCACGGATGAAACGGAATCGGTTCATCGGGTGAGTGCTCGATTACCAACACGCCTCCAGTTTTAAGGAGCCTATATACACGAGGTGCCAATTGAGAGGCAAGCCCTTTGTTATAGGGCGGATCCATGAAGATTACATCGAATTTGTCTTCACATTTCTCAACGAAAGAACGAACGTCGGATTTGACGACTTTCGCCTGCTCGTTAGCCTTGAGAGCCAGGAGATTCCTTTGGATCGTATCTATGCACACCCGGGATGAATCGACGAAGGTGACCTCTTCGGATCCTCTGCTCAATGCCTCTATCCCGAGGTTGCCGCTGCCGGCGAACAGATCGAGGACGCATGTGCCGGTGAGATCGAAAGGGAGGGTCGAGAATATCGCCTGCTTTACCCGGTCGGTCGTGGGCCTGACGCCTCTGGCCGGGCATTCGATCCGTCTGGAGCCATACCTGCCTGCGCAGATCCTGATAGACATAAGGGATTAGGATAGGGAACATTGCAGTTCCGGTCAATATGTATCGAACTCGAGAAAGCCTTTTTAGCCTGCGGGAGATTCGATCTCGGCGATGATCCTCTTCACCGCCTCGACAGGGTCGGGCGACTTGCTGATGGGCCTGCCGATGACCATGAGGTCTGCTCCGGCATCGATTGCCTCCCTCGGGGTAGCAATCCTCTTCTGATCGCCTGCCTCGGACCACTGTGGCCTGACACCGGGCGTGATGACCACGGTGTCTTCCCGCACCCTTGCCCGGACGAACGGGAGGTCGGCAGGCGAGCATACGATCCCGTCTATGCCTTGGCCGACTGCGAGGTCGACCAGACCGCTCACCTGATCCTGGAGAGACCTGTCGATCCCGAGGGTGGGGAGGTCGTCCCGGCCGAGAGAGGTCAGCACGCTCACGCCGATGATCTTGGGCCTGGGTAAACCGCGGGACCGGGACTCCTCTTCCGCTGCCCGGAGGGCAGCCCTGATCATCTCGGAACCGCCGGATATATGGACGGTCATCATCTCGGCCTTCAGACTGACGGCGGATCTCACGGCCCCGGCAACGGTATTCGGGATGTCGTGAAATTTGAGGTCGAGAAAGCACCTGAATCCTGATGAGGTTATGAGCTCGACCACCTCAGGCCCCGCTGCAGTGAAAAGCTCCAGCCCTACCTTAAACCATCCGACATGCCGGCCCAGCTTCTCGACCCACATGCGCGCCGCTTCCATATCTCCTACATCGAGGGGGAATATTATCCGATCTCTTGCAGCCATGGTATCCTTCCAGCCATTTCCGTGCGTGAGCATCTGGTTGCATCAATGATGCTCTGGACATCCTTTACAGCCTGCCCTATCACGCCGTTAACGACAATGTAATCGTACATTTTCCAGCATCTGAGCTCCTCGCGGGCATTCTTCAGGCGCAGGGAGAAGCTCTTTTCATTTTCCGTTCCCCGATGTTTGAGCCGCTTTGCCAGCTCATCGATGCTGGGAGGTATGATAAATACATAAGACCCGGTGAAACCTCTTTCTCTTGCCTGTCTGACGCCTTGGACATCGATGTCGAAGAGGATGTGCTTGCCCTCCTTCTCGTAGCGGCTGACCCAGTCAAGCGAGGTTCCATATGTATGATCGTGTACCTGCGCCCATTCGAGGAATACGCCCTTCGAGACCATCTCCTCGAACTCCTGCGGTGAAATGAAATAGTACTCTCTCCCGTGCATTTCCTCTGGCCGGGGCTTCCTTGTCGTGTACGAAACCGACAGGACGATGTCCGGATTGCGCTTCAGGACTTCAGAGATGATGGTGGACTTGCCGACCCCTGAAGGGCCGGAGATGAATATTCTCACTCCTTCTCCTTGGGAACCTCTTTGACTGCTCCTCCGTCGGAGAGCCTGTTGGATATGGTTTCTGCCTGAATGGCGCTCAGGATGACATGGGAGCTGTCCGTAATGATGATGGATCTCGTCTTTCTCCCCTGCGTTGCATCGATGAGCTGACCTCTCTCCCTGGCTTCCTCTCGGAGTCTTTTCATCGGGGAGGATGATGGATTTACAATAGCGATGATCCTCGAAGAGACGACACCGTTATTGAATCCGATGTTCAAAAGTTTCGTATCATGCTTGCCCATAAAAACGCTCCTTTCTCTATTAGAAGATATCAAGCCTATTCGATGTTCTGAACCTGTTCGCGGATTTTCTCGACCTCTGCCTTTGCATCTATGACATCATGGCTCAAAGCGGCGTCCTGGCTTTTCGAGCCGATGGTGTTGAGCTCACGGTTTATTTCCTGAAGGATGAAATCGAGACGTCTGCCGATCGAGGGCTCCGGGGAGGCAACGGCCTCCCTGAAGGAGACGATGTGGCTGTGGAGCCTCACGAGCTCTTCCGTTATGTCGGTTCTGTCTGCGATCAGGGCTACCTCCTGCTCGAGGCGGGTCTTGTCCACCATGTCGGCCTTTGATTCGAGGAGTTCATTCAGACGCATCACGAGGCGGTCCCGGTAGAGCTGCACCATGTCCTGTGAGCTGGCTTTCATCTTTTCACGAAGGGAATCCAGGTACTCGGTCCGTGCGCAAATGTCATCCTTGAGGCGTCTGCCTTCATCGGTTTTCATGCGTATGAAAGAATCCAGGGCAACCTTAATACCTTTCCTGACCAAGGTCCACTGTTCTTCGGCATCTCGAATGCTTTCAGACATGACTCCGGGGAGCATGAGGATGTCACGGAAATTCACTTCACCGCCGAAATGCTGGACCATCTGGACCAGATCATTGAAATAGGTCCGCGCCAGGTCCCAGTTGATGGACAGCCTTTCCTGAACGTCCGAGGAAACGATTCTCGACACGCTCAGCTCGACCTTTCCCCTGGCTATCTGCTCATTCACGAGATCCCGGACAGGTATCTCGAGGGCGGACAAATCCTTCGGGAGCCTCACCCGGATGTCCCGGTAGCGGTGATTGACCCCCTTTACCTCGATATGATATCCGTTTTCATCGGCCTGGCCGAATCCTGTCATGCTCCGGGGCATCTCAATTTCTCCTTATAGAGGTTTCTCAATTCGTTAAAGATGCTGATCAGTTCGGGTGAGGCGTAATCCGGATAGGTCCACGGGAGCGCTTGATACGAGTCTTTTTTGTATATGAGGGTGATCTCGGCCCAGATGCCCTTTCTCAGATAGATACGGTGGCTGTATGGTTTCGTCGTAGCAAGACAGATATTTTCCATGCTCAGTATCCCGGGATCGAGGTTTACGGTTCTCTTGCCGCCGGCCTTCAGCATGTCCTCGATTTCATTTGACCTGGTTTTCGCCTCGGGAAGGCAATCCCTCTGCGCGAGGATATCGAAGGCCAACAGGACCCGGTAGAGAGGAGAGCCCATTTCTTCTCTGTAATACGAGGTGAAGCTGAAAGGGATCGGCTCTGATTGGTAACCGGCCCTGCCATAGGTTTCCTTGAGGGCGGCGATCGCTTTATCCGCCATGGCGGAATCGCCGAACAGGACGCTGGAAAAGAGCATGACCTCACAGGGCAGTGCTGGTATACCCACCGGCTTCCTCCCTGCATATCCGGTACAGCTTGTCCCACGGTACGCTTGCAGCACCGACTTCTGCGACGACGAGACCGGCGGCCGTGTTTGCAATGACGGCGGCTTCCCTGGGAGTGGCTCCCGATACGAGCGCCAGGGTGAAGCATGCGATCACCGTATCTCCGGCCCCGGTCACATCATAGACGGCCCTTGCCATGGCAGGGATATCGATCACCTCGTCAAACCTGTCGAACAGGCTCATCCCGTGCTCTCCCCGGGTGACAAGGACCATATCGCAGGGAAGGGTCGTCTTGATTCTGCGGGCCGCCGTGAGAATGTCATCGTATGATTCTATCTTGATGCCTGCACCGAAGCTCAGTTCTTTCGTATTGGGGGTGATGACGTCCACATTTCTGTAGAAGGAGAAGTTCCTCTCCTTGGGGTCCACGCAGACGAGCATGCCGCTTTCCTTCTTCATCGCGACCAACTCTTCGATGAGCTCCCTGCTCACGACACCCTTTGCATAATCGGATATGATGACGGCGTCGATCGAGCCGGCGGTGCCCCGTACCGAAGCGATGAGCTGATTCCTCAGGCCTTCTGTTATGAAGGTTCTGTCTTCCCGGTCGAGCCTGGCAATCTGCTGGGTATGAGCGATGATGCGGGTCTTTACGGTCGTTCCCTTCCGGGGATCCGTCAGGATGTGATCGGATGGGACGCCGATCTCCCTGAGGATGGAGAGGAGGATATCGCCTTGTGCATCGCTCCCTTTCACCCCGCCCATGAAGACCGATGCGCCGAGGCTCAGGAGGTTGTTGGCGACGTTGCCTGCGCCTCCGAGCTTGAACTTCTCCTCCTGCACATCGACCACGGGCACCGGGGCCTCGGGCGATATCCTTTCGACCTTGCCCCAGATATAATGGTCAAGCATGAGATCCCCGATGACCATCACGGTCTTTTTCTTCATGCCCTCGAAAATGGATTCCAGTTTGCCTTCCTCGATCATCAGCATTTGGTCACTATGAGAAATATACGATTAGTTGTCAAGAAAAAGAGCATTTACGAAATATTGGGCATTGAACGGCTGGAGATCATCCATATCTTCTCCGATGCCGATATATCGGATCGGAATTTCAAATTCGTTGGCAATCCCCACGATAACGCCGCCTTTCGATGATCCGTCGAGCTTCGTCATGGCGATGCCGGTTATGCCCAGCGCATTGTCGAACTGCCTGGTCTGCTCGATGGCATTCTGCCCGATGGTGGCATCGAGCACGATGAGGATCTCGTGGGGCGCGCCGGTGAGCTTTTTATCCAGAACGCGCTTGGTCTTCTTGAGCTCTTCCATGAGGTTTTCTTTGGTATGAAGTCTTCCGGCCGTATCGATGATCAATACGTCATGACCCCTCGACATGGCAGCCTGAAGCCCGTCGAATGCGACAGACGACGGATCGGCCCCCTCGTGGGATTTGACGAAATCCGCACCGACCCGGCCTGCCCAGTGTTCGAGCTGCTCGATGGCGGCTGCACGGTAGGTGTCCCCCGAGGCTATGATCACGGATTTGCCCTCGCTCTTGAGCCGGTGTGCGATCTTGGCGATGGTGGTCGTCTTGCCCGAGCCGTTCACGCCGGTAACCATGATGACAAAGGGTTTGACATCTTCGGGTATGGTGAGAGGGTTCTCCCGTTTCTTCAGTATGGCGGAGATCTCTGTCTTGATGGCCTCCATAGCCTGGCCTGCATCGCTGATGCTGTCCGCATTCTTCTGGATGTACTCGAAAATGGAGTACGCGGTCCTCACCCCGATGTCCGTACCCACGAGGGTTTCCTCAAGCTCCGTGAGAAGGCTGCCGTCGATGGCCTTCGACCGTTTGAATACCGAGGATATCCTGTCCACAAAGCCCTTGTGAGTCTTTGAGAGGCCCTTCTCCAGCTTCTCTTTCGGAGAGGGCACAGGTTTCTTCTCCGGTTTGGGGAGCACTTCCTGCTTTGGAGGAGCCTCCAATCTTTCCCGTGGAGGTACATGCTCGGGTATGGCGGGTCTCCTCGGGTGAATACCCGGGATCGGAAGTGCCCATGCATTGCAGAAAATTGCGGCCGTGAGATACGCCCATGAAGGGATGTCGACAGGCTCGATAAAGGGAAGGGCATTCCGGAGGTCTGCAACATATAAATAGAAGAATACGTAGCTTATTAAATAAATAATGTAATCATAGGTACTGAAGCGGTATTTCAACTCGTTCCTCCTTGAGAGAATATGGCTCGTCTTTCCTATCATAGGCGTTTCAAAAGAACAAGGTTAAGGATGTTGAGATTTATTGATAATTCTCGGTAAGTTCGTGTGCGCTGGTTGAGCATCACCCTCAGGATGCATATTTGTGAAATGTGAAATTGGGGTTGACAGGATAAAGGCAAAAATGTACCCTGATAAAGGTTAAAGTTAAACTTTAAGCTATGAGGCAAATACATAACGTTCGAGGAGGAGATCATGATAAAGACGGCCATCACCGAGATGTTCGGTATCAGGTATCCCGTTATCTGCGGAGCAATGATGTGGTTGTGCAAGCCAAGCCTGTGTGCGGCCATATCCAATGCCGGGGGCATGGGGAACCTGACTGCCGCGAATTACGAGACAGAGGATGACTTCAGGAAGGCTATTCGTGAGGTGAGGGAGCTCACGGACAAGCCCTTCATGATCGGGCTTACCCTGCTCCCGTCCATCCGGATAACCGGAGAGCATCACAAGATGTATGCCAGGGTATGTGCCGAGGAAAAGGTTGCGGGCATAGAGGTTTCCGGATCGCCCCTGGACAAGGTTGCGGGGAAAGACGGGGTCGCGATGCTCAAAGATGCAGGGGTGAAGCTCTTCCACAAGGTAGGCTCGGTGCGTCATGCTCTGCACGCCAAAAAGGCCGGATATGATGGGGTTTATGCCGCCGGTTTCGAGGAAGGCGGACATCCCCTGGATGACGATGTCACCACGATGGTTCTCACGCCGAGGATCGTCGATTCTGTAGACCTTCCGGTAGTCACCGTCGGTGGGATCGCCGATGGGAGGTCTCTGGCAGCCGCGCTTACCCTGGGCGCCCAGGGAGTCATGATGGCAAGCAGGTTCATCGCAACTACGGAATGTGAAGTCCATGACAATATAAAAAAGGAGATCATCGCACGGCAGGAGTTCGAGACCACGATGATCTGCAAAAGTCTCGGGCTCCAGGGGAGGGCCCTGAAGAACAGGGTCAGCTCTGATGTGCTCGAGCTCGAGAGGAAGGGCGGGGGTCTGGATCAACTCATCCCATTGATCTCCGGAACGAGGATCAAAGAGGCCTGGGAAAAGGGGCTCGTTGACGATGCCCCTCTCATGGTGGGCCAGTCCATAGGGCACATTCACGGCATCGTGAGCTGCAAAGAGCTCCTCGATACCATGCATGATGAAGCGGTTGCGCATATGAAGAGGGCAATGAGCCTCGTCCAGTAAGTTGCCTAAGAATACAGGGGATGAAAGCCCTTGCGTCCTTGGCAGGTCTGCCTGGAAGATCAAAGAAAAAAACGGACGGATCACGAAGATCCGTCCGTTTCGCTTTCACTGTTTGACGCTTACGCTTCAGCCGGAGCAGATGACTTTTTCGTCGTTTT
>ENA-UPSM01007036-UPSM01007036.1-activated-sludge-metagenome-genome-assembly--contig:-NODE-7036-length-10198-cov-5.839594_pt1 | contig 10198 bp, 8 predicted proteins | sample MGYA00238181_ERZ773283 | MGnify/ENA primary metagenome ERZ773283 (study PRJEB29023, sample SAMN05720199) | activated sludge metagenome | isolation source: Anaerobic digester | place: Japan... | reverse complement strand
GCCAACGTCGGGCCTCGTCGCTCCGGCAACCGCCGGGAGCGCTTGACCAACCCCGCTCGTTCTGTCCCGCGAAGGAGCGCGATCTGCACGCTTTCGCGGGACAGAACGAGCGGAACGCTGTAGTCAGGTGGCGGTCGTGACCAGGCCGAGGTCGGTCCAGCGATGGAGGCTCGGGTGGTTGGGCACGACCCGAACGGCGAAGCCCATCGAGCCGGGGTGGTCACACGTGAGCGTGCCCCGGTAGAGGGCACGGCGCCCGTCGTGGGGATCGTCGCCCGAGTGGGTCATCTCCACGAACGGCGCATCGGTGATCGAACCCTCGTGGTCGACCTCGCCCACGACCACGGCGACCGAGACGTCCGACGGGGCGATGCCGTTGAGGAAGACCGAGGCTTCGATCGTGATTTCCTCGTCGACGTGGGAGTCGACGGGCGGTTCGAGGTTGGCGACGTGCACCCCCGGCCAGCAGTCGCGCATGTAGGACTTCCATGCGGCGAGCTCGCGGGCGGCCTTGGCGTCGTCGGCGGTGAGCTCGGCGGCTCGGGCCGCTGCCGGCACGTAGTGGTTGAGCGTGTAGTCGCGAACCATGCGCCCGGCCTGGAACTGCGGGGCGAGCGCCTCGATGCACGACGCCATGCGTGACGTCCAGCCCGTCGGCACTCCGTTGCCGTCGCGGTCGTAGAAGAGCGGGATGACCTCGTTCTCGATGATCTCGTAGAGCCAGGTGGACTCGACGCGGTCACGCTCGAACCCGTCAGCGGCCGAGTGATCGGTCGTCGGGATGGCCCAGCCGACATCGGGGGTGAACGCCTCGTCCCACCAGCCGTCGCGCACGGAGAGGTTCAGCACACCGTTCAGCGCCGCCTTCATGCCGCTGGTGCCGCACGCCTCCATGGGACGCAGGGGAGTGTTGAGCCAGACGTCGACACCGCGGGTGAGCATGCGCCCCGCATCGAGGTCGTAGTCCTCGAGGAACACCACGCGCTGGCGCAGCTCGGGGTCGTTGCCCATGTGGGCGACGGCACGGAGGAACTGCTTGCCGGGGTCGTCGGCGGGGTGCGCCTTGCCGGCGAACACGAGCTGGAGGGGGCGGTCGGCCGACAGGAGGAGCCGTCGCAGGCGCTCGTAGTCGGTCAGGAGCAGGGTCGCGCGCTTGTAGGTCGCGAATCGCCGGGCGAAGCCGATCGTGAGCACGTTCGGGTCGAGCATCTGGTCGATCCAGGCGAGGTCGGTCTCGCCACCGTCGGAACCGGTGCGGCTCGTCGCCGAGCGGGCCCGCTTGCGGAGGAACTCGACGAGTGCGGCGCGTCCCGCGGAACGGGCCGCCCACAGCGAGGCGTCGGACGCCGAGTGCACGGCGCGGAAGCGCTCCTTGCCGGCCAGCTGCCAGTCGTCGCCGACGGTGTCGACGAGGATCTTGTCGATGTCGTCGGCCATGAACGTGGGCGCGTGGACACCGTTGGTCACCGCACCGATCGGCACGTCATCGACCTCGACGCCAGGCCACAACGGGGAGAACATGCGGCGGCTGACGTCGCCGTGAAGGATCGAGACCCCGTTCGCGTCGCCGCACAGCCGCAGGCTCATGTGCGCCAGGTTGAACACGTCGGGGTCGCCGCCGGGCTCGTCGCCCAGGGCCAGGAGGGTGGCCATCGGCACTCCCGTGGCGTCGCACCACCAGCCGAAGTAGCGCTCGACGAGTTCGTGCGTGAAGCGGTCGATGCCGGCCGGCACCGGCGTATGCGTGGTGAACAGCATGGAGGGACGCACGGCCTCGACGGCTTCGGCGAAGTTCATCGAGTGCTCGGTCATCGCGACCCGGATGCGCTCGAGTGTGAGGAAGCCGGCGTGGCCCTCGTTCAGGTGGAAGACGTCGGGCGCGAACCCGAGCGCCCGCAGCGCTCGGTGGCCGCCGACCCCAAGCAGAAGCTCCTGACGGATGCGTTCCTCGGAACCACCGCCGTACAGTCGGTCGTTGACGAGCTGATCGGGGCCGGCCTCTCCGGGCACGTGGGTGTCGAGCAGGTACAGCTCGTTGGGACCCACTCGGGCCTTCCAGATCGCGGCGACGACGTCGTCGGTGCCGATGCGCAAGGACACCTGCAGGTCGTCGACCTTGGTGAGCGCGAGCTCGGTCGGATGCTGCCAGGGGAAGCGCTCGTGCTGCTGGCCCTCCCTGTCGATCATCTGGCGGAAGTAGCCCGACCGGTAGAAGAGGCCAACACCGATGATCGGCACGTGGAGGTCGGCGGCGGCCTTGAGGTGGTCGCCGGCGAGGACGCCGAGGCCACCGGAGTACTGCGGCACGGATGCTGCGAGCCCGAACTCGGGGGAGAAGTACGCGACGGTGGGCAGGCCGGTTTCGCCACCGACGGTGTCGGCCCACGCCGGCTCGGCCAACTCGGCGGTCAGGGTGGCGAGGAGATCATCGGCGCGGGCAACGAACGCCGCGTCGGCGGCCAGCTCGGCCAGACGTGTGCCGCTGCACCGGTTGAGGACGCCCAGGGGATCGAGGCCGCTGACGAGGACGCCGGGTGGGTCGACGTGCTGGAACAACGATCGAACCCGGGGGTCGAACAACCAGCCGAGGTTCTGGGAGATGGTGGCGAGCGACTGCAACTGGGCCGGCACTCGGGGGACGACGGTGAAAGTGTGATTCGCTTTGATGCGGTTCACCCTAGCGGCGAGGTTGTGAACATCAGCCGAGGTGGACGCGACGATTCGGTCACGGTTACGCGCGTGGAGCGGGCTCCAAAGTCGACCCATTGGGTCGGGATTCGGTAGCCTCGCCGCTCTATGGCCTACGGACTTTCCCATCTCGATGCGCTCGAGGCCGAGTCGATTCACATCTTCCGCGAGGTCGCCGCCGAGTTCGAGCGGCCGGTGCTGCTGTTCAGCGGCGGCAAGGACTCCATCGTCATGCTGCGGCTCGCCGAGAAGGCGTTCTGGCCGTGCAAGTTGCCGTTCCCGGTGATGCACGTCGACACCGGCCACAACTTCCCCGAGGTGATCGAGTTCCGCGACCGGCGCGTCGCCGAACTGGGGGCGCGCCTCGTGATCGCCTCGGTGCAGGCCGACATCGACGCCGGCCGAGCCGTCGACCAGACCGGCGCCCGGGCCTCGCGCAACCAGATCCAGACGGTGTCGCTGCTGCGTGAGATCGAGGAGAACCGCTTCGACGCGGCCTTCGGCGGCGCCCGCCGCGACGAGGAGAAGGCGCGGGCCAAGGAGCGCGTGTTCAGCTTCCGTGACGACTTCGGTCAGTGGGACCCGAAGAACCAGCGGCCCGAGGTGTGGAACCTCTACAACGGTCGCCACCGCCCCGGCGAACACATCCGCATCTTCCCCTTGAGCAACTGGACCGAGCTCGACATCTGGCAGTACATCGGCCGGGAGTCCATCGACATCCCGTCGATCTACTTCGCCCACGACCGTGAGGTGTACCTGCGCGACGGCATGTGGCTCGCCACGAACCCGTGGTCGTCGTTGCTCGAGGGCGAGGTGCCCGAGATCCGCCGTGTCCGGTACCGCACCGTGGGCGACGCGACGTACACGGGCGCCGTCGACTCGAACGCGTCCACCGTCGACGAGATCATCGACGAGATCGCGTCGACCCGGCTCACCGAGCGCGGGGCGACCCGCGCCGACGACCGGGCGTCGGAAGCGGCCATGGAGGATCGAAAGCGTGAGGGCTACTTCTGATGAGTGACACATCCCCGAACCAGCCGACGGCAGGATGCGACGAATACGGGACGACCGACGACCGCACCCAGCCGCTCGGCGACATGGAGATGCTGCGACTCGCGACTGCGGGAAGCGTCGACGACGGCAAGTCCACGCTCATCGGGCGGCTGCTCTACGACTCGAAGTCGATCTTCACCGATCAGCTCGAAGCGGTCGAGGCGTCGAGCGAGCAGATGGGTGCCGAGTACACGAACCTGGCGCTGCTCACCGACGGTCTTCGCGCCGAGCGTGAGCAAGGCATCACGATCGACGTCGCCTACCGGTACTTCGCCACGCCGCGCCGGAAGTTCATCATCGCCGATACGCCCGGTCACATTCAGTACACGCGCAACATGGTCACCGGCGCGTCGACGGCCGACGTGGCGATCGTGCTGATCGACGCTCGCAAGGGTGTGCTCGAACAGTCGCGTCGCCACGCGTTCATCGCGTCGCTGCTTCGCATCCCGCACCTCGTGCTCGCGGTCAACAAGATGGATCTCGTCGGCTACTCCGAGGAACGGTTCGACGAGATCAAGACCGAGTTCCGCAACTTCGCCGCGAAGCTCGATGTCGGTGATCTCACGTTCATCCCCGTCTCGGCGTTGCACGGCGACAACGTCGTCAATCGGTCCGAGAACATGCCCTGGTACCAGGGCACGTCGCTGCTGCACCACCTCGAAGAGGTGCACATCGCGTCCGATCGCAACCTGATCGATGCCAGGTTCCCGGTGCAGTACGTGCTACGTCCGCAGAACGACGAGCACCACGACTACCGCGGCTACGCGGGCAATGTCGTCGGCGGGGTCTTCAAGCCGGGTGACGACGTCGTCGCGTTGCCGTCGGGGCTGCCCACGAAGATTCGCCGGATCGACACGATCGACGGGCCCGTCGCCGAGGCGTTCGCCCCCATGGCCGTCACGCTCCTGCTCGAGGACGACATCGACATCAGTCGAGGCGACATGATCTGCCGGCCCAACAACCAGCCGACGTCGGGTCAGGACATCGAAGCGATGGTCTGTTGGATGACCGAGCAGTCCCAGCTCGCACCGGGCGCCAAACTCGCGATCAAGCACACGACCCGCTCCGGCCGTGCGCTCGTGAAGGGCCTGCAGTACCGGCTCGACATCAACACCCTGCACCGTGACGAGAGCGCCACGTCGCTGGCGCTCAACGAGATCGGCCGGGTGACGTTGCGCACCACGACGCCGTTGTTCTTCGACGAGTACCGGCGTAACCGTCAGACGGGCTCGTTCATCCTGATCGACGAGGCGACCAACAACACCGTCGCCGCCGGCATGATCATCGGAGCGGCATCGTGACCGAGCCGGCGACCGGGGCCACCAACGTCACGTGGCACCCGTCGAGCGGCACCCGCGAGGAGCGCTGGGAGGCGCTCGGCCAACGCGGCGCGGTCGTGTGGTTCACGGGCCTGTCGGGTTCGGGGAAGTCGACCGTGGCCGTCGAGGTCGAGGCGCAGCTCGTCGCGGCGCAACAGGTGGCGGTGCTGCTCGACGGCGACAACCTCCGCCACGGTCTCAACGCCGACCTCGGGTTCTCCGACGACGACCGCAACGAGAACATTCGACGCGTCGGGGAGGTTTCGCTGCTGTTCGCCGAGGCCGGTGCCGTCGCCCTCGTTCCGGTCATCTCGCCGTTCCGCAAGAGCCGCAACGCCGTGCGTCATCTCGTCGAGCGCAATGGCCTGCGCTTCGTCGAGGTCTTCGTCGATACGCCGCTCGACGTGTGCGAGGAACGCGACCCGAAGGGGCTCTACGTCAAGGCGCGGGCCGGCGAGATCAGCAACTTCACCGGCATCGACTCGCCGTACGAAGCGCCGCTCAGCCCCGAGCTGACGTTGACTCCCACCGATGGTGATCCCGCCTCACAGGCGGCGCTGGTGGTGGCGACGCTCGTCTGAGCGGGCCCTGGCTCGGCCAGCGGGGCTGGCCGACCGGTCGGGTCGTGTTACGCGCTCTGGGCTTCGGCGGACTCGGCGGCGAGCTTCTTCGCCCGCTCGGCCGCTGCGGCGTTGGCGGCTTGGCGACGGTAGTCGGTGCCGACCTCGGCCTCACCGAACGGGTTGCCCGCTTCCTCGTAACAGGCCTGGTGGAAGTGCTCCACGCGGTTCCACTTTCCCGACACGTAGATGTTGCAGATGACCTGCTTGTTGCGAACCTTCGCCTGGAACTTGACCCGCTCACCGCAGTGCGAGCAATCCACGCTGCTCCCGGCCTCGACATCGCGGACGACGGCGCGACTCTTGCGAGTGGCGGCGCTGGTCTTGGTCGCGCGGGAGGTCTTGGGTGCGGAGGAGGTGGTTGCCGGGGTCTTCGTTGCCATGCCCAAGGTGATCGGGATGATGGAACAGTGACCTGAGAAATCGGGTCCGGGCGAACCCACCGGCATGGGAAGAATCCCCCGAACGGCTCAATTTCTCCTCAAAAGCTCAAGCGACGGGCGTGCCTCACCGGTTCTGTCCTGCAGAATCGCCCGTGGAGGGGCCGATCTGCAGGACAGAACGGGTGCCGCGGGCTAACGAGAAAGTGGCTTGTACTTGATGCGATGCGGAGTGGTGGAGTCGGTACCGAACTCCTTGCGCCGGAACGCCTCGTAGTCGCTGAAGTTGCCCTCGAACCAGCGGACCACCGAGTCGCCCTCGAAGGCGATCATGTGGGTCGCGAGACGGTCCATGAACCAACGATCGTGGCTGATGACCACCGCACAGCCCGGGTAGGCCTCGAGCGCTTCCTCGAGGGCACGCAGCGTGTCGACGTCGAGGTCGTTGGTCGGCTCGTCGAGCAGCAACACGTTGCCGCCGGTGCGCAGGATGCGGGCGAGGTGGACGCGGTTGCGCTCGCCGCCCGAGAGCACCCCGACGGTCTTCTGTTGATCGGGGCCCTTGAAGTTGAACGACGCACAGTAGGAACGGCCGTGCACCTCACGGTTGCCGAGGCGGATCACGTCGTGACCGCCGGTGATGGCCTCGTAGACCGTCCAGTCGTCCTGCAGTACATCGCGGGACTGGTCGACGTACGCGAGGTCGACCGTCTCGCCGATGCGCATCGAGCCGCTGTCGGGCTGCTCCTGACCGGTGATCATCTTGAACAGCGTCGACTTGCCCGCGCCGTTGGCCCCGATGACACCGACGATGCCGGCCTTGGGGAGCTTGAAGCTGAGATCGTCGATCAGGAGGCGGTCGCCGAAGCCCTTGCTGACGTGGTCGGCCTCGATGACAACGTCGCCGAGCCGCTTGCCCGGCGGGATGATGATCTCGAGCTTGTTCTCGTCGACCCGTGACGCCTCGGCCTCGGCCTGCAGCTCCTCGTACTTCGCGAGACGAGCCTTGCCCTTTGCCTGTCGTGCCTTGGGAGAGCTTCGGACCCACTCGAGTTCCTTCTCGAGCATGCGCTTACGGGCCTCGTCCTTCTTGCCCTCGATGGCCATGCGCTTCTGCTTCTGCTCGAGCCACCCCGAGTAGTTGCCCTCGTAGGGGTAGGTGCGGCCGCGCTCGACCTCGAGAATCCACTGCGCCACGTTGTCGAGGAAGTAGCGATCGTGGGTGATGGCGATGACGGTGCCGGCGTAGTCGGCGAGGAAGCGCTCCAGCCATGCGACCGACTCGGCGTCGAGGTGGTTGGTGGGCTCGTCGAGCAGCAGGAGATCGGGTGCGCTCAGGAGCAACCGGCACAAGGCAACCCGGCGCTTCTCTCCACCCGACAGGCTCGACACCTCGGCGTCGGCGGGGGGACAGCGCAGCGCGTCCATCGCGATCTCGACGTTGCGTTCGAGGTTCCACGCGTCGGCGGCGGTGATCTTGTCCTCGAGCTCGGCCTGCATCGCGCCGACCTTCTCGTAGTCGGCGTCGGGCTCACCCCACATCGCCATGACCTCGTTGTAGCGAACGATCAGATCGCGCACGGCACCGACGCCGTCCATGACGTTGCCGATGACGTCCTTGCTGTCGTCGAGGTGCGGTTCCTGCTCGAGCATGCCGACCGTGAAGCCGGGCGTGAGGCGGGCCTCGCCGGTGTACTCGGTGTCGATGCCGGCCATGATCTTGAGGATCGAGGACTTGCCCGCACCGTTGCCACCGATGACACCGATCTTGGCTCCCGGGAAGAACGAGAGCGTCACCTCTTTGAGGATGTCGCGGTCGGGCGGGTAGAACCGGCTGACCTTGTGCATGGTGTAGATGTACTGGGCACTCATGGCGAGCGAGGCTAGTCGCTGGGGTCTGGACCTCCTGCCGAGGCGCTCAGCGCGCGACGCCCCCCGACTCCGTCAGTCGTCCCGGAAAACTGCGAAGGACCCGGCGATGACGCCGGGTCCTGATCGCAACGATCCAGATGGATCTACTTCTTGGCGGCGGCCTTCTTCGCTGGCGCCTTCTTGGCCGGTGCCTTCTTGGCGGGGGCCTTGGCCGGTGCCTTTGCGGGCGCCTTCTTCGCGGGGGCCTTTGCCGGAGCCTTCTTCGCCGGTGCCTTCGTGGCTGGGGCCTTCTTGGCGGGCGCCTTCGTGGCTGGGGCCTTCTTGGCCGGAGCCTTTGCCGGGGCCTTCTTGGCCGGTGCTTTCTTTGCGGGCGCTTTCTTTGCGGGCGCCTTTTTGGCTGGTGCCTTCGTTGCCAACGTTGCCTCCTCGGCGGGCTGGGAAGTTGATTGCTTGTCTAGCAGTCCGGTTGAAGATGACTGAGGATTCCTCGACCGTGTCGAGGGCCGTCGTCGGCTCCTACCGGGGGTCCCACCTTCGGACGTCGTCGCAACGTCGTCCACGGGCGTCGACGTTGCGACCCCCTCGGTAGCTCCGTGCAGCGCCAGGTCGATCCCTCGGTGTGAGGTGTCGAAGGACTGCACGACGAAGGAACGCACATCACCCATGTTGAGCACCTCGCGGGGGCTTCGGGGTGGGGGCGTTCCCATCGCTTTGAGCGGCACGTAGCAGCGGGCGTCGCCCACCATCACATACGCGCCATGAGAACTGAACTCGACGACCTCACCCTCGACGATGCCGCCGATGGGGTACTCCGTGACGAACTGCACGAACGGCAGCGAGTCGTTGATCGGAGGTCGGGTCGCAGACTTCAACTTCGGCCGGGGGCCGGGAGGAGGAGAGGTGGGCACGGGCATCGGCTGCGATGCCGCGGGCGAGGACTTGGCGCCGCCGCGGCCACCGCGCTTGCGCGTGGTCGCGGGTGCATCGCCGCCGGACTTCCGGCTCGATGTCGTCGTGTCGTCGGCTGCCGCCTTGTCACCGGATCGCGACCGCGGCGTGCGCGTCGTGTTGCCCGATGGCGTGGTGGTCTTCTGCTTCGACTCGCGGACGGCGCGTCGACTGACCGGCCCGCGCACCGGCGTGCGATTGACGAAGACCCAGCCGATCGGAGGCACCGGCTTGCCCCCGACGAGACGGCCCTCGTCGAAGAGCCAGTCGAAGGTGCCGTGGAACTCCTGGAACGAATCGTTCGAGAAGACGTTGGCGCCGGCCTTGTCGGCGATCTGCAGAATGAACGCGTCGCCGCGTCCGATTGCGCCTGCGGGCGGGGTGACGAGGTCGCCGTCGAGGATCGCCTGCTCGAAGCGGGCGCTCTCGGACGGGTCGATGCGATGACCGAACGTCGCGTCGACGACGACGATCACGTGATCGTGCGGTCGTTCGGCGATGAAGGCGGTGACGGCTTCGTCGAGTTGTTGGAGGTTCGGGACGGTTCGGCCTTCGGTGGCGATGTTCGATCCGTCGACGACGAGTGTGGTGTCGGTCATGGGGTTGTTGACTCAGTGAAGCAGGTCGGGAAGTGAAGACGGCGGATCGTCGTAGTGTGCGGGCGATGTTCGACGCAGTGTTCTTCGACTTCGGTGGTGTGATTCTCTCTTCGCCTTTCGAGGCGTTCGCAGTCTATGAGCAACGGGTGGGCCTTCCACCGGATGCTGTCCGCACGATCAATGCGACGAACCCCGACGACAACGCGTGGGCGCGATTCGAGCGGAGTGAGATCGACGTCGCGGAGTTCGTCGCGACCTTCGAACGCGAGGCGCTCGAGCTCGGTTTCGAGTTGAGCGGCGCCGACGTGTTGGCATGCCTCGACGGCGAGCTACGCCCGGAAATGGTTGATGTCGTGCGACGTTGTAGCGCTGACTACACAACCGCGTTGCTCACGAACAACGTCGTCACGATGGATGCGGCAAACCTCGGTGCGAACTCGGCGGGCCACCATGCCTTCGGCGACGTGCTGTCGGTCTTCGACGTCATCGTCGAGTCGTCGGTCGTCGGCAGGCGGAAGCCACAGCCGGAGTTCTACGAACTCGCCTGCGAGCTCGCGGACGTTGAACCGTCGCGCGTCGTGTTCCTCGATGACCTCGGCATCAACCTCAAGCCGGCACGCGCCATGGGCATGACGACGATCAAGGTCGGCACCGACTTCGGTGCCGCCATCGTCGAACTCGAGCAGCACCTGGGCATCGCGCTCCGCTGACCTCACTGG
>ENA-UPSM01007029-UPSM01007029.1-activated-sludge-metagenome-genome-assembly--contig:-NODE-7029-length-10207-cov-6.856087_pt1 | contig 10207 bp, 5 predicted proteins | sample MGYA00238181_ERZ773283 | MGnify/ENA primary metagenome ERZ773283 (study PRJEB29023, sample SAMN05720199) | activated sludge metagenome | isolation source: Anaerobic digester | place: Japan... | reverse complement strand
AAAAGCAGTTGCTTCTGGTGCAGTGAAAACCGGAACTCAAGCAAAATCAGCAATTAATAAAGCTCAAGGGGCTGCTCAAGCTGCAAAAGAATCGGGGAAAAGCCAGGCAGGCGCGGTTATGGGTTCCTTGGCTGGTTCTGCAAAAGATAGTGTAAAATCTGGTATGCATGGACTAGCACGAAGTTTGACTCGCGGGAAGAGTAGTACTGGTGGAGGTGGTGCTTCAGGCGGATCTGGCAATCAAGAAAAACCAGAACCTACTAAAAATCTGAATAATCGCTATTCGACACTTGAAAGACGAAATGCCTCAAATGAAAATGGAAACAGAAAGACTGGCAAAGAATTTGGTGCTGAATCTAAGCAAATGGGTTATGACCGATATATGAATAACCAGCAAGCAAAGACAGAAACAGCAAATCAAAAAGCAGCAGCGGATTGGAAAGCTCAAATACAGAACAAAGCAAAACCCGAGGAAGAACCAAAGCGTTATGATGGTGGAACTCCATTAGGACAGAACATACCACAAAGAAATACCGGTGAGGATAAATAGAGAAATTTGTAAGTATTGAATAGTCATAATACTAAAAATAATTATGGCAGGACGAAGTCAGCTTTGTTATTTCGTGTATATGAGCTACCGTCAAAGGTGAAGAATTGAACATTATTACCCACGACAACGCCAACGGAATAACCAACGCCAAAGACAGACGAAGCGCCTGCAGGCAGGACGAAATCAGCTTTGTTATTTCGTGTATATGAGCTACCGTCAAAGGTGAAGAATTGAACATTATTACCCACGACAACGCCAACGGAATAACCAACGCCAAAGACAGACGAAGCGCCTGCAGGCAGGACGAAATCAGCTTTGTTATTTCGTGTTAAGGAGAGGCCTGTTTGTACGTCTAGGGGAAAGCTTTGAATTTGATTATTGTTTATTCTGCCCATCATGAAAAGTGACCCAAAAACCTCACCAGCAAAGCTGGACAATCCCATTACGCAGAGAATTACAACAAGGAAAGTTTTTTTCGCTTTCATACTCAACTCCATCATATGAATAAGTATATCACCGAATTTTAAGAAATCAGATACTATCCTATCGGTATATCTCATTACGATGACCGATATCCAAAACAAGAATTACAAGATAATCGTCATCAATATGACAGATTATTCGATACTTACCGACACGATAACGCCAAAGACCTGTGAGATCTCCTGTTAAAGACTTGCCTTTACGACGTGGATTGTCGGTTGTACGAAGCTCATTCTCAACGAAGTTGAATATAGCCTTTTGCCATTGCGGATCAATTTTCTTGAGGCTCTTTTCCGCTTTGCTGGTTATTTCAACTGTCCAGGCCAAGGTCTTTCCACACTTCGTCTATAGGGCGAGAATTACGGCCTTCCGCAACATATTCCCGATAAGCAGCTTCGCCTGCGTAGTAGTCTTCCAAGTCCTCAATCTTTTCAAGGATTGCTTGGGTAGCGTAAAAGGTTTTTGTACGGCCTGTCTTTTTTGCAAGAGCAGTGAGACGCTCCTCAATTTCCTGGGGTAAACGAAGTGCAAGCATAATACCTCCTATTGCTATACAAATATAGCATATGAGTAATGAGAAATCAAGCACGATCGGAAAAAAGAGATTTAAACAGTCTAATCGGACAAACCATACATCAATCCAAAAGGAGAAATGATTTTATGAAGCAAAGCGGAAAAATGTCGAGCACTGGAGGCGAGCATGGCAAGTCATCATAAGAAGACGGTGTATCAAGACATCCCCATTGAAAACCCGATGAAGCGAAATGAAAAGCTTTATTGCGATCTGATTGCGAAAGAAAGCAAGGGAAAGAAAGAATGGCTCATAGTCGCCACAGTAGAAGCGCTTGTTATCATCGTTCTTACCTGCTTTATCGGGTATGCGGTAAACCTTCCAAAAAAGATACCCGTAGTCATTACAGTACTCCCTTGGGGGGAAGCAAAATACGTTGGGGATGTATCAAGCTACTCGTATGAAACAATGAATATTCCTGAAAGTGCCTATGTGTATCAGGTAGAGACATTCATACAGAACTTGAGGACGTTACCAAATGATGGAGAAGTTTTAACACAGAATATTACCTCTCTGTACAATATGATAACTCCGGCCGCAGAAAGCAAAATGACACCGGAAATAAGAGAAGATAATCCATTCAAATTTATTGGTGTCAAGAAAAGAATCGTTACTATTGAATCAACGATTCGAGTGTCAGGAAGTACTTATCAAGTCGATTACATCGAAACCCAGACTGGCCGGGAATCGGGCGCAAGACGATATCGGGCTCTTGTTACAACTGTTCGGAAAACACCACCGAAGAAAGCGGAGAAGCTTAATCCCTTAGGTATATACATCAACGACTATAACATTACTGAAATCTACAAGGAGTATGGTAAATGAGAAAATTGTCCGGCATAATCATGGGTCTTGTTATTGTCACTTCTATTGTGACGCTTATGGTCTCCTGTAAAACGGTTGATCTTGAACCTCGTCCAGAAGTTACCAAAGGTGAAATCCCTGAACAAGAGCCGCCAACAGAAGAAGAAGTTGCCATTGAAGAACTGAAGGCTTCAATAGATGTACAAAGTCAGATTGTCTATGTCGAAAAACCGGTATATATCCCGGCTCCTGAGAGTGCTCCCGTCAAACACAAAACAGGTATTGACTCAGTATTGGAATCAACAGAAACCGGGACGGTGAAACCCTCCGATTACTCGCATGCTGCACGTATCTATGACTATGATCCGGATCAGGTCTATGAGGTTTATTGCCAAGTTTTAAGAACAACCGACCTCTACCTTGAACCAGGTGAAGTTGTAATTGATTCTCCCTTTGTTTCAGACTCGGACCGATGGATTATTGGGGCAGGGGTTAATCAGGAGAATGGCACGGTCGTACAACACATTTATGTTAAACCAAAGCAGGCTGGTCTCGATGCAACGCTCATTATAAACACCTCATCCAGAGTTTATCACATTGTCCTGAGGAGCTATAACACGGTGTATATGCCAATGGTCAAATGGCGTTACCAGAATCATGGATTTCCGCAGAAGTATGCCCAGGACATTACCAAGGAAGTAAAAGTGGCAACAGAAATGGATTCTATAGACCCGAAGTATCTGTCCTTTGACTATAAGCTGGTCTTCAATATTTTCCGAAAGCCAAAATGGCTTCCGGAGCGGGTGTATGACGATGGCAAGAAAACGTACATAGTCTTTGATGAGCAGACTCTGCAAATGGAACTACCGGGTATTTTCGAGAACAAAGCTGATGTAGTGAATTATCGTGTGAACGGGAATCTTGTAATAATCGACAAGCTCATTGAAAAGATCACGGTCAAATACAAGAAAGAAAAAATCACCATCGAAAAGAAAAAGGGGTAAGCCATGAGTCAATATGATGATGAAACCGGTCTTGTCCTGTCAGATGAGGAAGAGATTGCCAAGGAAGCAGCCCTTGAAGATGAAATGGAAGAAGTTGATGACAATTCAATCAATGAAGAAGAAGTAGAAGAGCGTCCTGAACAGAAAGTACCGCGTATAAACAAAAAGCGGATCCTTCTGGTTGTGGCAGCTCTTGCATCCCTTATAGTCATTGTCTCCATAATTCGACCCGATGAGAAAAAAAGCAAAAAGAAGAGTGATAATGTCGCCTCAGAACTTACGGTTCCCGATTTCTCAACGTCTCCACAACCGTATGAAAAGCCCACGGAACCACCTGTAGTTCCGCCGGCGGATCCGGTGCCTGCATATATTCCGCCTGCAGAAACGGTGAAAAAACAAGCTCCAGTACAACGAAGCGGATCCAGAGTGCCGAATGAGGACGAGATGAATGCTCACTCTTCAGCAATTATTCCCCAGGTTCAAGGGCGTCTGCTTGGACAAGGTATGCAAGGGGGTAGTGGAGAATCAGCGGATCCGTATACACAAGCGTTATCAGCGCTTGGAGTACGGCCGCCCATGAGTCAGGATGAGTACACTGCAAGCCGTCTTGCCACTCTTGGTGTTCAAGGCGGGGGAGGTGTGTCCGGCCTCGGACAATCAGGGGGAGCGATGAGCTACAACGAGCAGAATATGCAGGACAATAAACAGTCCTTTTATGCCTCCGGACGTAACGATGAGGCAACAGGTGGCTTTATTGGCTCCGATACTCTCTGGAACGGGTCTATTATTCCTGGAGTACTCATAACGGGAATCAATACCGACCTTCCCGGAGATATACAAGCTCGGGTTACAGAGAACATCTATGATTCTCTCACCGGAAAGAAGCTCCTCATTCCTCAAGGGAGCGTGCTTATTGCCTCTTATAACTCATCCGTTTCCTTCGCGCAAAAGCGCGTTCAGATTGCATGGAATACATTGATTCGGCCGGATGGGTATCAGTTGTCTCTTGGAAATATGAATGGAGTAGATGCGGAAGGATACTCGGGAACACAAGGGAAGGTTGATGAACACCTGTTCCAGTATGTGAAGGCGGCCGGAATCATATCGGCATTTACAACACTTAACGGTGAGTTTGCGTCCTCGATGGCAACAACCGACAATCAATCGGCACAGAATCTTATTGCTGCGAATCAAAATGTTGTAAACCAGCTCGGGGCAAATATCATCGAGCGAACTATGAATATTCAGCCGACGCTTACCGTTAAAAGCGGCACAAAGATCAACATCATGTTGAACAAGAATATCCGTTTGCCGCCTGTAGACGATTACCCGGTAAAGGCAGCGTATAGAAGATGATTTTTTTACAGTTTTGTAACGATAGATAACTCATCGTAACCACTCAACTTAAAATTAGCTATTCACCAAAAAATCACAAACCACAATGGATGAATGAGAGGAAAAAATCTCGTTCAGCTAGATCATACCAAAAGGAGTAATCAGTATGCGTAGAAACTATGCCCTGGGTATTGGCGCATTTGCGTTGATACTCGCACTCATGGCTGCATCATGCAGTCTGTTTGCGGGAGGATCCAGTGAAAGCGTCAAAGTAGAATCACTGTCATTCTCGAGAACGACGCTTTCTCTGGGAATAGGCGGGATTGAATATCTTCAGTTAACCATCAAACCCGCAGATGCCAAAAAGAATGCGAAGGTATCGTACTCGTATGATGACACAGTAATTTCTGTAGAAGCCGATTCATCTGGAGCGACCGTATCAGGATTAAGAAATGGAAGCACTGTTCTTCTTGCGAAAGCAGGGAAACATTCTGCAGCCTGTGTTATCGAAGTTACTGGAATAGACCCAGTAGCTGAAAGGGCACCATATATTTCAACAACAACACCTGTTGTAGAAATCGAAGCTGGTACTACAAAGAAGATTATAGTCTCCCTTTCTCAAGGCTCCTCCTCCGAAATGTCCCGTTTTAACTGGAGTATAGACAAATCAAGTATTGCGACGGTTGAAGCTTCAGGACAGAACGGTGTGATTACTGCCCGGCAAAACGGTGTCGCTCGTATAACCGTGACGCATCCTACCTGTACCTATCCTCTTGAAATTCTTGTGTTCGTGAAGCCTGATAACGAAAAGGCAGTATATCTCACAACAAGTCAGAATATCATTTCTCTTGTACGAGATGGAGCAAAGAAGAATATCTCTGTATCGTTGGTGAACGGGGAAGATGCAGGACAAAATGGCTTTACATGGGAAGTTATCAACAGCGCGGAAAGCAGTCCTTCTGTAATAAGCCTTATGGCAAACGGAACAAATGCAGAAATAAGTCCAATGCAAGATGGCCGCGCAGTTATACGTGTAAGTCATCCAAAAGCCATGTATCCCCTTGATATAAAGGTTCGGGTAGTAACGCTCATCGAGAACGTCTATATCGATGCTGCGTCAACACGTGTTGCAGTCTCTGGAACTATACCTACAAACTTCTCTGTAAGTCTTAAAGGCTCTAACCGTGTAAATGAAGCGAATCCAGCCGACTTTATCTGGTCTATTGAAAATCCTGATTTGTGCGATATATCCGCTTACCAGAATGAAGTAGTTATTACCGGGAAAAGAAACGGGATAACAAAGTTGTATGTATCACATCCAGCCGCAAAATACCCGAAAGAAGTTATGGTTTTTGTACAAGACCAGACAGAAGGGGCCGTGCATACTGGCGCCTACATTACAACAACCCAGAATTATATCCGTACAAAGGTTGGTATGGATGAAACGGAGTTGTTGGCAACACTCATTGGTGGAGACCCTGGCGACGAAGCTAATTTTGTATGGTCGGTAGACAACCCTGAAATAATATCTTTACGAACAACAAACGGAACAACCGGCATAAAAGCTAATAGGAGCATCATGCAAAAGCGTGTAGACGGAACAGCATACATCGAGCCGCTTAAGGAGGGAACTGCGGTAATCTACCTGTCTCATCCAAAAATTCTTACACCAACCGAAGTACTTGTCAAAGTATATCCTGAATATGCTTCCTTCGAAGAGCCGCTTGTCATTCAGGGTGAATCAATTATAGGTCTCGTGCGTGGAACAAACTATACTACTACCGTTCATCTTCAAGGAAATGCAACTGCAACAGATGAGGCAGGCTTGTCCTGGAAAAGTGAGAATAACAGCGTAGTAACTGTCTCCGGATCAGGAAGGGAACAGCTCATCACAGCAACGGGAAATGGACAGACCTTTGTTGTTATCGAACATCCAAGAGCTGCAAATCCAAAAAAGATTCTTTGCTATGTTGCCGAGACAGCTGAAGAACTTGAAATAATGAGGATCCTGTACTCTGAGAAAACTTATTACAACCTTGTTACGGGGACTTCTGCACATATTTATCTGTCCGGATTGAATATCACATCTGAAGAGATGGACACAGTCCAGTGGAAAACAAGTAATCCGGCCGTTGCAACAATCTCGAGAGGCGATGGCAGCGGCGTTGGAGAAATATCAGCAATCGCAAGTGGTACGGCGACAATAACTGCGTCAGTTTCCGGAGTGGTACCAGTACAATTTAATGTTACCGTATACCCTGAAGGTACAGACCTCGGAGTTCTTCCTCCGGCGATTTACTTCACGACTGGGCAGAATGTTGTACAATTTACAAACCTGAACGCCAATAAAACGGTCTCGGTTACTCCTGTATGTCTTCCCCTTGCGGATTACTCAGGGATCACGTGGATATCAGATCATCCAGAGATTGTTGAAGTCATACCGAACGGGAATACTGCAACGTTCACTTCAAAGGCAAATGGTGAAGCTAAGGTTACTGTCTCGCATCCTAAGTCCGAGAATACGCTTACTATAACAGTCCGAATCGGCGAAGAATATATAATCATCAATCCTAAAGCACCATTTATAACAACAAGTAAAGATGTTGTAGGACTGGTAGCGGGATCTCAAGGGGAGCAGATAACCGCAAAACTTGAGAATGGAACACAGAATACCTTGTTTACATGGGAGATTGATGATACCAGCGTTGCAACAATAAGTCCTCTTGGGGATAAGTGCTTTATTGTTCCAAAGAATCCTGGTCAAGCCCGCCTTACCATCAGACATGCCGATGCAACGTATGATAAAAGCGTGTTGGTTCTTGTAGGGAATACTCTTGCAGATATAGAAGGGATTCCTTTCCTTACCACAAGCCAGAACGTCGTTCGGATGGTTACTGGAACGCAGCAGACTATTTCAATACGTCTTTCTGGAATTGAAGGAGGCTCTGCTGCTGACTATTCATGGAGCGTGGACAATCCTTCGATACTACGAATTATTGATAATGGAAACACCGCTGTAATAACAGGACTGAATGAAGGTGTAGCGCGTCTTGCTATAACGCACAGCGGGTGTGCATATCCGTTAGAAATTACGGTAATTGTCTCGGATACTGCTCTTGATGCAGCGAATTCACCCTATATTACTACAAACCAGAATATCCTCTCGATAGCAAAAGGAGCTGCTTCAAAGTCTCTTTCAGTTACACTAGCAGGAGGACAGGAATCTGATAATGCTGATTTTGCCTGGTCCGTAGACAGAACCGATATCATTCAGCTTACTGCAAACGGTCAAAATGCCGTTGTAAAGGGTCTTGATGTAGGAGAATGTAGGATCCTGGTCTCTCATCCGAAAGCGCAATATCCGTTCCCCATTGTAGTTATGGTAGAAGAGCCCGCTCCTGCATCGAACCTGTATATCAATCCATCCCTGCCCATCGTTTCCATGAAGCCTGCTGACGCAGCACAGAATGTATCGGCGACGTTAGTAGGGGGAACTGCCGAGGATAAGTACGGATTCGTATGGAGTGCTGATAATTACAATGTAATTGACCTTACCTATTCTGCAAATACCGCGATTATCACACCCCGTCAGGAAGGTAAAGCCGAAATAACGATTTCGCACCCCAAAGCCCCCTACGATGCAAAAATCGTTGTTCGTGTCACGGAATATTCCCAATTTGCCTTCTCACAGTCTTCTATGACTATACCAGAAGGAACAACCCAGTTTGTATCAATGCAGGTTCCTGCAATAGAAGGCGGGTATTCCGGCCGGGTAACATATCAAACAGATAATGCCAAAATTGTTACGATAACCGGAACAAACAAGGTCGCTCAGCTTACCGCTCTCGCCTCTGGTACTGCAATTGTGACGGCAACAAGTCCGTCAGGTGCAAAAAGCGAGCTAATGGTATATGTGAAGAAGGCCGCAGAAATGTCGGCTCCGTATATTACCTCTACTACAAATGTATTGTCGATGAAGACAACCGATAGTCAGCGTTCTATTACTGCATCAATTGTTGGGGAGGGAATAACAACTCCCGATCAGTATAACCTGCAGTGGAGTGTAGCTGATCCTGCGATCGCTAGTCTTATTGGTACATCTGGGTCCACCGTGATTGTAAAACCCCTCAAGGCCGGAGAAACAACAATAAAAGTCACACATCCAAAGACAGATACAATCTTTACTATTCATGTATTTGTTGAAGGATCTGTAACCGGTATTTCTCTTAATCGAAGTTATATTTCAACCGAAACCGGGAAAACGCAGGAACTTACTGCGACAATAGATCACGGGACAAGTGCAGATTATCAGAAAATTAATTGGAGTGCTGACAAGATAAACGGAGAAGATATTATTAGCTTGTTGGGCTCCGGTAAAACTGTTGCTATTTATGCCCTAAAAAGCGGCCAAACATCAGTTACCGCAGAGTTTAATGGTAAAGTCGCTAAATGTGAGGTGTTGGTAACAGCATCGCGGCAGCTCAGCTTTGATACTCAATCCATGCGGCTCCAACCGGGACAAACAAAGACCTTCAAGTATGTTCTTGTGCCTACAGATGCTACAATCAACTGGATGACAAACACGAATGATTACATAAGTTATACGGTTGATACTGACACAAAGACAGTGACGGTTACCGGCATAAGCGATGGAAGCTCTTCAGGATCCACTACGAAGCTTACAGGGACTGCTAATGGAATGGTTGCAAGTATAAACATTACTTGCGCTTGGGACTATAATTTTGCACTACAGAAGCCTTCTATAACTGCTGAACCGCGGCCTTACCCGGAAGATCCTAGTAAGTTTATCATCAAGTATAACGTGAATCCGCCAAATGCCAAAATATCATATCTTCTTAATGAAAGCATTGCACAAGTCAACGTAGATACTGGAAAACGGGAGATATATGTTACTCCTACGAAGGAAGGCGCAGCGGTTTTGACGGTAAAAGCAACAAATCCTTATAATAATTATCAGTTTGCAAGTCAGACCTGTAATCTCAATTTCAAATACACAGACTATACTCTCGGAGTGTCGATGATATCTAGAAGCGGAAATTACTCACGCTATGAGGAATCAACAAACCGTATTATTCTGGGAGATGGTGAAGAAGTTGTTTTCAATTTATTTGTTAAGGAGGCAAATGCTGAAGTTGAAATGTCAGACGGCGTATATTCAAAGGGAATCGGTGAGGATAAGGGTGTAACTTCTGGCAAACTCTCCGAAGGACAATATAGATTAACACATCCTACAGACGTAATTGTACAAGAATACAAGATCATAAAGGCGTATATGCCAGTACATTACCTCCAAAGAACATCTTCGGGGACAGGTTCCAATATCACCTATACATATTCTAATCCTGTAACGATAACAAACTGGAAAACAGATATTGTTTGGTGGACTGATGTAGATATGCGCGGATCAAAAGAAGAAGACTATGTTGGCTTAGGATCATT
>ENA-UPSM01007022-UPSM01007022.1-activated-sludge-metagenome-genome-assembly--contig:-NODE-7022-length-10210-cov-6.248744_pt1 | contig 10210 bp, 9 predicted proteins | sample MGYA00238181_ERZ773283 | MGnify/ENA primary metagenome ERZ773283 (study PRJEB29023, sample SAMN05720199) | activated sludge metagenome | isolation source: Anaerobic digester | place: Japan... | reverse complement strand
CGTTTATTTTCCGATTTAACGATTGCAGAAGGCATCACAGGAAAAACAAAATAATCAATAGTATTATTTGCACCATCAACTAACTCCAGAGCAAGCATGTAGTACTCAAAATCATTAGGATAGATCTGATGTAATACACCTCTACCCAGATCTTGAGCCATCTGAGTTACTCGTTTGTTTATTATGTTTAAATCAACACTCATCTATTCTATAAAAATAAAAAATCTTTTTAATAATTTAATCTAAAAATGATTCTTTAGACTCAATTCCATCATAGTCTCCTGGCTCTTTTCCCAACATAGCCGCTTGAAAAGCAGCACTAGCACCAGGTACCATAGTATCAATTAACTGAAACGTACTATAGAGTGCTGAGTAAAGATCAGATAGATATTGATTTGTTTTGTTTAACTGTGTCTTTAATTCCCCACCCAGCACCATCGCTTGTGAACCTTTGTTTATACAGAATTTCTCATCTTGTATATTAGTATTTTTATCTGATTCTATATTAACCACTCCTCCACTACGTATGTTAAGAGTGGCATCTCGTGCTGAGTTTGTAATAGAAATATTTAACTGACTAATCTCACCACCATCTACGGAAAGACTCAATATGCCTTGTCTGGCATCGCCGGAGATGATTACACTACTACCTTGAAAAATTTTTCTTATATAGAATGTTCCTTCTTTTAACAGCTGCGACTCATCTTCTTTAGATAACACACCAAAGATAATAGGTAAACCACTAAATATATCAGTCAGGAATAACACACAACTCCCTAACTGTTTTGAAGTCTGAGGAAATTCAATTCGTTGAATAGCTTCTCTGGTTATATAACACTCATGAATCACACCACCTCCTCGTTCAACCAGGATTGAAACACGTTCTCGACGATAACATTGTTCTACAAACAATGTACGATCTACATCCGGTGGAACAATAATATAACCATATTGTATTCCAACGAAAGCCTGTGTTGACTGTATAGGTAAAGGTCTATTCATATAATTGTCGTCTTTGTAAAAAGAAATCAAACGCTACACGGTCTGTGCCAAAAGATGCTTTGACTGTGTTCTTGGCTATTTTTATTTTTGTCTCACCAGTAGCCCCTGCAGCCTCTGCCTCCTCACTTGTACTAAACACACGAAGTTTTTGTATTAATACATTACGTATGACATCTAATTTCACGGGACTCCAGTAATTAATTTCTTTATTTAGAGATTCTATCCACTTGCCTTTGATGTATTCAATATACATACCACGACTCACATTGAGTGTTGTCCTGCCTTCTACTCGTTCTCCCATGGCCGTGAATGAATTAGTGACGGACTCTACATAAAATAATCGATTACCTACTTTAACCCATGTCTTTGCTTTGATTCTTCGATCACGTCGTAGTGTGATAGTTCCTGTCTCAGTGAAAGGTAAATAACAAAAACTCTCAATAACGTAAAGAAAATCTTCAATGACTTTCTGTTTGAACTCATCTCTGTTTTCTACTATGGTTTCCCCTACTAAAGCTCGATTAGAAATGTAATTATCTACTACTTTCAATTGTTTATTACCAAATGCTTCTGCTATCTCAGGAAAATAAACCACAGGGACATAAGCCAGTGCTATACTATTACTACTACCCAGAAACATATTGCGAGGATCTATTTCAAACCATGTGTAAAAAGTAGTACTCCAACTGGTATCTAATTCTTCTATATCACGCAAGTTGACATCAATGTAATCTATACTGTCCAGAATACTCAGTATAGCATTTCGTGTGAAAGGTGGTGTACGAGCAATGAATACGAATTTGTCCCCATATGTATCTCCAAAGAACTCTACAAAGGGACGTTGACAAAAAGATTCTACTACGCTTTGTAAATTACTGTTAGGATTAGAAATCTGACTGTTAGCAATACGTCGGTCATCAATCTGTTCATCAACCAGTACATCTACAATTTGCCAGATGCCTGAGACAAGATTCCATTCTAATTGATCTTTGTTCTCTCCTGCAATCCTCAATACTTGTGTTCGACGACCTCCAAGGCCGGCTCCTTCCCTTTCATTGCCAGCACCTCGATCATCATAACTGTTAAACAACTCATCATTACAAACTCCAAGATTAGTAAGTTGATTAACCACAAAAGCTAATGAATTGCGTATAGATTGCATCTTATAAAGAAGCAAGTAATCAAAAGTACCTTTCAAGAAAGTACGTTTGAACCATTTATTTGTATCTTGTGTATCGAAAAACAAAGCTTCTGAGTTCTCTGTAAATAATAGAGGAAAGAAATAACTACCATCTTCAATCAATAGTTTAGTAAGATCACGTCCTGTTACTTCGACGGTCATATCTACTGTGCCAGGGTTGAATTTACAATTGACATTATCTACCAAACCTATCATATCATAGACTTTGCCAGGCAGATTAGAAGAAGATATAATGTCTGTTTCATTAGCTACGACCCGATCTGCAACTGTTTCCATTGCCAATCGTTCAAAACGAATGAAAAAAATATCATTTTGTTGAATCACTTGTTGAAACCAAGGAGTAAGAAATCGTTCCGGCTCTCTTCCTTCCAGGTTTATATAATCCCATACACTCCATTGTTCGGAACTCTTATCTATATTTACTCTATCTATCAGCTCGTCATTCATTGGAATAGCACGATTAGATACTGCTTGTAAAGAAATAGTAAAAGTATTTTGAGTGCCATTGACAGTAGTAGTACAACTTTCTACATATTTAGTCAAATCTAACAATGTGTTCCCGTTTTGACTGGCTGCACGTGACCATACCCAGACAGAAATGTCATAATTACGTAATTCTACATCATCTAACTTAGAAACCTTGCGGAAAGCAGGCGTGAATCCTTCATTACGTAATAAATTAAGATAATGCCCATAGAAAGCAGAAAAAGAAGAAATATCCTTTACAAAAAGATTTCTGCCGGTAAGAATTGTTAATTCCATATCTAAAGTTCCTTTTGGTAGCAGAAGGACAGTGCCTGCACGTACCAAAGAAAGTCTTCGGCTGGCCATGTTATTAGCTTCCTTTTGAAGATCCGTATGAGAATAATGTTCTACTATACGATCAAAATTTGATTTTTCATCCGGTATGTCTGTTCCATATGAGAGTAGTTTTGAGAGATTGCCCTTAAAACCACCAAATATAGCCAGTGGACTGGAAACAATTTCCTCCAACGTGGTATCGTATGATATGTAATAAAATTCGTATTCCATCTCTATGGTAGTCCAGGGCTACCCAACCGATATAATATTAAATGCCATATCTTTTCAAGTTTTGAATTAGTCTCAGCAGCTTTAGCAAGTTGGTCACCTTGAAATTTCTCAATCGTCCTATATTGACTAATGATCCAATCATCTACTTTCTTGATTCCTTCCCCTATACCTTCAAGAGCATTTATGACTGTACTAACAAATTGTTGTGTTCCACCGGTAAACCCTTTTATCTCAAAGCCTCCTGCCCAACTCGCTGTGGCTTTCTCAATAGCTCCAAACAACTCAGAAGCTTGTTTCACATAATCTCTCTCCGGCTCTTTCTTGAAAGACTGTTGAATAAACATCTCCGGAGTAATAGTTGATTGTGCCATCTGATTAGCTAAGTTAGCAGATACTCCGAAGACATTCATCAATGTACGTGCATACATCTCTCCTCCACCAGTCATCGTGCGTAGCTGATTCAACATGTTTATCACATATTGTGGGTTCTGCCAGGGTGTCTCCATAGCCATCTGCATCTGCCACAAGGAAGCGCCTGGCATCGCACGTTCCATAGCAGAAAATTGCAAAGCCTGTATAGCCGGATTAGTTGATTGTTGTAACCCCTGTCGCATCGCACTATAAACAATATTCAAAGGTTCTCCTGTAAGCCCAAATGCTCTTCCTACTGTTGAAATAGATTGTGCTATCATTTCTGTATCTACTCTACCCGTAGCTCGCATCATCGCCGTCGCCTCTGAAGTGAAAGTTTGTAATATCTCCGGCAATAAAGCTATGCTTTGATTAGTATTACGGAGGTAAGTATCAAAATAAGAAATAACAGGTATTATGTTGCCTCCACCATAACGTTCTACTCCTAACAATCCGGTAGTGGTCTGACGAGGTAGTCCGAGAGCTTGCTCAGCAGCAAGAATGTTTAACGCATTTCCTCTCATCGTTCCTCCAGCAGCACGATACAGCTGAGCATATTGTTGAAAATATTCACTGGGACGCAATCCTAACTCGGACAACCCCATACCACCCGCTGCTTGTACTGCACCACGAGTTCCCATAAGTGTTGTGCCCATCAGACGAGCATAATCTCTCATTGCAGGCTCCATAGTCATAGCTCCCTGGATAGTTTTCGAGATAAGTATTCCTCCCACAGCTCCTAACATACCTAGTGGAGCCATCAGGCTGCCTAGCCCTCCTGTTATCATTCCTCCCACGCTACCTGCCCCTAAAACACGAGGCAACGCTTCTGAAATAGTCTCACTAAGTCGTTCTGTCTTACGTTGTGCTGTGAGTTGCTCTGTTGACCATTGTTTTAACAATCGGTTAATATCTTTTAACTGTTGTTCACTTAGACGAGCTTCTGCACGAGCTTCATTTATCAACGCCTCCTGTGACCTGCCTTCAGGTAACTTACCCGCACGTGCCAATTCTCGAATTTCTGTGATGTTAGATTCACGTGTCTCACGAATAGATTGACGCTCTAACTCAATACGACGCTCTAACAATCGTATCTGATCTTGAAGACTCTTTGCCTGCGTCTGTGCCTGACGAATATACTCATCAGCCTGTTCCCTGACAACTCTGTTGTATTGTTCCTGTGCACGCAACGCTTGCGTGTTATCCACAGTCATTCGTATTGAAGCTTCTTCTTGTGGCATTATTTATCGTCTAACTTACTTAAATCCATGCTTTCAAAATCTCGAATATCATCTTCTATACTTCGTACCTCTTTTTGTTCATCGAGCCAATCCCCTCTTTTGTATTCCCTGTTTTTTATCTCTTTGTCAATCGTTTCCTTATAGAATTGATCTTCACACCATTCGATGTACATATCTAAAAATGAAACAACCCTATGCTCCGGTGAATTGAAAGCTACATTATGCTTTTCCCTCCACCATCGGTCAATAGGGTATGTTACATTCCATCGAAGTATAAATTCTTTTATGTCATCCTTTGTAAAAGACTTGTTTCTGATGAAAATGTGTGAATTATTTTCATTGAAAGCCATATCACCTGACTATTTGCCATTTTCACCACGAAATAGTTTTAACCAATCATTCCACCAGGGCAAAAATTGATTGACATAAATGTCTCGTAACTCTTTATAATCCTCAATATAGAGTTTTCGTACATCTTCACATTTTATGTCTTTCATCAATTCCGGACAGAGTATAGAGAAATGAGACTGTATATCTATTATCATTAACGATTCTTGTGCTGACAATGTGTTTGTCCTTATCATCTCACTATAATAACCTCCAGAGAGGATTATTTTCATACGTTCTATGTCAATCATATCCCCTGGTGTAGGAACCTTGATAACATAAGTGTTTCCTTCTACTTCAAGTTTTAATTCATTCATAACTAATATTAATTTACTTCACAATTAAGAATTATTAAATATAACCGGTGTCAAGTAACGTCCTGTAATGTTTGTACCGGAAATCTGACCCTCTGTGATGTCAAATGCTTGTGAATCGGGAAAGAAATCTCGTACAACAGCGATTGTCTCTCCTTCATTATCCACTTCTGTGACCACATTGTTTACCTCTGTCAATTTCTTCTTTTTGTACATGTGAATTTGACAGGGTTGTTCACCAAGGATCAACGTATCAATAAATTCTTTGACTGAGCCTGATCGATTGACAAGAGCCTGTACCTCAGGACGTTTCAGCGAAATGAAAAAGAAATCAGCCGTCAACTGACAAGTATAACCCGTTGCAGGTACCTCTTGTAGTGTAAGATTACTAATTCCTTTGACCTCACCTCGTTGTATATTCTCCGTACAACGTACATTTCTCATAAACCCACTAGCATAACCATTAATCTTAATGACTGCTTTTGGTGCTGTTAGCACTTTTTGTTCCATATCTATACCATTTTAATTAATTAAATTATTCAATCATAAATCCTGTGAAGAATATCTTATCTATCTCATTATTGATTACAATTCCATATGTAACCCAGTAAGAGTCTTCCCGACGACTAACTGTTACATCTCGAAACGACAATATAAGATTATCTTGAGAAGCAGTAGCTACTTTAGTTTCGAGAAATGCTTCTGTCCAGTTCTTAACATAAGCAGCAGATAAAGTGTTACGATTGACCCCCTGGGGTTGTCCAAGTAATTGTAATTTTGCATTTATCGTCAAATCATGATTCAACTGTGTCACAATTCTCATCACCTGAATCGAGTAAGAAGTACCATCAGGATTAATCAGATTGGCATTATTTTGTAAAGAATTAACTCCTTTTAGACAGACAAAGTCACCAAAGTCAGTGTCAAAATAAGTAGTTAAAATGCCTGACCGGAGAGCTTGTTCTCGCTGTCGCTCAGTCAAGTTGTGTACCAATCCTTCAATACCGATGGTCTTGTTTGTGATAGGCACTTGAGGTAACAATCCACAAAGCCGTCCAAGAATGTATGCTGCATGAACTTGAGCATCCCAATTCCTAAATCCCGTTGGATGTGCATGCGAAACTTTCTTTACCCCACCATGTACTACTATCACACGTTCACTGTTGAAATACTCAGCAACAGCCTTTGAAGAATCAGATGTTTGATAGAATTCAGTATCATCATATCCTGCTCCATAAACTAAATACTTCATGTATTTAGCTTCTGTTTGAATATGACTTACAATTTTACCTACTTCTACAGAATTGAATTCATCTATACCGTACTTGTCGGAAAGGATAAATACATAATCGAGGTCTTTCACTTGTTCAAGTACAAGGTCAAGATTTGGCGTAGTGTAACTTTCTGTACCTCCCACTGCAAGATGATTGCCTGGTGTGATATCACCAGAAGAGACTGTTCCTTCACCTTCAACTTGTGATGAAGAATCAAGTGCAAAATATTGATTAAATACTTTATTAGTACGTGCAAAATCAATTAATGTTTGAATATTATCAAATTCCACTGTTTTACAAAGCATCACTGGAACAGTGTTGTCACCAGGTATCTCATCATAGATGAGTTCTGCACCAATCGGCTGACCATAGTAATAGTATTGACTATCATCAGGATAAGCACCTCGATAAGCACCTACCCAAAACTTCATTACCCACTTGGAAGAATCTTCTATACCAGGCTCTAACGTATAAGCATAACCCTTAGTAAGCAAATCATTGCTTTCTACTCCATTGCCTATCACTCCTTCATCACGCACTTTAACTTTAAAAGTTCCACCTGCCGCAGTAGAGAATGTCATAACGGCAGCTACTGTAGTTGCAGCCTTTACATGATAAAGACGACTTACTCCAGGCTCTGTACGACAGGGTTTAAACAAAGGTTCTGCAAGTTTCCAGAACTTACCACCTTTGAGAAACGCACGATAATCATAAATATTATCAAAAACATATACTGCATCAGCTCCATGAGCTAATTCACCATCAATGCCGGCACCTCCTCCCCAACCAGCACCAAGTCCTGTGTCTATTATTAATACTGTACCATAATCGGCAGTAAGAGGTGCATTCTTTATACCACTTTTAATAGTGGAATAAGCACCAGGAAGTATTACCTTTCGTCCATCAAAAATAAATTCAGTTGCCATTCTTAATCAGTTATCTGAAGTCTTCAAATTTCTGTAAATAAAAATAAAAAATCTTTTTAAAAATTAAAGTATTCTCTCCTGACGAAATAAATGTAACCAGTTTATTTTCGTCTTTTGCTCTCCTTTGTATCGTTTTAAAACATGAGCTCGTGTAGTGCCAACAAGTCGAAATTCATTACAGATTTGTTCTACATCTATTAACTTTTCAACCTTATCACTCCCTCGCCTTACTGATTTAGTTGCCATAAATATATGCTTGAAATCATATCAAATTTTTACAACAATTCACTACCAATTCCTTTATTATCATAGTATATCGTAGGTTTGTCAAACTCAACTTTCGTAATCAACTGTTGAGGAGTAGTCAATCGAGGCACTTGTTTCACATATTGCACATCTACAAGAATGGTTTTGATAAACAAGGGTTCTGGCATCGTTTCATGTCGAGCCACAAGTTCTTTACCCGTAATTGAAACATCAACAAAATATTCCATAAAAGTATCAACTACGCTTACCAGTGCCGCCCATAATACTTCATAAACCAAAATCGTTTCCAAGACATTTGGTGAAGTAATCACATATTCAAACGTTGAACTCGATCCACGAAACAATTTCTCTACAACAGTACCATCCTTATTTGTATAAAACTCATCAGTATCCATACCAAAACCAATAGTGTTTACTCCTTTCATTACTTCATTAGGTTGATGTACGTAGATGGTAGGAAGTGTGGTTATGCCAAGATCAAACCCCATACGAGTTTGGATCTGACGAGGTGAATTACCAGACTGAGTGAAGATATTTACTCCTTGTTCATAGAAATCATAATCGCCCAGAAAAGAGCCTTTTAATACCCGATATAAAAAAGACTCACTTGGTTGCAGTGAACAAGCTTCATAATCTTCTTTAATCAGTGACAATAAAGCATCAAGTATCTTTTTTATTTTTGTTACTGGTATAAACATTCCTCGAAATTGTAAATTTTAATGTTTCCTTGATTCTAATTCTTTCAATTTTTTCTCAGCAAACTTTCGAACATATTCATTTTCATCTCTAATCCCTATTTTAAGAATTTCTTCTGTGACATTAGGATTATTCATAGCAACTACACGAACATACTCACTTTCATCTTTAGCACCTAATTTAAGAATTTCTTCAGGAGTATTAGGATTATCCATGACTTCTCGACGAACCCTCCATTCTGGATCTTTCACACCTTGTCTAAGCATTTCCTCAGGAGTGTTAGGATTCTTCATAACTTCTCGACGGACAACCCACTCTTTATCCTGTGCACCTATCTTGAGGATTTCAGGAGTGGCATTACGATTATGCATAGCAGCCCGGCGAACCCGGTAATTTCGATCCTTTGCACCTATCTTGAGGATTTCAGGGGTAGCTTTGGGATCATACATAGCAGACTGGCGAACTTCTGGATCTTTATTCTTAGCATCCTCTAAAAGCTTCTCTCCTGCTTTCTTCTTCTCTTTAACAGCTATACTCACCGCATGATGGACAGGACTTCCACTACGTATAAGAGCTTTGACATGATTAATAACTTCCTCATCATCTCCTAATCCTAGTTTATCCAAGCGAGATTGCCATCCCTCAACTTCCTTTTTTGTTTTCTTCTCATCTCCATACTTTTGACCTACCCGACCAAGCTTTCGGTTTTCAGGAATGTCTTTGTAAACTCCTGAACGGGCTTTATTGAAGATTTCTTCAGAAATCAGTCCTGCATCGAAAGCCTTCTGTAAAGTTTTCTTTGATTCTAATTCTTTTAATCGCTCTTCAGCAGTATGTCTGACTAGTTTTTCATCATCCTGTACACCTATCAAAAGAATATCTCGAGGAGCCTTAGGATTCTGCATAACTGCTCGACGAATTGCCCAATCTTCATCCTTAGCACCTTGTCTAAGCATTTCCTCAGGAGTGTTAGGATTTCCCATAACAGCTGCACGAACATCTCCTTTTCTATCTTCTATACCTATCTTAAGAATTTCAGGGGTAGCATTAGGATTATTCATAACATACCAACGAACTTGCCAATCTTTACTTTTAACACCCATCTTGAGAATTTCAGGGGTAGCATTAGGATTCCACATAGCAAATCGACGAACTTCTGAATCTTCATCCTGTGCTCCTATCTTGAGGATTTCTGGAGTTGCTTTAGGATTATTCATAGCCGCTAGACGAACCTCTGGATCTTTACTCTTGGCAGCTTCTAAAAGTTTCTTTTCTTCTTCAGAAGATGCTTTCTTTTTTTTCCCTACCTTCTCTTCTTCCATTTTCTTGCTACCATAGCGTTGTCCTACCCTACCTAATTTCCGGTTCTCAGGAATATCTTTATAGACACCTGAACGTGCTTTTTCAAGTATATCTTCAATAGCTTTCTCTTCATCTTGATCCTCTCCATCTTTCCATG
>ENA-UPSM01007009-UPSM01007009.1-activated-sludge-metagenome-genome-assembly--contig:-NODE-7009-length-10228-cov-4.280350_pt1 | contig 10228 bp, 6 predicted proteins | sample MGYA00238181_ERZ773283 | MGnify/ENA primary metagenome ERZ773283 (study PRJEB29023, sample SAMN05720199) | activated sludge metagenome | isolation source: Anaerobic digester | place: Japan... | reverse complement strand
TATATTCGCATCGTAAGGATCACCATTCCACCTAATAAACCCTCCTCGCTCAATCTTGAATGGCTTGTTGATTACGTTCTGCATCGTGAAGAGATATTTCCCCGACTCAATTTCGTAGTTACCGAACATTTTTAAATCTTCGGCAGGACTAATCGTCATCGTAATATTTCCCTTCCCATTCCCTTCAATAACGTCACCAATCTTCGAGTCGAACACGAGATACATGTAGGCATCAGTAGTCATTTCGAAGTCCATATTAAGCTCTATTCCGCTAAAATCGGGACCATTATCTTTTTCAGTTTTTGCAATGGAATCACTACTTACGAAAGTGATGAAGTTACTCTTACTTACCTCTTCAGGATTATTCAACGGAATGTAAATACGAGTTCCTTTCTCCGATTTCAATCCGATATTCATGGTGATATAATCGAGATAACCTTTAATACTTAATGTACCAGATGCATACGCCACTCCGTAATACAAATCATTATCCGCCAGAGTTGTATTCAGCACTTGCGCATTCTTGGCGTTGATATCGATATCAAAATACCAATTCGTAAGATTATCATGAAAAATCTTTCCGCTGACAGTCGATTTATTGCCTTTTACATCATTTAACGTGACTTTATTAAAGCTGATGAACTTAGGAGTTAACTCTACTTCCGTTGAGAAGCTGTACGATGTTTTAAGGTAATCAACCATGAAGTTTGCTTTCTGCAAAATAGCTTTACCTGTCAGCAATGGTTTCTTAGCTGTACCTGTTAACATCAAATTTGCGCTCGCAATTCCACTTATATTCGAAGCAAGTCCTTCAAGATAATGACTAAACGACTGCAAATAGGTCTTCTGTAAATCGATTTTAAAATTCAACTCATCATCTTTCTCTTTGATGAGATATTGACCAATCACCGAGATATTTTTATCGCCTCCGCGAGTAACAATAGCATTCACATCCACTACTCCGTCTTTACCATTGAAGTTCGACGTTAGTACAGCATCACCTAATGTATCGTTATACCACCTTAATGTTTCGATTTGTAAATCGGCGGTTATAGCAGGACGTTTCAATAAGGAAGAAATTCGTGCAGTACCATTGGTCTTTCCCCCGATATTTATATCGTACAATTTCAATAAATCATTGAGGTTCCCTGATTCAAAATCTTTGAACTCAACCAACATTCGACCGGTAGTATCTTTTGATGCAATCCCCTCTAAATTCAAATGCTGCACCCCACTTGCCAAATTAATATCATTCAACAATACACCGCTCGAATCAATCAAAATATAGTTATGATCATCGATAGTCCAATCTTGTCCGTCGAGACGCAATATTTCAGGCACTAACTTTATAGTTGTATAGCCGGTTTGAAGGAATTGAGTATCGAAGCGAACTCTAGCTTGCGACTTCAAACTATCAGCTCCTTCTAAGCTCATAGTGATGCTTGCGGTATCGTGACGAGTAATTCCATTGAGCTTTAAATTGTCGATCGTTAACTCATCGGCAAACGAAATCTCTTGAATGCTTGTGCGTAGATCGAGTCCGTTAGCGCCCGTAGTTCCTGCAATACTGATATTACTGAAATTTGCTGTTTCAATCCCGATTTGATCAGACTTAAACAACAAAGAGAAATTATCGGTATTAGAGTTAATTGCTCCCTCAACGGTAGTTCCTTTTGCGATAGAAAGTGTAGGGTAAAAAATATCGAACAGCTGCTGCGTTCGCTTTACTTCTGCCCTGAATGTAATGTCCTGGTCTTTCGGTACGACCTTAGGTGCTTTGAAAGTCGCCGGAATATATTTCGAGATAATTTGTCGTGTGGCAGCCGGCAAATCGGTGAGCGTATATTTTCCCACCACTTGAGCGTCGGCAAAATCAGATTCAAAATTCAACTCGCGCCTTCCTTCAATCTTCGATTCTAAAAACACTCTATCACTGCGCACTTCTTTGTCATTCTCGCGATAAACTACATCTTCTAATTGAATTGTTCCTTCTGCATTATCGATATTATTCCCCATCATATTGATGGCTACTTCAGCCGAAAATTCGGCCGAAGGATCACGCTTCAATAAATTTAACTTCGCTAAGCGAGCTTTACGAATAGACGAATTGAAATTATAGATTGGTAATTCGGGACGCAAGTCAACTTCGCCTTCAAAGTCCATATCGAGATTAGGATCTGATATAGCGAGTTCTCCTGTAAACAACTTCTTAGCAAGATGTCCGTTGAGACGAATATTACTATAATTATATTTATATAATTGAATCTGACTTACCTCACCTTCGAGGTTGGCTTCTATATTGTTCAGTTCAAATCCATGTCCATCGACTTTCGTTTTCAAGCTCACCTTACCTAAATCGGGATTAAGGTTCCATAATTTACCCATATCAAAATCGAACAAGGTCAGTTTACCTGAATAACTCGTTTTACGATCTACGGGATCTATCTTCAAGTTAATATCCGATGAAAGGAATCCAAGTTCTGTTGTTGTATTTCCGTAAGCCACGAAGTCGTTGTAGAATCCATTGAACTTGCCCTTAAAGTGCACCTCACCTAACGACGATAAATTATCGGGAAGCTTAACCAATTGTATGCTATCGAAAGGATAGGCAGGTAATGTTTCGATCTGCTCCTTCTTCAAACATAAATCGGCGACATCCAACTCCATGTACGTCTCATCGAAATTCGGGAGTCCTGTCATCGAAGCATTTCCCTTGAAATAGAGATCATCAGAATATCGCAAAGAAAGATCTTTCACTTTAAAACGATCAACAGTACCTCGAGCACTTCCACTGAAAACGATGGTTCGATCGATATGAAACAGCTCTTCAGCAAAATACTGTAAGTCGGTAAAAGAAAGTTTACTCTCTGTAAAGTCGCCTTTCCATCGAACCTTCTCGATAAAATCCTCGAAATCGCTAAAATGATCATAATCGAATTTAGCATTGGCAGCAACATCACTATACGGTGAAAGAATCTTCATTTTGTTCACTGTCATGCTGCCGGGAATAACATGCAGATCGCCTGAGAATGCATTCAACACAAATCCGCTCTTCTCAACGCACGACAACTTTTCGATTGTAAAGTCGATTGTGTCAGCCACCGGAACAAGATCGGTAATATGCAAATTCAGTTTCGTGAGTTTCACATCATCCCAATCGATACGACGATGTTTAGTTATAGGATACTTCTCATCGCGATAAGTCAAGGTATTATTTAGCAACTTCACATTTTCAATTTTCACCGCCCACGGATGCTTTGAAGGAGTAGTATCGGAGTCGGACGGAGAGAAATAGCGAATGATGAAATCGAGATTATACTCACGAGGATTTTTATAGTGAACGATACCGATACGAGCATTATTGATGTTCGCTTCTTGGATAAACAGCTGATGTTTCGAAATGCTGATACGCGATAAAGAGACTGTCAATTCCGGAGCAAAGAGCAAAGTATCCTTACGTTGATCGGCTATAAATACATCGGTTAAGGCAATACTTTTGAAAAATTTGATGTCGATACTACCTATGCGCACATCCGTTTTCAGCTCATCACTCAAGTAACCGGCCGCCTTCTGCACCACCCATGTCTGCACGGATGGAATACGCACAAGGGTACGAACTGCCACAAAAAGGAGCAATAAAGAACCGGCTATAATGAGCAATATGTTACGTAAACGCTTGATAATTACTTGATTTTTACTTTATAACGTGCAAATTGACAGACTATTGGTGAAGTAAGGGTGAAAAGTAGAAAAAGTATCACTGCATCTTTTAACTTTGCACCCTTCTTATGAACAAAAAACCTGTTTATATATTGGGCATTGAGTCCTCTTGCGACGAGACATCGGCAGCGATATCTTGCAATGGGACGATACTTTCGAACATAATAGCAGGTCAGGAAGTGCATGAACGATTTGGTGGTGTTGTTCCTGAATTGGCATCAAGAGCGCATCAGCAACAAATAATCCCAGTTGTAGATGCAGCACTTTCAGAGGCAAAGGTAGCAAAAGAAGACTTAGCGGCGGTAGCATTTACGAGAGGACCCGGATTAATAGGTTCACTCTTGGTAGGAACATCGTTTGCAAAAGCATTTGCTATGAGTTTAAACATCCCATTGATAGAAGTCAACCATATGCAAGCGCATGTGATCGGCAATTTTGCTGCTCGTGAGGGACAAGAGATTATTGCGCCTGAGTTTCCATTTTTATGCCTGACGGTATCAGGGGGACATACACAGATAGTGAAAGTAGAAAGCTATTTGAAGATGGAGATCATCGGACAAACCATTGATGATGCTGCTGGCGAGGCTTTCGACAAAGTAGCGAAAATGTTGAACCTACCCTACCCCGGTGGTCCGGAAGTAGACAAGATGGCGGCGATAGGCAATCCGAAAGCCTTTAAATTCCCGGTATCGGATATGCCCGGACTAAACTACAGCTTCAGTGGATTCAAGACTTCAGTACTTTACTTCTTACAAAAGCAACGACAACAACAAGCCGATTTTGCTGAAGCGAATATGGCGGATATATGTGCATCGGCTCAATATACGATCATCACAATCTTGCTGAAAAAGTTGACGCAAGCGGTAGCAGAAACAGGCATTAAAAACATCGCTATTGCAGGAGGAGTTTCCGCCAACAAAGGACTCCGCAAAGCGTTGATGGAAAAGCAAGAAACATCGGGATGGAAAGTCCACATTCCCGCCTTCGAATACTGCACCGACAATGCCGGCATGATAGCACTTTACGGCTATTACAAATGGCAAGCCAAAGAATTTGCAGGGCTGGATATTGCGCCTACGGCGAGGTATGGGTTTTGAGGAAAGATGTTAGATAATAGATAATAGATATTAGATGTTAGATGTTTGATAATAGATGTTTGATAATAGATGTTTGATAATAGATGTTTGATATTTGATGTTAAGTAAATTACAACTACTCCAATGATTTCTTTGGGTTTTCCATCAATTTACGGTTATATTTATTGAGCATAGCTTGAATATAATTCAATTCGCTTATAAGCATCGACGTAACTTCTTTATCAAGCAATTCAAGCTCCCTAACTAGGATCAACTGGGTTTCCAATTCATAGCTAGATCCTAAAGCTATGTCAAAAAATCGAGACACTTCACGTGTTGATTTACGAGAACATCCTTCAGCGATATTAGAACAAATAGATACGGAAGATCTTTTCATTTGCGAAATTAATCCGTACTGCTCGATTTCGACAATTCCAATTATAATTGGATAAAGTTTAACCGCATATGCGATGCTTACTTTCCAAACTAGCAGGCTTCTAAAATTAATCATCTTTTTCGGGCGAAAATATGTAGAAAACCTACAATTATCCGATAATAAATAATTACAAACGACTAAACACGGATCACAAAAAAATCAAAGGATTACACATTCATCTCAATTTGCAACTCCAAAATCTATGTCAATAAATAACATCTAATCTACGACACATAACAGATTACAACCTACCTTGAACCATAATTTATCTAACATCAAATATCTGTTTTCGATCCAATTGGCATATCGCGAACATCTAACATCTAAAATCCAACATCTAATATCTTCCGGAAATATCCACCCCCACCTGTTAACAAATCGATTTTTCGCAACAAATTTCACTCTTTCAAATAACTACATTAGCTTTATTCAAACTATCCGCAAACAACATGGAACAACAAAAAAGCAACAACAGTAAAATACTTCTTGTTTTACTCATTGCATCCTTAGGACTCAACGCTTATCTTTTCACGAGCAAAAGCAATTTGCAAGAATCATCAAAAAATGAAAAAGACAGTTTAATCACTGCCCGCATTGATGTTGAAAAAGAGCTTAATGAAACTTACACCGAACTGAACCAATACAAAGGCGAGAATGCTCGTATGGACAGCTTATTGGCTGTGGCGAATGTCGACATCGACAAATACAAAGAACGTATCAACGAACTGATCCGCAAAGAAGGCAATAGTGCTTCACTCAACAAAAAGCTAAAAGCTGAGTTGGAAGAATTAAAAGCACTTCGCGACAAATATCTTGAGCAGATTGATGCGTTGATGGTAGAAAACGAACAGTTAAAGAAAGAAAAAACCGATTTAACTGCGAAAGTTGATAATTTAAGTCAGAATTTAGAAAAGACTGTTAGCACTGCATCAGTACTTAGAGCAGAATATGTAAAAGTAAAAGCCTTCAAGAAGCGAAACAACAGTAAATATTCTGAAACAGTGATGGCAAAACGAACCAACAAAATCGAAACTTGCTTTACTGTTCTTGAAAATAAAATCACCAAAGCCGGAAGTAAAACTGTTTACCTACGCATCATCGAACCTAGTGGAAAAGTGATAGGAAGCAGAGCAGAAGGAAGTTCAACATTCCGCAAAACGGGATCAACAGAAGAACTACTATACTCAGTAAGCAAAACCATCGAATACGACAACGCTAACCAGGATATCTGTTTAAACTGGGAAGAAGAAGAAAGAAACTTCGCTGCCGGCAAATACATCATGGAGATTTATGTTGATGGAAATTTGAGTGGAGTTAGCGAAGTGACACTTCGATAATTTGAACATACATCAATTTGAAGATTTGAAAATGTGCTAATTTGAAAATGGGGAGCAAAGCTCTTTAATCATTCCTTAGTGAAACCCCGAAAGGGTGACATTATAGTAACACGAGAACGGCCCAAAAACTCCACACATTATTAACCGAAACCCCGAAGAGGTGACATTTTAGTAACAAGAGTACGACCTATACTCTCCACACATTATACACCGAAACCCCGAAGGGGTGACAATATAATATGAAGGGGGCGAATAGTAACAAAAAACCGCAGCGAAATATCACTGCGGTTTTTTTATTGTATTAGACTGAAACATGTATCATAATCTCAATACTTAACCTCAAAATCCAGTTGCCTTCCTTCTTTAAGTGCCTTCTTATCCATTCCCGAACCGATGCCGGCACCGATACCCATTCCGATTGGAAATCCGATAGCTAAGAATCCCATACTTCCCAAACTCAATCCTAATGAAATACCGATTGGAACACCGAAGGCAGACATACCCAAAACCACCCATAATTTTCGGTAATGGTTAATTGGAACAATCTTATGTTTACTCTCAAGCAACCTAATAATCCTGTTTTCTGATGACTTTATTGCCTTCGAGAAATTACTTTTGGTATCCTTGTATGAATTTAATTCATCGACTTCTTTATCGATTAATTGAATTGTATCAGATGGCAAAATCTTTTTTTCAATCGCATTTAAAAGCATACCAAGTTGTTTATATCGGTTTGATGCTTTTACATCATTGGACAATCCAGTTCTTTCAATCAGTTTTTTCATATTTTCTTTTATTTGCAGGAATACTTAATATTATAAAATCTAATTTCATTTCATAAAACCTATCCCGTTGTAGCCCATCCACAAAACTTAAAGTCTGTTCGTTTTAAGTCCGATTTTTCTAAATCAACATCAAAAGGAACCAAGTAAAACGCAACCATTACCTTCTTTCCTTTTTCAATTTGCTCGTATTTATTCTTGGTTCGTATTAATACATTATCAGGGATATAATAAAGATTTTGGGTCTTATTATCCAATTTGACTAAATACCAATCAAGTTCCTTAGAAATAGTAAGTCTTCTTACAATTTTTCCTGAATTAGGTAAAAATTGGGCAGCCAATTCATTATTAGTGAAGTTTTTAATTTTCAATTCTAAATCAACAACAGAATCGTAATTAATTTGCTCTTTTGAACCCCAATATTTAATAGGAGCCCAATATCCCTTCCTCAAAGAAAATTGGCTTAAATTACCTGACAAAAAGAAAATTAAATAAGCCCCTGAATACACGGATGATAAGAGTGAGTAATTAGCAACTTTTGGACAAAAATTAATTGCCAAAGTTACATATTCAAATAATAGTATACCTGATAAAGAATAAACCAAATAATCAATAAGTTTATCATTATTCAAAGATTTGTCTTTATCGTAAAAATCCGAATGATTAAGAGCATTATTCTTAAATGAATTCCATATAAACATACTTGAAATCATGAAAATCATCGTAAATATACTGAACACATTTGCAGATTTATTAACTAACCAAAAGTCATAAAATCCATGCGCTAGTGAAGCCAAGGCAAAAAAGAAAATGAAATTCAAATAAGGATTTTTGCGTCGTTTATATTTGTTGAGAATGATACCATAAGCGATAACAGATGAATCAAACATATGTGATACAACTGCTGTCATTGCGCGTCCATGAATTATATGAAGACTAGCATCATTAAAATAAATAAGGTTTTCTACAAATGCAAAGCCCAAAGCTGATAAGGAAGCATATTGAATATAATCGAATGGTTCATTAACCTCTTTTGTAAATCGCATCATTAAAAGTAAAGGAACAATTTTCACAAACTCCTCTATAGCACCAATACCAATTACACTGTAAAAAAAGTCATTTATCAATCCACCATTTAGCTTAAATCCAAAAATCAAATTATCAAAATCAGACAAAGGATATGTAAGGAAACTGAATATCATGCCTAATACAACAGTAATGACAATATACTTTGCTTTCTCTATTTCAAATATGTCAAGCTTTCTTAAGTACATTATCCAACTGCACATTATAAAAAAAGCTGCGATAAAACCTGCAAGATTTAAAGAAGAAAATAATCTTTTAAAAAGCATCTCTAAATACTTAAGAGGTTGAAAGGATTTAAAATAGATTGCACGCTCAATTTTTGAAGGAAAATAGTCTCTTGTCATAGGATTTTTCAAAAAGCTATTTAGTTCATCAAATCTTCCTTCATCAAAAAGGAGTTGAATTAGATTAGAGTAAGCTCCATCTAAATTCCCTTTGTTTTCAATTTCCTTCCTATAACATTGTTCGGCCATCTTATTAGAACCAATTTGGCCGTAAGTGTACCCCATTGAGTTATTCAAAAAGGCAAGTCTTTTATTTTTTACTTTTTGAAAAAACGATAATGCAATATTATATTCCTCAAGATGAACATATATAAGACCTGTGCCATAATTGCCAATATCTGCCATGATACTATCATTAGAAAATTGCAATGTATAATAATAATCTTGAATCGATTTATCATCACGATACTCGTAATGGCTTCTCCCTATTTTCTTCTTTTTAGGAATTTCAAAATGAGCGTCAATATAACGGTAATGATATTCCACCTTTAAGCTATCCGACAAAACAATTTGCTTCAAAGTTTCATCCGCAAGTTCAAATTGACTGGCCTTAATTTCAAAATCAGCCTTGTCAGAAAGATTGGTAAAAACAGGATTTCTCAAAAGCATATTGCAGAGAAAAGCCACTCCAATAAAAACTCCAATTGTTATTAACGATGATTGCCTCACAAATATTTATTTTTTGAATTGTATTACATAAGGGAATTCCAATGTGTCAATCATGTTTAACTAATTATACTGAAAGAAGCTAAGTGATTCCGTAAATCAAAAATATAAATTTTACTAATTGGCACGTAAGTGATAGTGATTTAAAATTAGTCGGCCCAAAAGATTAATTAAAACCATTATAAAGAGCCAAGTAAATTCTATGACCGGAAAATGCGGTTTAAGAGCACATTCCGCTCTAGAAAAGGAATCGCATAAATCCACCAAAACTCACTATAGAATTGGGATTATTTACTGATAATCCCGATACATCCTGAATCGTAAGAATTTTTGTTAAACCAAAAGGTGTCCCATGAATATATCCGAATTTCCAATGAAAAATAATTCCGATAACAACCATAAACAAAATTACTATTTCGAGACTCATTAAAGCAAAATAAAAACAAGAATATTTTAAAGGCAATTTGAACTTTGCTATAATCATAACTGAATGCATTAAAGTACCCGAATCCTATATAAAATATAACAAATGTCGTTACCAACCAACTCATGAACGACGAAAAGATTGATTAAAGGGGACAATAAGATCAAAATAGAAGAATAGATTTCACAAAGCCGAAATCAGTAGCATACCCAATAAAATAATTCCGGCAATTATAGAATGTTCGCTTAGATTCAATTTTTCCTTTTTGAAAAGAAAAATATTATTGATGGCAGCCAATGGGACAAAAAGAAAAATTACAATCTTGCTCTTTTGCGCGAATATTACATTCATTTTAACACTTGCTTGATTTATTCCTAATACACAGTATACTGCGCGGGATATAACTCTTCCTTCATG
>ENA-UPSM01007008-UPSM01007008.1-activated-sludge-metagenome-genome-assembly--contig:-NODE-7008-length-10229-cov-9.383527_pt1 | contig 10229 bp, 2 predicted proteins | sample MGYA00238181_ERZ773283 | MGnify/ENA primary metagenome ERZ773283 (study PRJEB29023, sample SAMN05720199) | activated sludge metagenome | isolation source: Anaerobic digester | place: Japan... | reverse complement strand
TATCGGCAGTATTGCTCGATGAACTATTTGTAAAGGTAACGGTTTGGGGATTACAACCCTGAACCGTATTAGGTGTAAAATTAGCATTTATGCTAGGGTACACCGTGATGTACTTCTCGTAAACCTCGGAGCAATAGTCGGCATTCTTAGCGAGGAGTACAACCTTGTAAGTAATAGCGGAGTCGGTATTATTCTGAAACGTATGGGAGAAAGTGAACGGGCTTGGTGGGTCAGGGTCGGATGTTCCAGGATCGGTATCATACTTAAGGTATGCCGAACCATCGCCAAAGTCGTAACGCCAATAGGTAATACCTGTAGATTTATCCTCAAAGTTAACCGTAAGAGGGGCACACCCTTCAACACGGTCGGTAATAAAACTTGCAGTTAATGGAGTGGAAACCAGCACGTCGATAAAGGCACTATCGGTCATATCGCATGCACCTGAAACCACAACCTTATACTTTGTGTTTACCTTTGGTGTAGCCCAGGGGAGCTGTGAATTTGGATCGCTCAGAGTACTATCGGGGGTCCACACGTAATCGGTTCCGCCGTAGGCATAAAGCTGAACAGGATTGCCGTAGCAGGTTTTAAGCACCTCGGAGTTTGTTCCTGCTACCACAGCCTGAACATCGAGTTCGTTGTAATCGGAAAAGTAACCGTAGAAACAGCCAGAGCTGGAACCGCCATTAACAATCCCGATATGAAAAAGGTCTTCTGTATTTTCAATAAAGTGGGAACCAACCAAAATGTGAAGTGAATCTGGGGCAAAAGATCCAAATCGGGCAACACTCCATTGTGATCCGGGGATAGGAATAAAGGATGCCGGATTAATAAGGTCGTTACGAACAAAACCATCAAAAAGGAAACCGGTTTCGGCTCCCTGCCGAACCATAAGAATTATATAGAAGTTTTCGGCCGACGTACGGGCAAATGCCACCTGGGTACTACCGGTACATATATCGATAGGAGGCAATATGGCACCACCCTGCTCGCATCCAAAGCCACCAACATGCCAAACATAAACAGGTTTATCGGCTACAATACGGTAGTAGGTTTCAGTAGTAGGAATCTGGTAGTAAAGTTGCTGCTGGGCATTAATAGCAGTTGAGGCAACTACACCGCCTGCAGTGTTGTAAACGGTAACACTTGTTGCGTTTTGGGTACCCAAAATATAGATATGATCGTGGTTGTTGAGGAAAGTTCTGATGATAGCATACTCCTTACCCGCAATAGAAGTTGGAACCATTTGGTCGCCTGCAATATCGTAGCAACCACCCGATGTGTGATAAAAAGAATCGTCCTTTAATGTTACTGCAATGGGCTTATTTGCGGTAACCCTTGTACCCCTCAATTTGAATGCAATGGTTTTGTTTTTTGCTCTTGGGAATAGCGAAAAAGTCTCACCGCGGTTCAGGGTACGGGTAAGCGTACCTCCTGCCGGAACATTAGTCATTGGATTTCCATAAGAAGCCTCAATACCTGGGGGTAACTGAAAAGTAACAATCGTATTATCCTCTGTGGCAACAACATCAATGGCACTTGGGGTGTCCAATATGCTTGTATTGTTTCCATGTGTTTGAAAAGGAGCAAAGAATTCTAACCCAAGAGCATTTCGTCCTTTAAGAGCCCAGATATCCTTATTATTTCGTCTTGATATTTCCCAGTATGCAGTAATTGGGTTAGTTGAGGTAATTCGAATTCCAAATTTATTGATACCTGAAGCATTTAAGGGTTTATTCTCGAGCCTGTTAACATCGGCATAATCAGCTAAAGCATACGATGTATCGATGGGTATACTATTACAATCGGGCACTGAAGGGTTTACCCGTCGAACTATCCAACACGATAGATCCTCTTCATGAAAGCTGTTGGCAGCCATATTAATCACTATATCTGGGAAACCTGTGGGGTTTGTAACAGGATCATACTGGTTGGCCGGCATGCTAATGGTAATAGTAGCCGGTAGAAGTCCAGTTGAAAACTTAAAGTAAGCATTTGCCCCACCGGGAGCGTAATGACTTAGGGTAACCTCGGGCACCACAAACCAGAATTCAGTATCTGTTTGGGCGTGAGCGCACACAGCTACAAATTGTAAGTAGAGAAATAGAATCCAGTATTTTATGGTGTGCTTAAGCATCCTCAGACATTATATCATTTATCGACAAATATATTATTTTTGTTTACATTTTACGTCCGTTTGTCAGTAAATGTTATAGCTTAATCAAAATCAGCCGTTGTTAACCATAAAACCAATACCCTAAAAAATTGTTAATGCAGTTATCAACCTATTTATAAATATAACGTAAAAATTAGTAAACGGTTTGCTAAGTTTTGACTATCTTACAAAACAAAACCATAAATGGCGGGTATATGAAAGTAAAAGAACTAATTCTAAATACTACGCTTTGCATTCTTACAATAAGCTATGCAAAAGCTCAAACCTACCTTAGCGAAGGTTTTGAAAACGGAACTAAGCCAACAGGCTGGACCGAGGAGTACGTTTCGGGAACCGAGCCCTGGCGCTACCGTAACGGGGGGCATAGCCCCAACGACAACAACTGGACTGTACCTGCCTGGCAAACCGACATAACCCGCAACCCGCCTAGCGCCCATTCCGGAACCTACAATGCTATTTTCTTTAAGCAGAGCACAAACCAAGAACGGACAAAGCTAATTACCAAGGCTATTGACCTTGCCGGGGCTATACAGCCTGAACTCAGTTTTTGGCTGTGTCAGGTTCCCTGGACATTCTCCGGAAATACTAACTGGGATTACCTAAGGGTTTACTATAAGAAAAACATTTCCGATAATTGGACGCTACTACAAGAATTTTTAGACCCCATCCCGGATTGGACAGAGTTCAAAATTAACCTACCGAACCCCACCAGCACCTACTATATTGCCTTTGAGGGGCAAACCAACTGGGGGTTTGGTACTTGTATCGACGATGTGCAGGTAATTGAACGGGGAACCCAACCCCGATATGTTAGTGAGCTCACCGTGGTTCATCCCGATTTAACCTTTATACCCAGTGGTTCCAAAAAGGAACCAATTCTTAGGTTAGGTTTTAAAATATTCGGGAACACAGGAACCGCTGCACTGAAAACAATAGTTGTAAAGTCGAAAAACACAAACGATAACGATATTTTAACCAATGGCGTAAAGCTTTACTTCACCACAACTGCCATACTCGATACGCTAACACCGCTTTCAACGGAACGTTCTTTCGTAAGCGGTTTGGCTACGTTTAACAATATCAACCACAATCTGCCCAACGGGCAATCGTATGTATGGGTAACCTACGATGTAAAACAGAATGCCCAGCATGGGAACATTGCCGATGCCCTGCTTGAAGCGTTAAGTGTACAGGTTGCCGACTCGCTTTACCCAAAGCAAAACGAAGACCCTACAGGAAATAGGCTAATATACGAAACCATTTACCGGGATAACTTTGATGGTACACCGAACTGGACACTTAGCGGTGAATTCCAGATTGGTCAACCCCAAGGACTGGGTGGCTTTTTAGGTAATCCCGATCCTACCTCGGCCTTCTCGGGCACCAAAGTGCTTGGTACCGACTTAACCGGTTTAGGATCAGCCTTGGGTGATTACGAAAACTACGTTACCGAGGCTGGAGCATACAAGGCAATCTCGCCAACTATTAATGCGCTATTCTATAAGGATTTAAAAATATCGTACAGACGATACCTTAACATTGAGGTTTGGGATAGGGCCACAGTTGATGTTAGCAAGGATAACGGAAGTACCTGGAGCAACATATGGTACAACAACAACTACTTTACCGACAATCTTTGGCTAAAAACATCGCATAACGTTCCTTCAGAGGTATCGCGTTCCAACAAATTAAAATTTATGTATAAGCTTGGCCCCACCGATAACTACAGCACCTACTCGGGTTGGAATGTGGATGATTTTACGGTAACAGGCGACTACATAACCAAGGATGTTGGTGTTGTGGAATGGGTTTATCCTTTGTCGGGCTGTGGCCATTCGGCAAATGATAGTGTTACGGTTAAGGTTGCCAACATGGGTGCCGAACCCTCACCGGCTTCAATACCCGTTCAGTACTCGTTCAATAATGGAGTTACATGGGTGACCAACTACCTTAACCAAGTAATTGCACCAGGCGATACAGTGCAGTTCACCTTTAGTACTAAGGTTAACCTCTCCACACCCGGAATCAAACAGGTTAGAGCACGCACACGCCTTACCGGCGATGAGGATGCATCAAACGATGGCATTTCAAGACAAATCTATATTGTTCCAACATACACCCTACCCTATACGGAAACCTTTGAGAGCAACGATGGTTACTGGCGAAAATTCGGAAATCCAATTTGGGAATGGGGAATTATTTCAAAACCCTCCATGAGCGGAGGCTCAAAGGCATGGGCTACCAGCTTATCCCAAAATTATGGCTCATTGCTTACAGGGGTAACCGATACAATTTTCTACGACGATTTTGAAACCGCCAAGGGATGGACATTTACCGGAGAGTTTGAGCGTAATCATATTATCATGCAAGGGGATACCATTCCAACATACACTTACAGCGGGCAATACTGCATTGGTACCGATTTAAGCAGGCAAGGGGTCAACAAGGGCATGTATGAACCCAATGCAACCTGGTACGCCAAATCGCCAGCAATTGATATGTCAAACTACAATAACTTAACACTTTACGCTTGGCGTTGGCATAAACTTGCAGCGGGCGATACCGCAATGGTTCAAGCCAGCAGCAATGGAACTACATGGGAAACCCTATTTACAACTGGCGGCACAGCAGTTACTCATGAAAACTGGGATGTTGATACCATACCAATCCCCAATGGTCTTGCCAATTCAGGAACACTTTACATTCGGTTTGTTCTGAAATCGAATGGCGATGCCAATGTAGCCGAAGGCATCAATTTTGATGATGTTTGGATTACAGGTTCCAGATTTAATACCGAAACAGCATGGCTGCAAAGCCCCTGTTTCGATTTCAGCGGTGTAACCAATCCCATTATCGACCTTAATGTATTTAACAGAACTGAACCTGAGGTGGATGGTGCAACCCTTTACTACTCCATCGATAATGGACAAACCTGGCAACATGTGGGCAACAATGCCACCCATGATGAATACTTCAACTGGTACACCGATAGTTTGGTTAGCGCTCTTGGCGTTGATGGCTGGAATGGATTGGGAGCTGCCTGGGAACGTTCGCGCCACGAACTACCTGCAACATTAGCCGGTAAAAGCAATGTAATTTTCCGTGTAGGCTTTAAGGCCGATAAAGCCAACAACAACTATGGCGGAACGGCCATTGATAATATTAAGCTATACGAGGCCCCGTTTGACATAGGAGTTGAAAGCATCCTGACCCCTTCAACCGCTTGCGATTTGAACCAAAACCAGCCCATACAGATCAGGATAAGGAATTACGGCATTCGTAACATGATTGCTGGCGACACCATTGTTGTTGGAATTAACATTAACCACAGCATGGTTCCCGATTCCGAAACTGACACCATAGTGTTAACCAGTGCATTGAATACGGGAGATCACCTTGACTACAACTTTAGCCGTGCCTTTAACATGAATGTTAGCGGCGACTATAACCTTACCGCTTCAACCAGTATTGAGACCGACCCGCTTTTCTATTCCTCACCCTCAAACGATGCAGCCACCAAACTGGTTACCGTCCAAAAACCCTACGTGGAATTAGGCCCAGATATTTGGACTTTACAACCCGATACGGTTGTACTCGATGCCACCAACCCAGACCCCTTGGTAACCTACAAGTGGTATAAAGCCCCCGATAAGACAACTGTAATCAGCACAACACCAACCGATACGGTTAGTGATCCAAATGGAGGAAAATACTATGTACTACTCGAGAACTCCATACCCTGTCAGGCATGGGATTCCATAACCGTTCATCGCCTAATCCGCGATGTTGGCATCCCTGCATTCGACAGCCCGGTTAGCTCGTGTGAACCGTCGGACAAAACCCCAATTAAGGTTCATGTTAAGAATTTTGGCACCGATACTCTAACCATTGGCGACACCATCAGGATTAGCTACAAGTTTAACAGCGACCCGAAAGTTGATACGGTATGGGTATCGGATAGAATCATACTCCCAGGCGATTCGATTATTTTCGCCTTTACCGATAGCCTGGACATGCATGTAGGTGCATATACACTTAAAGCATGGGCTAACGTTTGGCTCGATAACGATGCAAATAATGATACCATAAACTCAACCATAGACGTTTGGGGATATCCAACCTTTAGCCTAAGGGACACCATGGGACTCATAAAAGACACCGTTAAGGTTACTAACATTGAATACACTTTAAATGCGGGAATATGGAATAGTTACTACTGGCATAACGATGGTTCTACAAACCAATTCTTTAATCAAACCCAAACTGGTTGGGCTATAGTTACTGTTAACGATGAACACAGTTGCCCTGCCACCGACTCTCTTTTTGTTGACCTACGATTCTCTGACATTACCGTTGATACTGTTTTAGTTCCTCAAACCGCTTGTGAAATATCAGGTACTGTATTCCCCAAAATAATTATTAGAAATGCAGGAACCGACACCATTACAACTGGCACCGACATCAACCTTAGCTATAAACTTAACGACGTTCTACAGGATTCTCCTACCCTTACTCTTGATTCCGAATGGTATCCCAACGAAACCAAAGAAATTATCTTTGGCAACGGGGTTGATATGACGGCAGTTGGAACCTATAACTTTGAGTTTGTTGCCAAAACTGCAAGCGATAACAAACCCGAGAACGATACTTTAAGACAAACCGTTTACATTTATGGCTACCCAAGTCTTGAATTGGGCGATTCAGTATTTACCCGTAACAACAGTTACCTTTTAGATGCCGGAGCAGGACGCGATAGCTACCTGTGGAACACTGCTGAAACAACCCAAACCATTACGGTTTCCCAAACAGGTAAATATAAGGTTACTGTTACTGAGAATGGTTTTTGCTCAACCACCGACTCGGTTTACGTAACCTTCCTAAAGCACGATTACTCAATTACCCAGGTGGTCAACCCAACCACATCGTGCAGCACCCCTGAAAAGCAAACCGTTAGCATTAAGTACACCAACATGGGTAATGACACATTAAAGGCAGGGCAGCAGGTAAGGTTTGGTTACCAGATAAACGAAAGCTACTTTGCCGAGGAAACATACACCCTTTTATCGGACTTACACCCGGGTCAATTTTTGCTCTATAACTTCACTGAAAAGATTGACCTATCAGAACCTCTTACCCGCGACATGATTGCTTATGGAATCTATACTGGCGACACTAACACAGGTAACGATACACTGTTGACCTCGTTTACAATAAATGAATCGCCCGTAGTTAATTTGGGCCCCGATAGGGTTGACCGCACCGGAAGCGTAACCCTCGACGGCGGTGAAGGGACAGGCTACACCTACCTGTGGCAGGATAACTCAACCGATAGGTACTACTTTGCTGAGAATACGGGAACCTACTGGGTGGAAACAACCGCACCAAACGGATGCTCCGATAGGGATACCGTTAACATTACCATCCTCCGCCCCGATTATAGAGTAACAACTATTATCGCACCCAGTACATCGTGTACCTTAAGCGCAACCGAGCAAGTTCAGGTTGAAGTTGAAAATGCTGGAACTGATACACTTCAGATAGGACAAAACCTATTTGTCTCGTACGAGGTGGATAACATCCTACAGCAAACCGAAGCAATAACCATGACCTCAAAGTTTAAGCCAGGCGACAAGTTAACCCATTCCTTCACCAAAGCTTTCAATTTTAGCACACCAAGCACATATACAATAAAAGCCTACACCACCTCAAATGATGATGTAAACCCATTTAACAATTCTTCCTCAAAGATCATCGATGTATGGGGACTTCCAAATGTAAACCTTGGTATTGACACTGCCATCTGCCAGGGTACAACCCACACACTCGATGCAGGTGCAGGGTTTTCATCGTACCTGTGGAGCACCAGTGCCACCACCCAAACAATAGATGTTTCAACTGCCGGTCTATACTGGGCTGAGGTATCCGATACCCATGGCTGCACAAAGCGCGACACTATTGTAATAGGTATAAATCCTTTACCAACTGTTACCCACGATCCTCTGGATGACGTATGCTTCGATGAACCTGAATTTACCCTTTCTGGCGGCAACCCATCAGGAGGTATTTACAGTGGCCCCGGAACCAATACTACTACCTTTAATGCATCGAACGCTGGCGCCGGCACCCATACCTTAACCTACACCTATACCGATGCAAATGGTTGCAGCAATAGCACTAATGTTGACATTACAGTTCATCCGCTCCCCGTAGTTGATTTAGGGTCTAACCGCTCAACAACCGAGCCTTTAACCCTTGATGCAGGAAGCGGATTTGTTACTTACCTGTGGCAAGATAACTCCACCAACCAAACATTTACCGTTACCGAAACAGGGCTTTTCTCGGTTACCGTTACCGACAATAATGGCTGCCATGGCTACGATGAGGTTTATATAACTTACCTGGAAACCCTTGACATAATTGTATCGAGCCTGCTTTCACCAGCTGATAAGTGCTACGACAACAAAACCGATTCCGTTAAGGTAGAACTCCTAAACCGCGGGACAAAAACCTTCACAACGGGTGAGACGATTGATGTCAACTACTACATTGGCACCTCAACACCCGTTAAAGAGCAGTATACATTCACATCGAACCTACCGCAAAATGGCACCGTGCAGTTTAAATTTAGCACACCAATAGCCCTTAGCACTGGTGAATTTAACTTCACCTGCTTCACAACCATAGCAGGCGACAATGGCGATTCAACCGAGTTCACTGTTAATGTTTGGGAGTTGCCAAACTTTGACTTTGGCTCCGACACAATTAAACATTCACTTCCATACGAGTTAGAGTCAGGTATAGGTGGTGTAACCTACCTTTGGAACACCGGTGCAACCAGCCCCACCATAACCATCTCAAACGGACAGTGGGGCAAGTACTGGTTAAGGGTAACCGACTCGCACGGATGTGTTTCTTCCGATACAGTTGTTGTTTGGTGGCCGGTTAGCGCTGAAACAATTATCGATACCCCTTATAGAGTCTCCATATATCCTAATCCTGCAAACGATGAACTTTACATTCAGGTTGATGGCGATAGAACCAGCAATTACAAGATTGAATTCATCGCACCTTCAGGCTTAACGGTTGAACAGGTTGAAATTATTCAATCCAGTAGCTTTACCCAAAGGTTTAATGTAAATAGGCTGCAAGCGGGAATGTACTTTATCCGAATTTCCAATAGCCAGGGCGATACATTAATCAAAAAGGTTATCATAGGAAGAAAGTAAAAAGTCTCTTAAACCCCAAATAGAGCCGTAGATAACTCCGGCTCTATTTTTTTTTACCATAGATTTTTTTCCAAACGCCAAAAACAAAACGCTCCATTGAACACATTACACAAAGCCATAAAACTAGCTATCTTTGAACAAATCAATTTTGGTAACGTTATATTAAAAAATCTACATTTATGGATAAAATAAGCATTCAGGCCGATTGGCTAGACGGCATGGCCTTTGAAACTGAAGTTAACGGCCACAAACTCATTATAGATGCCGACGAAAAGGTTGGAGGTACCAACCGTGGACCTCGGCCTAAACCCCTCATGCTGGTTGCCCTTGCCGGGTGCACAGGAATGGATGTGGTTTCGATACTCAAAAAGATGCGCGAGGATGTAAAAAAGTTCCGCGTTAGCGTTGAAGCCCTCCAAACCGATGATCACCCAAAACATTACGTTGAAATGAAGGTTATATACGAGTTCTGGGGCAACAACCTCAACCCTGAGAATGTTAATAAGGCTGTTAAACTCAGCGACGAGAAGTACTGCGGTGTTAGCGCAGCCTATAAAAAAGGCATGAAACTAACGCACGAGGTGATTATACACAACGAATAGCCAAAATGGAAATCACGAAAGATATTAGCATTGAAGAGCTGGTTGAACAGGTTCCAGAGGCTGTATCGTTTCTTCGTGAGAAAGGTATTGTATGCATCATTTGTGGTGAGCCTGTTTGGGGAACCCTGTACGAAATTGCCTCGCAAAAGGGTTTTTCCGATTTGGAAATCGAGGAGTTGGTTGAAGGGATAGCAAGGTTAAAGGATAAAGGATAAAGGATAAAGG
>ENA-UPSM01007003-UPSM01007003.1-activated-sludge-metagenome-genome-assembly--contig:-NODE-7003-length-10233-cov-7.737080_pt1 | contig 10233 bp, 10 predicted proteins | sample MGYA00238181_ERZ773283 | MGnify/ENA primary metagenome ERZ773283 (study PRJEB29023, sample SAMN05720199) | activated sludge metagenome | isolation source: Anaerobic digester | place: Japan... | reverse complement strand
CGTGCGACCTGGTTGGTGCGCCCGGGCGTCTCGAGCAGCAGGGCCGCGACGCTCGTGACGAGCAGCGTCTGCAGCATCGTCTCCAGGCCGCCGGTGCCGTAGCCGACGAAGCTCATGTTGGCGACGAGGACGACCGTTGCCAGGAACGCGAGGCGGTCGTTGGCCATGACGAGGCGGGCGAGCTTGTTGGCGACGAAGATCGTGACGATCATCAGGGCGATGCCCACCACGATCGAGAACGTGGGCGTCGACCATCCCTGCCGCTCGGGGATCGCCATCAACCAGGTCCACAGGAAGTTGGTGTAGCCCTCGACCTTCTCGCCGTGGTTGAGGACGAGCCCCTCGCCGTTCGCGAAGTTCCGGGAGTAGCGGAACGTGATGAACGCGTCGTCCTGCACGAACCGGAAGCCCCACGCCACGATGGCGGCGAGGACGGCGAGCCCGCCGACGAGGTACTGGAGTTGGCGGGACGAGAACCGCTCGACCAGATCGGTCAGATGGCGCTCGGGCAGCGCCGACGCGTCCTGGTCACTGCTCTCGGTCACGCTCTCCCCTCGTCGACGCACCCCACGACGTTAGCGGCGCGTCGCCGCGTTCATTCCATCGTCAGACCATGAGGTGTCGCGCCGAGTACACCGGCAGGTCGAGCGTGGTGAGCACGCCCGGCTCGGCCTCGATCACGTGCGGCAGCGCGTTGATCACGTGCATGGCGGTGGCGAGGCAGCCCGCGTGGTTGTGGTCACCGAGGTCGCTCGACACCGACAGTTCGAGGTGCACGTGAGGCTCACCGGTGATCTGGATGCGATAGCCCTCGCCCTGGGGCCAGTCGGGGGCGTCCTCGTCGCGGAGCCGCGTCACGTGCTCGACGACGATGCGTGCCTCGCCGCCGACCATGCCGCGGATCTCGAAGCGCATGCCCGAGATCGTGCCGGCACCGACGGTGCCCGACGCGATGTCGAAGTCCTCGTCGGCCCGAATGACCTCGTGCCACTCCTCGATGCCGTCGAACTCGACGCCGAGCGCTGCGGCGACCATCTCGATGACGGGCCCCCACGCCAGTGCGGTACTGCCCGGTGACAGGAGCAGGGACTGGCTCGGATCGGACTTCCCGAAGCCCATGATCTCGAACATCGTGAAGGGGTTGTCCCACGTCGCGTAGTTGACGATCTCCATCATTCGAACCGTCCGCACTTCCTTGCAGAGCGCGAGCGCGTGCACCGTGATGCCGGCGTTGCCGAAGCCCGGGTCGATGCCCGACGTGTAGAAGCTGGCGCCGCCCTCCTTCGCCGCCTCGTCGAGCCGCTCGAACACGCCGGGTCCCGCCGCCTTCGGGAACAGGAGCGGGACGTACGACGTGTTCACGACGTTGATTCCGCGGCGCAGCATCGCGGCGATGTCCTCGATGACCTGGCCGGGGCGGAGGTCGGAGTTGGCCATGTAACAGACGGCGTCGGGCTTGCTGTCGAGCAGCGCGTCGGCATCGTTGGTGGCGATCACGCCAAGGGCGGGGCCGCCGCAGATCTCACCGGCGTCGCGACCGGCCTTGGAGTCGGAGTGCACCCACAGGCCGGCGAGCTCGAGGTCGGGGTGGGCGGCGATGGCCGGCACCGCATGGATGCCCACCGTGCCCGTCGCCCACTGGATCACTCGATAGGGCGGTTTGCTGTCGGTCACGGTGTCTCCCCCGGGGTGGTCGGTGGGAGGGACAGTAGTGTCCGGTCGGTGAAGGTTCTCGTGCTCTCGCCGCACTACGACGATGCGCCCCTCAGTCTGGGCCAGTCGATGCTCGACGGTGAGCTGTCCCGGCACCGTGTCACCGTCGGCGTGCCGTTCGGCCGGTCGAACTGGACGATCTGGTTCCACCCGAAGCGCTGGCGCTGGCCGATCGCCTCGGCCATCCGGCTCGGCGAGGAGGCCCGCAACGCGTGGCGGTTCACGTACCGCGTGCGCCTCGGCGGTCTGGAAGAGGCCGTCCTCCGGACCGGCAACCTGTCGAGCGAGGGCTTCCTCGATCCGACGTTCGCCGCCGGGGAGTCGGGAGATCTGGATTCGGTGACCGAGCTGCTCCAGAAGTGGGTATCGGCTTACGACGTGGTCGTCGCTCCGCTGGGCATCGGCGACCACGTCGATCATCAACTCGTGGCCGAGGCGGGCCGACGGCTGATGGACGCTGGGACCGCCGTGGCGTTCTACGAGGACCGGCCCTACGCCGTCCTCCTGGAGGAGTCCGAACTCGCGGCCGCCGCCAAGAAGATCGACCCGCGGCTCGTGCGGCGGCCCGTCAGCGGCCCGATGCAACGCAACAAGCACGAGCGCATCTGGTACCCGAGCCAGTTCGACGAGTTCTTCCTGACCGCCATCGACCTCGACGAGACCGGTGCCCGCCGCGAGCACGTGTGGGTCCTGCCGGACTCACCGTGGCCGGCGGTGGGGTGACTGACTGGCTCAGGCGGGCTTGCCGCAGTCGCCGGTGCAGTGGACCGTCGGTACCTCGTCGCCGTCCACCAACGCCGTGATCCACTCGAGCAACGAGTTGCCCTCGACCTCGGTCGTGTAGAGCTCCGGGCGACCGAGAATCGTGTGGACCTCACCCGGGCCAACCCAGCTGTGGATCTTCGCCCCGCCGTCCTCAGCCTGCTTGGTATTGTCGTCGATCATCGTCATGAGGTCGTCACCGGGGAATCCGGCGAGCTCCACGAACGACTGCTGCGTCTCGTCGTAGGCCGTGTCGATCTTGGCGAACGTGACGTCGGGAGCGTGCTTTGTGGTCTGCACGTAGAGCCCGGGCAACGACCAGGCGACCTGCGGATCGCCGGCGGTCTCCGGCCACGGGGGCAACGCCGCATTCGTCCCCCAGAAGGCCGACACGGCGAGCGTGATGGCCTCGGTTCCGGGGTAGGCGCCGGACGCGTCGGCGATCGAGGTGACCTTGGCGTCGGGGAACAGGTCTTGCGCCAGCCCGGCGTACACCGGCGTCGGCGCGGAACCGGCACTGCTCCCGGCGACGACGACCTCGGCAGCATCGGGGAACAGGGCCGCGGTCGCAGTGAGCGCCGTGCCGCCGTTGGACGCCCCGTTGTGCTCGACGACGACTCCCCCGCCGTAGTCGTGGGTCGCGTTCCCGAGGTGCAGGTCGCCCGTGCAGTACGGGACGAACACGATCGAGTCGTCCTTGAACGGGTTCTTGTCGTTGGCGAGGTCGAAGATGCCGGAGTCCGCCGGGCTGTCGCCAGTGTCCTTCTGGAGGTTGCGGGTGTAAGAGGGGGTGGTCGGCCCACAGGTCTCGGCGGAGAAGCACGCGCCGCCGCCCTCCAGGTAGAAGACGACGCGCTCGCTCGTACCGGGGTGCACCCAGAAGTGGAACTCCGAACCGTCGCTGCACTCGCAGTTCGGCGTGGTCGCGACCTTGCGCCACTCCGGCCCGGCGTCGGCCACCTCGGCCGGCGCGGTCTCGGCGGCCGGCGCCGTCGTGGTGGTGTCGGGCTTGGATTCGGCCGACGACGCGTCGTTCGCGCACGACGAGCCGACGACGATCACGAACGCAACGAGCAACGCTGCAGCGGACTTCCGCATGTTCACTCCCCCTGAGTCGGGCGCCGATCGCCGCCCGACTCCGAAGCTAGCCCGCAGCGCAGCACTCACGAGGCACGGCGCGATCCAGGCTCAGCCGGGCGGATGTGCCCGGCTGAGCCTGGATTGCCAGAACGGTCGGCTGGCGCCTCGGACCTCAGATGCGCTTCGACTGGCCGCCGTCGACGGCGAAGATCTGGCCGGTGATCCACGAGCTGTCGTCGGACAGCAGGAAGATCAGCATGTTGGCCATGTCCTCGGGCGTGCCCGGGCGCTTGATCATCACGTCGCCGAGGAGGACACCGAAGTTCTCCTCGCCGCCGCTGATCAGCTGCGTGGCCTCGGTGTTGGTCGGGCCGGGTGCAATGGCGTTGACGCGGATCCCCATCGAGGCCATCTCGGCCGCCAGGTTGATCGTGATCGAGTTGAGCGCCGCCTTCGCGACACCGTAGAAGCCCGCCGCCATCCAGGCCGCCGTCGACGACTGGTTCACGACCGCCGCGCCCTCCTGCTTGCGCAGCTCGCGCCAGACGGCACGGGTGGCGTAGATCGCCCCGTTCATGTTCACGTCCATGAACTTGCGGTAGTAGTCGAGGTCGATCCGCAGCAGTCCGTTGATCTCCATCGAGTGGTAGATCGCCGCGTTGTTGACGAGGTGATCGATGCGACCGAACCGCTCGACGGTGGCCGCCGCCATGGCGATGCAGCTGTCGGGATCGGACACGTCGACGTGCACGGCCAGTGCCGTTCCGCCCTCGGCCTCGATCGCAGCGACGACGTTCGCCGCGTTCTCGTCGTTGATGTCGGCCACGACGACCGACGCACCCTCACGGGCCAGCGCGTGCGCGTACCCCTCGCCGATGCCCTGCCCGGCACCCGTGATGATCGACACCTTGCCGTCGAACTTGCCGCCGTCCAACTCACCCATTGATCAGTCGCTTTCTGTCGCGGCGGCAGCGGCCTTCGCTGCAGCCTTGTTGCGGCGGCCGATGATGGCCTCCACCTGATTGTTCAGCCGAGCGGCGCGGGGCCAACCGGCGTAGTACGCCATGAAGATCACGATCTCCCGGAGCTGCTCGTCGTCGAGCTCGCCGTTGCCCATGGCTGCGGGGATCTGGATGTCGAGGACGTCCTCTTGACCCGATCCGATGCACAGGCCCACGAGGAGAAGTCGCCGATCGCGGTTGGAGAGACCGGGCCGGTTCCAGATCTCCGCGAACAGGTGGTCGACGGTGTACCCGAAGAAGTCGCCAGGTCCGTCGCTCACCTCCCAGCCGTAGACCTCGGTCATCTTCTCGAGGCCCTTGGCTCGCGCCTCGGACATCTCGGGCAGGTCGGTCATGTTCCGCTCCCTTCGGGCAGCCCGAGCTCGAGCGCCAGTCGTTGCAGCGCCATCGACGCGAGGGGGGTGTCCACCCCGAGCTCGGCGGCGAGCTCGAGCGCCTGCTGCAGGTCCTTGGCGCCGAGCGACGCCACGTTCTCCATCACGGGGTACCAGTCATCGCCCGGTGCGAGTGGACCGGCCGAGTCGCGCAACATGATCGCCCCCGGCCCGCCCGTCACCGAGTCGCTGTGCCGCACGATCTTGCCCAGCTCTGCGACCGGGATGCCGGCCGCCTCGGCCAGGCGCTGGGCCTCGCCGACGGCGGTGAAGGCCACGAAGTGCAACAGGTTGCGCGCCAGCTTGGCGCGGGTGCCGGAACCGACCGGCCCGAGATGGCTGACGAGGGAGGCGAAGTGGCCGAACACGGGGCGGCACAGCTCGACCGCGTCCGCCTCGCCACCGACCATCACGGCGAGGGTGCCGGCGTGGGCGCCCATGGCACCGCCGGAGATCGGGGCGTCCACGATGTGGACCCCGAGCGGCTCGGCGACCTCGGCGAGGGCGATCGCCGTCGACGCCTTGATCGTCGAGTGGATGGCGATGACCAGGCCCGGCCGCGACGCGGCGAGGAGCTCGGTCGTGACGTCGCGCACCTGGTCGTCGTCGCGCACGACCACCGAGATCACGTCGGCGGTTCGGGCGACGTCGGCCACGTCGGCGGCCGCGGTCGCACCCTTGGCGACCAGCTTCTCGTACGACTCGGGGCGAACGTCGAACACGACGAGGCCGTCGGGGTTGGCGAGCAACCTCCGTGCCATCGGCCCGCCGATGTTGCCCAGGCCGATGAACCCGGCGACCGCCATCAGATGCCCTCGGCGATCGACTTGATCTCGAGGTACTCCTCGAACCCGGCGACACCCATCTCGCGGCCGATGCCACTCTGCTTGTAGCCGCCGAAGGGCATGTCGGGGCTGTAGAAGATGCCGCCGTTCACGGCGATCGTGCCGGTGCGCACGCGGTTGGCCACGGCCCGCGCCCGAGCACTGTCGCCACCGACGACCGCACCGGACAGGCCGAAGGCCGAGTTGTTGGCGATGGCGACGGCGTCGTCGTCCCCGTCGTGGGGAATGACGGCGAGCACCGGGCCGAACACCTCTTCCTGGGCGATCGTCGAGTTCTGGTCGACACCCGTCAGGACCGTCGGCTCCACGAAGAAGCCGCCGGCGAGGTCGCCCTCGAGGGCCCCGGCCTTGCCGCCGGTGACAATCGTGGCGCCCTCCTCGACCGCAGTGTTGATGTAGCCGAGCACCCGATCCTGCTGGGCCTTGCTCACGAGCGGCCCCATGAAGTTGCCGGCATCGGTCGGGTCGCCCCACCCGATACCGCCGATCATGCCAACGACCTGATCGACGATCTCGTCGTGCATCGCCCGAGGGACCACCATGCGGGTCGTGATCGCGCAGCCCTGACCGGCGTGCGCCATGATCTGGAACGCTGCACCGATCGCTGCCGTGGCGGGGTCGGCGTCGTCCAAGACGATGTACGCCGACTTGCCGCCCAGCTCGAGGAACGTCTTCTTGAGGGTGTCCGACGCCGCGGCCATGATCCGGCGGCCGGTCGCCGTCGACCCCGTGAACGACACGAGATCGATCCGGGGATCGGTGCACAGCACCTCGCCGATGGCGTTCTGCTGCGACGTGATCACGTTGAGCACGCCGGCAGGAATGTCGGTGTGCTCGGCGACCAGACGGCCGAGCACCGTGGCCGACCACGGCGTCGCAGGCGCTGCCTTGAGCACGACGGTGCAGCCGGCGGCGAGCGCCGGACCGACCTTGGCGAGGTTGATCTGGTGGGGGAAGTTCCACGGGGTGATCGCCGCGACCACGCCGATGGGCTCGCGGCGGATCGTGCGGTGCGACTTCATGCCGAACGGGGCCGCCTCGCCCATGTCGGTCTCCCACGCGTAGCCCTCGGCCGTGTCGGCAGCGAAGCCGAGGCCTTCGACGGGCACGTCGAGCTGGGCGCCGTAGGTGAGCGAGACGGGACAGCCGACCTCGGCGACGGTCAGCTCACGGATCTCATCGGCGTGCTCCTGGAACGCCGCCTGGAGCTGACGGATGCAGCGCACCCGGAACTCGACGTCGGTCGACCAGTCGGTCTCGTCGAAGGCTCGGCGGGCGGCGGCCATGGCGAGCTCGATGTCGTCGAGCGACGCGTCGGGCGCCACGCCGACGACCTTGCCGGTCGCCGGGTTGATGTTCTCGTAGGTGGCGCCGCCGGACGCGGGCACCAGCTTGCCGTCGATCAGGAGGAGCGCTTCGGCCGCGCCCCACGCGTCGCTGCCGGGTGTGCCTGGGAGTGCCATCTCAGTCCCACAGCCCGACGGGCGCCTGGCCCACGGGGTAGCGGCACGGCTGCGGTGCGCCCGAGCTGGCGACGTCGAGCCGACGCTTCATGCCGTCCGACAGGGTGTCGTCGCGGAACATCTGGATGAAGAGGGCCGTCGCGTTGCCGACGTCGAAGAAGTCGCGCTGCCAGCTCCACTGGAAGCTGCCGGCGTAGCGGAACCAGCTCCCACCGAACCCGGCGACCTCGTAGGTGCCGCCGTCGGGACGCGGTGTCGTCGCGATCTGCTTCCAGAAGCCGAGCACCTCACCCTGCTGATCGTCGATCAGCACCTTCTGGTACGGGTACTCCCACCCGTCGAGGCCACCCATCTCGAGACCGAGGGCGACGTCGCGGATCTCGTCGCGCCCGACCGTCATGAAGTCCTCGTTGGGCCCGTAGTTCCAGCCGTACGTGGCGTCGGGCGTGTACATGGCGATCATGTCGGTCCAGTCGCCCTTGGCCTCGGCCTCGCGATTGACCTGGAGCCAACGCTCCACCATCTCCTCGAGTTCGGATCGCGGGAATGCGGGCATATTTGGATCACTTCTCCTTGTCGGGTCCGGCGACGGAGTCGTCGGCGAAGATCAGCAGGGCATGGGTCGGGCAGTACTTCACGGCGGCCTCGACCTGGGGCCGCAGCGACTCGTCGGGATTGGGTTGGAGGATCGTCAACTCCCCCTTCTTCGAGAGCGAGAACACGTCGGGTGCCTCGCCCTCGCAGACGCCGTGTCCCTGGCACAACACCTCGTCGAGCTCGATGCGCAGGCCCATCAGCGGGCACCTTCCGCGGCCGTGCGGCGGTGGTACTTCACGGTGGTCGGCCGGTTCATCTGCACCACCATCTTCGAGTGGTCGTTGACGTAGCTGTCGGCCGGCTGGCCCAGCTCGAACGTCCAGTCCTTGAGGAGCACCGACAGGATGACCTTGAGCTGCATCATCGCGAACTGGGCCCCCACGCACCGGTGGCGACCGGCCCCGAACGGGATCCAGTTCCACGGGTTGTCGAGATCCTCGTGGCGATCGTCGAGGTAGCGGGTGGGGTCGTACCGGTCGGCGTCGGGGAACACCGAGTCGATCCGGTTCGACACCGCGGGGGTCGCGCCGACGAGCCAGCCCTCCGGCACGACGTGGCCGCACACCTCGAACGGCACCTTGGCGACACGGAGCAGCAGGATCAGCGGCGGATGGAGCCGCAGCGCCTCCTTGATGGCCGCCTCGGTTCGGGGCATCTCGCGCAGCGCCTGGTAGGACGCCGAGCGGCCGTCGGAGTACAGCTCGTCCAGTTCCTCGACCACCGCGGCCATCGCCTCGGGGTTGCGGAGCAGCTCGACGAGCGTCCACGACAGCGTCGTCGACGTGGTGTGATGCCCGGCGAACATCATCGAGATGAACATGCCCGTCACGTAATCGGCGCTGAACATCAGCGAGCCGTCCTCGTTGCGGAGCGACAGCAACACGTCGACGAGATCGCGATCGTCGCCCTCCGGTGCCGGCTGGGCAAGACGCTTCTGGAGGATCGCGTCGATGAGCTCGACCAGTTCGGCGCGGGCGGCGTCGCGGCGGTGGAACGACGGGATGTCGAGGTAGGGGTCGACGAAGGCGAGCGCGTCGGTGCCCTTCTCCAGGTCGTGGAACAGCTCGGCGAACTCCGCCGTCAGGTCCTCACGGAACTTGGGGCCGATGAGACACGTCGTGGACGTGTAGATGGTCAGCTCCGCGAACCAATCGAGCATCTCGAACTCGCCACGGTCGCCGAACCGCTCGACCATCCGGTCGATCTCGGCGGCGATCTTCTCGGCATGGCCGCGCATGAACTTGTCGCGCAACGCCTGGTTGTGCATCATCTCGCGCCGTCGTTCCGCGGACGCGTCGAAGACCACACCCTCCCCGAAGACGGGCTTCATGAAGGGATACGCCTCGGCCTGGTCGAGCTCCTCCTCGGGCGCACGGAAGTAGGCCTCGTTGGCCTCGGCGCCCGACAACAGCGCGACGGGGCGATCGGCGAGGAGGAAGCTCCCGACGTCGCCGCACTCGGCGCGGACGCGTTCCATGAGGCCGATGGGGTCGGTGCGGAGCTCCTCGAGATGGCTGCCGTCCTCGCCGACACCGGACACCAGTGGCGGGGTGGGCAGGGCAGTGGTGGCATCAGTGACGGTCATGCTGACTCTCCTGATTCGTGACCCGACTCGGGCGAGGCGGCCTCGCGGATCGGGGCTTCGGGATTCACTTCGACAAGCGAGAGGTGGGTGCCACGCGGGGCGGCCACCACGTTGACGACGGCAGCGGCGATGGACTCGGCCGGGAGGTACTGGTGGTGGCGGAGGAGTCCCCAGCGCTTCCAGTCCTTGAGGCAACGGTCGATCAGGTCGGGCGCCCAGCTCCAGCCCATCTCGGTGAACGTCGGCCCGGGACGAACGATCGAGGCCCGTACACCGGTGCCTTCGAGCTCCATCTGGAGGGTCCGTCCGAACGACTCGAGGCCGGCCTTCGAGGAGTTGTACGCCGCGACCAGGGGTCGGGGTGTGGCCGCGTTCTGCGAGGTGACGAGGACGATGTCGCCGCGGCGTCGGGCGATCATCGGGGCCAAGCCTTCGATGACCAGACGGTGCGCCCCGACGAGGTTGGTGTCGAGCTGTCGGAGGAACGTGGCGGTGTCGGCCGACTCGGCGGGAGCCGGAACCATGTCACCGGCATTGGACACCACGATCTCGATGTCGCCCATCGCCTGCTGCGCCGCGGCGAACGCGGCGCCGACCGACTCGTCGTCGGTCACGTCGAGGCGCACGACCGCGACCTCGCCGTCGTTGGCGCGGATGACCTTGGCCAGCTCCTCGAGCCGGTCGACACGGCGAGCAGCGAGGACCACCGGGAAACCGGCAGCGGACAGTGCGGTCGCGGTCGCCGCGCCGATGCCCGACGACGCTCCGGTGACGATGGCGGGGCGCCGATCG
>ENA-UPSM01007001-UPSM01007001.1-activated-sludge-metagenome-genome-assembly--contig:-NODE-7001-length-10234-cov-6.240004_pt1 | contig 10234 bp, 11 predicted proteins | sample MGYA00238181_ERZ773283 | MGnify/ENA primary metagenome ERZ773283 (study PRJEB29023, sample SAMN05720199) | activated sludge metagenome | isolation source: Anaerobic digester | place: Japan... | reverse complement strand
GCGATGGACTGGGCCGCGTAGTCCCCTGTGCCCATGCCATCTTCCCCCGCCGCCCCGCCGCCCGGCCTCAGCACTGGCGAGAAAGTCTGCTGGATGCTCGCCCTGCTCGGCGCCGCGATGACGGTGGCGCCGTTCGTCGCCGAAGACTTCTTCCGCCCGTGGAACGGCGGGCAATACGCCATGGTGATGATCGGCCTCACGATGGCGATCGCGCTGGGGATCTCGACACGCCTCTTCCGTCGTCGCCGCCTGGTGCGGGCGGCGCTCTTCGACGAGACACAGCTGCTCGCACATTGGCGTTACGGCGAGGTGGAGTGGCGGCGCTTCGTGGGCGAGGACTTCGAGCGGGAGTGTCGCAACAAGTGGGCGATGTTTCGGATCGTCGCCTTCTTCTGCGCCGTGATCGGCGGCGGGTTCGCGCTCTACGATTGGGCGGGCGGCCGCTGGGTGCTCGCCGTGCTGCTGGGGCTATGCCTGGTCATTAGTATCGTGATCGTGACGACGACCCGCGCGCAGCGGGCGCGGCGGGAGGCCGGGGGCGGTGAAGCGCGCCTCGGCGAGGACGGCCTCTGGCTCGGCGGTGAGCTGCACGTCTGGCGCGGTTTCGGTGCGCGTTTCGAGCGCTGCCGGGTGATCGAGGGGGAGGTGGCGTGTCTCGAACTCGTGTACTCGACACTGGCACGAAGCCAGCGGCAGATCCATTCGGTGCGGGTGCCGATCCCCCAAGGTCGTGGCGCCGAGGCGGGCGCACTCGTTGCCCATTTCCGGCGAAAGACCGGGCGTGAGTGACTGCCACCTCGGGGTACCGGCGGCGACGCTCAGCCGCCAATCTTGAGACGCTGGGCGATCGTCTCGGCGTCGAGCTGGTGGAGTGCATCCAGCAGATGCAGTTGAAGTGAGCCGGGGCCGGGGCTGCGCTCGGCGGCGATCTCGCCGGCGAGGGCGAGGAAACTCAGCCCGGCGGCGACGGCGACCAGCCGGTCCGGTTCGACGGCCAGCGCCGCGCCGACGAGCGCGGTGGCGGTGCAGCCCAGACCGGTGACTCGCGCCATGAGCGGGTGGCCGTTGGCCAGCGCGACGGTCTGTCGGCCGTCGGTCACGTAGTCGATCGGGCCGGTGACGGCGACGACGGCTCCGGTGGCGAGGGCGAGTTGGCGGGCCGGCGCGAGGGCGTCGGCGGAGTCGCGCGTCGAGTCGACTCCCTTGGTCTTCTCGCCGGTGGCGCCGGCGAGGACGAGGATCTCGGAGGCGTTGCCGCGGATGCAGGCGGGGCGCTGGCGGGCGAGGTTGGCGGCGGTGCTGGTGCGCAATGCGGTCGCACCGGCGCCGACGGGATCGAGCACCCACGGGAGGTGGCGCAGGTTGGCGGCCGCGGTCGCCATCTCCATGGCGGCAATCCAAGGGATGGAGAGTGTCCCGATGTTGATGACGAGCGCCTGTGCGAGACCGACGAACTCCTCGACCTCCTCGACGGCGTGGACCATCGCCGGCGAGGCGCCGAGGGCGAGCAGCGCGTTGGCCGTGTTGTTCATCACGACGTAGTTCGTGATGTTGTGGACCAGCGGGGCCCGCGTGCGGATGGCGGCAAGGACGGCGGAGCAGGCGGCGGCGGAGAAGACGGGGGTCGAGGACATGGCGGGCGGATGCCGCCGACGGTAAGGGGGGAGCGGCTCCGAACAAAACAGAAAAGCCCGCCGGTCTCCGGCGGGCTTCGCAGCTTGCGGGGGCGAGGATCAGAAGCGGTAGGCGAAGCCCACTTTGGCCACCGGGAAGAGTTCGTTGTTGTCGTTGATGTCCTTCTCCTCGCGGCGGAGGTCCTCGAGAAACGTCTGATCGCTGGCCAGCGGGCCGGTGGCGGTGAGGTGCGCGTCGTAGTTGTCGGTGAACATCACGCCGAGGTTCGTCATCAGGCTGATGCCGCTCCGGCCGAAGTTCCAGGTCCAGCCGATGCCGAGGTAGGGGGCGACCTGGGTGCCGGTGTCGACCCGGCCCGTGAGCGAGGTGATCTCGGTGTTGGTGTAGTCGTGCTTGCCGATTTCGTACACCTTGCCGTGCCGCGGCCGGGCGGTGACGTCGAGACGGTGATCGTAGACGACGGCGCCGCAGGTGAAGTGGAACCCGTTGCGCCACGGATGCCAGTCGACCGTCGCCGCGAGATTGGCCATGCGCAGGTCGGTGTCGTAGCGGGCGCGGTTGGTCCGGAGGTTGTCGGCGTCGAAGTCGAGATGACCGTAACTGAGCGCGAAGTTGAAACGTTCGGACGGTGTGTACTGGAGCACCGGCCCGAAGCCGGTGGTGCCGCCTTCGAGGCCGAGGGAGAAGGCGCTCCGTTCGGAGGACTCGCCGGCGTCTGGCGCGGCGGCCGGAAGGACGCCTGCGCCAACGGCGACCAGGGTGCCGATACCCACGGAACGAACGAGAGTTGATCGGTGTTTCATGCGCCGGCGAGTGAAGGACGGGAAGTGGTCGGGGCGACACGGACCTGGCCAGCGGCGGAAAGCCCGCGGTGAGTGGCAATAATGCAGGGTGGCCGCTACGGCGACTGGGTCCTGCTCTTGCCGGTTGGCGTCGGCTCTTGGCGCGACCAGCGGCACCCGGGGCACCGCGCGCGGAACGAAGTCTCGCCGTCGCCCCGACCGGCACCATACACTGACCCTGCTTTCAGCCTTCGTGTGTCATGCTCCTCTTCCTCCTCGGCTCTCTGCTCGGATTGCTCACCGGCCTGTGGCAGGTGCGGCGGTTCCGCCGCGAGGCCGAGCACAACGCCGAGGAGCGGCAGAACGCGCTGCGGGAGAAACAGGTTGTCGTCGGTTTCGTCCACGGGATGGCCGAGGCGCTCGGCGAGAACCTCAGCCGTACCGAGCTGCTCGAACGCATCGTGCATGCGGCCATCCTGAGCACCAACGCGCTCAGCGCGTGTTTGTTCGAGCGCACGCCGCAGGAGACGCTGCGCGGCGTCGCCGCCGAGGGTCTGTTCCCGCCGCAACGTGCGCTGCCCGACCATGTGCGCGGCGCGAGCATCACCCGAGCCCGACTTCTCGAGCAGATCATGCGACTGGAGGAGATTCCGGCTTCAGCGGGGGTGTTGGGCGAGGTGGTCCGGACCGGTCGGGCGGTGCTCATCGCCGATGCCGAGGGCGACGACCGGATCGTGAAACACGATGATCCGGCGCTGAAGATGCGGTCGTGCATCGCCGCTCCCGTGCGCTTCCGCGACGAGTTTTATGGTGTGCTCTGCATCGCCAACCCGCGCGATGGTCAGGCCTTCCGCGGGGACGACTTTTCGCTCGTGCGCGCGCTCGCCGAGCAGGCGGGGATGGCGGTGCACAATCAGAGCCTGCTCCGGCTCCAGATCGAAAAACGCCAGCTCGACCTCGATCTGGCGCTGGCCAGCAGCATCCAGCAGCTGTTGCTGCCACGCGAGGCGCCGAGCGTGCCGGGACTGGAAGTCGACGCCCGCTACCGCTCGGCGCAGCAGGTCAGTGGCGATTTCTACGATCTGATTCCGCTGGCCGGCGGCCGGCTCGGGGTGGCCGTGGCCGATGTCTCCGGCAAGGGGATTGCGGCCTCGTTGCTGATGGCGATCTGCCGGACCAACCTGCGCCAGCTTGCGGCGCGCGACGATTCTCCGGCCGCGGTTCTGGCCGGGGTGAACCGCGCGATGAGCGGCGAGATGCGCCAAGGTATGTACATCACGATGATCTATGCAGTCATCGACCCGGTGCGCGCGGAGATCCGTTATGCGCGCGCCGGCCACGAACAACCGTTGTTTTTCGGTCGCGGCACGGACGCGCAACACGAGGTGAGGTTTCTCGACTCGGAGGGCATGGCGGTCGGGCTGGTCCCCGACGAAACCTTCCAGCCGGCCTTGGCCGAGGCGCGGGTGCGTTTTGGCGAAGGAGACGTGTTCGTGCTCTACACCGACGGACTCACCGAGGCGCCCGATGCCTTTGGCGCGGAGTTCTCCGGATTGCGGCTGGCTGCGGCGGTACGGGAACTGGGGACTCGGTCGCCCGGTGCCATCAACGACGGCATCCTCGAGCGGGTGCGGCATTTCACCGGAGAGAATCAGGGTCACGACGATCTCACGTTGGTGACGATCCGCCGAGTCGGCTGAGCCCGCCAGGTTGCCCCCTGTGGCGCCCGACGGCTCCGGTGTGGCGCCGATTGCGAATTGCGGGCACCTGCCTAGTCTCGGGTCGTCCGTGGCGTCGGCCCCATGATCGAACGCATCACCACCAGTGTGGATCTGGCTGCGAACCTCCGGCTGGAGGTGTCGCTGGCGGCGCGTACGCGCGATCAGCAGCGTGGGCAGCGCATGCGTGCGGAGACCGCCGCGGACGACCCCCGGGGCGTGATCATCGACCTCGAATCGGCGGCGGGGCGGCGACCGGACCGGTCGGATACGGAAGGCTACGGCAAACTGATCCGGTTCGCGCAATCGGGGCTCGGGGGGGACCAGACGGACGACTATGCGTCGACCGCGGCCGAGGACCAGCCGGCCCTCGCGGCGTCGGTCCTGCCGCGCGATTGGCGGGCGGCCCAGGCGGCGAGCCTCTACACGCGCGTCGGTCAGATCGGTGCTGGTGGATACTCGGCGACGGTGGGCGCCCGGCTGAATGCCGTGGCGTGACGGTTCCCCGCCTCGCGCAGTGTGGCTTGCGCGGATCGCGCCGGTGGCGGGGCCGGGCCCGAGGTCGATCCTCCGCGGAAACGAAGGCTGGCGGTTCCCTGCCGCTTGGGCGATTCATTCGGGCGACCCATGAAACCGCACCGTCTTCTGGCCTCCGCTCGCACACCCGACGGCGCGATCCTGACCCTGCACGAACACGACGGCAGCCACTGCGTGCGTCTCGCCGGGCGGGAGTTGATGCACTCGCAGGCGGCCTGCTCGGAGTCGGCGTTGGGCGAGCTTGGCATGGCACGGCTGGTGCGCGAAAAGCCGGGACGGGTGCTGATCGGCGGATTGGGGCTCGGTTTCACGCTGCGCAGCGTGCTGGAGCGCGCCGGGGCGAAGGTCGTGGTCGAGGTGGCCGAACTGTTGCCGGAGATCGTGGCGTGGAATCGTGAACACCTCGCCCGGCTCAACGGGGCGTTGCTCGACGATCCGCGGGTGCGGGTGGTGATCGGCGATGTCTTCGAACTCGTCCGCCGGGCGCCGCCGGCGGGTTATGCGGCGGTGATGCTCGACATCGACAACGGCCCTTCGGCGATGGTGCAGGCGGCCAACGCGCGGCTCTACGATGCGCCCGGGATCCGGATGTTGGCGACAATGCTCGCGCCTGGCGGCCGCCTGGTGGTGTGGTCGGCGGGGGACGACGCGGCTTTTGTCCGGCGGCTCGCGGGCGCAGGGTTGCGGGTGCAGACGGTGCCGGTGAAGATTCGCGCCGGGGCGAGGCAAGCCGCGGGGCGGCTGTTTGTGGGCGACAGGACCGGAGCCTGACGCCCACCGCCGAGGCTCCGCCGGGGGCGGATCAGGAGATGGCGGTGTTGGCCAGCGGTAGCCTGGCCTCGACCCAGCCCCGGGAGTACAGCACCGAAACGGCCAAGTCGGCTGCGGTCTCGGTGGTGAAACGGTCCATGTTGATGATCAGGTCGTAGCCGGACGGATCGTCGATGTCGGCTTCGAAGAAGGAGCGCACGTAGTCGCGGCGGGCGTGGTCGGTTCGGCGGCCATGGGCGAGCGCCTGTTCCGGCGAGAGCCCGAGGACCTGCGCGATGCGCCGGGCGCGGTGCTCGGGGGAGGCGATGAGTCGCAGGTGGAGCGCGTGTGGCGCACCGGCGGTGGCGAAGTTGGCACCCCGGCCGACGATGATGGCACGGCCGATCGCGGCGAGCCGGCGCATCAGACTGTTGGTGTTGTGCACCAGCGTCCAGATGTTCGGGTGCAGCCCGACGATCTCGCCCACGGAGGCATCGATCTCCGACACCTTGTCCTCGGGAATGAAGCGAGCGAGCGAGGCCGAGAGATGGTTGTCCTCGAGCATTCGCGCGACCAAGTTGCGATCAAAGACCGTCCACGGGGCCTGCTCCACCTCGAGCAGGCGGTTGAGGCGGCGGGCGATCTCCTCGCCGAGGACGTTGCCGCCGGTGCCGCATTCCCGTGAGATGGTGATCAGCGGCGCGACGGTGACCGAGTTCCCGCTGGGGGCATGGCCCAGCTGAAGGTCGAAGTAGGCCTTTGCCTTGTCGATGGAGGAGTGAGTGTCCATAGGGCAGAGGGTCCGGGGTTGGCGGAGCCAGCGTGGGGACTCTAGCCCCGAAGGCGGGAGGTCGCAACGTGGTGGCGGCCTCTTTGATTCGAATCGTTGTCGCGCTCGGTGCAACCGGTGGCATGCTTTGGCGTCTTGTCTGCCGTGAATCGTCCCCAACCCCTTTTGTATGCAGCTGGTGCGCTGCTGCTTCTCGGCGTTGCCGGTGTGGCGTGGCGCGAGCACGATGCCAGCGGTCGCCATCGGGCGGAGTTGACCGCCGCCCAAGCGCGCATCGCCGAGCTGGAGCAACGGCTTGAGGCTGTATTGACCCCGCACGGCGTGTCGCGCGCCCCCGAGGTGTCGTCCGACGGTGCTGGCCCAGCGGATCGGCGCAACGAACCGGATCGGCGCTTTCGGCCGGGCCGGCGGGGCGGTTTCATGTTGGATTCGGCCAACGACCCGGAGATTGCCCCCCTTGTGCTCAAGCAACGGAGACGCCAGATCGCGAGCCGTTATGCGGCGCTCTTCGCCCGTCTCCGGTTGCCGCCGGAACAGGGGGCGAGACTCCAGGAGTTGCTTGCCGAGAAACAGATCACCCATTTCGACGCGATGGCCTTGGCGCGCCGACAGGGGCTCGGACGGGACGAGGCGCAAGCGCTGGCGCGCGAAGCCGACGCGGAGGCCGATGCGGCGATCCGAGCGCTGCTCGGCGATGGGGCTTTCGCGCAGTTGCAGGAGTTCGATCGCACCTACTCGCAGCGGGCGGCAGTGAACACGCTGGCGACCCAGCTCGGTTACGAGGGAGCACCGCTCACCGTCGCGCAACAGGAGCGGTTGATCGGCGTGCTCGCGGCCCGCCCAGGGGCGGACGGTGCGCCGCTTGGTGCGGGACCGTTCGGGGGCTTCGACGGGCCGGGCGGCCCCGCGGCGCCGCGGGGGCTCGGTAACGATTCTCCAGCTACTGAGTTCGGGACGCTGCTCGCCGAGAAGATCGCCGGCGACGCCGAGACCGTCCGGACGGCGGCGACTTTTCTGGCACCGGTGCAGGTGGAGGCGGTGCGCCGGGCGCTGGAGGAGGAGACCGACCAGTTGCGGTTGGCCGCGCTGAGGCGGGAGCGGATGCGGCGGACGCAGCCTTCCGGCGGGTGAGCCGCTGCGGGGCGCAGCGCGCGGCCCCCCGGACACGGTGCGGGTGTCCCCCCGTGGCACCGGTGTCGCCGATGTCTCGGCACCGGGGACGTGCCGGGCTCAGAGTTTTGCGCGGCGCGCGACCCAGTCGACGATGGCCTTGTCGTTGTCGCCGGCCTGCCAGACCAACTGGAGAAACTCGGCCGGGTGGATGTCGTGCTGCTTGAAGAAACGGCGGTCACCACCGCATCCGTACATGAGCGAGGCGGGCAGCTCCCCGCGGAGCTTGGCCCGGGCCTTGGGGATCAGCCGGGGCAACCACTCGATGCCGCGGACCGCGGCGGTCTTGGCCGGGAGCGATGCCTCATCGAGCACGACCTTGGCCGGCTCGCTTTTCTGGACGAGTTGGAAGTAGCTGCGGCGGACCGCCTGGATCAGCAGGGCCGTCTCGAAATCGGGTTCGCCGTAGTTGGCGGCGTCCTCGGCATAGTCGTAGAGATCCTGGGCGCGGGAGCCGATGGCGGCGAGGAACGCGAGCTCGTGCTTGGAGAAGAACTCGTCGGGGTTGCGCTTGGCGGCGGCGTACTGTTTCGCGGCCTTGTCGTAGATCGCCCGGAATTCCTTGTGGAAGTCGTAGTGTTCCATGGCCGGGAAGGTTAGGGGATGGGGGCCGGAGGGAAAGCCGGAAGCGCTCGCGGCAAGGGCGAACCGGGGAAACGGGTGGACGTGTCGAGCGCGAGATTACAGTGGGCCCGTAGGTCTAACGAAATGAATACCGAGCGACGCCGGCGTGGGCGATCCCCGGGGACGGGTGCCGGCCACACGGTTTGCCGGCGGGACAACCCATGCGATTTCAGGGGGAGAACACGACGGAAAACGCCCGCGAAGATTTTTCGAAAATGCGTGTTGACGGAGGAAGAGGCGGCCTACTTACTCCGCACCCTCATCACCGCGGGCGTAGCTCAGTTGGTAGAGCACCACCTTGCCAAGGTGGACGTCGAGAGTTCGAGTCTCTTCGCCCGCTCCATTTTCAAAGCCCTCCGAGAAATCGGAGGGCTTTGTCTTTTCCGGATGGTCGGACGCGGACGTTTCGGCGCGAGTCACGCGGACGTCCTCGGCACGGGCGCGGCCCGTCGGGAACGGGCCGATGGGAATCATCCGGAGGAGGGCACTGATCGCGTTGTCCGTGCGCGCCGAAACTACCGCGGTTCTCACTTCATCGTCGCTCGTTTGCCCGATGGGCGACTGTCTGGTCGGCTCACGCTGCCAGCGCGGCAACGAGGGCGAGGGCGGACTTGGCGCGGTTGAGCGTGTAGAGGTGGTAGCCGGGGGCGTTGTTGGCCAGCAGACCGCGGATCTGCGTGATCGCCCATTCGAGGCCGATGAACTCGACAGCATCGGCGCTGTCGCCGGCGGCCTCGAGGCGACGGGCGAGCGGAGCGGGCAGGGCGGCGCCGCACAGTTCGCTGATGCGCCTGATCTGCTTGAGTGAAAGCACCGGCATGATGCCCGGCACGATGGGAACCCGGATACCGCGGGCGCGGCAGGCCTCGACGAAGCGGTAGTAGACGGCGTTGTCGAAGAAGAGCTGGGTGACGATGAAGTCGGCGCCGGCGTCGACCTTGCGCTTCAGGTTGTCGAGATCGAGGGCGAGCGAAGCGGCCTCGGGGTGCTTCTCCGGGTAGCCGCCCACGCCGAGGCAGAAGTCGGGGTGGTGGCGTTTGAGGAGGGCAACGAGGTCGGAGCCAAATCGCAGGCCGGGCTGGAAGGCTGTGGCGGCGTCGAGGCCCTTCGGCACGTCGCCGCGCAGGGCCATGATGTTGCGGATACCGGCGGCGTGGTGGGCGGCGGCGATCTGCTCGATCTGCGCGGGCGAGTGGTTGACGCAGGTGAGGTGCGCCATCGTCACGAAGCCGTGGTCCTCGCGGAGTTGGCGGGCGAGCTGGGCGGTGCGTTCGCGGGTGCTGCCGCCCGCGCCGTAGGTGATCGAGACGTAGTCGGGTGAGAGCTTGCGGATCTCCTGCGCGGTGAGGCGCAGTTGCTCGATGCCGGTGTCGTCCTTGGGCGGAAAGAACTCGATGGACTTGAGGGGACGGCCGGCGGCGAAGAGAGCGGAGATCGGGCGATCGGGATTCATGCGGAAAGACGCATCAAGGAATCCGGAAACGTTGATTGGTAAAGCTATTTCTCGGTGGCAGCGGCCGGGGAAAAGGAAGGCGCGGGCTGTGTGGGCGCTGTGCGGCTATGCTTGGCCTAGTTCTGTGTCTCGCGCTCGCGTTCGGTCCGAAGGCGGAGTTGGCCGCAGGCGGCGTCGATCTCGTGGCCTTTCTCGCGGCGCAGTGTGAAGGAGACCCGCGCGCGGTCGAGGACGGCGGCAAACTTCTCCTGGCGGGCGAGCGAGGGGCGTTTCCACTCGAGGCCGGCGACGGTGTTGTAGGGGATGAGGTTCACGTGGGCGTGGAGGTCGCGCGCGATGGCGGAGAGGCGCTCGGCTTGGTCGAGCGAGTCGTTGACGTCCTCGATGAGGATGAATTCGAGGGTGAGCATGCGGCCGTGCTTCTGGGCGAATTCCTGCGCGGCGGGGATGAGCTCGGCGAGGGGCCAACGTTTGTTCACCGGCATGATGCGCGCGCGCACCTCGTCGGTCGCGCCGTGGAGGCTGATGGCGAGGCGGAAGCCGAGCGCTTCCCCGGCGAGCTTGCGGATCTGGGGAACGAGGCCGCTCGTGGAGAGCGTGATGCGGCGGGCGCCGAAGCCCAGGCCCCAGTCGGCGTTGAGGATGGCGAGCGCGGCGAGGAGGTTGTCGTAGTTGTGGAGCGGTTCGCCCATGCCCATGACGACGAGGTTGTCGAACGAGGCCAGCTCGGCGCGGGCGCGCGGGGTGCGGGCGTCCTCGCGGTAGCAGACCTGGA
>ENA-UPSM01007000-UPSM01007000.1-activated-sludge-metagenome-genome-assembly--contig:-NODE-7000-length-10235-cov-5.054420_pt1 | contig 10235 bp, 5 predicted proteins | sample MGYA00238181_ERZ773283 | MGnify/ENA primary metagenome ERZ773283 (study PRJEB29023, sample SAMN05720199) | activated sludge metagenome | isolation source: Anaerobic digester | place: Japan... | reverse complement strand
TATGTATATCTATTCTCCTGATGTTGATCCTAATATTCCTTATCCTTCAACAAGTACACCTGCTGCCGATGAAACCGATTATACATTTAACACACGCACTTTACTTTCATTTTTTGGTAATTTAGAATATAACTACAAAGGGAAGTATTTCCTATCATCTTCAATTCGTCGCGATGGTAGTTCACTGTTTGGTGAAAACAATACATGGGGAACTTTCTGGTCAACAGGTGTTTCTTGGAACATCTCAAGCGAAGAATTCATGAAACAGGTTGAAATTCTTGACTTGCTAAAGTTAAGGGTTAGTTATGGTGTGAATGGTAATAACAACATTGCTCCATATAGAGCTTATGGTGTTTACGCTAGCACTGTATATAATGGTGTTAATGGGATGTTGCCTTCAAGCCCCAGCAACCCTAATCTGACATGGGAAACTAATAAAACCTTAAATGCAGGTATCGATTTTGCTTTTCTAAAGAACCGTATTTCTGGTTCAATCGATGTTTATAATAGAAAAACAGAGGATATGCTGCTTGATAAAAAGGTGCCTCAAACAACAGGTTTCTCTTCTAACTTCTTGAATATTGGTTCGCTTGAAAATAAAGGTATTGAGTTCCAGCTAAATGGTGATATTATTCGCAGTCAAGATTTAAATTGGAATGCAGGATTTAATATTGCTTTCAATAGGTCTGAGATTCTTGATTTGGGTGGTAATGAATTTCTTACAGCTGGCGATGCAAGGCTAAGACATGTTGTAGGTAAATCATTCTACCAGTTTTATGTTTACGATTACTACGGTGTGAACCCTGTTAACGGCGAAGCTCTCTGGTATGATGAAAGTGGAAAATTAACTAGTGACTTTGGTAAAGCTCGCAGAGTATATAAAGGAAGCCCTGAACCTAAGTTTACTGGTGGTTTCAATACTTCTATTTCATGGAAAGGCTTATCTTTGTCTACTTTCCTTGAGTTTAAGGGTGGCAACTATATTGCCATTTTTGAAAATCGTTACCTGATGTCCGATGGTAGCCAAATGTCGATGAACCAAAACGCTTCACTTTTGAATTACTGGAAAAAGGTTGGCGATACTGGTGTAAACCCAATTCCATACGCTGGTAATTCATCAAATTCATATAATGCAAGTTCTTCGCGCTGGTTACAAAAAGGTGATTTCCTTCGTATAAAAGATATTACTCTGTCGTACACTTTACCTAAAAAGGTGATTGATAAAGTTAAATTTGCTAGTGCACGCGTATATGTTAGTGCATACAACTTATATACTTTCCACGATGTTGATTTCTGGGATCCTGAAAGAGGTGTTGATGGTATGGGATTTGGTATTTACCCCATGACAAAATCAATAGTTGGTGGTATTGAAATTTCATTCTAACTAGTTAACAGATGCGAATTATGAAAAAAATACTATTTGTTTTACTCGGTGTACTCTTGCTTTCAAGCTGTGAAGATTTTTTGGTTCAAGAGCCCAAACTCACACAGAGTACAGAGATAACCCTATCTACCTTTGAAGGGTTAGATAAAGCAGTAGCTGGTGCATATTCTCCACTTGCCAGCACAACATGGTACGGACCAGGTTTTGTTTTTGATGCTGAACTTCGTTCAGGCAATGGTAAGAGACCTACTCAATCCGAGTACACATCGGGTAGGTACACTATACCCTATGAGCTGAACTATAACAAAAATGCTACCTCGGGACTTTGGGGGTTTGCTTACTATGTTATTTCTGCAGTTAATAATGTATTGGAAAACGCCGATAGCAAGGTTGGTGTTAATGGCGTTACCCAGCAACAGGTTAATAATATTAAAGCAGAGTGCCTTTTCCTCAGAGCTCTTTCACATTTTGACCTGGTTAGACTATACGCTCAGCCTTATACCTATGATCCAGAATCGCTTGGCGTTCCATACATTTTTAAAACCGATCCTGCCGGTAAACCTGCTCGCGATAAGGTAGGTGTTGTTTTTGACAACATTGTTAAGGACCTTCTTGATGCCGAAGCCTTGATGGCTGATAATTACAAACGTTCAGGTACTGATCCTTATGCTTATGCTACTAAGCCTGCTATTCAGGCATTACTAAGTAGGGTTTATTTATACATGGGTAAATGGCAGGAAGCTGCTGACTATGCCACAAAGGTTATAAATAATTCTAACTATAAACTTTGGACTAAAACTGAGTACAAACAGGTTTGGGGGCAAGATATCCCTTCAAAAGGTGAGGTTATTTTTGAAATATATGGCGACAAGGCCAACTCGTACGATGGTTACTGGGAAGGGCCTGCTTACATGACAAGCCCTGATGGTTATGCCGACGTTGCTGCAAGTAACGACCTAGTAAATCTTTATGAGGCTGGGGATGTACGTGGTGAATTATTTAAAGGTGTTAGCGATGTTCCTAACCTTTTCTGGACTCTCAAATACCCAGGCAAAGGTAAAGCTACTCCTGATCTGAACAACGTGATTGTAATTCGTTTATCTGAAATGTACCTCAACAGAGCTGAAGCTATTGTTCATGGCGCTACTGTTGCTGGTACAACTGACCTCGACGATGTAAATGCTGTAGTGGCTAATAGGGGTGCTGCTCTTTATACAGGTGTAACTAAAGATGATATTTTTGTTGAGCGCCGTAAGGAGTTAGCCTTTGAAGGTCACTTGTGGTTCGATTACGCACGCACCGGTAGGAGTATGACTCGTAACGATTATACGGGGACTAACGTTAATAACAAGAACATACCTTTCCCCGATTATCGCTGGGCTCTTCCAATTTCAGCAAGCGAAATCGATGTTAATCCTAATCTTGTTCAAAATCCTGGTTACTAAAATTTGTGTTTGATATGAAAAAGATACTGTTTATAATTCCAATTTTGGCAATTCTTTTTACTGCTTGTAATAAGAATGAGTTGCCAAAGCTTGACGATAGCAATGCCTTCGTTAAACTAAATTTGAGCTCTGCATCTTTTGATGAGGACAAAGGTACAGTTACTATTCCTGTTACTGTTGTCTCGGTAAGTGGTGTCAATGCCACTGTAAAATATACTGTAACGGATGGCAAGGCTAAACTGGATGAGAACTACAGGTTGGTTGACCCTACCGCAACACTCACATTCGATGCTACAAATAGAGTTAGAAACATTGAAATTGAGCTTATTAATAAGCCAGGTGTATATACCGGAGATCTCGATTTTACAATAACTCTTTCCGAGGAATCAAGCATTCAGATTGGTGCCCAAAATTCCTGTAAGGTAACCATTAGCGATAAGGATCATCCTCTTACTCCTATTCTTGGAGACTATACTGCTGTAGGTGAAAGTTACTTCAATGGTAATACACAGTGGGCGGTTACTCTTAAAAAAGATGCCAGCGACGTTAAAAAGGTTTGGATTCAAAATCTAGTTCCCAATGGAACAAACCTTGATGTTTACGGTATTGTTAATGACGACATGTCGGAAATCCGTATCCCTGTAATGCAAGAGATTGCTAAGTCATCAACCTACCCCTTGGTAAGGCTCGAGGGTTACTACGGACCTACAGGTGACGACTTTATCCCACAGGGTGGGTATATTACAGTTGAAATCGCTGCCGATAAGAGTTCAATGACCATAAAGGATGATTTTGGATCGCATGTCTATAATGATGCAGCAGGCACTTCAGCAGCTGGGTGGTACAATTATATGCTTACAGGTGTTGTGCTTACTAAAAACTAGTTTTTTAATAAATTGAATAGCTATGAAAATAAAAAATAGATTGATAAGCATTATGCCCGTTACAATGATGGCTTTATTTGCCTTTGCAATAACGGGCTGTGAGCAGGATTGGGAGAAAGAGTTTTCAACTTCAACGCTCAAACAGCCAATTACTGCTACAGTTGAGGTTAACACCATAAAGGATTCTTCCGCTGTAATTAATTACAGCTTAAGCGATAAGGGTAGAATATATATTATAGTGCTAGCAGGCGACGATAATACTGCTGCTCCTCAAGCCTCCACTATGCTCAATTTGAGCACTTCGGGTGCTGTTTTTAAGAAACAGTATGTTCTAAGCGAAGATCCGTATAGCGGCTCCGTTAAGGTTACCGGTTTGGTTCAAAATACCTCATATAAGGTTTTTGCTTTACCGGTTAATACCGATGGTGTACTTGGTACAATTGCAACAACAGATGCTTTTACCACTAGCGATAATTACAAACCAACCCTCGATTTAACTAGCGGTGTAAGTCCTGCTATCTCAGGTACAGCAAAACAAGCTTTAGCATTTTCTGTTAATTTGACCTTCAGTGAACCCGTGGTATTATCTGAAACATACGATATCCAAATGGGTTATCGCAATGCTATTACAACTGTTATTAGTTGGGTGGCTGTTCCAAAGGATAGTATTAAAATTGAGGGCAAAGTGGTTACAATTAAGCAACCTTTGAAAGCGTCCGAGCAGCTAAATGGAATGTATGTATTCCTTACAATTGGTGCTGATGCTTTTCTGGATAGGGCAGGCAATAAGTACGATGGAGTAAACAGTGGTATAGTTGGAGGCTACCTTACAGGTATATACTGGAGAAATATTTTTGAAAATACTTCTGCGCAACAAATTTTGCCCAAGGAGGCTGTTACTTCCGATACCGGTATGAAAATTGTTCTTGACTACCCAATAAAAATGCGATTCCCCTCTTCTACTGAACAGCCTCAGTACGATCAAACCAAGGTTATTGTTCGCTATAAATCGGCTGGTACAACTATTGATATGGAAGTGCCCAAAGGAAACGTACAAATTGTTAATGATACATTAGTTCAAATCACACTTCCACGTACTCCTGTTTACGGTGAAACAGTTACATTCAGCATTGCTGAGGGTATGTTCCGTAATTCATATGGAAACGCAAGTGCAGCCATTGCATTTGGAGCAAAGAGCTGGTTTATTTCCTACGGTTATACTAGAGACAAAATAATTGGGAATTACACTGCTGCATGCGTTTCTTACTTTGATGGAAATACCTATAATTATTCATTAACCATCGAAGAAGATCCTGCTAATAGCAAAGGGGTAATAGTTAAGGGGCTTTTTGATTCACAGGAGCCCATTAAGGCAACATTTGATGGTGATTTAGCTAAATTAACTTTTGCTGCAGGTCAAAGTTTTGGTGATTTAGTGGGCGATGGTAGTTTAGTAAAATTATCGAATGGCACGGATTTAACTACCCCAATCGTTGGATCAGTTGAATCTGATGCAACGATAAAATTAAATGGTTGGGGCGGAAAAATTATTGGAGGAACATACAATAATTACTTTTATGATTATTATACATCCTCCTCATGGACAAAAACTACTAAGGGCCATATGTCAGGTAATCAAAACTTCATTCCTGCCCTTAAAAAGTTAAAATAATAAATACTTAAATTTAAAAAAAGGAGGGAATTATCCCTCCTTTTTTTATTTTTGCAAAAAAAAACGCATGAAACGATTAACTACGTTTTTAATTTTTCAGGTTTTAGTTTTACTGGCATATAGTAAGCCAGTTGATATGACTCTTGCTAAGAAATTTGCCTGTGAGTTTATTTCCCTGAAAGTAGGCAAATCAATTAGCCCTGAAAGTATCAATGTATTAAATGCCGATAAGGTTCCCTTAACCTATGTGGTTAATTTTTTCCCAAAAGGTTGGATTCTTCTCTCAGCCGACGATAGGGTACAATCGGTTTTAGCCTATTCAACTGAAGGACATTTTGATGTCAAAGAGGTTCAATCGGTTCCATTTTATTTTTGGTTTCAGGACTACGCAAACCAAATAAACTATGCCATAAAATCGAAATCCGATAAGGTACACCCATCATGGGATATCGATTATTATTTGGATAGCAAGGGCGATTATGTTGAACCTTTAATAAAGGTAAACTGGAATCAAAGTGCGGGATGGAATGTATACTGCCCTGCAGATCCAAATGGGCCTGGTGGTCATGCCTATGCGGGTTGTGTGGCAGTGGCTATGGCTCAATGTATGAGTGTTTTCAAATATCCTAATAGGGGCTATGGTGAGCACTCTTATACCGATCCAAAGTATGGCAACCAGTATGTAAACTACTCCCAGCAAGAGTATAGTTGGGATTTAATGCCAGAAACAACAGCTAATGAGCATGTTGCCAAGTTACTATATCATCTTGGTGTTTCAGTGAACATGAGTTATGGTGCCGATGGTTCTGGTGCTTTTTCTAAAAATGTTCCCTATGCCATAAAAACCTATTTCGATTACACCAATAAAGCCCAAATAGTTAGTAAATCTGATTACTCTGATGAGGATTGGAGAGCGCTTTTAACCAGTGAGTTACTGGCGGGCAGGCCTATATATTACTCGGGTGACGGTAACGATGGGCAAGCTGGGCATGCCTTTTGCCTTGATGGGGTAAATCAAAACGGGCTATTTCATTTCAATTGGGGTTGGAGTGGAAGTTACAATGGATACTACTCTATTGGATCGTTAACTCCGGGTAGCTATAATTTCAGCTTTAATCAGGAGGCTGTCATTAATTTTGAGCCTAGGAATCATGCTCCTTATGATATTCAGCTAACAAATAATAAAGTTTTTGAAAATAAACCTTCAGGTGAGTTTGTAGGTAAACTTATTGTGTCCGATGAAACCCCTAACGATAGTCATACTTTTGAAATTCATGGCGCACCAGGCTTAGAGGGTGAACCGACAGAAGTTCCCTTTGCAGTTAAGACGGATTCACTGGTTACAACACAGGTTTTATATCGCAATCAAGTGCAAGTATGGGAAGTAGTGGTTAAAGCAATTGATCTTTCTGGACTTTGGTTCGAAAAATCATTATTAATCGAAGTAGTTAAACAACCAACAACCGATGATATTCCTGCTATTCTCAAGAACAAGCTTAGCGCTTATGTTAATGGAAATGTTTTAGTTGTTGAATTTAATGATGACAGGCCAGGGGATGGTAAGGCCAATATCGTTTCAATTGATGGTAAAATACTCAAAACTGTTTTGTTTAAAAAGGGATACGAAAATTATAAATCCGAAATAAATATTTCCAATGTTCCAAAAGGCATTTATGTATTGCAAATTACATACTTAGGTAAAAGCTATACTTTAAAGGTAGCCATACCATAAAACTAAACCCAGCATAAAAAAAGTAGGTCAAAAGACCTACTTTTTTTATGCCTAGCGTGCTGTACAAAAATTCATTAATCGGATAAGATCATCTTTATTTGTAATATCAATGTTTTCAGTTTTAATAAAGGTATTAACCTCATTTTTATTAACTTCAAAAACCTTTGAAAAATTCTTGGCAGTAGCCAGATAAAATTTACCATTGCTTACAATATACCATTTCTCATAGTAACCCAGTTCAACCTTTTGGTTAACAGTTAAACTGGAAGCAATAACTCTGTTACTTGTTTCAAGCAACGATGATGCTTGTTGAACACTTGACGTAGATGAGGACATCCCGTAGGCTCCGCCTTTATCTATCTCAACAGTTTTGAAACCCCGAACAACACCAAGTTGAACATCCTTAATGTTTGCGATTACCTGTACTATCCCATTTGGGGTTTTGAAAAATAAATCTTTACCAATTGAAAAGAAACTTATTTGATCCTGGTTGGCAACCGGCATTAATTGGTTTTGCTGGCTAATAAAAAGGAGTTCATCGGTAAGCAGGTTGATGTTTAATTTTGCCTTAGCAAAAGTTTTGTCTTTAAAGGTTATTCTTCCATCCATGGCTTCTGCGTATAGAAGCACATAGTTCTTATCAGTGGAAACGTATATGTCATTCTCGTTTCTAGAGACTTTAGCATTTATGTTTTCTTGGGCTAAACCTATTTTCCCAATCAACATTACACTAAATAGGATTAGGGTAGGTAGCAATCTCTTGTTCATAATTTTCAGTTTAAAATTTCTGCTAATATAATAGTTATGAGCAATTAATTTGAAAAAAATGACAAACTGTTAAATAAAGTTATAGCTGCCTATTGTTTTTTTACATTCTTTAGCATATATTAGCCCTGTTGAAAATTTACTAACCTCTATTGTAAACCTAAAACTTGTTCTATGAAAAAACTAAGCGTTTTTCTTGCAGGTTTGCTGCTTGCCGGCTTAACCATTGTGCAGGCTCAAACGGTAAGGATTACCGGAACGGTAACCAGTTCCGAGGATGGAATGCCCATGCCGGGTGTTTCAGTGTTTGTAAAGGGTACAACCATTGGTGCAACCACCGATGCCGATGGTAAGTATGAGCTTGCCGTACCCACCAATGCTCAAACCCTCACCTTCAGCTTTGTGGGTTTCAAAACCCAGGAAGTAGCCATTGCCGGCCGATCGGTTATCGACGTGGTAATGCAGTCCGAAGCTGTTGAGATGAAGGAAGTAGTTGTTACAGCTCTGGGTATTACCCGTGAAAAGAAAGCCCTTGGTTACGCTGTTCAAGATGTTAAGGCCGATGATCTTAACAAGTCGGGCCAAACTAACGTTTTGAATGCTATTACCGGTAAAGTGGCTGGTGTTCAGATTGTTGGTGCTTCTGGTAACACTGGTGGTTCTGCTAAGGTGCTAATCCGCGGTGTTGCTTCGGTTTCTGGTAGCAACGACCCATTATTTGTTGTTGACGGAGTACCCATAAGCAATGCAAACTACAACACTTCAACAGCAAATGTTGGAGCAGGTGGTTATGACTACGGTAACCTTGCTCAGGATATTAACCCTGAAGATATTGAATCGGTTTCAGTTCTTAAAGGCGCTTCTGCATCAGCTCTTTATGGTACACGTGCTTTGAATGGCGTAATTCTAATTACAACTAAAAAGGGTTCACAGAAAAAGGGTATAGGTGTTACCGTTAACTCTGGTGTTGCATTTGAAAAAGTAGCTTACCTGCCTAAAGTTCAAAAACTATATGGTGGTGGCGTAACCATCGACGACGCCGATGGTGGTGTTAACGGGTTTGAACAGGTTAACATTGGCGGAACAGATTATTTGGTTGTTAACTACCAAACAGACGAATCATGGGGGCCGAAGTATGATCCCAATATCAGGGTTTTACCATGGAATGCATTTGACGCATGGGATACCAAAAACTATTTAGTGCCCAAGCCTTGGGTTTACCCTAAAAATGACTTTAATTACTTTTTCCAAACGGGAGTATCGTACACTAATAGCGTAGCTGTTAACGGTACAACCGATAAATCTAGTTTCAGGTTGTCGTATACCAACATGACTGTTGACGGGTATATGCCTGGTAACGAGATGGAGCGCAATGCCCTTAACTTTAATGGAACCAGTAAGATTAGCAAGTACTTAGAAGCTTCAACAAACGTAAATTATGTTCGCAACTGGGCAAAGGGCCGTCCTGAAACTGGATACGGTGACAAGAACCCAGTAATGCGTATGTTCCAGTGGGGTCAAACCTCAACCGATTATAAAGACCTTGAGGCATATAAAAATCCTGATGGTACACAAAGAACTTGGAACCGTGTGGCATGGGATGATCCAACTCCTATGTACTCCGATAACCCATACTGGGCTTCTTACGAAAATGCTCCCGAGGATGTTCGTGATCGTTACTATGGCAACATTGGTCTTACTGCCAACATTACCGATTGGTTAAAGGCACGCGGTAAGATTAACATGGATCACTTCAACTATACCATTGAAGAACGTAGTGCAATTGGGTCACAAGCTCAATCGTTCTACACATTAGCTACCCGAGTATTTACAGAAATGAACTATGAGTTCATGTTAATGGCTAATAAGAACTTGACTGAAGACATCACCCTGAATGCCATGTTGGGTACAAACCGTATGGAACAAAAGTATGCCTTAACCGGTGGTTATACACAAGGAGGTTTGTTGCTTCGTAATTGGTATAGCCTTAGCAACTCTGCTGTTCCTGCAGGCGTATATGATAACAAGTGGCAGAAACGTATTAACAGTGTATTTGGAAGTGCAACCCTTGGTTATAAGAGTATGATTTACCTCGACTTTACCATGCGTGGTGACTGGTCATCAACTCTTCCTGAGGAAAATAATTTCTATACTTATCCAAGTGCTACAACAAGTTTCATATTTACTGAACTTCCAGTTCTAAAGGATCAAACTATACTATCGTTTGGTAAAGTTCGCTTGAACTGGGCACAGGTGGGTGGTGATACCAATCCATACTCAACTGCTACCGTATTTGTACCCCTCGACAACTTTGGAACTAATCCAAACTACCGTCTCCCAACTACTTTGAATA
>ENA-UPSM01006995-UPSM01006995.1-activated-sludge-metagenome-genome-assembly--contig:-NODE-6995-length-10245-cov-4.679882_pt1 | contig 10245 bp, 8 predicted proteins | sample MGYA00238181_ERZ773283 | MGnify/ENA primary metagenome ERZ773283 (study PRJEB29023, sample SAMN05720199) | activated sludge metagenome | isolation source: Anaerobic digester | place: Japan... | reverse complement strand
GGGCGCAGCCCGTTGGTTTAGCAGCCTGTCGGCGAAGTCCGACAGGCTGCTAGGGGGCTGCAAAGCCCCCGCGCCGCTAGTCGATTACCATCGAGTAGACGCGAATACCCAGAAGGCGTTGATCGGACGAGGCGGTCTCTTGGGCGGGCGATGTGGCATCGGGCAACGCAAAGCGAAGGTGATGCCGGGCTGACTGCGACAACAAGCCTGCCGGGATTTTGGCATGGAAGTGATCGCTTTCGGCGACCCGCCATGTCGCGAGCTGCAGATCATCGAAGTACACCTCGACCCGTTGGCCGGTGGTTTTGCCCGCGCAGAATCCCGCGGCGCGTACGCGAAGACGCCGTGTGGCCACCGACTCCGAAAGGTTGAACCGGAGCTGTGCCTCCGGACCATCCGTCCACGTGAAATGCTCCTCCGCAACCGACCAACCGGACAGCTTGTGCCGCACGGCGTTCCCATCCGTGCCGAACTCGATCGAATGCCCCCATTCGTAGTCGCGAAGCAGGCTCACGGCTCCGCGATGGACTGCGACGCTGAGCGGTAGTCGCGCGACTCCGACGGCGGTCGGTTCGTTGCCGGGCATGATCTGGAATACCACCGCGTTGTCCTGCCAGTCGAAGTTGTCGGAGAGATGGTCCTTCCCGGAGTGGGCTGCGACGGTTAACGAGTAACACCCCGGAGCAATATTGAGGCAGAGCTTGAAGATGACTTCGCAGCGATCTCCGGCGACGAGATTGCCCACACTGGTCCGTTGGTAGAATGTGTTGGTCCCGAAGACATCGTTGCCTAGGCGATCGCGAATCAGTACCCCTACCGTTGGGTCCTGCACTGCCTCGCGGGCTTCGATCGCACAGACGACCCGGGCACTCTCGCCGATTCCAAAGGCACGAGTGGAACGCTCCTGGTCGTCAAGGAGATCGACATCGCCGATCACCACCTGCCGGTTGCCTGAGCGCGTGATGATCCGGCCCTTCTCCCTCTCGACTTGGCTGATCTCATGGTCCTTCTGCTTCTTGGCGACCAGTGCATTGTAGTAGTCGCACACCGAAGCCGCTTCGCCCTCGCGCACCACGCTCCCGCGCTCGAGAATCACCGCGCGGGTGCACATGCTCTTGATGGTTCCCGGATCGTGGCTGACTACGAGCATGGTCTTGCCCTGTTGCTGGAAGCGCCGGATCAGTCCGATCGACTTATGTTGGAAATACGCGTCGCCGACCGAAAGCGCCTCATCGACGATCAGGATATCAGGGTCCAACTGTGTGAGTACCGAAAAGGCGAGACGCGCCACCATGCCCGTCGAATAGGTTTTGACGGGTTCGTCGATGAACTCCCCAATCTCGGCAAATTCCTCGATGGCGTGCATGCGTTCCTCCAGTGTTGCGCGGGAGAAGCCGAGCACCGCTCCATAGAGGTAGGCGTTTTCCCGCCCGGTGAACTCGGGATTGATCCCTGATCCGAGCTCAAGTAGCGCGGCCACTCTCCCGTGGACTCTGACGGTGCCTGCGGACGGCCTCAGCGTGCCAGCGAGGATTTGAAGCAGGGTCGACTTTCCCGAGCCATTGTAGCCGATAATGCCCACGACTTCGCCTCGTCCGATCCGAAGATCTACGTTTCGCAGTGCATGAACCTCGCGGAACCCCCTACAGCTGCGCGCACGCAATCGTGCGACCAACTTGGCCTTCGGGCCGAGAGAAAGAGCCCACGTGTTCGCCATGGCCTCGGCGACCACTGCCTGGAGCCGATCACCGGGGCTGCGCCAAACCCGATAGGTTTTGCTTAGCCCCGTGGCACTCAGCGCAGCGACTGATTCAGCATATGGTTCTGGCATCGTTCGTGATGATTGAGTGGCCGAAGCTCGGCCGGTCGGAACAAGATGTCGCTTCCTTCGCCAAACTGCGACTTTCCGCGCCCAATGGGCACCTCGAGTCAGCTGACGCTCACTCCAAATGGTCGTTTTTCGCGAGCCTAAGGAGTGAAGCGGCTGACGATATCGATGACACGAGATTGGTCGCTCTCGCTCAGCGAGTTGTGGAAGGGGAGCCGCAGCAGCCGATCGCTTGTATCGGTGGTCACCGGGCAGGCGGCGTTGTGCCATGCCTTGGCATACTCCGATTGATGGAGTGGTAGATAGTGGAAAACAGCGACGATTCCGCAGGAACGGAGGTGGCTGATCAGGGCCTGGCGGGCTTCGAGAGAAGGCATCAGGAGATAGTACATATGCCATGCCTGCTCGCAGTGTGTGGGAATGATCGGCTGGCGAACATGGTTGGCCACGCACCACCCGGAGAGTTCGTGGTGGTAGCGCTGCCACAATTGGCTGCGCTTGGCCTGGATGGAGGGCCAGACCTCGAGCTGGGCAAAAAGGAAGGCCGCGAGCACGTCACTCATCACGTAGCTGCTGCCGATGTCCACCCACGAATACTTGTCGATCTGCCCCCGGAAGAAACGGGCGCGATTGGTCCCCTTCTCCCGGATGATCTCGGCCCGCTCGGAGTAGCGCGCATCATTGATCAGAAGGGCTCCGCCTTCGCCGCAGGTGATGTTCTTGGTCTCGTGGAAGCTCTGGGTGGCCAAGGATCCCAGGGTGCCAAGCCAACGGCCCTTGTACTTGCCGAAGAGCCCATGGGCGTTGTCTTCCACCACGGGGATTCCGTGCCGGCCGGCGATCTCTAGAATCGCATCCATCTCGCAACCGACGCCGGCATAGTGCACGGGAACGATCGCCTTGGTCCGGGGCGTGATGCATGCCTCGAGCCGGGTCTCGTCGAGGTTTAGCGTGTCCGGCCGGATGTCGCAGAACACCGGTTTCGCCCCGCGCAGCACAAAGGCGTTGGGCGTCGAGACGAAGGTGAAGGAGGGCACCACCACCTCGTCGCCCGGTTTGATGTCGAGCAGGATGGCCGCCATCTCCAAAGCGTGTGTGCACGAGGTGGTCAGTAGTGCCTTTTGTGCCCCGATGGTGCCTTCCAGCAATGCATGACATTTCTTGGAGAATGTCTGGTCTCCTGCGATCTGGCCCGATGCCATCGACTGAAAAATGTATTCTAGTTCCCGGCCTTCCAGCGCGGAGCGATTGAATGGAATTGTTGTCGGGTTCATGGCGTCACAAGTGCTGGGCGCGGCGCATCTTCTTGAAGCGGGCGGAGTATTGTTCGGAGTCCACGATCTCCACTCGCGCGGGGGTCTTGTACGAGGCAAGGCGGTCGCGACAGAAGTCGCGCATGCGTCGGCGGAAGGCGGGCAGAGGCTCCGGGGTCGCGAGGTTCACACGCGCAACCACGATCGAACCCGTGATGGGGTGGGCCTCCCCGGTGATCGAGACATCCGACACCCCGGGCATCTGCAGCAGGATGCTTTCGACTTCGGCAGGGTACACCTTCTCTCCGCCCACGTTGATGATCTCGGATTTCCGGCCGAGCACGCGGATGTACTCGCCGTCGACTTCCACGACATCGCCGGTAATAAACCAACCGTCCTCGGTGAACGGACTGGGCGCATTGAGGTAGCCGAGCATCGCCGATTGCGCCTTGATCTGCAGCAAGTTCTCCACGATTCGCGTTTCAAACCCCTCGCCGCCGATGCGCATCCAGAGTGAATCGGAGGATTTCGATTTGGAGCGGAGAATGCCTACTTCGGATAGCCCATATGTCTGCTGCAGGGTGATGTTCGGGAAGAGGCTGTGGACTCGTTTCAATGTGCTCTCAGGCATCGGCTCCGTACCATAGGTGATTGTCCGGAGGCTGGAAAGATCGTGGCGTTGCCAAGCTTGGCTCAGCAGGATCAGGTTGAGAAACGTGGGCGAGGTCGGCAGGAGTTCCACTTTGTACTTGGCGACCGCTGCGAGCACGGTGTCGGGGCTGCGGTCGCCCACCGTGACCATGCAACCGGCGTTGCTCAGCGTGTAGAGCATCGTATTTACTCCCCCGATGTGATCATAAAGGAGGAAGGCGATCGCGCGTAGGCTCCGCTTCGGAATCTTGAACTTCTCGAGCAGAAGGCCGAGATCGTGCACCGCGGCTTTGCTCTTCCCGGTCGAACCGGAGGAGAACAGGATCAGTCCGGCTTGCTCGCGCTGGCGCAGAGTCTCGAAATGCGGATGCACTGCGCGCCGCTCCGTCTTCTGGATTACGATGTCGCCGCCTTGCTCCAGGCAACGAGCCTCAACTGTGGCGATCTCGATGAACTCGGGTTTCTGCTTCTCGACGGAGGTGGTCAATGGCACCAAGACGCAGCGGTGCTCGAGCAGCGCCAGAAAAAGCGCGACCCCGTCAGGGGAGAAGTCCGCCTCGATCGAAACGACCGCTCCGGCTGCAACAGCCTCCTTTGCCAAGCGGCTTTTCCAATGGTCCAGACGCTCCAAGAGCCAGCCATAGCTCCACTCGCGATCATTCCAGACGATCGCTGCTGCGGTGCAATGTTGTGCGAAGACGTTCCGAAGAAACGCGATATTGCTCATGAGATACCTCCCAGGTAGATGACTTGGCCTGTGACAAAGGCGCTTTCCGGCTTGAGGAAGAAATCGACCACGTTGGACACGTCGGAGAATTCACCCCAGCGGTTGATCGCCTGACGGGCGAGAAGCGCATCCATTTTCTCCTTGGGCACTGAACGGGTGAGATCGGTCTGCACCGGGGTCGGGCCCACCGCGTTGACCGTGATTCCATTGGCCCCGAGTTCGTGGGCGAGGATTTGTGTGAGCGAAACGACCGCAGCCTTGGAGGCTGCATAGATCGCCTCGCCTTCAAGCCGAAGGGGCGTGGCGACAGTCGCGAAATTGACGATCCGGCCCCCGGTGCGGCGCATGACTTTGGCTCCTTCGCGGCAGAAAAGGAAAGTCCCCTCGACATTGGTCGCCAACACCTGTCGCACGGTAGTGGAGGGAGTCAGCAGACAATGGTTCATCGAGGCGATTCCGGCGTTGTTGATGACGGCGTCCAATCGCCCCGACTCTTTGCGGACCAGGGAAAAGAGCGCGCCCACGGCGGAGTCGTCGGCAACGTCCGCGCACACGTGGCGGTAGTTGGCCTGTTGGAGATCCGACGCTGACCGGCTGCAGCCGTACACCTGCCAACCTGCGTTCAGATAGTGTTCTGCGAGATGCCGGCCGATGCCCTTCCGGGCCCCGCTGATCACCATGACCCGACCTGCTGCACTCATGACTTCGCCTGCTGTTCGGTGATCAGCTGGGTAGCATAGTCGGCAAGATTGGACACCCGGCGAAACGGGCTTCGGGTCTGGGACATGGCCCGATCATCGGCCAAGGTGATGCTCACGCCATAGCGGTCCCGAACGGCGTCCTCAACATCGAGGATGAAAGCGACAAGCGAGACCGAGTCGAAGATGCCCCCTGGTCCGAATAGGATCGTGGTCTCCGAGAACGGAAGCTCTTCCTTGGTCCCGGGCGGGAGACCGAAGTCGTTCAGCGTATCGACAAGAAGTTGGGTGACGGCGGTGCGATCCATAAGGAAAGAAATCAGAAAGTGTTGATCCCCAGGTCCGCGGGTTGGAGACCCGAGCCGGCGTGGAGGTGAAATATCGACTCAGGTCGAACGAAACCAAATCCCAGCGCGCAGTAAAGATTCAAGATCGGGATATTGGCGGCGGAGACACGGGCCTGGGCCCGGCGCGCGCCGTAAGCGACAAGTGAATGCAGAACGCCGGTGAACAGGCTCATTCCGAGCAGGCCGTCGTTTCGGGCCGGGTCCACGGCGGCGAGCCGGAGATCGGCGACCTCGTTGCGGATCACCGCATGGACAAAGCCGGTGGGGGCGCCCGGGACGCCCGAGACAAACACGAACTCGTGGTCGCCGCGTGCGGCCATCGCATTGCTCATCCAGTGTTGGTATCGGAGATTAGCTAACGCCCGGGGAAAGCGGGCATCCGCGTGATAGCGGCCGAAGCTGAAAGCCGTACCGGCAATACGCACCAATTCTGCCGCGTCCTGCTCCTCTGCGAGGCGAACGGGGATTCGCGGGGGGGGCAGCGCGGTGAGTCGCCGGGCGAAGGCAAGCAGGGAAAGGTCGACGAAGGCGAAGCCCGCGTCGCACAAGCAGCCAACCCATGATCTCGAATCGCTCGGGATCGTGCAGGCGAGCAGTTCGACCTTCCGGTCCCCCATCCACCTGCGCAGCTTGTCCCCGATCCCGTCGCGTGGAGATGGGGGGCGTGACGAATCGGCGGGTTCGTAGGTGCCGACGTTGAACGAAAAATACATGCTATCCCACGGCACCACCGCCACGCGGCCCAACTCGGGGCGCTCCCGCTCAACCAAATCGTAGGCGAGTGCGAACTGGTTCAAAGCCCACCTCCGCTCTGCTCGCTGATCGTATAGGGCGGCTTGTCCATCGTGCGAAAATGCACCCGTGCCAGATACTCGCCCATGATGCCGAGCGCGAAGAGTTGGGCGCCGGAGAAGATGGCGATGATTGATGCGAGAAACGGAAAGCCGGCGACACCGGTTCCGCGAAGGAGATAGGAGCCTAGAACGTAGCTGAGGATTCCAATGCCGAACAAAGTGAAGGCGAAGCCGATGAGGCTGGCCAACTGGAGGGGAAGCACAGAGAACCCCGTCATCATATTGATGGCGTGTCGCACCAGCTTCATGAAGGTGTAGTTCGACTTCTCATGGGCTCGTGGCTCGTGGCGGACCTTGACAGCCCCGAAGTTGCGGGTGCCCCACGACAGCAGCACGTCGATGCTCACAAAGGGGCTGCGATAGGCCGCGAAAGCGTCGCGCAGTTGAGTGCGGAAGACCCGCAGCGCGCAGGCCATTCCGGCGACATCCGAATGCGTGGCGCTGCGAAGAGCGATCTTGGTTACCACCGACGCCACGTCGCGCAGCAGCCCATGTTGCTCCCGTTCGGGTGGGCCGTAGACCACATCGAAGCCGTCGTGGAGCTTGGCGATCAGCTTGGGCAGCTCCTCGGGCGGGTGTTGCAGATCGTCGTCCATGGTGATGATCACATCGTAACGGGCGGCGCGAATGCCGGCGAGCAGCGCGTTGTGTTGCCCGTAGTTGCGCATCATGCAGATACCGTGCACACCTGCCCTGCTTCGCGCCAAACTGGTGATGACATCCCAGCTGTCGTCGCGGCTCCCATCGTTGACCAGAATTATCTCATAGACGGGGCCCAGTCCACCGAGGACGGGAGTCAGCCGATCGACGAGTTCGGCCAAATCCCTCGCTCCATTATACACGGGAACTACTGCCGAGATACCGGGTGGCACCTGTGCCCATTTGCTGGGAGTGGGGGCGTGATGTGCGTTCATAAGAAAGCTCGTTGTGAAAAGTAAGCATACAGGAAGCGGGGCACCTCGCCGCTTCGAAGTCATTCGACTATAATGTAGCGGACCATACACCCGAACTCCCGGGTGTCAGGAGGTGCACGGAAGATGCCTGGTACCAGAACCGCGATGTCCAAATAGCCAACATCTGCGATGGCATCAACGGGCACGACCAAACGGGTCCACCCGCCCGGCAAGGACATCTCCTTGCCCGCGAGCGATTGACCGTTGATCGTGAGGCGGACCGGAGGGATGGGGGCCTTGTATTCGAGAGAAACGGTTCGGGGCCGCTGTTGTCCATTGAAATGGAGAGCACGAGCGCTGAGGCCGGTGGTCCAGCGGAAGGGGCGCTGGTCGGGGTAGGTCTCCAACTGGTGCCATCCATCGAGCAGGTAAATCGGGCCGGAGGATTCGGGGCGCAGTTCGTCGAGCAACGCCTTGGGATCGAGAATCTGGTCGCCAGTGGCGTCTGGATTGATGGCGAATGCGGTGATGCCTTTGTCAGTGGCGATCGGGGCTAGGAATGGACTTTGGCGCAGGCGCGCGACCACGAACGAAGATACACTAGGTTCCATCGTGGTGTTGTGCACAACCAGTCGGTCGATCCCTCGGCTCAAGCAAAGGTCTCTCAATGTTCGGTCGAATCGGCCGCCGTTCACCGGAGTCAGCTCCGGTGCGATGTTCTGCCATTCTTTGGGATAGAACGAGCTGTGACCTGCGAAGAGGCGAAGATTATAGCTCTGGGCGTAGAGGAGAAAAGTGGCGTTCAGGTAATGCGCGGCCTCCCGCTGGAAGGGGATAGTCAATATTGTCCCAGGATGATCGCGGAGCGAGGCGTAGGCCCGGTTTGTTGGCTCCAAGCGGACCATGAGCGGGCGAGTATAGAAAAATCCGCCGGCGATGACGACCGCGATTCCCACGAACGCAGCGGTTCGCAGCTTGAAGACCGACCCGACCGCCCGGGGCGGGACTGCGAAGGCCCGCGACGCCACCAATCCAAAGAGAAAGGCGAAATGAAAGCCGGCCGCGCTCATCAGACGTCCCGGCGTTCGGGTGCCGGCCGCTCCCGGGACATGGTGAAAATAGGCATCGAACAACCCGATATGGGTGAAGGCGTCCAGATTGGGGCCGAAGCAGAAGGCGTAGCTACACGCGAAACAGACCAGTGAGGCCCCGATCATCGCATTCACACTGCGGGTCTCCGGGGTGGCGGCCGGTTGTGCGGGAGAATAGCGCCTAAAAACCAGCATGCCGATGAGAATGAGCAGGGGCCAGCCCAAGTAGACGGACTTCTCGTTCCCCGACCAAATCGTAAACATGTTGGCGAAGGACGGGGAATAGAAGCGGGCTTCATCATAGGCCTGGCCGGCGGCGATGCCGGACGAACCGAGGATGGCGCGCACGTGGAGCACGTACCCTGCAAGGGGAACGAGCGTGAGGCCGGCGGCTGCCAGTAGCCGGCCGAACTGGCGCGGGGTTCGCGCGATGGCGCGAACCAAGGGCAGGCTGCGCCAGAGGAAGTATGGCGAGCTGAAGAGACAGAAGAAATAGAAGCTCTGGATGTTGGAGCTCGCGTGGAAGAACAGACAGAGGCCCAGGAGGGCCACATGCCGCGCCTTCTGTGAACTGACCAGTTGCTCGAAACACAGGAGCGAGAGCGGCGGCCACACCAGATCCATGCCATAAACCATCTCGCCAAACAGGAACGAAGTGCGGTGGGGCAAGAGGGCTAGGATGAGCGATCCGAGAATCGAAGCCGGTACATGGCCCGTGACCCTGCGCAGCAGCAGGAACATCGCGCCGCCGACCAGGGGGAAGGACAGCAGCGCGAGCAGGTTGTAGGCGCTGATCGGTCCGAAGAGCCAAGCGAGGGGAATGAGAAACAAGTTGAACGGAAGAAAGATCGCGCCTTCGGAGAAGGGTGGAGCCTCGTCGCCTAGGTTGTACTGATATCCGTTATAATAGAGTGGGTGACCATTCGCCAGATTGGCAAAGGGAAGACTATAGCGATAGAACTGTTCAAAATGATCCCCTGGAATCATGGTCGCCGGTTGGACCCCTCCGTTGACGGGAGAAGTTGGCACGCCTGTGCTGAAGGAATTGAAGAATGTGGGGCCGGCGAAGAACGCGCCGCAAGCGAGGTGGATGAGAAGAACGCCGACGAGTAATAGGGCCCGACGCGTCTGGAGACTAGACCAAGCTGGAGGTGTCGTTCTCATTATTGATTCTAGGCCTTGAGGGCAGCGGTCACGTCGAAATTGTCAGAGAGGCGAGCCTGGCTGTTCGGTATTCGGCGATAGCGATCGCGGCATTGAACGCAGCGGCGCCGCAACGGCGGACAAGTCGTTGCACGGGAGGGGTCACAGTCGATCGGCGATTTCGTCGGCTTTCCTGCAGCACTCCAGGACACAATGGGTGTAGGGAATCCATGTTCGGTGTTTGACCTCGGTGCGAACGTTGGGAAAAGCGGACATGGCCAAATGTTCATATTCGGCGGGTTCACGAACATTGCAGCCGCGATCCCGGTCGATGATAAAACGCGCCACTCTGTTCTGCGGAGTGATCCGGCATGGGTCGATCGTTATGAACCGTCCATCCGGCTTGAGTGCGGTCTTGACGAGCTGAAAGAGATCAAGTGCCTCATTATCATCCAGATGGTGGAGGAGGTTTGTTGCGATTGCGATGTCGAAGCGAGGCAGAGATGGCAGTTCCTTCGCGGTGAATAGGCGGTCGAAGAATGGGCCCCTATTGGGGTGGCGCTTGCGAGCGCGGTCGATATAAGCGCTGCTTATATCAAAGCCGATATAGGTGATGTCCTGTGGGAGGAACTTGGCGATGTTCGCCGTCCCGCACCCGATGTCCAGGATCGTGTTGCGGTCGCGGGGGTGGATTGACTCCGCCACCATGTCAGCGGTCACCTCAAACCAGCCACTCAGGGTCGAAATAGAACCAGCCACC
>ENA-UPSM01006989-UPSM01006989.1-activated-sludge-metagenome-genome-assembly--contig:-NODE-6989-length-10248-cov-6.114196_pt1 | contig 10248 bp, 10 predicted proteins | sample MGYA00238181_ERZ773283 | MGnify/ENA primary metagenome ERZ773283 (study PRJEB29023, sample SAMN05720199) | activated sludge metagenome | isolation source: Anaerobic digester | place: Japan... | reverse complement strand
TTTGGATCGGCTTTTAACCACCATGGCTGATTCGACGGCTTAAAAGGCTTAAAAAGCTGTGCCAGCTATCGGGAGGGGACTCTTTTGGCCAATTTAAAGGAATTTATTGATGAAAGCGGAAATTTTGACAAAAAAGGCTTTCGGAGGAAACTTCGAGAACTCGGGCAACGAAGAAAAAAAGAAGAACGATTGAGCCGGAGGAACGTTTTCGATGCACTCGACCTTACCCCATACAATGCAACTAATCTTATCATTGATGAAAAGAAGGCAACCATTGTATATAAATAATCTCGATTTAGGCATTATTTTTTGGCTCACTGCATTGGGTAGGTAATCTTATTGAGGTGGAACAGTTATGTCCTCGAAAAAGAAAAAGAAAGGCTTCACTCGGACCAAGTTTGATAGCGACGATGCAAAGAAAAAATCAACTAGGAAACCAAAAACATTACTCCCTATGCCTTCAAAATCCGTATTGGATAGTTTAAAACTCACTCCAAAACAACGCCTATTCGTGCAAGAATATTTAATTGACCTCAATGCAACGCAAGCGTCGATAAGGGCTGGATATAGCGTAAAGAATGCGGAATTTCAGGCGCATTGCTTATTAAAAAATCCCAAGGTGAAGCAAGCCATTGAGTTAGCTATGTATGAGCGGGAACAAAGGACTAAGGTAACTCAGGATAGGGTGATTGAGGAGCTTGCAAAAATAGCCTTCATCAATCCAACGGATGTAGTTAATTCATATGATGCATCATTACACAACGGTGCAACACGAGAAGATACCGCTGCAATATCTTCTATCCGGGTAAGAAGAATTCCGTCTAAGAACGGAATGGGAATTGAACGGGAAATAAAGTTGAATGATAAGATTCGTGCATTGGATTTGCTTGGTAAACATTTAGGGTTATTCAATGATAAGTTGAATATAACAGCCGATGCAGTGGTGAGGATAGTGGATGACCTAAGCGATTCAAAAGATGATGCAATGGGAACCAATGGCGAAATCGAGGAATGATGCATATGATGACGGCTCCGGTGGTAGATGTCATGCTTTCGGAATTAATTGCCCCATCCTTTTATGAATTACATAGGGAGCTAAAAGAGGAACGGTATGATGAATATTGGCTCAAAGGTGGACGCGGTTCAACCAAATCCACTTTTATTAGTATTGAAATAATTCTAGGAATGTTAAGAGACCCGGATGCAAACGCAGTAGTTTTCCGGCGGTATCAAAATGAACTCCGGGATTCAGTCATCGGTCAGTTTGAATGGACTATCGCAAAAATGAACCTTGGCCATCTGTTCCATGTGCAAGTTAGCCCTATGCAAATTGTCTACCTTCCTACAGGGCAACGGATTATCTTTCGTGGAGCAGACAAGCCCTCGAAGTTGAAATCAATCAATATCGGTAAAGGATATATCAAGTATGCATGGTTTGAAGAGCTTGACCAATTCGGTAGTATGGACGAAATACGGAATATCTTGCAATCAGTATTCCGAGGCGGAGACCAAAAGCGGGTAGTATTCTTCTCATACAACCCTCCAAAATCATCCCGTTCATGGGTGAACCAAGAGGCGAAAATACCGAAACCGGGAAAACGAGTTCATCATTCAACATACTTGGGCGTACCCCAGCATTGGTTGGGCGAAAGATTTTTAGCTGATGCACGACATTTAAAGCGGACGAATGAGCTTGCATACAGACATGAATATCTTGGAGAAGAAACCGGAACAGGCTTGGAAGTATTCACCAATGTACAAATTGAAACCATTACCGATGAACAAATTGCGCGGTTTGACCGAATACGTCAGGGATTGGACTTTGGTTATGCAGCTCACCCGGCTTGCTTTGAGCGTTTACATTATGATAGTACAAGACGTCGGTTATATTTATTTGCAGAAGTTGCTGGATTGAACTTGTCCAATCGTTTATTATGGATGAAAATTCAAAAATACAACGATGTAATCACCGTCGCAGATAGTGCAGAACCGAAATCAATTGATGAGTTGAGAAGCTATGGCATCAGGGTAGCCGCTGCGAAGAAAGGCCCGGGTTCAGTAGAATTCGGAATCAAATGGTTGCAAGACCTTGAGGCTATTATCATTGACCCTCAGTGTTGTCCATTAGCCGCAAAGGAATTTATCAATTACTCGTTGGAAACGGACAGAAGTGGAATGGTCAAAGACAAATTCCCAGATAAGGATAACCATTCCATTGACGCTGTAAGGTACGCATTGGAAGATGATATGGTTGGGTATAACATGCACGGAGTAGGGCTACTGAGAGGTGCGAAATTATATGGCTAAACAAGGATGGCTTAAAAAAACCGTTGGTGAAATATCGAAATTAAGGCAGGGTATTTTCGGCAAATTTGGCAGCCTTATTGGCGGCCACTGGAACGTGCCATATGTGTTGAATAGTAGCCGGGTTGACTATGAACTGGCCCGGCAGTTGTATCACAACACCCATGATGATTACAAGCTGGGTGCTGGGTTTGCCAAGCCTATCATAAACACTCTGGCTGGATTCATGGGTGTACCCCGTTTTCGTTGTCAGGACGAAGAGGGTCAGGAAGTCCTGGACGAGCATATAAGCCGTTGGGTTAGCCGAATGCAAAGGGTGCATCAGCTATGCCTGCGGGATGGTGACTGTTTTGTGATGCTGGCCAACCTGGAGAACGATGACCCGCTTTATTCAGATGAAGAAAACAAGATTGACTTTATTATCATTCCGCCAGAGCAGGTAGCGGATATTGAGGTTGACCCGATTACCAGGAGGCCAAAGGCATATACGATTAAAGCGCGGACAAAGTGGAAGGACGAAGAAGGACAGGAAAAAGAATATACCGTGTTGCAGAAGTTTACTACCGACAGGGTTGTACTGAAAGTTGAGGGTGATGCTCCGGAAGGTCTGACTAGTGAAATACGGCCCAACTCTTGGGGGTTTATTCCGATAATTCACTTCAGGAACGAGCCAGAGGAAACGGAACTATACGGAACTAGCGAACTTGAGTCGATAGAGCCTTACTTAAAGGTGTACCATGACGTTATGCTCCATGCCATGCAAGGGAGCAAGATGCACAGTACACCAAGGCTGAAGCTGAAGCTCAGGGATGTACAAGCTTTTTTGCAAAACAACTTCCCGGAAGCTCTTAAGGCAGTACAGAGGGGCGAACAGGCAAACATTGACTTAAAAGGCCATGAGTTACTCATCTTCACGGATGAAGACGACGCCAGCTTTATTGAAGCTCAGTCAGCAATTGGTGATGCAGAAGCTTTACTGAAGCTTCTTTTTTATTGCATTGTTGACGTTTCCGAGGTTCCGGAATTTGCCTTCGGGGTACACACTCCCAGCAGTCATGCCAGCGTAAAAGAACAGATGCCCATGCTCATTCGCAGGGTAGCGAGAAAACGTGAAATGGTGACAGAGAACTGGCAGACTTTAGCCCGGATGCTGCTAGTTATGCATAGCAAAAAGACTGGCAAAAAGTTTGAGAGCTACGAAGTAGGAATCACCTGGGATGCGGTTATCGAGCGGGATGAAAAAGAGTATGCCGACACCATCAATACCTTGGTGAATGCACTTAACACGGCCTTGTTTGGAGGTTTTATCAGTCTTGATGCTGCTGTGGACCTGCTGGCGCAGTACATTGACACCATGCAGGAATACGCTACCGATGATCCAACCATACCGGGAGAAAGAGAGCGCATAATTAAGAGCTGGATCATGCGCCGCCGGTTGGAGGATGGAGAAGGGTTGGAAGAGCAGGGGCAGGAGATTGAAAGGGAGCTTGAAGACTGATGCCCCGTGAAATAGACGAAATCAAAGACACTGCCGGTGCTTATCGCAAATGGGCGCTAGAGGCCCGGAAAAAGTATATAGAGTTAAGACTACGCCAAGACCCCGAAATACGAGGTCTTTATATTCGAGCCGCAGATAGAGTGTCAAAGGAGTTGCGAAAACTTGTTTTAAAAACACCATCAAGTTATCTCAGAAAGCGGCAATTAGAGGAACTTGAAGCGGCGCTTCGGACAGAAGCGGACCGATTAACTGGCAATCTTACTAAAGCTTTTGAACAGTATATTGAACAGGCAGTTGAAGCCGGCGGAGGATACGGTCAAGCTATTGAACTAGACCTGTTTAAGAAAGCCGGCATGGATATCACAAGACTTCGGACAATGTTTGCCACGGTAAACCGCCAGGCAGTGGAGGCTTGCTGGGCGAGGACAAAGAAGGGACTGTTCCTGTCGGACCGCATATGGCAGCAGGGGGAGAACTTCCGCAACACCATGCGGGACATTATCCAGGAAGCCGTGGCCACTGGGCAGGATGCTGTAAAGACGGCCAGAATGCTGCAGCAGTATGTCAGACAAGGGAAGAGTACGTTGGCTGCCAATTATCCCAACATGATGGAACGCATGAAGGGGCGAATTCCTGGGGACATCAGTTACGAGGCCCTGCGCCTGGCCAGGACGGAGATGACGGCGGCCTTTGGAGAAGGGACAATAGCAGCCGCACAGGTTAGTCCCAGTTATCAAGGGATGAAGTGGGTGCTTTCGCACAGTCATCCGGTGGTCGATATATGCGACACCCTGGCCGAACACGACGAAGGCCTCGGCCGCGGAGTTTATTCCCCGGGAAATGAGCCCCCATTCCCGGCGCATCCGAACTGTCTATGCGCTCTGGTGCCGGTGCATGAGGATCCGGAGAAATTTGTGCAAAGACTGAAAAAATGGCGGGATGATCCAACTAGTGAACCAGAATTGGAGAAGTGGTATCAATCACACTATCTAGGAAAGGTAGTTCCAAAGCCGAAGGCGAGTGTTCCTGTTACGAAGCCAGAAGCTAAACCAGAGAAGAAGCCCGTAGCAGCTACGCCAGGAGCTGTCGATACTGTAAGTCCAGTAGAGATGACTGAAGAACTGAAAGGAATTATCAAGAGGTATACCACTGGAGCGTACAAGAATTTCAACGCCCAAGCAGATGCCTACTTGAAAGGGACTCCAAAGGAGAAAGCTTTTTCAAAGGCTGGAGAGATGCTATTCAATGCCGTGAACGCTTCAACGCAAAGGTTTACGGAACTGTTTAGGATTGTGAACCTTGAAGGTTTCGAAATTGACTCAGACAACCTTGTAGTGAAGAGTCCGCTTGAACTAGGTCAAGAGTTGGTATGGGGCTTGAGAAGTACTTCCAAAAGTGGGAAATTCATTGCGAAGGCTGCTCAAGGGAAAGACAAGAATTTACCTTTCGTTGGTGGTAAGGATATCACGCAACGTACAGTCTACAGGCTCAAGAACGAGACTGGATTAGACGTTACAAGCATAAGTCCTTACAAGCAACAAGAGGAAGTTATAGTAAGTGGGAAGTTCAAGGTAATGAGTATTGGTGTGGAGGAGATTGGTAAGCAACCTATGATTGTAATTGACCTCCAAAGGAGCAACTAAAGCGAGGGGATTAAATGACTTACGGTATCGGCATAGGTTTCCCGGTAGAGCCGACCGAGGAAGATCAAGCGTGATTTAGCCTACGATAAGTTTGGGGTGATTGACGGTGGAAAGTCAAAACCAAAAGATTCAGATAAAGAAAAATCCGCCAGCAAAAAGGATTGAGGTGCATAGTGGACACCAAAAGCTGGTGGTGCGGGACTTAAAAACAGGACAGTATGTTAACAAGCGCTGAGGTGAAAGCCAAGGCGTTTTGCTTTGATAATTGGGAAGGAGGTGAAGAGATATCAATGAAGTTTACAATTACAAATTCTGTTAGCAACTCTGATTGGGGTGGCGTAGATAAATCCCGGATATGGCGAATGCTTAAACAAGGTCTCCAAGAAGGTGCAGAAGGTGTCGCCTCAGCCATACGGGAAGTTTATGCAGCGGTCAAGGCTGAAATCAACGAAGAGCTCACTCAAGAGGATTGCTGGGGACCTCATCACGAAATCCGAGATGATGGCTCCATTGTTCTCAACAGAGCAGGTCTCATAGCCGCGGCCGCCGCATTGGCAGGAGCTAGAAGTGAACCTAATCTAATCTCAGAGCAAAAGGCTCAGGTGAGGAGGCATCTATTGAGGCATTATAGAGAGCTAGAAATGGAGCCGCCTGAATCGCTTACAGGTGTCAGCGGAGAGATGAGCTCAGTTCAAGCAGTTTTATCTGGAGAAATGAGAGTGGATGATGTTCCATTAGCTCCCTGGGCTGACCTGCAGGCGCTGAAAGCTGGAGACTCGGAGCCGATGGAGGTTGTGGTTGAGATTCCTGCCGGCAAGTCAAAACGGGGCTGGAACTATAGGCCGGAAGCTTTGCAGAAGATTGTTGGAGAAGTGATGAGTCAAGGGTTGCCTGGATTTCTAGGACATCAAAAGCCAGAAGATGTGGACCACCAGTTTCCGACACCGGTGACGCATTGGGTAGGTGCTCTCTGGAAAGATGGCAAGGCATACTTCCGGGGGGTGGTAGATAAGGCGGCAGCGGACCTAAAGAGGTGGATCAAGGCCCATACCATCCGCCAGGTGAGTATTTTTGGGGCGCCAAAGCTTCAGCGGGTGAATGGGGAATACGACGTAGTGGATTACAAGCCGTTATCCATCGACTGGACCCCACTGAATCGCTCCGGGATGCCTACATTCGTGGTGGATATCGGGGAGATGCCGGAGCTGGATGAGATTATTAAAAACGGAGGTGTTATAGCAGAAATGTCTTGGAAGGAATATGTTTCTAAACTTAAAGCAATGCTACAAAGCGGTGAAGTGACGGTGCAACAAATCTGTGGTGAGATGGGATGGACAGCGGAACAATTGGCTAAGATCCTTGATCCTGACTGGGTGAACAAGGTCACCGGGGAAATGTCTACGATGGAGGAAATTAGGAAAACGGTCTCTGGGGACAAGCCGGTTGAAGTGATTGCGGGAGCCTTTGAGACCCTGGATAAGGTAAGGCACGCCCTGGATATCTCCGGGGAAATGGATGTAGTTAAGGCTGCTGAGGATGCCAAAAAGGCCCTCGACGAGAAGGCCCGGGCGGACTGGGAAAAGACGATGAATGAGGTCATCAAGGAGAAGGTTGCCGGGGAAATAGCCCAGGCGCTGGTCAAGAAGATGCTCCAGGTTCCGGAAGATGCTACCAAAGAGCAAATCGCTGGTGAGATTGACAAACTGCTGGCGGATGAAACCATCAAGACCGCCATCAGCAGGTTCCACACGGACTTCCCGCCAGTCGTCGGGGGTTATAGCGGTAGTGGCTCCGGCGTGGTGAAGAAGCGGACATCCAGCATCTAACAAAAGCAAACAAAGGCTTATAGCCTTAATTTAATGTGGAGGTGTATTAAATTGACTTGGACTGGACAACCCACTCCCGCAACTGCTGTATATCTTGGTTACGGGAAAATCTCTGACGGAAAATCGATTAAGGTGACTGTGCCGGAGAGCACCACCATTACTGCTGGCAAATTCTATCTCCTGGACGGCTTTTTGGGGGTTGCGATGGAGAGTGTTACCACCGGTGAAGGGAAAACTTCTGAGGTGACACTTTCTATTGAGAATGCCGAGTATGAAACCGACCAAATCAATACTGAGGAGGCTTTCACCAAAGGGGCGGATGTCTATTGGGACAGCAACAACAAGCACCTGACCACCACTGCTACGGCTCTTTATGCAGGCCAGGTGACCTCTGCAAAAGATAGCAACAACGTGATCTGGTTTAAGCTAGCCCCGCGGGTAATCACAAACGCGGATGCCCTGGCGAGCTTCTTGCGTAATAGTGTTCAAGCCGGGCTTTTAGCTGGCGCTCCGACGAACGCCTCCACCCATGCTGATGCCGGTGCGTTTGACTTCAATGTCGACATTGAGCCCGGCCTGGTGAAGGTAAACAATGTTCTGAAAGAGTTTGCCGCTCAGGCTAACTTCGACATTGATAATGGGGCGGAGAGCCCACTCAGCGAGGCCAAACCGGACATTATCTACACTGTTGTAGCCGCTGAGGCTAATGGCGTTGTAACTATGGTTCCGGTAGCCGGGGCCGCTGCCGCTGCTGATGCCGCCGCCGCACCAACCACTGCCGCCATCACTGCCGCGGTAGGGCACGCCAACTGGATCAGGCTGTTTAATACCAAGATCAGCCGTACTGGGGCCTCCGCCATTTCTCAGACCTACGACAACAGCGTGCGGCCGAGCTATTAATGCCCAAAAACAATGGAGGTGTATAAATTGTCCTTTAATGTTGTATCTATTGAGTCTTTGAGAGAGAAACGGCGTCAGGGTACTTTCACGTCGAAGGTGCCCTTTGTTGTGAATGGAAAGCTACATGAAGTTGAAAAGAAAATCATCAACGGGGAAATGGAAACCCTCGAGCTCACTCGGCCTGTTGGGGAAATGCTCACCAGCGGTTCCCTTTCCCAGTACACCGACCTCCTGCGCAAGGTCGTCCTTGATGTTGAACTGGGCCGCGAGCAGGTCCCTCTGGTCTACAAACCGATTTATGAGACCCTCTCCGACCCCAACATGCCCAAGCTGATTGATGCGAAGTGGGCCTTGTACGGAACTGTGGTATTCACTGAACATCTTGAAGGCGAGGAAGTCAAGTTCGGTAGGTTGGCAGTTGAATATGGACCGACTGCAAGAATCTTGACCTTTGCTGCGGGTTTTGAATACACCAAGGAAATGAAAGACTTTAACGATTCTTTCTCCCTGGAGATCCTCAACCGTAGCACAGGCGAAGCCTGGAACGCACTCCTGAACCACATTCACCTGAACCCGATCCTCAGCCATTCCTATGATGCGAGCAATCAAACCGATTGGCAGGGAGATACTGGGGACGACCTCTGGGTCGGTTACTGGAAGACCTTGTCACAAGCGGTGAACGACGCTAATGTCGCCAAGCGTCCCGGCAACATCCTGCTGGCCAGCGCCCAGAACAGGGCCAACATCGAGATGGCACTGAAGGGTGGGTTCATGATCAAGGGAACCACCTACCCGGCGGTGGATGGCATCGACACCGTGATCTACTACGACGGCTGGAGCGTCCAGGTTGGGAAGAGGTCCTACTCATACTCTGGTGTGAATGCTGGGAAAGCATACCTGATCCGGCCGAGGCGTGGATTCAAAGAGCTCGTCAAGCAAGACCTGCGCATCGAAGCCTCTGCCGCCGACTTGTCCCGGTTAATTGAAGCACAAATCGTGGGATATGGCTATCGCGGGGTTTACGCTGCCGTAACGGAGAACGTCCAGGAAATTGACCTTACTCCAGATGAATAAACGGGGTGTCATCTATGATATCGACCAACGAGTTGCGAGAAGAATTGCGCGAAATGATAGCTGAGGCGGTCCCCCCCGGGGGAACTGATGCTGATACCAATTTTACTGATGCGCAAATCGACCGGCTGCTGACTAGGTCAGTAAGCATATATACAGCGGCCTCTAAAGGCTGGGAACGGAAAGCGGATCTGCTCCTTGCGAAGAACAATGGGCTTGAGAGCTACTCTATCGGTATGGAGAAGTACACTTTCACCAGCCTTGAGGCCGCACTTAAATTCTGCCAGAGTAGGGCAGAGTATTACTCAAAACTTGCCGGGGCGGGCAGCAGGGTTATAAAAGTGCGCCCGCCTCGAGTTTTATAAGGAGGTCCGAAACCCCTGCCAGATTTTCGGCGGAGGTTGTTTTAGCCGCGTCATCTGCTGGGCGGTGTAAATATTATCTAAGGAGAGTGAGATAAATGAGCCTTGAAAAAGAAGGCAAGAAAGTGATGTTGGAAGCGTTTGGAAGTGCAGCAGTAAAGGTGGATTTGCATAATGCATCAGATCAGGTTTTAACTGGTGGTGATTATGCACAGCAGACAATTTCGTGGACTTATAATGCAACAGGTCCGATCTTGGAAGCTGATGCTGAAAGCGGTGTCGTGGCTGAGTTCAGCGTTCCCGCCACAACCGTTAAGTATGTAGTGTTTAAAAAGACCGATGGGACAGTGGTGGCAAAACACGATCTTGGGAGCGGCGCTGAAACGTTTGCTAATCCCGGCACGTTCCAGCTAACAGCAGCCAGTTTAGAGCTTGATCCTTCCTAGCAAGGAGTGATTTGTTTGAAAACAGAAGATAATCCTAAATTTAAACTAACCGTCAAAGGGCGTAAGGTATCAAAGGGCAGGGCAAACGTAAAAGTAAAGAGCGAAACAAAGTAGTAAATGCAACCGATTAGGGGAGAGGTTGGTAATGGCGCAAATTAATCCCTTGCAGGGTTATGATCTGATAGTGACCCTGAAATT
>ENA-UPSM01006987-UPSM01006987.1-activated-sludge-metagenome-genome-assembly--contig:-NODE-6987-length-10249-cov-3.857465_pt1 | contig 10249 bp, 5 predicted proteins | sample MGYA00238181_ERZ773283 | MGnify/ENA primary metagenome ERZ773283 (study PRJEB29023, sample SAMN05720199) | activated sludge metagenome | isolation source: Anaerobic digester | place: Japan... | reverse complement strand
AGAAAAAATAGATATGCTGAGTGAAAAGGCGGGAAGGGGTTAATATGAAAAGGAAACTGTTTATTGTTTTTTTGGCTGCCGTAATAGCATTTGCGGGTTTGCCTGCTATAAATGTATCGGCAGATGTTTACGATGATTTTAATGTTTTTTATGATGTTCGTGAATCAAGGATATTGGACGGGGACATTTTCACACTGTATTTTACAATTGATGAGGATCGCACAGGTGATATAGCCAGCTTTGGATTCAAAATTGAAACCGGCACTAACTTCAAGGTGCTGGGAGGAGATCACGATGTTTCGCCTGCGGTTTTAAACATGCCATACAGCGTTAATTTGCAGTATCTCGGAGGAAGCAACAGCCTTCCAATTAAGATAGATTATTCTAAGGGTGGTTCAGCTGAAGGCGAACTAATATATAACCTTGAAATTTCAGAGATAGACGAAAACAGCGTCAATCCCCCTGTAAGCAGCTCCGACAACGAACCCAAGCTCATTATAGAAAGCTCATCTATTCCTGTGGCTGCCGCAGGAGAAACCATGAAAATACCCATTACAGTAACAAATGAAAGCCGATATGCGGCAAAAGATGTCACCGTTAAGCTTTCTCTATCGGACAGCAGCGATAATCCCTTTGAAATAAGCAGTCTCAACCTGGTACAATCAATCGGCAATTTAAACGCCAAAAAAAGCGACAGTCTGATCTTCAGCCTCAAGGTAAAACCCTATGCCGAGGAGAAGACCTATGAAATAAACGTACAATTCAATTATTATAACTCAAGGAACAGCTTATTCACCAGCAATGACAAGATATATGTCAAGGTTACCAACAGCAAGAATGAACCGGTGCTTATGATTCAGGACATAAAACACAGCGCATATCCTGTAAATGCAGGGTCAAAATTCCAGGTCAGCTTTAACGTGGCCAATGTAGGAGGTATAGATGCCAGAAATGCCAAGGTTTCCATCGAAGGCCTGAATAAAGACGGGTTTACCCTGTACAGCGGCGTTAACAACTGGTATTTTGACAGTATTGAAGGCAGCGGTAAAAAGAATATTACTTTGGATCTTATAGCTGCCGACACTATGGAAAGTGGAAATTATGGCCTGGAAATAAAGATAGAGTATAAGGATCAAAGAAACAACAGCTATACCGACAGTTCAAGTTTTTTTGTAAATGTCAGGGGAGAAGCCAAAAGCTCAAATGTGGCACTGAATAATATCTCCGTATTGCCGAAAGAAGTCAGGGCAAACGAGAACTTCACGCTGAGCTTTGATGTTCATAATGAAGGCAAATCCTCCGCAAGGAATGTCAAATTGACGATCAAGGGAGACGAAGGCATAATATCCAAATCTCCGGATGTCAGAATCATTGAGAACCTGGCTGCGGGAGAACAGCAGAAGCTGGAATACGTACTCTATGCCAATAATGAAACAAAGACTCAGAATTATAACATAATGATAAGCCTGGAATATGAAGATGCGGAGAAGGATGGCTCAAAGCATTCCGTCAATCAGTATGCGGGAGTATATGTAAACGGAGGGAACAGTAAGATTACTCCCAAAATTATAATAAGCAACTATAATTTTGAACCGAAGCTGGTCAGAGCAGGTGAGGAATTCAGCATGGATCTGACCTTCATGAATACAAGCAGCACAAAGGAAGTAAAGAATATAAAGATATATCTGACAGGAATCGATTCGGATAAAGAGGGCAATGTGGTATTTACACCCGTGGGAAGCAGCAATACGTTTTTCGTTGATGCCATAAAGCCCAAGGGCACCGCTGTAAGAAGCATTACAATGTACACTATTCCCGATGCCCAGCCCAAATACTACAATATAACGGCAAATATCGAATACCAGGATGATGACGGTACTGAGTATAAAGCGGAAGAGCTGATAGGAATTCCTGTAATACAGCAATCCAAGCTGGATGCATCGGAAATCGGGCTCCCGCCGCAAGCATTTATCGGTCAGCCTATTCCTGTAAGCCTTCAGTATTATAATAAAGGAAAGACAAAGCTTTCCAACCTGATGATAAAGATTGAGGGTGATTTCCAGATTGAAAACGGAGAAGCCTTCATAGGAAATTTTGAGTCAGGCTCCAGTGACTATTATGAGGCAATGATTACGCCGATGAATCCCGGGCCTGCCAAAGGAAAAGTAGTTTTCAGCTATGAGGATCCTTCAGGAGAGGAGTTCATATATGAAAGGGAATTTTCGATAAATGCCATTGAAATGCCTCCCATTGATTTTCAAGGAGGAGAAATGCCCGTTCCTGCCATGAGCACTAAGGATAAAATAATGAAATATACCGTAAAGAACTGGTTTTTCTGGGTATGTATCGCAGTAGCTGCAGCAGCGGCTTTCACCGCCAGGAGGTTGATCAGAAACAAGAGAAGGAAGGACATGGATCTGGATGAATAGTATAGATATAGTAAGGATAGTCTTTAAAAACCTTCTCAGAAGAAAAATGAGAACAATGCTTACTGTAATGGGCGTTGTAATAGGCACTGCTTCAATTGTAATAATGGTTTCTATAGGAATAGGCATGAATGAAGGCTTCAAAAGTGAAATATCCAGAATGGGAAGCCTTAATTCAATAAATGTAAGATCCCCCGATACAGGTATGTACTATATTTATGATGAAGCAGAGGCGGGAAGGGCAAATTCTGCGGAAAAGCGGGATTTGGATGATGCCGCAGTGTCAGACTTTACAAGAATTGATGGTGTTGAAGCGGTAATTCCCTTCATTGAGACTCACGGAAAAATAAAGCTTGGCAAATATATCGGCTATGTCCAGCTTCATGGAATCAACCCCGAACATATGGATAAACTGGGTCTGAAGGTCTCGGAAGGAAGGCTGCTGGGTGCCGGGGATAAAATGAATGCAGTATTCGGTTTCGGAGTAAAGAATAACTTATATAACCCTAAAGCGTCGCAAAGGGGAAGATTTGGCAGAAACACTCCGGATGTAGACCTATTGGGCGAAAGAATCACTCTTTCACTGGATATGTCTTATGGAGAGGAATACATGTATGCGGATTCTTCGGCTCAGAAAAAGCCCAAAACATATAAAATAAATGGAGTCGGTTTGATTGAGGAAGGAAACTATGAATATTACAGCAGCTTGTTTATGGACATTACCGAGCTTAAAAAAATAGTAAAGGATTTCAACAAGGGTAAGAGTAAGAATGATAATTCAGGAGATTACCGGGATATTAAGGGTTATTCAAGAATAATAGTGAAAGCGAAAGATATAAATGATGTACAAAGCATAAAAAATCAGATAAAGGATATGGGATTTTTTGCAGACAGCCTGACCGATATTCTCGAATCAATGCAAAAGACCACAGCCAGCATAAGAATCGTTCTCGGTGCAATAGGTGCGGTGTCCCTTCTGGTTGCATCCATTGGAATTACCAATACCATGGTAATGTCTATATATGAACGCACAAGAGAGATAGGTATCATGAAGGTGATCGGCTCTTCTCTGGGAGATATAAAACGGATGTTTCTTTTTGAGGCAGCAATGATAGGCCTTTTGGGAGGAATAATCGGGTTGCTGCTGAGCTATGGAGTATCCTACGGGCTTAATACGGCAGGCTTTGCATTGTTGGGCTTCTTTGGTCCGGCCGGAGGAGGCAGCAAACCTTCAATAATACCTTTATGGCTTTCGGTCAGCTCAATGCTGTTTACGACAATCATCGGACTTGTGTCGGGGTTTTATCCTGCACGCCGGGCAATGAATCTCAGTGCTCTGGAAGCAATAAGGAAGGAATAGCCATGAATCCTTTAAAAAATACGACAATGTCGTATTTTTTATTTTATTAAGGTAAAAATATTAGTTAAATGTATAACTGGGAGAGTGATATCCTTGACAGATGCTTATGGATTCATGTCTGACGAAACCGTAGCAGCAGAAAAAGCAGATAAGAATAAAGATGCTGATAATAATGCCAATGAAAATATTAAAGAACTGGGCGAAGTCAGAGTACCGCAATTCAGGAGCAATATACACTGTATTACTATAATAGGCCAGATAGAAGGGCATTTGGTGCTTCCGCCGCAAAACAAATCAACCAAATATGAACATATTATACCGCAGATTGTAGCAGTAGAGGAGAACCCTGAGATTGAAGGGCTGCTATTGATTCTGAACACGGTAGGAGGAGATGTCGAGGCGGGGCTTGCATTGTCAGAGCTTATAGTAAGCATGAAAAAGCCGTCAGTTTCTCTTGTGCTTGGAGGAGGCCACAGCATTGGAGTGCCTCTGGCTGTTTCTGCAACATATTCTTACATTGCGTCTACAGCGACAATGACAATACACCCCATAAGAATGAACGGTTTGGTCATAGGCGTACCGCAGACCTTTGATTATTTTAATAAAATGCAGGAGCGAATTATAAGATTCATAGTGGAGCACAGTAAAATAGACATTGATACAATTAAGAGGCTGATGTTTACAACAAGCGAGCTGGCCAACGATATAGGGACAGTGCTTGTGGGTGCAGAAGCAGTCAGATACGGCCTTATAAGGGAGATCGGAGGGCTTCATCAGGCACTTGCAAAGCTGCAGAGCCTTATTGCAGAGAAAAAAGCGTCAGACTGACAATAAGAATATTGGAACAAACTGCTTCCTGCAGCAATGCAAGGAGCATTTTGTTTTATTATCCGTGTTAATTTATCCCATTTATTGTGATATAATACCATATATAAGATTTGGTATATCACAGTAAATTGAAAAGGAGTAAATAAGCTTATGAAAAGGGTAATTTCGTTATTACTATGTTTTGCTCTGATAGTATCGGCCTTTGCAATTGCAAATGTGACTCTTGTTAGTGCAGCAAGTGTTCCGGCAGGTTTTCCGGCAGAAATACCCTTTGCCGATGACGCCTTTAGTATAACCGGGGAAAGAAATGATGCAGCCAGGAGCTTTTCCCTGAGCTATAAGACTGATAAGAAACTGGCTGATGTTGCAGCATTATACAGAAATTTTATAAAGCTTTATGACAGCAGCTATCAGGAAACTAAAGGGGATATATATTCAATATTTATATGCAAGTTCCCCAATTATGATCTGAATTTGACGGTCATGGAAATACTCAGCAATACCAATGTAAATATAACTCTTTATTATCATGGGGAATTGCCTGCAATACCTGCAGGCACAAACAGTACAAAACCTGCAGCAGTGAGCAGTATTGAGACAAACCAAAGCCGCCTTAAGCTTCCTGTATGTATGCCGAAGGATATACCCTTTACAAAGGATGCCGTATTGTATAAGGTGGATGATAAAAGCTATGCTTATGTCAATGAGCAGACGATTAACATTACCTATGATTCCAAAATGCCGAAAGCTGATGTGGTTTCATTATACAAGGAATTCTCAAGAAGCACTGCTGAAGAGAGCAATGAGCTGAACCTTGGAGGAACGTATTTATTTACCGGTAAATACAGCGAATATGACCTTAGTATTTCTATAGAAGACAATAACACGGGTACCCGGGTTTCTCTGGTGGTAACGCCAAAAAACGGCGTGTTTAATTATCACTTTACAGTTACTGATTATTCCGACGGAATAATTGACAACAGCGGTGTGATAAACTTCAAAGAGCCTGTACATAAAATGCTTATGGCCGGGCCGGCACATACGGACCCTTATAATACAAATATATTCGTCAGAAAGAACGATAAAAGCCTTTGGGGTTATGGAGCATTCAAGGGAATTGATGACAAGAATTGGAGCCTGATAGACAAGGATGCATTCTGCCTTGATACCGAAGGGAATAATTATTTCCTTTTGAAGCCCGACGGCAGCCTGTGGATATATGGGGGCAATGAGAAATATTTGCTGGGTAACGGCCAGAGGTATTTGTATGGTGATTACCCTCCGACAAAGGTCCTTGACGGCGTAAGGTCTGCCGACATCGGAAAAAACGGAACCGCAGTAAAAAAAGACAACAGCCTTTGGATATGGGGACAAAAAAGCGCTCTTTTTTCAGTATTGGATGATCCCGAGAAAGAGAGGCTTGCACCTGTAAAGGCCATGGACAATGTTGTTGACGCAGCACAAAGCGGAAGTACGGGCTGGACCCTTGGCGGTATTATAATGGTCCTTAAGACCGACGGAAGCGTCTGGACATGGGGAGAGGGCAATTGTGGGGACGGAGGTGTTACTCCTTACAGAAGAACACCTATAAAGGTTTTGAATGGTGTAAAGTCGATAAAAGCAAGCAACTCCCTATGCTGTGCCATAAAGAATGACAACAGCCTCTGGATATGGGAATCCCACATTACCAGCAGCAGCGGGAAAATGAATTATACAAAACCAACCAAAGTGATGGAAAATGTCAAAATGGTATCTCCCGGAGAAAGGTTCCTGGTGGTTTTGAAAAATGACGGAACTGTATGGACCCTTGGGGATAATTACTATGGGCAGTGCGGTATTGGAAGTTTGAACCCGGCTTATATACCGGCACCCAGAAAAATACTTGACGGAGCAGCTGAAGTCATCGCAACAGAGCATAATGCCTTTGCCCTAATGCAGAACGGAAATGTGCTGGGCTGGGGCATAAATGACCGCACACGCAGGGAAGGGGATTATGACTGGCTGAATACAAAAGATTGGAGAGTATTGAAACCTGCTTATATATTCAATATCAATGCGAAATAATACAACACACCGGGAAATTTGCCTGTCAAGGATCTGCCGGAAACGTCAGGTCCTTGAGTTTTTCAAATAATAAAGCTATAATATCATTAAGTTTAATATACTTATATTAAGAGGTGATAACTTGTCAGGAAAGAGGAAAGAGAGCGATATAAACTATGAAATAGCTGGAGTGTCTCTGATATTAGCCAGTGTATACATATATATAAGCCTTTTCAGCAGCAATTCAGGAATTGTAGGAGAAAAAGTCAGGTTGTTTTTTCTGGGAACCTTCGGTCTTGGTGCTTACATTGTTCCGATACTCATAATCATACTGGGGCTGGCTTTGGTATATAGGAAGAATGAAATCCGCATCAATATTAAGTTTTTTTCTTTCTGTATATTTTTATTGTCCACACTTATAGTACTTTTTTTGGCAAACTATACTGATGTTGAAAATGCGGATGCCAGATGGCTCGATGCTGTCAAATACTATTTTTCCCTGGGCACTCTCAATGCAGGGGGAGGAGCAGTGGGAGCCTTGTTCGGCTATGCCTTTGTAAGGCTATTTGGAATGATCGGAACTATAGCGTTGGTTTCCTCCCTTTACATCATATCAATACTGATGTTTACCGAGATATCATTCTTACGCATCCTTCAGCGCATAAAACAATTCGTGTCAGATATGTATTCACATTTAAGGAGCAAAAACAAAGAAGCCGCAGTAACAAAGGAGCTTCAGCGAAAGATACCCGTAAAGCATCATAATGACATTGAGCCACCGGAAGCTGACGATGAAGAAAGAATAAAGAACATCGACAAAAAAATCAAGATTCTTGACTTTACAAAACGTTTTGATAAGGATTTCAAGCCCGCAGCAGAGAATGAAACCGATGACAAAGCCAGGAACAAAGAGAAATTAAGCAGGGAAAGCATTCCAAGCATAGTACCTGTTAACAATATCCAATATGTGAATTACAAGCTTCCCGGCACCGGACTCCTTGCATTGCCTGCCGAGAATAAGTCAGGCAACGGGAAGAAAGAGGTAATGAACAATGTAAAGATACTTGAGGATACTCTTAAAAACTTCGGTGTCAGCGCCAGCATTGCCCAGGTTTCTGTCGGCCCGACGATTACAAGGTATGAACTGCAGCTAAGCCCGGGTGTAAAGGTAAGCAAGATATTGAGCCTTGCGGATGATATATCCCTCAGCCTTGCATCCCCTGATATAAGGATAGAAGCGCCTATACCCGGAAAAGCAGCCATTGGAATAGAAGTACCCAATAAGGATATAACCAGCGTACTTTTGAGGGAAGTGCTGGAATCGGAAGAGTTCAAAAAGCAAAAATCAAAAATATCCTTCGTATTGGGAAAAGATGTAGCAGGCGCAAATATTGTGGCAGATCTTGCCAAAATGCCGCATCTTCTGATTGCCGGATCTACCGGTTCAGGTAAAAGCGTGTGTATAAACACTCTTATTGCAAGCATATTGTATAAAGCAACTCCCGATGAAGTAAAATTGCTGCTGATAGATCCCAAAGTGGTTGAACTCAGTGTATACAAGAACATCCCCCACCTTTTGATACCGGTGGTTACGGATCCTAAAAAGGCGGCAGGAGCATTGAACTGGGCTGTAATGGAAATGACCGAGCGTTACAAAAAATTTGCATCAAATAACGTAAGGGATATATACGGCTATAACAATCTGAATAAGGAAGATCTGGCCAAAATGCCGCAAATAGTTGTCGTGATAGATGAACTGGCTGATTTGATGATGGTTGCACCAAGTGAAGTGGAAGACTCTATCTGCAGATTGGCGCAGATGGCCCGTGCCGCAGGAATACACCTGGTTGTAGCAACTCAGAGGCCGTCTGTTGATGTAATTACGGGGCTTATAAAGGCAAACATCCCATCAAGGATATCCTTTGCAGTATCATCTCATATTGATTCAAGAACAATACTTGATATGGGCGGAGCAGAAAAGCTTTTGGGAAAAGGTGATGCCCTGTTCTATCCTGTCGGAGCTGCAAAACCCGTCAGGGTGCAGTGTGCCTTTGTATCCGAGAAGGAAATAGAAAAGCTTGTAGCCTTTATTAAGGAACAGGTTCCCGCAAGCTTTGACAATAAGATAATTAAAGAAATCGAGCAAAGCGTAGAAATTGATGAGGACGCAGAAGTTGATGAGCTGTTGAATGATGCAATAAGAATTGTTGTGGAAAGCGGGCAGGCATCGATACTCATGCTCCAGAGAAGGTTAAAAATAGGCTACAGCAGGGCGGCAAGGCTGATAGACCAGATGGAGGAACGCAGGATAATCGGCGGCTATGAAGGCAGCAAGCCCAGAAAGGTCCTTATGAGCAGAGAGGACCTGGAAGACTAGCTTTTGGAAGGAGAGAATTTGTTGAGTCTTAAAGTTGCAATCATATCCCTTGGATGCTCAAAGAACCTTGTTGATTCAGAGGTTATGGTCAAGAGCATCCTTAATAATGATTATGAAGTTACAGATAATGCCGATATTGCAGAGATAATAATAATAAACACCTGTGGTTTCATTGAAAGTGCAAAACAGGAATCCATCGATACAATTCTTGAAATGGCAGGTTACAAGAAAAAGGGCAAATGCAAGGTGCTGATTGCAACAGGCTGCCTTGCAGAACGCTATAAGGAGGAGCTGATTAAGGAGCTTCCCGAGCTGGACGCAGTAATCGGCACCGGAGATTATAAGGACGTACCGGAAGTGATAAGGAAAGCACTTCAGGGTGAGAAGGTAGTCCTGTACGGACATCAGGACCTGATTGATATAGATAAGCTTCCCCGGCAGATTTCAGGCTTCGGGGCATCCTCATACCTTAAGATAGCCGAAGGCTGCGACAACAGGTGCAGCTACTGCATAATACCGGCCTTGAGGGGGAGGTACCGCAGCCGGAAAATGGAAGACATACTGGAAGAAGCAAAGGAGCTTTCAAGGAACGGAATAAAGGAAGTAAATGTAATAGCCCAGGATATAACCCGGTATGGAGTTGATTTGTATAATAGCCTGAAGTTAAGCGAGCTGTTAAGAAAGCTGACAGAAATCGAGGGCATCGAATGGATAAGGCTTCTTTATTCTTATCCTGATGAATTCAACGATGAACTCATAGAAGTCATTGCACGAGAGGATAAAATCTGCAAATACGTTGATATTCCCATACAGCATGCCAGCAATAGGATACTTGCGAAGATGGCCAGGAGAAGCAGCCGGGAAAAGATACTCCATCTGATAGAAAAGCTTAGGAAAAGAATACCGGGCATCGTGCTTAGGACAACTCTTATCGTGGGATTTCCGGGAGAGACGGAGGAAGATTTTAAAGAGCTGTATGACTTTGTTTTAGAAACGAAGTTCAACAGGCTGGGAGTATTTGCATATTCAAGAGAAGAGGATACCCCGGCTTTTAATATGCCGAACCAGGTTGAAGAAGCCATAAAGCAGGAAAGGCTCGAAAAAATAATGCTTCTTCAGAAGAATATTTCGCTGGAATACAACCGTAAACTTGTCGGACAGACATTGAAGGTGCTTGTAGAAGGAGTTTCAGACAATGAGTACTTTGGGCGAAGC
>ENA-UPSM01006969-UPSM01006969.1-activated-sludge-metagenome-genome-assembly--contig:-NODE-6969-length-10265-cov-7.979040_pt1 | contig 10265 bp, 9 predicted proteins | sample MGYA00238181_ERZ773283 | MGnify/ENA primary metagenome ERZ773283 (study PRJEB29023, sample SAMN05720199) | activated sludge metagenome | isolation source: Anaerobic digester | place: Japan... | reverse complement strand
TTGCCGCATAGGAAAACCGTGCAAAAAGGAGACGCTTCTGAGAGATAGCTGTGCACAGCCGGCAGAGAACGGGCCCCGACCCGAACCCGGAGTTGCTCACGCGGAGGCGCAGAGAACGCGGAGTTGATCCACGGCCGGTACCAACCCCAGCCCGTCCGAACCGCGAACGCCGCAGCCACGCGACGCCGCGTCGGTTCATCAGTCTCCGCACCCGCCGCGCCTCTGCGTGAGACCATTCCGAAACCGGCGCACCATCCCACCTCACTCCGAGCCGCAGAGCTGGAACCGCTGATGCACGCTGATCCGAACCTCGTGCGGCCGAGCCGCAGCCAAACCGGATCGTTGCCACGAAAAGGCACCAAAATGCACAAAAAGACCGGATCGATTTCGTGGCTCTTCGTGCCTCTTTGTGGCCATCCGTCTCGGTTTTGTGATCGAGGAGAAGCGTGCACAAAAGAGAGCCCCGGAGCTGGAACCGCTGATGCACGCTGATCCGCTACGCGTTCGGATCAGTGTTCATCTGCGTCGATCTGCGGTTCCACCTTCCGAGCCACATTCAGCCCTCCGCCCCACCGCCTGCCGCGTGGGACGAAGTCTTTTCCGCGGCCCACCATCTTCACCACCCGCTCCTCGCGCCTGGCCAGCTCCCTTCGCGAAAAAGGGCGGCCCCGCTGGGCCGCCCCGAGAACGCAGCACAATGGCGTACGCCGTAATCAGAACCTCAGACCAAGCGCCTCGACGGTCTCGTAGGTGAGCCCGCCCGTGGCGAGATTGTGCGCCTCCTGATAGGCCGCCAGCGCGTCCATTGTCTTCGAATTCATGATGCCGTTGACCGGGCTCGCGTCGTAGCCGGCCTCCGTGAGCTTGGCCTGCAGCTCCCCGATGACACTGGGCGTGACGTTCGTCTCGCAGAGGATGCGTTTCCAGCCGGTGCGGCTCGGCTGCTTGATGACCGTCTTCGTGATCGTCTTGTAGACGGCCGGCACCGGCGTGACCCGTTTCTGCTCGGGGGTCCTCACGCGGGTGCTGGTGACGGTCCCGTATTCGGCCGGTATGACAATCTTCTCCGTGCGCGGCCCGGAGACGAGCACCTGCCGCTCCACCGTCCGGTACTCGGCCGGGATCGTCTCCTCGACGGTCTTCGCCGGTTCCACGAGCACCTGTTTCTCGACGGTCTCGTATTCGGCGGGCACGGTGACCAGACACATGATCTCACCGGTGGCGCCCTCGAGCTGCTGGAGCGGATCCTTGCCCTTCTTCCATTCGGTGTGCGCCGGTTTCACCATGACGGTCTCGCTGACCGTGCGGTACACCGGCGGCACCGAGAGGCGCTTGGTCGACGCGGGCCGCACGAGCACCTGCTCGGTCTCGGTCCGGTAGACGGCGGGGATGATCTCGAGCCGTTCGGTGGCCTCCTTCACCACCACCCGTTCCTCGACTTCCTCATACTCGGCCGGGATGATCTCGATCTCCTGGCTCGCCTCCTTGTCGAGCACCTGTTCGGTGACCGTGTCGTAGACGGGCGGGAGGATGACCCGGGCGTAACATTCGCCCGGCTTCGCATCCGGGGGCACGAGCGAGTCGTCGCTGATCCGCCGCTCGGGTTCCGCATTCGCCGTCGCGAGGTTCTGATTCGAGCTCATGCTCTGGCCGGTCTGCATGTTCTGGCAGCCGGCAAGGAGCATCGCGCCGACGAGACAAACCATAGTGGGGACACTTAGCTTGTTCTGCGTTTTCATAGGGACGCCCAACTAACCCCGCCGACAACCGTTCTCAAACCGACGGGGACCTTGCAGCAAAACCCCTACTCACCGCGCCAACGGGCGCAGCTCACCCAGTTTCGGTCCCGGCAGTTCCCGCCAGGGGTATTTGTGGTCGTCGCGCACCCGCACCCACACCAGCCGGCCGCCGCACCGCCAGCCATCCACCACGACTCCCTCCGCGAAGGGCCGCCCCCGGGCCGTCACCACGACCGAATTGTGCTCCTTGAGCCTGACGCCCGAGAACGCGACGCCCCAATGCAGGTCGAAATGGCGCAGTTCGAGCGCCTCGAGCGGCTCCAGCAAATCGTTCGCCCATTGGTAACACAGTCCGCGATCCCGCCAGCCCATGTTGACGTAGACATTGTTGATGGTCGCAGAGCGGGTCGGCTGGAAACGTTCGCGCAGCACGAGCGCCCGCATGATCGCCGTGCGGGCGATGAGTCCGGCCTCGGCCGCAGCCGCCGGATTGTCCGGTGCCAGCGCCGCGAGGTCCTCGGTCAGGGCCGCGATCCGGTTCTCCGGCGGGGCGTCGATCCGGGCGCCCGCACCGCGCGGCAGGCTCGCGCAACCACTCCCCAAGGCGAACAGCCCGATCATCCCCCAAAGGCAGGCGCGTCTCATCTCGCAGCATCCATTCGCCGCGGCGGCGCGGGGAGTCGAGTTCGGAATGTCCCTGAAGCAGAGATACCCCACAAGGCAACCGCGCGCGAGTCCGCTCCTGCGCAGGAGCGGTCGGACCCACGCCCGCCCATCCGCCCCGCTCCGCCGTACCCGGATTCTTCCGGCTTCCCTTTGGCTGCATCCTCGGCAGCATCACAGCCACCTATGGTGCGCAAATTCCCCTGGATGGTTGCGGCGGCGCTCGTTTTGGCGGCGCTCGCCGGTTGTCAGAAGAACGCGGATTCCTCCGCCGCGGCCGCTCCGGCCGCCCCTGCCGCGAAGCCGCTGTCCGGCGGCTCCGTCGCGTTGGTCGCCGCCTCCGAGCGCAGCCGGCATTTCGCGGCCGTCGCCGAACAGCTTGAGCTCGGCGGCACGCTCTACGGCTACGTCGACATCGACGGCGACGTCGAACGCATCGCCACCCTCGCCCGCGGCATGGTCGAGAACATCGCCACCGAGGTGCCCCAGGCCGCCGCCCTCAAACAGGATTTCGTCCAGATCGCGGCCGACCTCGGCCTCTCCGACGTGAAGGCGATCGGCCTCAGCTCCGTGGCCGACCCCTCCGGCGGCTTCCGCAACCGCTGCTTCTTCTACGCCCCCGCCGGCCGCCGCGGACTGCTCGCCGGCCTCGGCGGCCCCGCCGCGCCGTTCGCGAACCTCCGCCTTGCCCCCGCGGATACCGACGTCTTCTGCGAGAACGAGTTCGACCTGCCCGCCGTCTACACGGCTTTGCGCGCCATCGTCGCCCGCGTCGCCGGCGAGGCCGCCGCGAACATCGTCGACGCGCAGCTCAAGTCCGCCGGCAAGCAGGCCGGCATCTCCGCCTACGACATCGTCCAGAGCTGGAAGGGGCGCACCACGTTCGTGCTCCGCTTCGCGAAGGACGGCTCCATCACGATCCCGGCCAAGCAGCCGCTGACCGTCCCCGCCTTCTCGCTCCTGCTCCGCTTCGACGGCATCGCCCCGTCGCTCAAGCCCCTGCTCGACAACGTCCCGGTCTTCGAGAAGAGCGAAGTCGGCGGCCGCTCCCTCTACTCGCTCAAGGCCCAGGTCCCGGTCGAGGGCTGGGCGCCGTTGCTGGCGATCGACGGCAACGCGCTCTGCCTCGCCACCTCGCGCGCCTTCTTCGACGAGTGCCTCGGCACCGCCACGCCGCGCCTTGCCGCCAATCCCGAGTTTGCCGCGACGCTCGACCGGCTCGGCCGCGAAGGCAACGGACTCACCTACGTCTCGACCAACACCTTCGCCCGCCTCCGTGAGCTCCCCGAGCTCAACCGCGCCGGCGACCCCGAGTTGGTCCGCGCCCTGAACTTCGTCCTGCCGCACTTCCAGCAGCCCACCAAGCCCCTGCTCTCCGTGCGCACCAACCGCCCCGATGGCGTCCTGTTCCGCTCCGCGTGGAACGCCTCGCTCAAGCAGGACCTGGCCGCCGTCGCAGTCTACAACCCCGTCACCATCGGCATGATGTCCGCCATGGCCATCCCGGCCTTCCAGAAGGTCCGTGCCAATTCCCAGGACACGACCATCCGGAACAACCTCCGCCAGCTCTCCGCCGCCGCCGAGCAGTACTATCTGGAGACCGGCAACACCCACGCGGCCTACGACGACCTCGTCGGCCCCGACCGCTACCTCCCCGCGCTCAAACCCGTCGCCGGCGAGAACTACCGCAGCATCATCTTCAAGCAGGGGTCGCCGGTCCGCATCACCCTGCCCGACGGCCGCGTCTTCCAGCACAGCGAGTAACCGTCGAGTACAGGCCCGCCCCCACCGCGACCTACGCACACTCCTCGGGCCCGGGCGCAAACCGCCCGGGCCTTTTCATTCCGTGGCACGCGGCATCCGTGTTTCCGTGGCACGGGTCTCCAGACCCGTGTTCCGTGTTTTCGCCTCCGGCCCCGAGCCACATGGCTCAGGAGCGCCATATCGCGCGGCGCCCCGTGTCGCCTCCTCATCCCCTCGGCGCCCGCCTTCCGCATTGCCTCCGGCCGCCACGCCCCGCCATCCTCGCCGCTTCATCATGTCCGAGCCGACCAACGCCGCCACGCCCGTGCCCGCCCCCTCCGATTTCATCCGCGACATCGTCGCCCAGCACGTCGCGGAGAAACGCTACCCGCAGATCGTCACGCGTTTCCCGCCGGAGCCCAACGGCTATCTCCACATCGGCCACGCCAAGTCCATCTGCCTCAACTTCGGCATCGCCCGCGAAAACGGCGGCCGCTGCAACCTGCGCATGGACGACACCAACCCGACGAAGGAGGACGTCGAGTACGTCGAGTCCATCATCGAGGACGTCCAGTGGCTGATCGCCGGCTGGGCCGACCACTGCCTCGGCTTCAAGGCGCACGGCGCCACGCCCACCGCGCAGACCGTCGGCGACAAGACCGATTTCTACATGCCGGCCGTCGTCGGCCACCACGAGACTCCCGCCGAGAAGGCCGCCCATTCTTCCGGTTCCGACCAATCCGCAATCCGCGATCCGCAGTCCGCAATCGAGTTGGAGCCCTTTTTCGCCTCCGACTACTTCGACCAGATCTACGAATACGCGCTCCAGCTGATCCGCGCCGGCAAGGCCTACGTCTGCGACCTCAGCCCGAAGGACACCGACGAGTACCGCGGCGCCCCCGACAAGCCCGGCCGCGAGTCGCCCTTCCGCAACCGCTCGATCGCCGAGAACCTTGACCTCTTCCAGCGCATGCGCGCCGGCGAGTTCCCCGACGGCACCCGCACCCTCCGCGCGAAGATCGACATGGCCTCGCCCAACGTCTGGTTGCGCGATCCGCTCCTCTACCGCATCCGCCACGCCGAGCACCACCACACCGGCGACAAGTGGTGCATCTACCCGCTCTACGATTTCGCCCACTGCCTGAGCGACTACATCGAAGGCATCACCCACTCCATCTGCACCCTCGAGTTCGAGGTGCACCGCCCGCTCTACGACTGGATCCTCGAAGCCCTCGCCCTCCCGCGCCCGCTCCCGCACCAGTACGAGTTCGCGAAACTGATTCCTGGTTACACCCTCGTTTCCAAGCGCCGCCTCATCCAGCTCGTCAACGAGAACGTCGTCACCGGCTGGAACGACCCGCGCATGCCCACCGTCAGCGGCATCCGCCGCCGCGGCATCCCCGCCAGCGCCCTGCGCGCCTTCGTCACCAGCGTCGGCGTAACGAAGTTCAACAGCGTCACCGACTACGCCGTGTTCGAGCACTGCGTGCGCGACGACCTCAACGCCAAGGCGCTCCGCCGCCTCGCCGTGCTCGACCCGATCAAGCTCGTCCTCACCAACATCCCCGCCGGCGAGACGATCATGGTCGACGCCACCGACAACCCGCAGAGCGAGACGCCCACGACCCGCAAGGTGCCGTTCACCCGCGAGGTGTTCATCGAGCGCGAGGATTTCGCCGAGGTTCCGCCGCCGAAGTATTTCCGCCTCAAGCCCGGCGGCGAGGTCCGCCTGAAGTACGCCTGCATCATCAAGTGCGACGAGGTCGTGAAGGATGCCGCCGGCAACGTGACCGAGCTCCGCTGCACCGCACAGCTGGATACACGCGCCGGCGAGCCCAACGCTTCCAAGAAGGTCAAAGGCACGATCCACTGGGTCAGCGCCAGCCACGCCGTCGACGCCGAGGTGCGTTTGTATGACCGGCTCTTCGCCGTCGCCGAGCCCGCCGCCGAGGACGACTACAAGAAGGCGATCAACCCGAACTCGTTGAAGGTCGTCACCGCCAAGCTCGAGCCCTCGCTCGCGTCGGCGAAGAAGGACGATCGTTTCCAGTTCGAGCGCCTCGGCTACTTCGCCCTCGACAGCGAGGACGCCGTCCCCGGCTCCAAGCTCATCTTCAACCGCACCATCACCCTCAAAGACACCTGGGCGAAGTGACATGCGCACGTGGTGGCGCATTCTCCTCGGGCTCTGCTTCGCATCGATACTGGCTCAAGCGGCAGAGCCCAGTCTGCGCTCCGACACGCACGAACTCCGCTTCGTGACCTACAACGTCCTGGCCGATGAAGATCCCTCCGGCCAGCGCGTGCCAAAACTGCTCGAGATTCTCCGCAACACCGACGCCGACATCATCGTCCTGCAGGAAGTCGCACCGTGGTTCGCCACTATTCTGCTCAAGGAGCCGTGGGTGCAGTCCTGCCATCGCCCGCTGAAAGACGGAAAGACGTTCATCGCGCACGAGTATCTCGTCCTGTCACGGTTCCCGATTCTCAACACGGAATCCGCCCCGCTGCCCGGCAACCAGCACCGGGCGTTCTTCGCAGCAACGATCCAGCTACCGACCGGGCCGGCGAAAGTCGCCACCTGCCATCTGGAAAGCCTGCTCGAAGACGGGTCGATCCGCGCCCAACAGCTCGATATCTACTTCCAACGCTTGGCCGGAACCGACGACGTCTTCTTCGCCGGTGACTTCAACTTCGGCGACGGCGAACAGCCCGACACCAAGCACCTCGCACCGGATTTCCGTGACGCCTGGCGCGAGCTCTATCCGAAACTTCCCGGCTACACTTGGGACATAGAGAAGAGCCGAATGGCTCGCCAGGAGTCGTTTCCCGGTGAGCCCAGCCGCCGCTTGGACCGGGTATTATTTCGCTCGTCCCACTGGACGTCCACCCGCGCCGAGTTGCTCGGCACCGAACCCGTCTCGCCGAAGAACAAACGCCTCTTCCCCTCCGACCATTTCGGCCTCCTCGTGGTCTTCCAGCTTCAGCGACCGCCCGCACCCGCAAACTAGCCGCCGGCCGCCGTTCCCCCTTTCCAGCTTTCCACTTCCAGCTTCCCCTCGAAGTTGCCCGCTGACCACCTCCGTCATTAGCGTTGATCAGCGTGCATTAGCGGTTCCCGCCCCTCCGATCCGATCCCCCGCCGGTGTTCCCGTGACACTTGACGCCGCGCTCGCTGGTGACACAGTTACACCATGCCGCCGAGCATCACGATCAAAGAGCTCCATGCCACCACCGGCGAACACGTCCGCCGTGCCGGCAGCGCCCGCACCCCCATCCTCGTCACCGACCGCGGCGAACCGGTCGCGGTGCTCTCGAATCCCGCGCTTCTGAAGCCCAAGCGCCGTACCCGCACGTTGCTGCCGGAGTTCGCCGCGCTCATGGCCCGCGGCACCGCCGGCTCAGTGCAGGAAGACTTGGATGCAGTCCGCGGCGACCGATGATCTTCTGCGACACCTCCACCGTCGCCAAACTCTACGTGCCCGAGCCCGAGTCGGAGGCCGTGCGCCAGCGTCTCGAAGCCGAGGACGAGGTCTGCGTCTCGGAACTCGCCCGCACGGAGCTGATGGCCGTCTTCCACCGCCGACTCCGCGAGGGCCGTTGGAGCCAGGCCGACTTCTCCGTGGCAGTCCGCCAATTCTCCGCCGACGACCTCGGCGGATTCTGGACCTGGCTACCGCTCGACGCCACGATCGCGACCGCCGCCGCCAACACCTACGCCACGTTGCCGGCCTCCGTCTTTCTCCGCTCCGCCGACTGCCTCCATCTCGTCACCGCGCTGCACCACAACTTCGCCGAGATCCACACCCACGACCGCCACCAGACCGCCGCCGCCGCGGCCCTCGGCCTCACGCCCATAGGAATCCAAACGGAGCCACTCCGAGATTAGCGCCTATCAGCGTTCATTAGCGGTTTCCCATTCAGGGCGTTCGACTATTTCTCGGCCACTCGCCTCCGGATTCCAGCTTTCCTGATTTCCACATTCCCGCTTCCGTCTTCCCCATGCTCCGCATCGGCCACGGCTACGACATCCACCGCACCATCGCCGGACGCCCGCTCGTCCTCGGCGGCGTGCGCTTCGACTGCCCCTTCGGCCTCGACGGCCACTCCGACGCCGACTGCCTCACGCACGCCATCTGCGACGCCCTCCTCGGCGCCGCCGGTCTGCCCGACATCGGTCACCATTTCCCGAACACCGATCCGGCGTTCAAGAACATCGACTCGCAGCTCCTCCTCCAGCGCGTCGTCGCCGACCTCGCCGCCCGCGGCTGGAAAATCGCCAACATCGATTCCTCGCTCATCGCCGAGAAACCCAAGATCGCCCCACACCTCGCCACGATGAAGGCCACGCTCGCGAAATCCGCCGGCATCGCGCCCGAGCAGATCGGCGTGAAGGCCACGACCAACGAGGGCAGCGACGACATCGGCCGCGGCCTCGCCATCGCCGCCCACGCCGTCGCGCTCATCGAACGCGCCTGAGGTAGGTCGTCCCCACGTGGCGGGGTGCTTCAGCTCCCGCCAGAACGAAGCCGTCCACAGCGAGCGCGGTTCGCAGCCCCCCAGCTTCGCTCCGGCGCAAACCGCGGATCGAGCCCGCCGGCCCGGGCTTATGTAAGGACCCCGTGGCGCAATCTCTGGGTCGAGTTCCGCCGCGTCGGCCCCAGCCCCAGCGTTGCTGGGGCCGGCGCGCGGCGTTGGCGCCGAGTTGTGGGGAGCGTGCAGGCGGGTTGATTACCATTGTCCGTCGTGTCTTCGACTCCCGGGCCAGCGCGGACTGCGCGCTTTGCCTCAGACCAGACCGGCGGACGTCACCCTTGCTCCGCCTGTCTTTATCGCCTGACAAGCTTGGCTGCTTTGACTTGGCCATAAGCCCAGACGGCGGAGCGTCTTCAACCCAACCTGCACGCTCATGAAAACAAAGGTTAGCCTCGGATTGGATGTCGCTCAAGCCGGCGTCGCTTATCACCTCCAAGACTCCGACGGGAGAGTGCTCGCCGCCGGCCGGGCCGACGCCACCACGGCCGGATGGAGACAGCTCACCGCCACGCTCAAGCACGCGCATGTGGGCTGGGCCGACTGCCTGGTCGTCATCGAGGCCACCGGCCAATGGCACTTGCCGTGGGCGGAGGCGGCCAGCGCCGCCGGCGCCACGGTGTTCGTGCTCAATCCGCTCATCGCCAAACGCGTCAACAGCGTAGGCAACGCGATCCGGGATGGCAAAAGCGACCCCATCGATGCGGAGGGCTTGGCCGAGACCGTGGCCCGCTATCACGAAAAACTGGAGCGCTTCCGTTACCGGAGCCGACCCGCCGACATCGGGTTGCGCCGCCTGCTCGGTGTCCGGGGCGCCGTGCGCTCCGCCCTGACCAACCTGCGCAAGGCCGCCGGCGATCTGCAGGCGCTGTGCTTCCCCGAGCTGGCCGCCAGCGGCTTGTCGCCCCAACACCAACGCGCGCTGTTGCTGGAGGCCGGCCATCCGGCGGCGGTGGCCGCGCTGGAGCTGCACCGACTGCGCGAACTCGCCGGCGAACACACCGCGGCCGTGCGCGCCAGCGCCCGCAGTTCCTTCGCCCCGGCGAGCGTGGCCGCGGCCAGCGCCCCGGCGCTCCAAGCGCTGCTGCGCAGCGATCAAGCCCTCGACCAACAACTCGACGCACTGGATGAGCAGATCACCGCACAAGCGGCCCTCGTGCTCGATGCCGAACAACTACGCCGCGCGCGCACCCTGCCCGGCTTCGGGCCGCGCACCACCCCGGCCATCCTCGCGTGCATCCCCGCGGAGCTGTTCCAGACCCACCCGTCCCATCGCGCGCAAGCCAACGCCTTGCAGGCCCTCTTCGGTTGCGAGCCACGCCTGCGCACCTCGGGGCAGTGGACGGGCAAGATCAAGATCTCCAAGCGCGGCATCCGCGAGGGTCGCACCGCGCTCTACCAGGCCGCCTTCTGCGCGCTCGCCAGCGACAGCGACCTCAAGGCCTACTACGACGCCCTGCGCGCACGCGGCAAACACCACAAGACCGCCCTCGTCGATGTCATGAGAAAGCTCGTGCGCCGCCTAGTCGCCGTCCTCGATCCCAAACTCCCATGCCCAGCTTGACTTCATTATTGCCTGTCTGAAGC
>ENA-UPSM01006965-UPSM01006965.1-activated-sludge-metagenome-genome-assembly--contig:-NODE-6965-length-10272-cov-12.603210_pt1 | contig 10272 bp, 8 predicted proteins | sample MGYA00238181_ERZ773283 | MGnify/ENA primary metagenome ERZ773283 (study PRJEB29023, sample SAMN05720199) | activated sludge metagenome | isolation source: Anaerobic digester | place: Japan... | reverse complement strand
TCATGTTCAGGCAAATCGATGTAAAGAGCAGTATAGGAGTGCCGCTCGTTCGGAATTTAGGCGTTCCGGTCGTATAAGGCGCGTAGCGATACAAAAAGATCTTGCTGCCGTCATCGGCGAGCGTGCTGTAGATGCCGCTGGCGTTTAAAGGAATGTTTGCCGCTTGGCTTGCTGCCGGAGCCGTCATGATTCCCATGACCGCAAGCATCATTACAATGAGAAGGTTTCTGCAAAAAAACATTTTACCCCATGAGCGCCTGTCCCTATATTGAGTCACTTGCTTCATCCCTGTTCCTCCTGATTTTGAAGTTCAATTTTATTGTATTTTTGTTTAATGGAGTTAATAAAGGCATGAAGTGTGCCAGATTTAATCAGAGGATCTTGCTATATTTTAAGTACCTAATAATAAAGCATAAATCTATATTCGAATAAATAAAAGCAATACATGAGAGGCATTGTGCCCTATTTTCTTGACGATTACTGATAAGGAAGGGGCATATTGGGTCTAAATTTGGAGGCATTATTGGTCTTTAGATATTCACGAATTCCGAAGATGCTTATACATCCAAGCCTAACACTTAATCATCTGAAAGAAAGGCGCCCCAGGTAACAGGGCGCCTCTTCGTGTAAATCAATATCTTAGATAATCAAGAACGGAAGTTATTCATCAACTCGCGATGCTGGCGTGGAAATATTTGCCGGATTGGCCGGCAGAGCATCCACCGATTTGAGCCAATCGCCCAGCTGCGGGAAGACCTTCGTCGGCATTCTGTTGCCCATCGCCAGATCGAAATGTCCGGTGCCGCCGAGAACATACCACTTGTCGTAAGCCGTGGCGGACTTTTTCGATATGATGAAGTCGAAAGTCGCCTCCGGGTCCACCAGGGAGCCCGCGCTTGACGAGAAAACGATCAACGGCACGGTCATTTGTGACATATTTTCGCTAAAGTAGTAATACTTATCATTGCCGGGATCGGGTGTGGAACCTCCCGCAATCAGCTTGGATAAATAGTTTTCTGATCCGTTTAAATAATGTTCACGAAGGGTTCTGTGCAAACCCATGTCCATATAGTGGCCGAAACCGCGTAAAGAAGCGCCGCCAACGCTGTAGCGCACAGTCCAATCCTCCAGGCAGGGATCCATATCCTCTACCACCCAGAAATTCAAATAGTCGAAGAAGTCGCTCACCTTGGAATCTCCCGCGGCCGCCTTGTTGATCATTCCAAATACACCTTCCAGAATACCGACCAAAGGTTTACTCGGGAGCAGGGGGATAAAAGTATCGGAAATTTCATCAAGAGGTAACCAGAGTCTGGCGCCTACCAGTGTCCAAAATACGGGTGAATCCAGAAGATCAGGTAATGGCGGCACACCGGCGGGATCAAGACCGATAAAGCCCTTGATGTCGGCGTTCCTGGTTTTGGCAAGAGCTGCGCTGCCTTTGACATGCGGCATGATTCCCAAAGCGTAGTTTAACTGATAATAGGATTTTTTGGCCCATGCCGTATTAATACTGCCGTAATCTAAATAGGCGCCCTGCAGGTAGTCATAGGAAGCCAAGCCTCCCGTGCTGTGACCGCCGATGAACATTCTTTTGCCTGTCACCGCTTTGACCTTGGCAATGGCCGCGGGAGCATCCAGTGTGGCCCAGGTATCCAGTGTCGTCATGCCGTTGGGATTGGCTGCCGTGCTTTTGATTGCACCACGACCCGTACCCCGGAAATTCACAAACCATGGATCAAAGCCCTGGAGCCAGAGATAATGGGCCAGGCTGTAATAACGCATCTTGTCAGCCTTAATGTATGGTTCATAGTCTGTTTTCGTTTCATTTAACACCCAGTCCGGAGCGACGGCAACATCAGGAATGTCAACACCGCTGTAAGCATCCTTCATTTCAGGCGGGGTAACGGCAAGGAACTCGTTCATGTTCAGGCAAATCGATGTAAAGAGCAGTATAGGAGTGCCGCTCGTTCGGAACTTTGGAGTGCCGGTCGTATAAGGCGCATAGCGATACAAATAAATCTTGCTGCCGTCATCAGCGATTGTGTTGTAGATGCCGCCGGGGTTCAACGGCACGCCTGCGGCCTGGCTCACTTCCGGTTTTGCAACCATTCCCAAAGCCACAAGCATAACCATGAACAGACTTGTGCAAAAAGTTGACTTACACCCTGAACGCACCTTCTTAAGCCAAGTTACTTTTCCCATCTATCCCTCCCCTGAATTTATTAAAATGCTTCTAGAAACGTTTTTTCGATTTTTTTGAAATGTGAGTTGTAAAAATGTGAGCATTAAATATGCCACTTTATGAATAATGATGGATGTTCATTACAAGTATATGATATAATGGAGGTTAATTATATATCGAATTGAAAAAGTCAAATTATGGAAATGGGGCATAAAAACCCCATTTCATCATGGGTTGTTCGTTAATAATATTTATTATCAATATGTTAATAGTATCGAGTGTTTGTTGCCCCAGATTTGGGGTCATTTTACCCTTTTAAGATTTACTCAGGCCGAATTTTTGCATTTTGACAAAGAGTGTTTTGCGGTTAATGCCCAGAACAGCGGCAGTACGGGCGCGATGCCAGTTATTCTCCGACAACACCTTCAATATATGATCTCTTTCCAGTTCATTTAATTTCTTTTCCAAATGCATATTGGCAGATCGAAGGGATTGCTCTGGAACAAAAGATATTGTGTCGGAGGGGAAACCTGACGTGAACGGTTTTTTTCTGTTTTGCAAGAGCTTTTCTGTTTGATCCTGCTTTGCTGTCGGAGCGCCGGCAAAATCCAGCCTTTTTAATGTCAGATAACGGTGCAGCACATTTTGAAGCTCCCGGATATTCCCCGGCCAGTCATAATTCATCAACGCTTCGACGATATTTCCCGGCAGAGGAGGATGGTTTTTGTCGTAGAGATTAAGGAAGTGATCCACCAGAAGCGGTAAATCCTCTTTCCTTTCCCTGAGTGGCGGAAGATAAATGGGCAGGATATGGATACGGTAGAAAAAGTCCTCCCGCATCACTCCCCGCTTGACCAGATCACGCAAATGTTTGTTTGTCGCGGCGATGATCCGGACATCGGCATGCTTGATGATGTTGCTGCCAACAGGCGTGTACCCGTCCCCGGCAATAGCCCGTAAAAGCTTGACCTGCATATTGGTTCCGATTTCGCCCACTTCGTCAAGGAACAGTGTCCCGCCATCGGCCGTATCGAGGTAACCACTTTTATCCATGCCGGCGCCCGTAAAAGCTCCTTTCTTGTAACCGAAAAATTCGCTTTCCATAAGCGTTTCCGGAATGGCGCCGCAATTGACGGTAACAAATTCTTTCTTGCTTCTCTCACTGGTCTGGTGAATGGCTCTGGCCACCAACTCTTTGCCCGTGCCGGACTCTCCGTAAATGATGACATTGGCCTGGGTTGCTACAGCCTGAAGAATAAACTCGTAAATGTCCTGCATGGCCCGGCTCTTGCCGATAATGTCGCAGAACCGGTAGCGCTCACGAATGGACGAACGCAAGCGGATATTTTCCTTTTGCAGGTGCGCCTGGTTTTCCAGAAGGGCAAGTTCGGCCTGCTTCCGGGCGGTAATATCCGTAAACGATGCAACAAACTGACCCGCATGCGGAATGCGTCCGATCCGAATCAGAACGTCAAATTTCTTTCCTTCCCGGTGGGCAATCTGACATTCATATTCGACCGGCTTGTCTCCTTTACGTCGCGAAAAGCACTGCATAAGTGTATTGTAATCTTCCGAAATGATAAAGTCCGTAAACTTCATCCTGCCTTCGATTTCATTTTTTTCATATCCGGACATTTCCACAAAACGGTCATTGACCATGAAGATCAGCAGGGAATCTTCGAGAATCATCATGGGAAGCCCTGCATTCTCGAAGACACTGCGATACCTTTCTTCACTTTTTTTCAGAGACGTTTCCATATGTTTACGTTCGGTAACATCTCTGCCGACCCCCAGGATGGAGACAGCTTTTCCGTTTTCGTCTCTGATAAAACTGCATCGGACTTCTTCCCATACAATCCGTCCGTCTTTGCAACGCATTTCAAGTTCAACCGAACGGTCTAAGATATTGTCCAGTGAATCCATGTCTATAGGCGTTACCTCTTCCACCAGCCCCATGACTCTCTCCATGGTTTCCGGCAGAAGGATTTTATCCCAGGCGATATTGTTTAATTCTTCTAAAGAGTATCCCCATAATTTTTCGATGGTCGGGCTGGCGTAGAAGATTTTGAAATTGAAATCCATCAGCCAGATTTGATCTTTCATATGGTCAGCCAGAAGACGGTATTGAGCTTCTCGTTGCCAGAGCAATTCCTGGGCCTTTTTGTGTTCGGTGATGTCGTGAATAATGCCTCGGAATCCGATCGGCTTGCCGGATAAATCTTTAATCAACGACGCTGAACCTTCCACATATTTTCTGGTGCCGTCTTTCCTGAGGGCCTGCCAAATGGCCTCTTTAACCGGTTTTCCGGTTTTGAAAACGCCGGCAAATGTTTTGAAAAGCAGTTTTGCATTCTTTTTATCTGTATACTGCCTGTAATTCATGCCCATTAATTCTTCTTTGGAATAGTCATAAAGACTGGCCATGGCATTATTAAGAAAGGTAAAGTTACCGGCCAAATCCACTTCAAAATATCCTTCCTGCATGTTTTCTAGAATATTTTGATATTTTTCTTCACTTTTATGGAGCATTTCCCGGTTCGCTTTGTTTCCCTGGATTTTGCCTGGAGAATCGGTTTTTTTACGCGCGTCGTTATTTTTTCTCATGTCCATTTTCTTGATCGATACGTGCTCAATGGTGATCGACTGTCTTTCTTTTAAGAAGGATTATGCTGATCGCCGGTGAATATATGAAGAAAGAATTTTTGTGTCAATTCAATTCTCGTCATCCGGCTTGGAGCGTGAAGGAAATTTATCGCGATTGAAAAATTATGAATATGCAAATATAGTTCATGTTGAAAATGATACACTGATGCATCAGGGCATGAATGAAGATCGTCATAGGCATAAAATACTGTGGCGGATGCAATCCGCAGATAGACAGAACAAAGCTGGTTCAGGACATAAAAAAAATGTTTCCGCCGGATTGTATTTTTACAACACAATGCCTTTCTCCCTGGGATGTCGGTATTTTAATCTGCGGCTGTCCGACCGCCTGCGCTGACAAGCCCGAATTTAAAAATCTCACCCGCAAATGGATTTTGGTTGCCGGCAACTCCGTTGATCTGGAAAACGTGCCGGAAGAAAAGATTGCAGAATTTGTCGCCGGCAAAATTTAAGCGGAGGTGTGCAGGCGCTTAGGCCTCTTTCCCTCAGGCAGCAAACAGCCGCCCAGACAGATGTCGGTGCACGCGCCGTCGCAGGGTTCGATGTGAATGGTGATGGTCGATTCCGGAAATTTATCCCTGATGTTTTTCTTTAACACCCTCGTGATATGATGCGATTCCTGAACGGACATGTGCGGATCAACATTGATGTGGAATTCCATAAACCGGATATGACCGGCCTTTCGCGTGCGCAGTTGATGAAAACCATGAATCGCCGTCTCACGCAGAATCATATCGCGAATAAAATTCTCCTCCTCCTTGGGTAAATGAACATCAACGAGATCGCGGAGAGAATTCATGGTCAGTTCATAAGCGGCATGTATAATGAGAACAGCCACGCAGATCGCGGCCACGGGATCAATCCAGTGAATATGGGGATCGGGGAAAAACTTGTGCCCCAGCCAGATGACACTCAGACCAAACATCACACCGACAGACGTATAAACATCCGTGCGCAGATGCCAGGCGTCGGCCTGCAGGGCGATGGAATCGGCTTCTTTGCCCACCTTAAAAAGTTTTTGCGACACAATAAAATTCATGACAGCGGAAAACAACATGACGCCGACGCCCCATTCGGCGTTTTCCATGACTTCCGGCGCGTTTATTTTTTTCAACGCCTCAAAAATAATCCAAAACGCCGCGCCAAAAATGAGCAGGGCTTCCACAAAGCCGGAGATGTTTTCAATTTTGCCGTGGCCGAAAGGATGACGTTCATCAGCGGGCTCACTGGACGTTTTTACGGAAAACATGGCAATAATCGCCGCCAGCAAATCCACACCGGAATGGATTGCTTCCGAGATAATGGAAACGGAACCGATGGCAAGTCCTACAATCACCTTGAACAAAACCAGAAAAGAATTGGAAGCCACCGACAGCATGGCCACTCTTTCTTTACGCTTCTGAATATTCACCGGTTTTCACTCCTGAAATTTCTTTTCATTACCGTATCGATAGAGAAAAAAGTTTTTTTTTCCTAACCCGTATTGATTAACTTTGCAAGCAGGTAAATTTGTGGTAGGACACACACCCTGAACTTTTCAGACATTATAATGTTGCGGGATATCCTGCTGGTTTTATTATGGATAAGAAATTTATTTTTTCGTATTTTAAAGCATCGGCCGGAGACTGGCAGGACTGGCGCTGGCAATTCAAAAACCGCATTACGAAAATTGAAAAGCTGGAAAAATTTTTGGGAAAAACCAGCCCGGCGATGGAAAAGTTAAAAACGGTTACGTCCGTTTATCCGATGGCGATCACGCCTTATTATTTATCGCTGATGCAGGACGATCGCGAAAGTGATCCCGTTTATGCCCAGTGTGTTCCCGGCCAGCAGGAAGTTGTTTTTACAGACGATATGCGGGAAGATCCTCTGGAAGAAGATTCCCGCATGCCTGTCCCCAAGCTTATCCATCGCTATTCCGACCGTTGTCTGTCTATCATGACCGAAAACTGTGCCGTTTATTGCCGGCACTGCAACCGGAAGCGTTTCTGGAAGCAGCCGGATCAACCTGCATTAAAAGCCCGCGTCCGGACAATGATTCGCTATATTGCCGCCTCGCCGCAGATCAGGGAAGTCATTATTTCCGGCGGTGATCCGCTGACGCTGGACGACCACGTACTGGAGCAGTTTCTGGACTCGCTGCAGGCCATACCGCATGTGGAAATCCTGCGCATGGGCAGCCGCGTTCCGGTGGTTATGCCCATGCGCATAACCAAGAATCTCTGCCGGCTTCTCAAACGTTACCGGCCCCTGTGGTTCAATACGCAATTTAATCATCCCGTGGAAATTACCTTGGAAGCCGCGCGCGCCTGCAATAGGCTTCAGGAAGCGGGAATTCCGGTCTCCAATCAGTCGGTTCTGCTCAAGGGCGTGAACGATTCGCCGGAGGTTATGAAACATCTGCTTCACAACCTGCAGAAAATATCGGTCCGGCCATACTATTTGTTTCACTGCGATCCGGCCAGGGGCTGTGCGCATTTTCGCACCGATCCGCGGGCAGGCGTGGCTATGATGGGAAAATTATGGCAGCAATCTTCCGGACTTTGCCTGCCTCAGTATGTTCTGGATGCCCCCGGAAGCGCGGGAAAGATACCGCTGAACGTGATGTCTGCATCGATAAAAAATGATTTAAAAAAACATCAAATTTTTTTGACAAGTTGCAATAAATAGATTAGAGAAGCGCCAGAGCAAAACACGATTTTTGTTACACCAACCAAGGAGAAAATTTTTATGTACACTGCCAGTGATTTAAGAAAAGGACTGCGGCTGAAGATCGATAACGAACCGTATGTCATCACAGAATTTAATTTTGTCAAACCGGGCAAGGGCCAGGCCCTGTACCGTTGCAAATTAAGAAACATGATCACCGGCAGCCAGTTTGAGCGTACCTTCCGCTCTGTTGACACCTTTGAACAGGCTGATTTACGTGAAAAAACAATGCAGTATCTCTACAAGGAAGGCGATAAATACTGCTTCATGGACAACGAAAACTACGAACAGGTTTATTTGACGGAAGATCAGGTCGGCGACGCCGTGAATTTTATGACGGACAACATTGAAGTCGAAATTCTGCTTTTTGAAGACAAGCCCATCGGCATCAGTCTGCCCAATTTTGTCGAACTGATTGTGACGGAAGCCGAACCGTGGGCCAAGGGTGATACCGCTTCCGGCTCCAGCAAACCCGTCAAGGTACAAACCGGGTATACTATTCAGGTGCCGACGTTCATCTCCGAAGGAGAGAAAATCCGAATTGATACCCGGACAGGAGAGTACCTGACCAGAGTCAAGGGATAATCATTGCCGGAATCCTTTTCTGATAACAACTTCTTCCTGGCGCGTAAGTTTCAAAATCTCGAGACACGCGCCAGTTTCATTCAAAACATCCGTCTTTTTTTCATTCAAAACGGTTTTTTGGAAGTGGAAACACCTGTGCGTATTCCCGCGCCCGCGCCCGAAGAACACATTGAAGCCATCCGGACCGACGGCTGGTTTTTGCAGACATCGCCGGAATTATGCATGAAACGTTTGCTTGCGGCCGGGTATCCGCGCATTTTTCAAATCAGCAAATGCTTTCGTGCCGATGAAAGAGGGGATAAACACCTGCCCGAATTCACCATGCTGGAGTGGTATGTCACCGGCTTTGATTATCAGCAGTTGATGAATCAGTGCGAAGCGATGATTCTGTCCATAGCCACAGCTTCGGGCGTGGAAGCTGTTAACCGTCAAAACAAAAAAATAAGTCTGTTGCCGCCTTGGGAAAGAATAACTGTAGGAGAGTCCTTTTTGCGATACGCGCCGGTTACGTCGGATGAAGCGATGGCAAAAGGGATCTTTGATGAAATTTTAGTGGATAATGTCGAGCCGCAACTGGGCATCATCCGCCCGACATTTCTTTATGATTATCCGGCGAAACTGGCGGCACTAGCCAAATTAAAAGACAGCAATCCTGCCGTCAGTGAACGGTTTGAGCTTTATATCGACGGTCTGGAAATCGCCAACGGCTTTTCGGAACTGATCAACCCGCGGGAACAGCGTGAGCGTTTTGAAGAGGCGCTGAAAGCGCGGGCCGCAAAAAACTGGGCTCGCTATGCCATGCCGGAAAAATTTCTGCAATCGCTGACAAATCTGCCGCCCTGTGCCGGTATTGCTCTGGGTATCGACCGCCTGATCATGGTGCTCACCGGAGCAAAAACCATTGACGACGTCGTTGCCTTCACACCGGAAAATCTTTAATCACCGTTCCGATCAGGCACAGCGCATTTAAAAATACAATAGCCGGATTTCATCATTGACATCTGTTTTCGTTCTTCCTATACTTCTAATCATCTTAAATAAAAATTATCTTATAAGGAGCAGAATATGATCACACCGCTGGTTATCGCTATGTCGCAGGGGAAGGAAATTGTTTTACTGCCGCAAATGGCCAACCGTCATGGTTTGATTACCGGAGCAACAGGAACCGGCAAAACCGTGACATTGCAGAAAATGGCTGAATCCTTCGCGTCCATCGGTGTTCCTGTTTTTATGGCCGATGTCAAGGGAGACCTCTCCGGCATCGGTGCGGCGGGTGTTTCCTCCGAAAAACTGCTCAAACGACTGGAAGGCATCGGCGTGAAAGATTTTCAGCCGCGGGCCAACACGACAGTTTTCTGGGATGTCTACGGAAAGTCCGGTCATCCGGTACGCGCAACCATCTCCGACATGGGGCCGCTGCTACTGGCGCGTCTGCTGAATCTCAACGATACACAATCCGGTGTTTTGCAGATTGTCTTTAAAATCGCCGACGACAATGGACTTTTATTAATCGACTTGAAGGACCTGCGGGCCATGGTTCAATTCGTAGGGGACAATGCCAAAAAATTCAAGACGGAATACGGCAATGTCTCCGCCGCTTCGATTGGCGCGATTCAGCGCGGACTGCTGACCATCGAAGAACAGGGTGGCGATAAATTTTTTGGCGAACCGATGCTGGACATTTCGGATCTGATCCAGGCCGACAGCCAGGGACGCGGCGTGATGAACATTCTCGCCGCTGATCAGCTCTATAATAATCCCAAACTTTATTCTACCTTCCTGCTTTGGATGCTCGCGGAACTGTTTGAGCAATTACCGGAAGTGGGTGACATGGAAAAGCCCAAACTGGTGTTCTTTTTCGATGAGGCTCATCTGCTTTTCAATGATGCCCCGAAGGCGCTTCTGGAAAAAATCGAACAGGTGGTGCGCCTGATCCGTTCCAAAGGCGTGGGCGTTTACTTCGTCACGCAAAATCCGCTCGATATTCCGGATACGGTCCTTGCTCAGTTGGGCAACCGCGTCCAGCACGCTCTGAGAGCCTTCACACCGCGTGATCAGAAAGCTGTTCAGACAGCGGCTTCCACGATGCGCCAGAATCCGGCTTTTGATGCCGAACAGGCCATTACCGA
>ENA-UPSM01006953-UPSM01006953.1-activated-sludge-metagenome-genome-assembly--contig:-NODE-6953-length-10282-cov-4.892246_pt1 | contig 10282 bp, 5 predicted proteins | sample MGYA00238181_ERZ773283 | MGnify/ENA primary metagenome ERZ773283 (study PRJEB29023, sample SAMN05720199) | activated sludge metagenome | isolation source: Anaerobic digester | place: Japan... | reverse complement strand
ATACACTACCAAAACAGTAACCAACACGGCTTGTAATTCGACAATATGTTCAACGAGGCTTTCTAACAACTTACCGATAGGTTCTTATTACTGGCGCGTAAAGGTGTACATAGAAGGCAGTTGGAATTCCTTCAGTGACTTCAAGTATTTTTCAAGAACACCGCCACCGCCTACCCCCCTGTCTCCTAATGGGTATATTTACCTAAAGTATCCCACTTTCAAATGGGAGAAAGTCCCTGGTGCAAGTAGTTATGATATCCAGGTTTATACCGGTAGCTACCTCATCATCGATAAGGTCGTTTCTGCCAGCGCATGCGGCACAACCTATTGTTCTACTACAATTGGTCCGCTGCCGTATGTTTCTTTATACTTCTGGCGGGCGAGGGCTTATACAGGGAGTTGGGGAGGGTGGAGCGAGTATAAGTACTTTACACGCTTAAATCCGATACCGACTTTGGTTTGGCCTTCAGGGACGATCACAGTAAGTAATCCGTATTTCCAATGGAAGCCCATCCCTGGGGCGACGCATTATAATATCGAGCTTTACAGAAACAGTACCCTTTATACCTATATGACTCTCACGAGCAATGCTTGTAGCTCGACGATATGTCAGGTCAGGTTATCCAACAACCTTCCTTATGGTAATTACTTTTGGCGGGTTAAAGCGTATATAGAAGGGAGTTGGAATCCCTTCAGTGACTTCAAGTATTTTACAGTTTCTGCACCAGTAAATCTTTACACCATTGCTCCGAAGGGAGATATTACCTATAGTAATCCAACTTACAGCTGGTCAAAGATTCCTTCAGCAAATAAGTATGAGGTTCAGCTATATCAGGGGACTTTGCTTCTCAAAACCAAGACGGTTTACTATACTTCTTGTGGAGCAACAGCTTGCTACACTACACTTGGAGCTTTGCCCACTTTGGGCAGTTACTCCTGGAGAGTCAGAGCATATGTGAACAATATTTGGGGAGGATACACAGCACTGGCTTACTTTAGGCTCTATTACGCTCAGACCGGATTTTATTCCGACTTCACTTCAAACGCCGATGGGTGGACGCCGCTAAATGGTTCCTGGTATGTTGAAAACGGGTATTACACATCGCCAGGTATGCCTAGTAACCACGTATCCACGTATCACAGCGGCAACTACACTGATTTTGACCTTGAATTAAGAATGAAACGGGATAGCAGCGCGGCTTCCTGGAGAAGTAATACGATCTGGTTTCGCGGTGACGCAACCTTAGACTCAGACAACTTTTGGAATAACGGATATTATTTAGAATATGAGCAACCCAGTACGGCTTATCCACTTGACGGAGGGTATCTCTATGTAGGATATTGCCGCGATGGGTATTGCTACAATATCGATTCGATAGGCTCCATGGATATCATCGATGGATGGAACAAGATCCTCATACGAGCAAGAGGATATCAGTTTTATGTTTACTTCAACGATGTGATGATTTGGTCTGGTCAAGACACCCGTTATAGTGTTGGGAAAGTGGGTGTTGGATTTAATCGGTCGAGCATTTACTATGAACCTTATAGCAATTTGTATATTGATTATGTCTGTTTGACACCAGTTTCCACAAATATGTCGAATCCCGTTGATGAAGATGGAGGATTATTTTTTTCCAGATAATCATTTGACATTTTAAAAGATCTGAAACTAAACAAAGAATTGAACCTCTAAAATTTGTTAAGAGGTTCAATTGTTTCAATCTAAAAAATTTGTGTTTAGATTTTACTCTCCAAGGAAGAGGGGCTCACCATCATTGAGTCCTCCTCTGATGATTCCGTCTTCAACATAAACTCCACTAGTTGAATACTGGAATTGAGTAACAGGTTCTACGCGACTAACTAGTGATATAATTTTGCAGGGAAAAATAGTCTGCTTATCACAAATTTGAAATTGAGGTAAACCATAAAACCAACAAAAGCTATTGCTAAAAACCGATTCACACTACTCGCCCTGCTTTTAGTAGTCTTGATTATGGAGCTTTTTGGTTTCAACCGCAATTTTCTGTTTAATGCCATCGGCTATCCATCACAAGAGTTGGAAATAAGAACAGGGAGTTTAAATGGGTTTGTTCTGAGCGAGGATCAACTCGTTTCTAACAACAATGACCCAAGAGTGGTTTTTAGCGATATCGACGTTCCTATAACTTCGATCTTACTAAGATGTGAAGATAATATCCCAGGCTCCAGCCAAAGCCAATTGTTTTATCGTGGACCCAACCAGGAATTCACTGAAATTCGATCGATAAGATTTGCTTTGGAAAGTGAGGATCCGGTTTATTTTCCACTTCCAACTGAAGTTGATGTTTTGCGACTTGATTTGGTTGAGCAGCCAAATGTTGCAGTGAATTGTGAACACATTGTTATAAATCCAAAAATGCCTTTTGAAATCACCTGGGTCCGGGCTGTTGGTTATTTGTCGGTATTGATTTTGACGGTTTTGTGGCTCACAGTTGTTCCAAACTCTTTCCAAAAGAAGGCTTCAACCTTGCTTTATAAATATGGTCACTGGATTTTGTGCATTGGTTTATTACTTATTGGCACTATTTATGAGATAACGATTACATATGACTCAGCTCATTACCTTTGGTTGGCTGATCTGTTTAAATCCGGGGACTGGGCTTCCTGGGATGTGATTAGAAATCCGGGGTTTCCCTTTCAGATTTATTTGTCCCAACTCATTTTCGGCAATTCAATCAATGGTCTTCGATGGTCCATGGTTTTGTTTAATGTTTTGTTTTACTTAATCATTTCTGAATTAGCAATCGAAGCACTACAACTCAAAGATCTTCGTGATCGATACATACTAAGAATTGCTGTATTTGTGTTCATTGCGCTTGATCCAATAGTCTTTGGTTACTTTCATAGTCTGTTGACCGAATTTGATGCGGCGATATTAGTTGCTCTATCAGCATTGTTGGCAATAAAGTTGATTAAAGAGCAGCTGTTTTCAAAAAAGTTTTGGCTTCTCATCTGCTTTTTTACGGTGTTAGCGGTTACGGCGTGGTTCTTAAAACAGCCTTATGTCGGTTCAGTGCTCTTCCCGCTGGCTATTAGTTTGTTCATAATTCTCTTTACCAAATTCACGTGGAAAAAGCTTTTCTACTTTTCTGGAATAGGTTTAGTTTTGATTGCAATTGTGTTGATGGGGCAGCTGTTGTGGACAAATTTCTTGATTTCAGAAGGCAATCCTATCGTCAAGGAACGCCAGTTTTCAACCTGGCTAAGCACTTCGGTAGAAAACAAGCAAACTGAAATCGCAGAGAGTAGTTTCATTAAAACGACGGCTGAAAATTATCTTATCAGCATTAACTTATTGCCTTTCTTAGGAAACGGCTCTCAAACTAACACAAAAGATATTTCACTAGTGTCTGGTTACCAAAATGTGGCCATTGCCCAACGGATATACAATACAGGGCTATCCACCCACTTCACGGCAGATTCCTTTGTCCAGGGGGTTGCTTTTCCAAGAGAAGTGTATGATCAGCCACTTTGGCTCAACCGGATATTTCAATCACGCTCGACGCTCAGCAATTTCCTCTTTACGGTGACGGGATTGCTTCTTCCTTTTGCTTGTATAATCTGCATCATAAATTGGATCAGGAAGAAGGATCACTTAAATTCGGTGTTGTTAATTATGTTGGGCTCATCCGCTTTAAATGCTCTTGCCCACAATATTTCCGGAGCTGGACCAATTGATAGATATCTTTTCTTGGGTTACCCACTGCATCTACTTTCGATCCTTCTCATTATTTATCATCTTCTAAAAAGAGCGGGATTGGAACATGATGATCCAACGCCGGCAAACTGACAAATGGACAGGACGAAAGAGATTCCTGAACTATGAGCGGATCTTTACAATTAATGAAATGATGGTGTTTGCATAATGAAATTAGTCATTCTCATCCCCGCACTAAATGAAGCCGCTTCGATTGCAGGCGTTGTGGAATCCATGCCCAGGCAAATTGAGGGAGTGGATCAAATCGAAGTCCTGGTCGTAGACGATGGATCCAAAGATGACACAGCGCAACTGGCTCGAAATGCTGGTGCGACTGTCATTTCTCACCCATTTAACCAAGGGGTTGGCAAGGCTTTTAATACCGGACTTGCGGCGGCTTTAGAAATGGGCGCGGATATCATGGTTAACATCGATGCCGATGGTCAATTTTCCCCTGCGGATATACCGCTTTTGATTGCCCCAATTGTCGAAGGCAAAGCTGATTTTGTTTCAGGCGACCGCTTCCGCTCAGCGGATGGTAAATTGGTTCGCCCTGAATACATGTCAAAAATCAAATTTTGGGGAAACCAACGTATGGCTGATCTGGTTGGTTTTGTCACGGGCAAACGTTATGATGATGTTTCCTGCGGTTTTCGGGCTTACTCGAAAGAAGCTTTAATGAGATTAAACCTGACCGGAAAGTTTACTTATACCCAGGAATCTTTCCTGGACCTGGCTAATAAAGGAATGGGGATTAAGACAATACCTGTGGACGTAACCTACTTCCCGGATAGGAAATCCAGGGTGGCTGGCAGCATTCTGAACTATATGTTTCAAACAGCCAAAATAATCTTCCGGGCTTATCGCGATTACAACCCACTGAAATTTTTTGGTCTATTGGGTTTAATTCCCTTTGTCATCAGTATTCTTTCAGGTGTTTTTGTTTTGATTCACTACTTCACAACCGGAGCTTTTTCACCTTACATTTTTGTTGCCTTTGCGGCGGTATACTTGTTTACCTTTGGTATCTTGCTCTGGATCGTTGGCATATTGGCCGATATGTTCGTCAGGATCCGTTTGAACCAGGAACAACTTCTTTACGCTGAAAAGAAACGACGCTACGATTCGAAAAATTAAAGGTGCACAGATGTCTTTAGAAAACTTGCTTGACAAATTGTTAATAACTTCATGGTCTGAAGAACAAATTAAGAAATTCGTTGGGCCATTCAACGGTTCCTATTTTGCCTATTCCAATGACCATCTGGTGCGCAGCAATGCTGCATCGGGTGGAACGGTTACAGCCCTGCTTGAGAGCATGCTCGATAAAAATGAGATTGACGCTGCTTTAGTTTGCTTTCTGGATGTCGTTGATGGCGTGGTTTCTGCAAATTTTCGATTAGCGAGAACACGTGAAGAGCTGCTCCAGGCCCAGGGAAGCAAATACATTTCAACCCGTTTTAGCTCTCAGGCAATGGATGTTATCAGAAACTTTGATGGACGTCTTGCGGTAGTTTGCTTGCCTTGTGATGCAAAATTGTTGAATAAAGTAGCTATTTCAACACCACAACTTAAAGACAAAGTTAAATGTATTATCACCCTTTTCTGCGGACATCTGTCTAAACCGGAACTAACTCAACTAGTTGTGGATCGTCTCCGCCCGACTCCTGAATCTCAACTTGTAGACTTTCGTTATCGTTCTGGACATTGGCGAGGGCGCTTAACTGCTGAGTACGATGAAGGTCATGTGGTTTCCAAAAAATTTTCTGCTTTTAGCAAATACCAAAACCTATACTACTTCTGCGAAACAAAATGCATGCATTGTTATGATCATACAGGATATTTCAGTGATATTGCGGTTGGAGACATTTGGCTGCAACGGATGAAGAAGGATCCCATAAAGCATTCTGCAGTAATTACTAAAACAGAACGGGGTAAAAAAATTGTTGAGGCAGCTGGGGAATCAGGAATGCTGCATCTTGAAGCCCAACCAATTGTCGAAATTGTTAACGCCCAATCACGATCTTTCAAGGTTCACTACAATATTTCTGCTCGCGCAAAAGCCGGAAAAAAACTGGGTCTAAAAATAAAAGACGAAGTAAATGAGCGTGTTCGTTGGTCTGACTATCAGATTGCCAAAATTATTCTGAAGAATTACATGCTTACCCAGACTGATGAAGGCGCTTTGCGGGTGCGAAATATGTCCCGAAGGTGGATCACTTTGCAGCTTTACCTCCTCAAAGCATTGGAGGTGCTGTAAATGACTGGGAATAAGTTTGCTTTGATGGGCGGCTCAGTTTGGGGTAATCGAGGCGCTGAAGCGATGTTGATGACTGTTATTGCAGAGATCAGAAAGGTTGATCCTGAAGCGGTTTTTAACGTATACACAATATATCCTCAAAAGGATAAATCATTAGTGCAGGATCCAAAAATCCGTTTCCTTAGTGGAGAACCGCTTTCTGTTGCTTTGGTTCATTTCCCTTTTGCTTTGTTGGCGGCAATCTTTCGTTTATTGAAGATCGACTTGCCTCTACCAAGGGCTGTAAGATTGTTGAGGGAATCTGATTTTTTGCTCGATATTGGAGGAATAACATTTTCTGATGGGCGCGCAATGCAATTGTTGTATAACGTATTTACCATCTGGCCAGCAATGTTATTACATGTTCCAGTTATTAAGTTTTCACAAGCGATGGGTCCGTTTAATACGACTCTCAACCGAAAGTTGGCCGCTCATTTTTTGCCCAAATGCCATAAGATTTTTACCCGCGGAAGTATGACTGATAGCTATACCAATGAGCTGATAGGGATGAATAATACAGAACAGGCCGCAGATATTGCCTTCCTATATGAACCCGAATACAGCCTCTCAAAAGAAAACGAAGAGAAGGTTGAAGAGCTAACATCAAAAATCAAGATTTGGAAACAAGCTGGCGAAAAAGTGATCAGTATTGTTCCAAGCAGTCTTGTTCTAAAGCGCTCTTTAAAGCAAGGCGGTGATTATCCAGGAAAATTACTCAATTTGTTCCTGTCGACCCAAGGTAAACCAATACGGTATGTATTTTTGCCAAATGGCACAAGGGCAGAATCAGAAAAGTTGATGAACAACGATATTATTGCTATCAACGCAATCCGGGAGAAATTTAAGCAAGAGCTTGACCAGGATACATTTGAAAAAATCGAATGGATAAACTATGACATCAACACCCGTGGTGTACGCCAAATCATTGGATTAACAGATGGTCTGGTAGCCTCCCGGTTTCATGCCATGGTGGCAGGACTATCGCTTTGTGTGCCTACAATGGTAATTGGGTGGTCGCATAAGTATAGAGAAACTCTGGCGGACTTTGGCATGCAGAGTTACGCCATAGATTATAAAAACACGGACTTGAAGATATTAGCAACTTATCGAAAATTTTTGCAAAACCTGGGCGAGATTAAACCCCAATTAGACTACAATATCCTAAAAGTTAAAGCTTCTTCTAACAGGCAGTTCGAGTATCTAAGGCAGATAATCGGTGGATAAGAAGAAGATATTAGGTATTGTCAAGTGGCTTTGGCTGATCCTTGTTTTGGCGGCGGCTGGATACTATTTTTACCAGCATCAAGATGAAGTAATCAATTTACTTATACAGATCGATGTATGGCGAATTGTCCTTTCCCTAATTTTGCTATTGATCGGCAAAACGTTTCTCGTGAAATTAGTACAATATTCGGTGAATTGTGAGGGGTGGTATCCGACATATCCTGAAATATTAGGCGTGTATGGTCTGTCCTCGCTTGGGAAGTATTTACCCGGAGGGATTTGGCACTTTGTCGGACGTTTTGGGATCTATAAAATGAACGGGCTTTCCGCTAAAGCCTCTACTCGGTCCATGATTCTTGAGAACATTTGGCTATTAAGCTCTGCTTTCGCTACCGGTGTGATTGGAGTATTTCTATCTCGCTTTGATCTGATAGCCAATTTACTCAGTATCCCTGATGAAAAATGGTTGGCTATAATACTTACGATTGTTATTCTTGCATTATGGATAACTGCTTTAATTATTGTCCATAAAATTATGCAAAAATACACATCCCAACAGATTCCAAAGGTCGCACGTGTTGCATTAATAGGCTTGTTGCTTTGGACCTTTATTGGTGGAAGTTTTTTTGTCATGTTCAATGAATTTCCATTTTCTTCAGCCCCTCTATTTATTGGTGGATATGCGGTTAGTTGGGCGGTAGGATATATCGCTGTTTTTGCTCCAGGAGGTCTGGGCGTCCGGGAAGCTGCGCTTGCTTTTGTTTTTTCAAATATCGCATCTGTAGAACTGATAGCTGTTTATGCCGCGATGAACCGCATTATTTGGGTCATAGCAGAAGTTCTTTTTGGTCTTTTCGGTATGTCTCAGAAGAAGATCATGTCATCAACAAGCGAAGAATATATATCTGAGTCTAACCTTGAGCTGAGAGAAAAAACCGCAGGAACAAACCCAGGAGAATCTGATGTTGATTGATCTACCAAGAATTGATTTCTCATTTGCCCAATCCCTCAGCGGATGAAATTCATAATTGAGAATTTGCAAGGTAATTTTGTTTATTAACTTATTATTATGTAAGTTAACGTAAAGCGGATTGGAAGGAGTGTATTCGATCATTACCTTTAAACAAATGAGGGCAAAAGAATCGAATATAGCTTTTGTCAGAAGAGTTTGCTGTCTTAGGTAACAATCTCCTGGCAGCAGATGACCATGACTTAAATGTTTGATATTTATCTATGAACAGAAGTAGCCGAGAACATCTGAATGATTTTTGATACTCAAGACTTAGCCGTGGCTGAGATGCACTTCAATGATACAGGGAAAACGCGCTCAGAGCCCACTCAAACCGGCAAATTGATCGGAGATTAACTCAGGGTAATGATTCTAAGTGATTGCTTTCCTAGCGTTATCAGATTAGAAAGTGAATATCTAATCCCGTCTTTGGATCAGACGGGAGATCAAGCTACGTGTCAAAACAGTACGAGCCTTTACCAACAAATAGCATGTTTGTAGTGTGTCTCCTAATTGCTGAAGGGGTTTGTAGGGATTGAGTGACTGGATCTTTTGAAGACGGAAAACCCCTTGGTATTATTTGGTAAAGCGATCAATTACTATTTCACAACCACCTGATATTAGAATACAGATACTTTGTCAGTAGGTAACTTTCAAAGTCAGAATAGATGATTTTATTTACGAATAATTTACAATATTGAGAAGGTGAACTAGTGAAAAAAAGCAAAGGATCTGTGCGTCAAAAATATGTGAAAAAGCCAGTACTGCATTTGTACCTAATGTTTCTCCTACTATCTTCCATTGACACAAATTCGTTTAGGACCGAGAATTTCCATGTTGACTCTAAAGATGCTATTGGAGCAAAATATCAGAGGATTGGTATGATGAACCAAGGGGGTGATATAACTGCCATTGCTTATACAATATACCTCCCGTTAATTGCGGACGGCAGCCTACCTCCAACTAATTTCAACAAGCACGCGCCTGCCAAAGGCAGCACGGGCGCCAGCCTCACCCCAGTTCTAAGTTGGAACACCAGCGCCAGAGCCACAAAATACGAATACTGCTATGACACCAGCAACGACGGCACCTGCAACAACTGGATCTCTACCGGCACCAATACCTACGCCGGTCTATCCGGACTGCAGGAGGGCGCCACCTACTACTGGCAGGTTAGGGCATGGAATGGAACCTACGGTCCCACATACGCCAACGGCAGCATCAGCGCTTACTGGTCTTTCACGACCGCGATCCTGTCCCCAGGGGCGTTTAACAAGCACGCGCCTGCCAATGGCGCAATCGGGGTCAGTCTCTCGCCAGTTCTAAGCTGGAACACCAGCGCCAGAGCCACTAAATACGAATACTGCTACGACACGACAAATGATAGCGCCTGCACCAACTGGATCTCTACCGGCACCAATACCTACGCAGGTCTATCCGGACTGCAGGAGGGCACGACCTACTACTGGCAGGCCAGGTCTTGGAATGGCACCTACGGTCCCACCTACGCCAACGGCAGCTCCAGAGCTTACTGGTCCTTCACGACCGCGATCCTGTCCCCAGGGGCATTTAACAAGCACGCGCCAGCCAATGGCAGCACGGGCGCCAGCCTCACCCCAGTTCTCAGCTGGAACACCAGCGCCAGAGCCACAAAATACGAATACTGCTATGACACGACCAACGACGGCTCCTGCAGCAACTGGATTTCGACTGGCACTAACACCTATGCTGGCTTGTCCGGGCTGCAGGAGGGCACGACCTACTACTGGCAGGTCAGGTCCTGGAATGGGACTTATGGGCCCACCTACGCCAATGGCAGCGCCAGTGCCCACTGGTCCTTCATGACTGTGGTTCTGCAGCCAGGGGCGTTCAACAAGTACGCGCCAGCCAATGGCATAATCGGGATGATCCTCACTCCATATTTAAGTTGGACCGCGAGTGCCAGAGCAACCCGCTATGAATATTGTTACGATACAACAAACGATGGGAACTGTTCGAATTGGGTTTCCACTGG